>Ga0180432_10007652_pt1 | contig 13669 bp, 14 predicted proteins | sample SS_ome_10_FD_132414 | JGI IMG/M metagenome (GOLD analysis project Ga0180432, IMG submission 132414) | Hypersaline lake sediment archaeal communities from the Salton Sea, California, USA - SS_1_MS_2 metaG | ecosystem: Environmental > Aquatic > Non-marine Saline and Alkaline > Hypersaline >...
GCTTTGTCAAGGTTAAGAATTGGGGTGCCACTGCCGGCTTGTCCGGCAGTACGGATCCTTCGGGCACTTCCAAATCACTGCTGGACAAGCCAGCAGTGGCACCCGGCGCACGGTGGTTTGCTTGAGCCACGCTACACGTTGGTGAGAAAAGCGGGTCAATCCCGGCGGATGTCGAGGTTGCCGCGTTTCCTCTGCGCGGTGTACCAGTAGTTCCAGGCAGCCGTGTCGAAGCTGAAGCTGACCCCGCCGGTCAACCTGACCAGGGCATCCAACACGGCCTGGTTCTTATGCGGGACCTTGACGATTTTGGCCCCTCCGCCCATGGCAAGACCGCCGGCGCCGCTGTTGCTGAAGGTGGTCGACATCTGGCCCGGGCTGCCCTTGACGATCTTGTACTTGTGGACGGTGATCAGCGCATCGATCAGCGGCTTGACGGCCGACGGATCATTGACGTAGCTCAACGCGATCCCCGCCCGATTGACCATCCGGTTGTCCTTGCTCTTCAGCTTGCCGACGTAATAAGCCACCAGGTCCGGGTTCTTCGTGTCTTCCAGATAGTCGAGGCAGGTCAACCGCACCTCTTCGACCGGGTCTTCCAACGATCTTTCGGCCAGCACTTGCAGGGCCTGGGGTGTCCCGATCTTGGCCAACGGTTCGACAAACAAGACCCTCGCCTGTTGGCGGGAATCCTTTTCCATGGCGTAGGCCAGCGCCTTGACGGCGTACGGGTCGTCGATCAGCGAGATTTCGCGGCATGCCTGTGCGTGCTTGTCGCTTCCCAACCAACCCCGCCACCGGCTGAGCTTCTTCTTCCACTCACTCTCGGCGGTGTCGATTTTTCGCTGGCGTTCCATCAATTCGATTTCTTGCGGCAACCGGTAGCGCCCCCTGTAGAGGCGATAGCCCTGCTTGGTCATCCACTGCTTCTGCGTCATCCATTTTCCGTTTCGCAGGGTTTGCCCCAGGGCCCGTCGGGCTTTCTCGTGGTCGGGATCCAACTGGATAATTCGCTCCAGGTGTTTCTTGCGCTGGTCAACCAGGTACCGCTCCCGACACCACTCGGCCAGCGCCCACTGCTCCTCGATCGTGTCGCCGTAGCGGGGACAAATCTTCTCGTATTCGAGCTCTTCCGGACGCTGGTGGAGGATTTGCTTCACTTGTGCGGCGGTCAAGGTAACCTCGCCACCGTGCTGTACCTTGATGACATAAGTCTGCCGTGGCAACTGATCCGAATTGAGAAGCTCACCCACCACCCGGCCGCCGTTGGACAACACAAACACCTCGGCCGACGCCACCTCGCACCACGCCAGCGCCAACACCAGGCACACCACCGAACCGATGGACACGGGCTTCATGAGCATTTGCCTTTCGGCCATCGCAAAGCCGTTTTGGAAGAAGGATGTTCCACCTGGGCGCAACAGAGCGAGCCCGGGGGCAGTCCTTTGCATTGCGGGCATCGCCCATCTCTTTTAGTATACGGACTCTGGCGGACACAAGGCAACTCGAATGCCCCCCGAAATTGTGGTTTGCGCTAATTGATACCGGCAATTTGTCAGGACCGCCCGATGGACAGCGTACCCGACCAGCATCGACATGAGGCCCCCCGAATGGTACAGTGCGCCGTGGTCACCGTCAGCGATACCCGCACGCTCGAAACCGATACCGGGGGCCAAACGCTTGTAGATCGTCTGACCGCAGCCGGACATCAGGTGGTTTTTCGCCAGATCATTCCCGACGAGCCCGAGCCGCTCCGCGAGTTGCTCCTCGCGCTCGGGGGTCGGGGAGACATAGCGGCCATTTTGATTACCGGTGGAACCGGCCTGGGCAGCCGGGATCGAACATTTGAGACGGTCAGCGGGCTGGTAGACAAGCCGTTGCCCGGCTACGGCGAGCTGTTTCGCATGCTCAGCTACGAGCAGGTGGGCCCGGCGGCGATGCTCAGCCGTGCCACGGGCGGCCTGATCGGCCGGACGGTTATCCTGACCATGCCCGGCTCCCCCGCAGCCGTCCGGCTGGCTCTGGATAAGCTTATTCTGCCCGAGCTGGGCCATCTGGTCCGCGAAGCAAGCCGCTAACGGGCAGAATTGCCCTGGAGTTGACGGGCCGCTTTCGTTACTCTCCAGCGTTTCCGATTGATGACACGGCCTGTTCTTAGAACGTGTTTTGAAAATGGGTGCCACTGCTGGCTTGTCCAGCAGTGCGAAGCGAATCTCTCGGGAAAAACACTGCTGGGCAAGCCAGCAGTGGCACCCTTGGAAACGCGACAACCAATTTCAAAACACGTTCTTAACCGGGCAGACAGGCTGTGTCCCGGAACCAAGGAGTAGAACATGTCAAAAGCGGTGCTCGTTGTGTTGGTGGTCGCCGGGGCATTCGGCATCTGGTACTTCTACAACAACTACGAGATCCAGCGACAGCAAGATCAACTGATTATCAAGCCCCTCGCCACCCAATCCGCGGACGAGCCGCCGACCGCGGAACAGCAGTCCGATCGTCCGCCGGTCGATCGCCAGCGAAACCGGATCCGTATAGCCTCGTTCAACCTGGGTTTTCTGGATCGGAACAAATTGAGCAAGCGTCACGTGGCCGGCCACCTGGCGAGCCTGGCAAGGCGCTTCGATATACTGGCAGTCCAAGATATCCACGCACGCAACCAAGAAGTTCTCGTGGGGCTGGTCGAACAGATCAACTGCCCGGGGCGACACTACGACTTCGCCACCAGCCCCAGCGTAGGACGCGATCCGGTGGAACAGTACAGCGCGTTTCTGTTCGACCGGGCCAGCGTCGAGATCGACCGCCGTACGGTCTCGACGGTGGTCGATCCGGACGGCCGGTTGAGTCGCAAGCCGCTGGTGGCGTCGTTTCGAGTACGTGGTCCCGACGCGGCGGAAGCCTTCACGTTCACCCTGGTCAACGTCCACACCGATCCCGACCGCATCGCCGTCGAACTGGAGCTGTTAGACAATGTGTTCCGCGCGGTCCGCGACGACGGCCGCAACGAAGACGACATCATCCTGCTGGGTGACCTGGGCGCCGACGACCGATACCTTGGCCGATTGGCCGAACCGCTCAACATCACCTGCTCGATCTCCGGCGTCCCCAGCACTACCCGCGGAAACCGACTATCGGACAATATCTTGTTCAACCGCCGGGCGACGATCGAGTTCACGGGCCGATCGGGAGTGGTCGACCTGATGCGCGAGCTAAACTTGAGCATGCAGCAAGCATTGGAAATCTCGGACCATTTGCCGGTTTGGGCAGAGTTTAGCGTCTATGAAGGCGGTCAAGCCGGCCACGTCGCATCCCGGCCAAAGATTTCTCCCCCGAAAGACGGTATCAACCGCTGATTGGGTCCCCTAACAGTGCCCCCCCTGAAGTTTTTTTACGGGGGGTTTCTGGAAAACCGGCTCAGCATTGATAGAATAAAAGCACACATGTGAATGTGGTCTTTTCTCAGGGGGTGGCTACCATGAACTTCTGGCACGAAGATTACATTGACGACAGCGACGTCTTCGATCTTCTCCGCGTCGAGCGAAGCTCGCCGATGAAAGACGAAGAAGCGGCATCCATCGAGGCCCTCTGCATGGAGGCCACGCCGGGCCCGTTGATCATCGACGACCAGGCCGAAGGCGACGGTTCGCTGGTAGTAACGCTGCCCGATGATCGCCACATCATCAGTCTCACCATGGACATCCCCGCGGAAGATGTCCGCACCTGTGAGGCGAATGCGCAATTATTCTGTCGGGCACGCCATTTGATCCTGCGCTTGCTTCGTGATCGAGAGCGGTGGCACAGCGAGCGGGCGGAGTTACTCGAGAAGATCGAGACACTGGAAGCGGCTCTGGTGGACCGGTCGGTTGGGGACATCCTGCCCAACCGTGCGCGAGACGTTTCCTTGCGTCCTCGATAGCCGCCGACAACAGCCGGTCGCCGGCCCGCCTATGAAGCTATCCCCTCGCTTTTCTGATGCCTTGGTATTTGCGGCCGAATTGCACGCCGACCAGCAGCGGAAGGTAACGGGCACGCCCTACCTGGCTCATCTACTGAGAGTTGCCGGGATCGCCCTGGAACACGGGGCCGGGGAAGACCAGGCCATCGCCGCGCTGTTGCACGATGCCGTTGAAGACCAGGGAGGACCGGCGGTAAGGGACGAGCTCCGCCGACGCTTCGGTGAAACGGTCGTCGCCATCGTGGACGGCTGCACCGACTCCGACCGGGTGCCCAAACCGCCGTGGCGGCTCCGCAAAGAAGCCTTTCTCGACCGTCTTCGGGATGCATCCGCTTCGATCCGCCTTACAGTTGCCGCCGACAAGTTGGACAACGTGCTATCGTTGCTGCGCGGTTATCGCGAGCATGGGGAGAAGGTCTGGGATCATTTTCACGGCGGCCGCGACGGCGCGTTGTGGTACTACCGCACGGTGGTCGGGATCCTCAAACGCCACGATGCCACGCCCCTGGTCGAAGAACTGGACCGCGCGGTGACCCAGCTCGAAAACCTCTAACCGTTCACGGCCGGTTGGGGACTGGTCCATTTTTCGGCCAGAAGACGTTTTTTCGGATAAACCGTTGGCCGAAAAGATGGACCTGTCCCCTTCCATGGCACACGAAAAACTCGTGTCGGACCGGTCCGAGATTTCCCCTTGAAATTGGGCCACGCCTTGAGTTATGTTGTGACGCGCTGAACGACGTCGCCTGATTCGTGGAATTCTCCGTGCCCTTGAAGCCGCGTCCCGAAGGGTAGCGGCGGAGGCGGCAATTCCACCAATCGCGACGTCTGATTCAAGAGGGTATCGGCAGGGCCTGGTCCACCAGGTATCCAAAGAGCCCGCCGCCGGCAATAGTCCCGGCGGCGGGCTTTTTTTGTCGCGGTGCACGAGGGGCCCGAGTGAAGGCCGGGCCGCCCGTTGGTGTCGAACAGCAGCTTCATCTCCCGGCTCAGGGGCTACACATGATCGCTCCTTCGGTTGTCGACGAGATCCGGCGTCTCTTGGCGGAAGACAAATGGAGTTATCGCAAGATTGCCAAGATGACCGGAGTGAGCCGGGGGACGGTTGGGGCAATCGCCAACGGACGACGACGCGACTACCGTCCTGCCACAAAAACCGACGAGGAAGAAACAACCCAACCGACCGGTCCTCCGCGGCGGTGTCCCACGTGCGGCGGCATGGTCTACATGCCGTGCCGGTTGTGCCGCGTTCGCCGGCACGTCGAGAAGCTCTCGCGCTCCGGCAACGCAAGGCGGCCGGTCCGGCACGACGGGCCGTTGCGACTCGAGCTTCGCGGCGAACACCAGGTCCGCTACGAGGAAATCCGTGCCCGACGAATACGCAAGGAACAATCCGGCATGGCAAGCCAAATCACGTTTCAGTCGGAATCCGAATCATGAAACAGGCCGACCGGCAGAGAATTGTTCGCTACCAGCAAGTCCGCGGCCGGATCGCCGACGGCGATCTGCTGCTTTACCGGCGCCGGGGGTTGATTTCGATTGCCGGCCGGGGCACGCACAGTCACGCCGCCAAGGCCGCCTGGTGGGACGGCGACCTTTTTTGCCTGGAGATTCGCGAGCTGGTCGGAGGTCGGGCGGTGACGCTTTCCAGCCAGGTGCGGCGCCGCCCCGGCCGGATCGACGTCTACCAGACCAACCCGGCGCGCCGCTGGTCGCACTACGACGCGGCGGGCGCCGTACGGTTCATGCGTCGCCTGACCGGCTGCGACTACGGATGGATGAACCTTCTGGCGGCCGGCTTATTGCACCTGCCGTGGCTCCGGCTATGCGTGCGAGCGAACACCGACGATCGGGCGGTCGACCGGCGGCCCCCGTTTTGCTCCCAGGCGGTGGCCATGGCCGATCGGATCGGCGGCGGCGTCGACCCGGTCAACCACCTGGCCGACCGGCTGACCGAGCCGGCCGACCTGGCTCGAAGCCCCTTCTACTGCTACCGATTCACGCTGGTGCCATAATGCGTGCCGCACTATCACATGACCGTCGCAGGGTCGCGCCCCCGCAAAAAGTCTTCCTGGCCCTGGTCTGCTTGCTCCTGGCCTCCCACTGCCCACTCGTTACTGCCTACTGCCCACTCGTTACTGCCCACTGCCCACTCGTTACTGCCCACTGCCCACTGCCCACTGCCCACTGTCTTGCCCAGTGCATCGGCGGGAGCTGCCCGATCTCCCCGATTCCGCACCGGGCCGTGGTGCGGGTGGTGTATATGGAGGCGGGTGGTGTTCGGTCTTACGGGTCGGGCACTCTGGTGAGCAAGGCCGGCGGCCGGGGGATCGTGTTGACCTGCGCCCACGTGTTCGGACATTGCCGCCCGAGCGGCAACACGGTTGTAACGTTCCGTGACGGACGTCGCTTTGCGGGCAACCTGGTGGCCCTTGATCAGGCGTGGGACCTGGCCGCGCTGGAAATCGAAGCGCCCGACGAAACGCCCGTGCCTGTTGCCCAAGACCCGCCGCGGCCCGGCGATCAATTGCAAAGTTGCGGCTACGGGCCGGACGGACACTACCGTTGCAACCGGGGCCGGGCTTTGGGCTACGTCAGGGCCGGTAACACGCCAACCCGGGAAACGCTGGAGCTCTCCGGCTGGGCCCGCGACGGTGATTCCGGTGGACCGGTTTTCAACGCACGTGGCCAACTGGCGGCCGTGTTGTGGGGAACGAACGGACGGGTCGTGGGCGGCACCTACTGCGGGCGGATACGCAAGTTCCTGGCGGCAATTATCAAGGGGCCGTCTTACCCCGGCGGGCATGACGGCAACGTACGGCCGACAACGCCGGCCGACGACTCACATTCGCCGGCCGGAACAACTCCCTGCCCGCCCTCCGGGCCCGTCCGCGTAGCCGATCATCTCGACAAGATCCGCCGCCGACTCGACTTGTTGGACGGCAGCCTGAAAAACGCCAATCAGCGACTCGGCAACCAAGAGCACACGCTCCAAACCCGCCTGGGAAAACTCGAGAACCTGACCGTGCTGATCTCCGGTTTGAAATCGCGAATCGAAACGGCCGAGGCGGCCGCCGGAAGCGACAATCTCCGCGCGGTCGCCCGCGAGGTGGCGATCGGTGTATTGGCGGAGCGCGGGCCGAATGCGGTGCAGAGCATTCTCCCGGCGGTACTGGTTGCGTTGGGTTGGACGGGTCCTCCGTCGATCGCCTTGCTGTTCGCCCTGCGGCTGGCAGCCGCGCTGCTCCGGCGGCGAGTGAAAAAACGAATGCGCACTGTCCCGCGCGACGAAAGCCGGTCACCGCCGGATCCCAAACCATTGAACGACCAATACGCCGAGCAGCTCGCCCGGCTCTATGCCCTCTCCGGCCGAAGCCCGATGGCCGACGTGACACTCGGCCGGGAATACGATCAGGAACTCCGCCAGGCGGAGCAGAGCAGCGACGCCACGCTGGCACGTTGGGCCCGGAAGCTCCGCGAGCGGGTTGCCGGCAAACTGTACCGGATTCACGCGGAGTCGCCGTTGCCGGCCGAACCGGTCACCGGCGAAAGTTGAAATTCCCCAAATCGTGCGAAGGTAACCGTTCACGGGTCGCAAGAGTTGCCTTTCGCTCCGCGAAAGCAGCGATACTTTCGCGGAGCGAAAGGCGACATTGTGCGAGAAATGCCGGGTATTCCGCTGGCAGCCCGTGAACGGTTACGTGCGAAGTGATCTATTGACTGGTGGCTGGATCATGGAACGTCAATCTGCTCCCAAGCCCAGAGGTTGCAACCCCTGGGCTTAGACCTTCCAGCGCATTTCATCCTCAATACACGACTCAAAAACCACTGTCATTCAACCAAGAGAGGGTTTTCGATCATGTCTACGTCAGGAAAAGACACTTTTGAGGACGCCATCACGCGTTTTCGCAACCGCTCGATTCACACCTACGTGGGACACAGCCTGATGTTTCGAGGCCAGATACTCCAGGACGGCGAGTTCGGCGTGCAAAGCGGATGGGACACCGCGACCAACGAGTTCATGATGGAGCACCTGGTGCATCTCGACTTCCTCCGCCGCAAGATCACCCACAACCCGCAGGCGGTCGACATCATGACGCTCCAGGAGCGTGCCCGCGATCTGAACGTCACGCTGCCGGACGACGTTAACGAGAAGAGCCCTTTGGGCGACGAGGTAGCTCGCCCGGCCGGCCGGGAGTTTGACCTGCCCTACCATCTGGACGGCTCCGACCCGAATATCCCGTTGCTTGGCGACGTGGACCTTCGCAACGTCGACGCGCGGATGTTCGTCACGGCGCTGGACCAGCACATTGTTGAGGCCACCCGGTTGGACAGCCGTTTTGCCACTTACCGGATCACGCCTCGCGAATCGTTGATGCTGTATGCGTCGCTTTCGGAAATGTTCGACATGTGCGTTTCATTCGGCGGCGACGAGAACCGCGTACCCATCCCGCACGGAGTCAGGCCCTCGGAAGAGCCACGGGGAGTGGACGCCAGCCCCAACCGCGAGCCGGTCAGCCCCGCGACGGCCAATTCGTAGACGGCACATGCCCGGGCCGGCAACATCCACGCAAGGTAATCCCACATGACAATCCAAGAATGGAGCATCGTGATCGGCGTGATCATGTCGGCCCTGCTGGCGCTGGGGCCGTGGATGTTCATGGTCCACGCCAAGCTGGCGGTAATCGCCAGCCGAATCGTCGACCTGGGCGAAAAGGTGGAAAAGGCAGCCGAGGCCAACCAGAAGCTCTGGGCCTTCTACGCCCGGCACGAGGCCAAGCTGGAAACCCACGACGTGCAAATCGCACACATCGGCGATCGGCTCAGAGATCTGTAAAAGACTGTGATTCGGGGATTGCGTTAAAGCATACGAAAAGCCGCTTGCGGCTTCGCAAGATCCGAATTTCCCAGCAGCACAGAAAGACCGACAACACATGAAAATACGCGATCGAATCAGGGAGCTGCGCCGCGTGAAGGCCGACCAGCTACGTCCCAATCCGAACAACTGGCGCAAGCACCCCAAGGCCCAACAAGACGCGCTGCGAGGCGTGCTCGCGGAAGTCGGATACGCCGACGCCCTGCTGGCCCGCGAACTATCAGACGGGTCGCTGGAATTGATCGACGGCCATCTCCGGGCGGAAACCACGCCGGAGATGGAAGTGCCCGTATTGATCCTCGATCTCGACGATCGGGAAGCCGCCAAGCTCCTGGCGTTGCTAGATCCACTAGCCGACCTGGCGGAAACCGACCACGACGTGCTGGCCGACCTGCTCGCCCACGTGGAGACCGAAAGCCAGGCCGTCCAGGAAGTGCTCGACCGGATACTGGCCGAGCCCGCCCCGATCGAAGAAGGCGGTTCCGATCACAACGGACAAAAGGAAGTCGAAATTCCCGAGGCCTTCCAGGTTGTGGTCGAATGCCGCGACGAAGCCGAGCAGCAAAGCGTGTTTGAACGGCTCAGGGCCGAAGGACTCCAGTGCCGGCTGTTGACGTTGTAAGAGAGAAAACCGCGAAAGGATCTTCATGCCGAGCGTTGATGTGGTTGTCACGTGTCCCGTGTTCGACTCCTTCCGGGTTCAGCAAGTGGCCGGCATGTTCGACGTGCCGATCAGCAGGCGGGCCAGCGAGCGCTTTCACGTGGACCTGCCCGAGTTGGGCGACGACTGGCAAATCGGCCTGATTGTCGGTCCCTCGGGCAGCGGCAAGACCACCATCGCCCGAAAAATCTTCGGCGACCGGGTCTACCGCCGTCGCCGCTGGCCCCGGAACCGCGCGGTCGTCGACTGCCTGGGCAATCGGCCGATCAAGGAGATCACCGGGCTGTTCACGGCCGTGGGGTTCAGCTCGCCGCCCAGTTGGATCAAGCCGTTTCACGTTCTCTCGGGCGGCGAGCAGTTCCGTTGCGACCTGGCCCGGGCACTCTCGGAAGCCGAGGGGCAAGTGGTTGCGTTCGACGAGTTCACCAGCGTGGTCGACCGCACCGTGGCGCGGATCGGCTCGGCGGCGATCGCCAAGGGCATCCGCCGGGGACAAATCAACTGCCGGCTGGTGGCCGTCACCTGCCACTACGACGTGACCGAGTGGCTCCAGCCCGACTGGATCATCGACATGGCCACGTCGTCGTTCGATCGGAGGTGTCTTCAACGACCGCCGATCCAGCTTGAGATCTTTCGTTGCCAGCGTGGTGCGTGGCGGATGTTTGCGCGTCATCACTATTTGAGCGGATCGCTGGGCAACGCGGCCCGGTGCTTCATTGCACTTTGGCAAGAGGTGCCGGTCGCGTTTTGCGCCACGGTCTCGTTGATCGGACACCGCAAGCGATGGCGGATCAGCCGGATCGTCACGCTGCCCGACTTCCAAGGCATCGGCATCGGCATGAAGGTTGCCGAGAGCGTGGCCCAACTGCATCGGGCCGAGGGACACCGCGTGAATGTCACGGCCAGTCACCCGGCCCTGATTGCCCATTGTCGTCGCTCGCCCGAGTGGCGGGCGGTGGGCGTGAAGAAGACCGGATCGCAGAAGACGCGGCGATTCATCAGCAACTATCGCGGGTCGCCCGGCCGGGCCGTGGTGTCGTTCGAGTACCTGGCGCCACGGAAGGGGACAGGTCCATGTTTTCGGCCGGCGGTTTGCTCAAAAAGAACGTCTTCTCGCCGAAAAATGGACCAGTCACCCAACTGGCCACCGGCCGAGCGGGCCACTTGTGGCTTCGCAACTCGGAATGAATAAGCAGGGAGGAATCTCGGCGTGGCACAACGCGGCAGAAAGTCGGTCCTGGACGGATACAAGCGCCGGGAAATCCTTGCGATCCTGGGAGTGGGGTGCAGTCGGCAGGTGGCGGCCAAGTATGTCGGTTGCTCGGTCTCCACCATTCAGAACACGGCCGACCGCGATCCGACCTTCGCCCAGAAACTACGCCGCACGGAAAACGCCTCCGAAATCGGTTACATGGAAAATATTCGAAACGCCGGCCGGAACGAACGATACTGGCGGGCGGCCGCCTGGGCACTGGAACGGCTCAACCCGGAAAAGTACGGCAAGCGGGGACCCGACGTGATCACCGTCGACCAGATCAGGGATCTGATGGCTCAGTTCGCCGAAATCATTGTTGAAGAGGTCCCGGTCGCCAAGTACCGAAAGAACATCCTCCGGCGCCTCGAAGCAATTTCTGACGCCCTGAAGGATGCGTCCAACAAAGGGAGCCGACGACGATGAAACGCAAACTCAACCTGGCCGACTGCGGCCTTTCTCCCGAACGAGTGAGCGATCTCGCGGAAGTCCTTTACCATGAAATCGCCGTAAGGCACGGTTTCGCGCGACGCTGCCAGGCCGCGCGAAACGGCCAGATGAACCTGTTGGAATGGGGCGGCCGCTATCTGCCCAATCACTTCTCGCTGGCCCCATCCAACATGCACCAGTGGCTCGCCCAACAGCTCGACGGCTTGCAACACGCACGGGGAACAAAACTCAACGTGCTCGGGCCGCGCGGCGGAGCCAAATCCACAATCGGCACTCTCGCCTATCCCTTGCTAGCAGCCGTCACGCGCAGCGAACCGTATATCTGGATAGTCTCCGATACACAAGATCAGGCATGTGCCCACCTGGAAAACATCAAGGCCGAATTGACCGACAATCCGCGGCTGGCCGCCGACTATCCCGGCGCCGTCCGACAAGGACCGGTCTGGCGCGCCGGGTCGATCGTCTTGCGCAACCGCGTGGCCATCGAAGCGTTCGGCACGGGCCAGAGAATCCGCGGCCGCCGCCACAGGGCCGATCGCCCCACGCTCATCATCTGCGACGACCTGCAAAACGACGGTCACATCCAGTCGGTCCTGCAACGGGACCACGCGCGGGTTTGGCTGCACGGCACGCTGTTGAAGGCCGGAACGCCGCGCACCAACGTGGTCAACCTGGCTACCGCCTTGCACCGCGAAGCTCTAGCCGTGGAACTCTCCGAAACACCCGGCTGGACGTCGCGCGTCTTCAAGGCCGTCGTGCGCTGGCCGGAAAACACTTCGCTTTGGCAGCAGTGGGAGGCCATCTACACCGATGTAAAAAACCCCCGCTACAAACAGGCCGCCAAAGACTTCTACCAACAGAACTGCCGCGAAATGAACGCCGGGGCAGCCGTGCTGTGGCCCGAACGGGAAGACCTCTACACGCTGATGTGCATGCGGGCCGAAAGCGGGCACACGGCCTTCGAGCGGGAAAAACAGAACTCGCCGGTCAATCCCGAAATGTGCGAATGGCCCGAGGCCTACTTCGATGAAACCGTCTGGTTCGACGCCTGGCCAAAACACCTGCAACTCAAAACCCTGGCCCTCGATCCCAGCAAGGGCAGCGACGCCCGACGCGGAGACTACTCGGCCTTCGTGGCACTGGGAGTCGACGCCCGGGGGATCCTGTATCTGGAGGCCGACCTGGCACGGCGGAACACGTCACAGATCGTGGCCGACGGCGTGGAGCTTTGCCGGCTGTTCCAGCCCGACGCGTTCGGAATCGAATCGAACCAGTTTCAGGAGCTATTGGGCGGCCAGTTCGAGGCCGAATTTCGGCGGCAGGGGATGCTGGGCGTGCAACCGTCGACGTTGGACAACCGCGTGAACAAGCTGGTACGAATCCGCCGGCTGGGGCCCTATTTGTCGAGCGGCCGGCTGCGTTTCAAAGCCGATTCGCCTTCCACCCGGCTGCTGGTCGAACAACTCCGGGAATTCCCCGTCGGCGATCACGACGACGGCCCCGACGCGGCCGAAATGGCCGTCCGTCTGGCCGCCCAACTACAGCGCGGCGCGACCTCCAACGATGGTCTCCCCGCTCGACTGCCCGTGGGATAATACACAGATTTGCTATGGATCGCCCATTGCAGTGCGCCACACCACACCCAACCCAACCGAAAAAAGGAAACCAGACCATGACCCAGACGCAACAAGCCGACCGTGCAACTGCCGAATCGCACCGGCCACTGGGCCGCTGGGAAAAACGACTCCTGGAAGCGTTCGACCAACTCTGGGACAACTTCGTCGATCCGGCCGAAGCCCTCTACGACGGCGACGGCAATCGGTGGATGCAGCTCGGCGCCCAAACCGAACGCGGCACGGCCGCCGGCGCAGCCTTCTCCAGTGAACAGCAACTCCGCGAAATCCGCGCCCAATGCCGCCACCTGGCCGCAACCAACGAGTTCGCCATCAACGGACACGAAAACCGCATCAGCTACATCGTGGGCACGGGGCATACCTACCGGGTGACCGAAAAACGGGGCCATGCCCTGCCCGAAGGAATGCTCCGCAAGGTCCAGGCATTGCTGGACGACTTCTGCCAAACGAACAAGTGGCACAAGCGACAACAAGAGATCGTCCGGCGACGCGACCGCGACGGCGAGGCCTTCCTGCGAATGTTCCTCGCGCCCGACGGAACCACGCGGATCCGCTTCATCGAGCCGGGGCAGGTCGCCACGCCGACAGATCGGGCCGACGATCCCTCGGCCAGCTTCGGTATCCAAACCGACCCGGCCGACGTGGAAACCGTGCTGGGATACTACGTCGACGGCCAACTGCTCGACGCCTCGCAGGTCCAGCACCGCAAAAGCAACGTCGACGGCAACGTCAAGCGCGGACTGCCCCTGTTCTATCCCGTGCGGAAAAACCTCCGCCGGGCGGAAAAACTGCTCCGCAACATGAGCATCGTGGCCGAGATCCAGTCGGCCATCGCCCTGATCCGCAAGCA
>Ga0180432_10007653_pt1 | contig 13668 bp, 21 predicted proteins | sample SS_ome_10_FD_132414 | JGI IMG/M metagenome (GOLD analysis project Ga0180432, IMG submission 132414) | Hypersaline lake sediment archaeal communities from the Salton Sea, California, USA - SS_1_MS_2 metaG | ecosystem: Environmental > Aquatic > Non-marine Saline and Alkaline > Hypersaline >...
AGAGTATTCTCTAATTCTTCAATCAGCTCTCGTTCAGTATTCATAATTCCTCCTTTTTTAAATTGCCTCTCGGCACGCAGACTATTTCGCCAGTATTGAGTTTAATCGCTACATTGCGAGGTCCCTTGCTGATACCTACCGAGACGCAAATTCCTACTTTGCCATGATAAGGCATAGTTTTACACTTGTAATGCACGCGATATCTGCGGCCTATTTTCGGGGAGAAGATCATTTATCATCCGGCTTTCATCGGCGGTTTTGAAACGATAATCCAACGTCCAGCGTCTGAAAGATACCTCTTGTATCCTGCTCGGCACATTTCTATGCCGTCTCCTTGGCAGGGTATCAAGTCTGTCAACTCGCACCCGCAATCCTCACACCATAGGCCATCATAGTTGTGGCTCTTTAACCAGTCTTTAACGATCTCTTTTACTGTGGGATTTGGTGTTAGTTCGCAGTCTAATTTTTCTGACATTTCGCTCACTCCTCTTTACCAACATTCATCGATCACGTTATTAAAAGCTATTCTCCATTCTGCTTTTATCGATTCCATTTCTGCTTCTTTAAATTCCAATTGAGCTCGATAGTTTTTGATGAGTTTTTGCTGCCTTTCGAAATTACAATGTGCGCATATAATTATAATTACCGTAACTATCAGACACCCTATAGCAATAGACCACGCGACAAAAAGTTGATCATGTGTATTCAAAGCGCACCTCCTCGACTATCACCTCTGTTCGCGGCGGGTTTCCGTACCATTTGCCAGAGTCTTTATACAGAACAACTTGAGAATCATCAAGCCAATATACGCCGTTCATGGCATCTTTCACAAGCTTAAAATAATTATCTAAATCAGGCCGTTTAATATTCGGCAAAAGACCACCAGAATTAATTATTTCCTTTTCCCATTTACGAAAACTCTTTAATGGAGATCTGATAACAGTCAACGACAATCGTATATAACCATCAATAGGTTTATCTGGTTTCGTTTTTAACGATTGAAGCAAAAAGTCATTTTCAGCGATCACTGTTTTCGGATCTGGATGTTCAAAAACTTTTCCGGTTTTTTTGTTATATGCGCGCCGATGTCTTCCTTTTGGAACAGGCTCACCATAAACGGTGAACTCAATTCGCCGTATCGTTATCACTCTCATTGTCGCTCATCTCCTCAATCATACGCTGAACAATACCGCGTACCGTCGGGGCACCGTAGCGCTCAATAAGTAGTTCATAAGTCTGCTTCGCGTCGTCCTGAAAATGTCTTTCTTCCAATACTCCGCGCTCAATCGATTCGGATAATCTGCAAAGCCTTAAATGCAGTTTCTTTATCTCCTTTTTTCGGCCGAGCATTGCTGCCGCTACTAAATGTCTTGTAGTCTCCAATAAACTCTGACATGATTGCGCTAATATCATTATTTTTCTCCATTCAACTTCCATTTTCTTTCCCGCCCGGCAGCTAAAAGAAACTCATAGGGAGTCATGCTAGGCGGGCCTGCCTGCCATAAATCTTTGTTCTCTAAAAAAAACCAGCGTCTGCTTACCGAACAGTTGCTATACGGGCATGATCCTCCATTAGCCCAACGGTCAAATGCGTCGGGATCTGGATGCGCCTGTGCATCCTGGCGCATGCCCTCCAATGTCAACTCGTCGGAAAGTTGGCCGAGATCTATCTGCCAGAGATTACATTCACGGCCGAAGCTGCACCTCTCGCCGAACCTGCACCTCTCGCCGAAGATGCACTCCTCGCCGAACCTGCACCACTCGCCGAACCTGCACCCTGCGCCGAAGCTGCACACTGCGCCGAAGCTGCACCACTCGCCGAAGATGCACTCCTCGCCGAACCTGCACCTCTCGCCGAACCTGCACCTCTCGCCGAACCTGCACCACTCGCCGAACCTGCACCCTGCGCCGAAGCTGCACACTGCGCCGAAGCTGCACCCTGCGCCGAAGCTGCACCCTGCGCCGAACTCAGAATATGCAGGGACAATCACCTCATTCCCCAACTCTGTTTTGCTCGGCACTATCCACCCGCCATTTTTGTTTTTTGGAAAATTCATTTTTTACTCCTTTACCAGTTATCTTTTGGCGCTGTTGCGTCTGCGTAAGACATAGGGCCTTTAGCCTCAAGTGATCGATCTTCTCTACGCGATAAATCACGAAACAATGTGTGCTTTCGATCGAAGTATAGATCTGTCGAACCGATCGGCCCGTTACGCTGCTTGGCAACGATAATCTCTGCCTTGCCTTCCAACTCTAGATCATTGCGATCATATATCTCCGGCCGAAAGATGAAGAGCACCACATCCGCATCCTGCTCCAGGCTGCCCGACTCGCGGAGGTCGGAGAGCATCGGCCGCTTGTTTTCTCGCTGCTCAGGGTTGCGTGACAATTGACTGAGTGCGATTACGGGTATATCCAGCTCCTTAGCCAGTTCCTTGAGCCGCCTGGATATCTCAGTTATCTCCTGCTGACGATTCTCTGATCGTCCAGAATGATGCATGAGCTGAACGTAGTCCACGATGAGCAGGTCGAGCGAGCCCTTCTCGGCCTTGAGCAGCCTAGCCTTGGAGCGCAGTTCCAGAGTGGACAGTCCTCCACTGTCGTCCACGTGTAGCGGTAAATCCTGTAGCGTCAACACAGAATCGGTAAATTCCTGCCATGCCTCAGCCGACATATACTTCGGCTTCTGAATGTACGCTAGGTCGATGACTGGCTTTGCGTTAAGCAACGCGGTCTCGGTGGCGATAAGTCGCAAACCTATCTCACTCTCGGACATCTCCATCGAGAAAAACCCTACTCGCTTTCCTTGGCCAGCAACATTGCGGGCGATGTTCAATGCAAAGGCCGTCTTGCCTATTGATGGCCTGGCGGCGATGATGATGTAGTTTCCCTTCCTCAGCCCGCCCAATGTATCGTCGAGATCACGAAAGCCTATGGATAGCCCCTGATAATTTCCATGCTTCGCCTCGGTCTGTGTTTTAAACGTCTCCGTGAGTAATGCATGGAGATCGACAAAGTTTTGCTGAACACGTGCTTGCGCCACGTCGCACACGTCGCGCTCGGCGCGATCGATCAGTTCTTGCACATTCTCCGGCTCGGCGTAGCAGTCTGCCTGTATCCTTCCACAGACGCCGGCCAGAGAACGGAGCATTGCCTTTTCGCGCACTATTTTAGCGTAGTGGGCAATGTTTGTGATCGCCGGAACTTCGGTCTCCAGCGAGGCGAGATACTCGCTTCCACCGATCTTCTCAAGCTGATTGCGCGAGTTAAGCAGGTCGCAGACGGTAACCACATCGATCTGCTCTCCGCTCTGGTAAATATCGATCATGGCGGTAAAGATAGCTTTGTGAGCGCCGCGGTAGAAGTGCTCCGGGGCGACGGTTGAGACGATCTCATCCATAGCGCGGTTGTCGAGAAGCAGCGCGCCGATGATTGATCGCTCAGCCTCGACGCTGTGTGGTGGTGATCGCTCAGTCATCGTTTGCCTTGCTGCGCTCCTCTCTCACATGCTGACGCAGGAAAGCCGGTACTTCGTTCAGCGGCATGTTCTCATATTGCCCACCGGCTAAATACTGCCGGATGATGCACATGGCTCCAGAAGGCTCTGGTTTGCCCCAGGTGGCCTTCTCTTTTTCCCTGGCTCTCTTGGTAGCGGCTATCTGCTCGCGCATCACAGTAACGTCATCAGCGACTTTCATCGGCGATTTATCTTGATGGTTCTGATCCGGATCGCTCCTGCTAGGTGAAGAGTGAGAAACACGTAACTCCTGTCTCTCGCGCGTGCGCGGGCGCGCCTGCGTAAGATCTTCTCTTCTATTAACTTCTATTAGGCGTGATCGACTCACTGATCGACTCACTGCATTTGTAGTGATCGACTCACTGCATTTGCGGTGAAATTTTGATGGGGTAGGACGATTAATCTTTTGATATTTCGTCCAGTTAGGGTGATACCCAATCTCCTGACATTGCGATGTGAATGATTCAAGCAAGCCACACTTTATGATCACGTTTAGATCTTTGTTGATCCTGGAAATGGTGATTTTGTCGACAGGAAACGCGTATGCTGAGATCATTTTTGTGTTTAACAAGAACATTCCTTCATCATCCGCGAACGAAATAAGAGCCAAATAAAGGACTCTCTGACGATTATTTAACGCGCAAAAACGTTCATCTGACCATATAGAAGGATCGATCATTCTGCGCCTAGCCATGTGTTTAAATCTCCTTATTTGCCGCTTTTTGCCAACTCGTCTACTCTCTCGATGATGTCCAGTGCTGCGCTCCTAGGTATCGAGTCAAGGGTGAAGTTCTCGTCTACCGGAGACGTTCCGCAGATCAGATATACCGCATCGTTAAACTGCTTCTCAGATGGCTTCGAAGGTAATGCTTTAGCTTGTGCGACAAGATCTTTCCAATCTTGATCGGTCATTGGTTCAACGTGCTCGCCGTCTGATTCGCCTTGTGGCGCCTTCTGCGAATCAGCCTTAAGCTTACTCATGTGCTCGCTCAGAGTGGATAAACAGTTGTTTGTCCATACCGGATAAGCTATTCCCCCGGTGATTTCGGTGAGATACTTCCACCCGGCTTTTGACAGATTAAAGTATTTGCCCTTTTTTTGCACATACTTCTTTGGCAGATAAGGCACGCCAGTGTCGGGGTTGATCTCCGTGATCATCTTCAACATTGCCCTTTTAGCGTCATCTGATGCGTGACGATCACCGTCACCATCTACCGCCGATTGCATAGCATTCTCGACAGCTCGATTATCAGAGGCCGCATTATATTTTTCGATGGTTTTGATCTTGTTGATATCGAGTCCAAGAGCACGTAAAAATTCAATCGTGATTCGCCGCAAACCGAGCAGCCCACCGACTCCGCGAATACGACATTGTGTCTCGGCCTGTCGGCGAGCTGATGGGATGAGACCGTTATGTGTAGCCGCCTGCGTCCTAACAGTGGGATCAGACGTCGATACTGCTCCTTCGGCCGGGCGTTTGGATTTTTCGAAGTTGGAAAACCAGAAAGATATGCTACAGGTGATCGTCACGGTGTCGAACTCAGGATTACGCTTTCCGCTTGGCACTGTTTCCTTGATCGTCCCGAAGATGGGCTCGCTCTGACAGATACCAAGCGCTGTTTGGATCAACTCGGCAGCAGCGCCGTCCAGACGGGCATAATTGCCATACCGCGTAAAACCACCTTCTCCAACTAAGAGACAGGCAGCTTTCTGCATCTGGACGATCGCATTAGATAATTTCTCAAAGTTCGTAAGAGAGAAAGTGAGATCCATATTATCATTAATGATAAGTGTCTCTTGTGATTTCTGAACCATCTCCTCCGGCGTGTGTGCAGCCTTCACGAGCTCCCCGGCTCGCGTCGCCTGCACGGTGATCTCCGGTCTCAGTGTATCTATCTGTGTCTGTGATTGTTGTTCAGTCATTGGACTTCCTCCTCTTGATGTTTACTCGATGTTGCGTATAGGCTTTTGTCACTTTCTCTTTGATCGGAATGGGCTTCACCTGAATCACCCAATTTCCGGCTACGGTAGTGTCTCGTTCTTCTGCTTTGAACACTTCTTTTGCAGCATCCTTGATCGATTTATCAAGCGGCTTGAACTCCTTTTCGAGAGCCTTGATCTGCTCATTGAGTACGGCTCGTCTATCGAGCAATCCGATCAGTTCCTCTTCGGCAATACGCAGATGACTCCCTTCCGGTATCGGCAGACAGAGATCGTGAAAGTCGCAACGTGGGCAGATGTCAACGTCGAACGGCATGCGATCGGGAACCTCCCGCGCCTCGACTGCCTGCATGACTCTCTCGGCCGTCGACCAAAGTTGTTCAGAATATTCGTAGTCAAGCGGCACAGGGATTTCCTTCATCTCTCCTGAACTTTTGTTAAAGATAAGAAGCTCGCCCGATTCTGTGTTATTACCTAATAGATACATCATAATCTGCGCGGGATAATTTTTCACCCAGGGATACTTACTTCCAATCATGTCTTCGAGCGTGTCTATCCCCTGCCAGATGTGTGGCGCCATCGTTTTGAACTCGACAACTTTGCCGTCAATCCGCCAATCAATGTGTCCCTTAATAACTTGTCTTGAAGAGTCTGAACGAGCGTGTAAGATGAATGGAGCTTGTACTCGTTCAACTGTGAATCTTCGAGTATCCATAATCTGCTTGAGGATGTATGCTTCAATTTCTGTTCCCAATCCAAAGATGCGGCGAAGGCCTGCATTAATCGGTGGGCGCTTATCATGTTCTACAATATCATAATAGAGCTTACGTTCACACGGATGACCGCACCCACTTGCTCTCACACAAGCCGGCGGCCAGTTGTTTGATTGTGATTCTAACAATTCATCGATCGCGGCGGGAATACCGAGCACTTCACTCTCTTGTTCCTGCACCAAAGCTAATTCTTGCGCCGTCATGATGTACACCTCATCCTTTCGCTGCGACATCTCGCAGCATGTGATAGTATTGTTGGCAATATTGTTCAGGATGTCCGTTGATCTCCCAACACTCCTTCTCTCCCCAGGAGACAGTGTTTTCTGGCGACCCTAAATTAATCTCATCACGCGCTTTCGCCCATAGAGATCCCTCATGATTGCAGCCGTGTCCCGCAATCTCCAACGGGCACGTGGGGCAAGGCGCGGATGGCTTTCTTAGATTGAAATGCAGAGCGCATAGATCGCTTTTGTTGCCGTTGAGCGTGTACTTCTCTGATTTTTTGCCTTGCAGAATTCCAGACCATCTAATGATTTCCTTGTTTAATGCTTTCAATGTTCGCTGATTCATCGTACCTCCTTTGTTTTATCTGCGGGACTTTTAGGTATTGGCATAGTACCTCCCTGTGTTAATCGTTTTTGGTGAGTTGACTCCGAAGATCATCGATGAGTTTGTTTTTGTTGTCGATAACATCGGTAAACATACTTGATGTAGTAGCAACAAGCATGTCTAGTCTTTTGATCTCTGCACGCAAGTCGTCTGGAGTAACGCCATCAGGGTCTCCTCCTCGCTCAAGACCAGAGGCAGTTTTCCATTCCTCTATCTCTGCCAAAAGCTTTAGATTTTCCTCGCGCAAATCACGGATCACTTGCACGGCTTTTTCTGCTACATCTTCCGCATTCATAGGACCGGACGCACCGATCTCCTTAATCAGTGTTTGCGCAATCACGCGCAGTCGCCTCTTCTCATGATCTAGTCTGATGGCAGTCTCTGGATCATAATCGTCAATTTCTTGGGCCAACCTTACCAAAGGAAGAACCCCGGACACCTTAGACATTGCCTCCAATATAGGACGACAAACAGGCAGCGCTGCTTCAATTTCTTTTCGCGATGCAGCATGCCATCGCAACCACGCTGCAAGCGACATCCTCAATTCTTTTGCGGTCCATTCCATTCCATTAACCTCATTGATATTTTTCGTTCGTGCCATCACCACATCCACGCCGCCGCTAGACCAGCGGCAATCAATAGACATGCAATACCAATCCAGAGATCGGCACGCACATAGAAATAGTAAGGATGATTGAACCGCACTAGAAGCGCTCTATAAAATTTGCCGCTTCTCTCTTCGAGAGCCATCCGCGCCGACTCATGAAGTCGGCAAGAGACTGCTCAACGATGCCCGTCATTGTTCGACGACGCTTTAGTGATTCTCGCTTTAGGATTTCAAAAAGGTTTGGATCGAGTCGGAAAGTGGTTCTTATGCCGGTCTCTTTCATTGATTACCTCCTATAACATCGGCTATAAAACCTTTATAGTACGTCACTATAAATTGCATTGTCATATTAACAACGTATGCTTAGTGTATGGTAAGTGTATTGCGGTTGTCAAGCACAAAATATCACAAAACTGTACTAGCTTGATCTTAATAATAAACTCGCCTAAATCGAGCCCCTATATATATATAAAGTTTGAAGTTGGTCCCCCCCCTTAAAAAGAGCCCAGAGTATCTGCTCGGATCTTGAGGTAAAGGTAGGTGTCCAGAGCCATAGCAGCTCTGGACTTTTTGGTGTGATCTTTGGTTGGTTTGGGAAATCTATTTGATCGCTACACCGAGCCCAACACCCAAAGCAAGCCCGACCGCTCCGGCAGTCAGTATCCACGGCCAGCTTTTAGGCTCAGGAGGGCACTCATCTTTTGACGGCACGATCATGATTGTAGGCGTCATAGGAGATTGCATGCGCTCCAGGTGCTCTCTACACGCGCGCAGGCGGGCACCTACGCGCTTGAGCGCGGGAATGCTGAGACACGTACAGTCGTAAGGCGCGGGCGCGCCTGCGGCTAAACTGACGCGTTGTCGGGTGATGTTAGATGTCGTTGGTGGGGATGCCGTTGCACAACTCGTCAGCATCGCCGTCAGAATCATCGAGCACGCGATCGATTTCATTAACGGACTCCTCCTCGGTTATCGGCTCGTCCTCGCAAGCCCGCACGCGCACAATCTCCTCTGCCTGCAACAGCTCGGCTTTAAGCAGAGCTATCTCGTCGCGGTTGGCGATCAGGATCATCGCCACGATCACCAGCAAGACGAACTCGCACGAGCATAATAAGGCGAGTATGACGGCAATGGTAGTCACGCTGATATCTCTCCCTCTTCTTCCTCGCGAAACACGACAACCGACACGTCGTCGCCTGAGCGGTACTTGCCGTTGACGTGAACAAGGACCTGGTTGCGCGGCCTGCGGCCGGGACGCTCTATTGAAAGGTGCAGAAACGGCCGTTTGGCCTGCGGGTAGTAAATAAGCTGACCGAATCCGGAGAAATCCGGCTGCGTAGCTATCCAGGTATAAATATCCTCTATCGGAGAATGCGAAGGATAAAAATCGACGGCCTCTCCGGCGCAGTGCTGCGAGTATTTTGCTGCCGGATATCCGCGACGGCGCAGCTCGGCGTTGACGAGCAGTGAGCGAAAGGCGCTCGTTATTATCAATTCGCCCCATTTGTGCCACACGATATCGAACACCTCGGCCAACAGACCGAGACTAACCCATTCTTGCGGTGATGGGCGATTAGATAAATCAATAGAAGTGATCGACCAGGAAGCATCCGACACGTATTTCGATATGGACATTTAACCTACCAGCATTTTCCATAAAGCGCCGCCGCCGCCGCCAGCACCAAGAGCAATGATGAGAAACATAGTCAATCTCATCCACTGTTTGCTTTGTAACTCTTTCATGGAGTTTATTTTTTTTTCAATTTCCGCCTGATTTTTTTTTAGCTCGCTGATGGAAGCATGAAGATTTACTAGAGACTCTTCGACGCGTCCCATGAATCTTCCCAAGTCTCCATTTTCGATTGTCATTGTATTACTCCGAATCAAGATTATTTACGGCGCGACAACTCCGAACATTCTACTGATCGTTAATCTTTTTCATCATGTCTATGTGTTCATTAAACACTTGTATTGGAGTTAAAACTTCAGGTATAATTTTAAATCCTAGAATGTCTCCTAAAATATTATTAGCCGCAGCGGCATCAGATCCTATGTACAATTTATTCGGATCAGAAGTATCGAGACTAGAGGCGGCAGCTCCAGCGGTAGCAGCGTAACCATCTAAGTAAGAAAGAGACTCATCGACCCCATTATATGTAAAAATCAGTGTATGAAACTGGTCCGTATTAATGCTATCTATTTTAGGTGCTGTGTAATCGGTGCCGCCTTCTTTAACGTGCCACCTAATATCATTATTAGCTACGACTTCCACTACCATTCCATTGTTTGCATCTTGCGTACTTTCTAATAAATATTTGTTAGCGTTGTTTGACAAATTAACTAACATAGAGACAGTACACCCATTGCTTCCAGAACAAGTAGAAAACACATCGTAGTCTACCACCATATGATCGCCGCCATCAAAGCTGTACCCTCTTGCTGTTAATTTAGTGGGCTCTACCGCTCCTACTCCAAAATCAGCATCATTTCCATTCCCGCTTACGTCTAATGTCTTACCATTTACAGCATCATGCTGCGCCATCAGCATCGGCAGGTCTACAACAGCTTTATTGCGGTAATTGTAAATAGAGTTACGGTAGTAATCATGGACTTCTTGTTGTGTTAACACTCGTCTGAATAATCTAACTCCTCGTAAATCACCCGTGTACGATTCAATTTCGGTCTTTCCGATTTTAAAATTAAAACCTGTGTCCATTATAAATGCTATAGCAGATGTATTTATATCAGTGTCATCGTAATAGATTATTCTATTAGTGCCATTATAAACACCAACAACCAAATGCCATTCCCCATCATTATAGTTAGTACTTGGAGTCAACCCCACATAGCCTGAACTAGTATTTCCTAATTGAAACCAAATCGTTCCGTCAGCTCGCGTATTAATTCTGACTCCCTGATCGGGAGCCGCCCCAAAACATCCTAATAAACTGCTATTATTAGTAGTATTAGTTCGCATCCAAACGAGGATCGAAAAATTACTGCCCAATGAATTTATACCAATTACATCTGACTGATACTCGATATAAGCAGTACCAGCGCCAGAAAACGAAGCATAGCCACTATTAACATTCACACCTACCCCAACAGCACCGCCATTTCCTATTACATGCCCGGCATTCTCGAAATTCTCCGCAAATACCGCCCCTCGCCTACGCTCGGCAGGAGTAGTATTTCTGGTTAACTCATCTGCCTGTGAAACGGCAGAAAAAACGAGAGCAAGCAGAAACCAGATGATTAATTTACTCTTCGACTTCATTAACTTTGCCTTTCACGACGAGAAATTCTTGGTGCAGTTGTTTGACCTGGGCTGGCGTCAGACCGTGCTGTTGCGCGAGCTTGATATAAGGCACTTCTTTGTTTTCGAGTTCCGGCCAAAGTGCCTGAATCTTCGTCTTAGTCAATTCCGGTTTAACCGGCTCCGGAGGGGGATCTTCCTGAGCTGCGGCGACAACAGTCGCTTTGTCTATATACTTCGATATCGTCGGGGCTGCGTCCTGGTACTCTTTATCGGTCAAATCTTCGCCGCCGAAAGCTATAAACGCTCCTGCGGCCACCGCCGCACCTACTGCTATGCTTATGATTGTATTTTTCATTTTATTTACCTCAACGCCGCCTTTTTACACCACACATAAAGGCTCGTGTCTCCGTCCGTAGACTCGCCGATCTCCGCCTGAACATCAATATAATGCATCAGTCCTGACAGATCGCTATCAGGATCAATCAGCATATCAGTCTCCGTGGCCGCCGCCTGAGTAAACAGCGTGCTGGTGATATCCTGATAGGTACAACTGGCCGCCGCAGTTCCATCGTCCTGAATCGTGGCCCGGATGGTGACCGACAGTGTGCTGCCTCCAGATCCGGCAGCCCAAGTTACTTGGCACGCAAGATCTGTATAGCCATGCATATCGATATAACAGTGATACGTATCCGAGCAAGCGTCCGCCGCGCAATCACCCGGATCATAGTCATGGCAAGTCTGCGAGACGTACTTTTGATCGAGAGAATCGATCTCTTCAGTGCGATACGAGTTTGTAGCAGATATGTACCCACGAGGACTCCCACCATCCGGACCAACGGAATTGATCGGGATAGGATTAGCAATATCGTTTTCAATACTGCTTCTTACTTGCCCGCCGTCTTCCGTTAATGGAAGATCATAGACAGTTCCGGTAGATCCTTGTCCTTGTCCGATACTATATGGCACCCCACCATCTCCGCTCTGCGGAATAGTCGCCCATGTACCAGCATCGTCCGCTGGCCGTACTGCTGGATCTGTTTGCCATATGCCAGCATCAGCGGCCGGACGTACCGCGGGATCTGTCTGCCACGTTCCAGCATCGTCCGCTGGTCGTATGGGAATACCAGTACTGCCCGGACCAATCGGCCAATCGCCGCCATCTGATGCGGGCCTTACTGCGTTGCTCCCGCCGTATGGTATCATTTGAACAACCGGGCTTGCCGGGCAACCTCCATCTGTCTCCGCGCACAGGCGCACATGCATAGCGCCCTCGGTGGCGTATATCTTCTTGTTTCCCGTGCCGTCCTGATTGTGAACCCAAATAACGTCAGCCACAGCTAACGATATCTGCCCGATTAACCCTCCAATTATCACCAACACAAACGCCCACAGAAACCCAGGCCGCGTGTTCTTCTTGATGTACTCTGTCATTTTTTTTATCTCCGATCTTAAATATTTAAGGTCAACTTTAAATTTTTGCGGTTAGCGTTAATCGTGCAATGCCCCACCGTCGCACTCGTAAATGGTGGCCGATTGGACGGTATATCCTACAGCGGTGTCTGGTATATATGCCCCGTCACGTGAGCTGATACGCGCTTGCCACTTATAATATGCGTGACATGGGTTATCTATTCCGCAATCTGGTCTTTCTGAGCATGTTGATCTACAAACGCCATACATACCGAGCTGTAAACCACTGCCGACAATCTGCCCCGCGTCGTTTGTGGGATCACATGTAAGATATGCGATATTTTCTGTATCATAGTTGGCGTAAGAAACGTCATCTAACTCCGTAGTAACAGCCATTCTTAAGCCACCTTTAAATATATGTCCTGAACTGATATGCGAAGGCCATACAGTGGCCTCGAATTGAAGATTTCTTGCTTCTGTCGCTGGTCTTAAAAATAATGGTCTCGTTTGCTGAACCCGATAAATTGATGGTGCTGTAGCCGGATCTGTTCCGAGCCGTGGAATATCAATCCATCCCGCATCGGCACTATCAACATTCTCGCAAAGCAGTGCGCCCACTGTAAAATATCTCATAGGATTATCAACGATAGAGCAAGCTGGTGTAGCTACATTAATAGATCTACCTCCCAAATTACCACCACGTACAAGCGGCAATTGCTCAGCAGGCGGCGCACCTACTGTATGCTCTTGTAAATCAATTCTTGAATAATGAAAATTAGCATCAAGATCCCCATCATGAATATTAGTCGTCAACATTTCATTTAAAAACGATGCTGGTAATGTGTCACCACCACCAAACGTTGTTCTTTTGGGCAATAAATCAGGTATTGTAAATGTGACGATAACCGTCAGCCCAATCAGAAATAACGCTCCCCACCCGGCCCACTTCGACGCTGTATCAAAGATTCTACCCATGACTTTCTCCAAATAAAAAAGCCTGGCTAATTGCCAAGCTTTCGATTGACTGATGAAAAATATACGGTTAAGCTATCGCTTCTCCTGCATTGATTCTATTCTTGACCTGTCGAGCCCAGGTGAGAGCATCGGCATAACTGATCATGTTGCGGTATAGCGGAGACGCCAAACTATGTGCCACGTCCTGAGCTATGAAATCAGTCAGCTTGTGAAGCGTACTTTCTTCCGCAACGGCCCTCATCTGCGCCTCGTAAGCTTCTTGCTCATACTTTAATCGCCACTTTTTGCTGGTAAAGTATCGCCATGTAAAGGTTAGTAGGCCATCTTGGTGTTGTTGATCGAGATGACGTATCTCATGTGCAACTGTAGGTGTAAGCACCAGGCCGTTTTGACGATATTGTATATATTCAGCAAGCAGTCCATTGTCCAGATACACCACACCATTCCAGGCAAACCCCGCACACTGCCACCATGCCCAACGCGGCTTAGGTTGTACTTTGTACTTTATCATTTAATTATCTATTCAAACGGGCAGTTAATTCCGTTTACTCTGCAATTGTAACAATCGATGAACTTA
>Ga0180432_10007654_pt1 | contig 13666 bp, 11 predicted proteins | sample SS_ome_10_FD_132414 | JGI IMG/M metagenome (GOLD analysis project Ga0180432, IMG submission 132414) | Hypersaline lake sediment archaeal communities from the Salton Sea, California, USA - SS_1_MS_2 metaG | ecosystem: Environmental > Aquatic > Non-marine Saline and Alkaline > Hypersaline >...
CACCCAGCTCGCCGGCATCCCGGTCCACTCCGACGTGTTCCGCGATACCGACCGGTTTCTGACGAGCCTCTGCCCGCCAGCGGCCGCGGGGCGTGGCCGGGGTCAGGCCAAGCTCGTCACCGCCGCTGCGGACCCCGCCCGCGACCTGACCAGATATCACTACCTGGCCTCCTACGCCAACTCACGCGACAAGGAGCCAAACGAATGCACGTCGGCGGTCGGCCTGCTCAGCCGGATGTACACCGGCTGGAGACGGGATGATCCGCGGCTGCTCGCGGGCGTTGAACGGCTGCTGAAGTCGAAGACCCATCCTGCCCTTCAGCTCTACCGGAACTTCTACCTCGCGCAGATTCTGCTGCAGACGAATCACCCGGCCTGGAGGCATTGGAACCGCCGCAATCGGGACTATCTCGTCATGATGCAGGCGACGCCCGCGAGCCTGACCAATCCCCGCCACCCGGGCTTCGGCGGCAAGGCTTGCGAGATTGGCAGCTGGTATCTGATCAACCCGCAGGGGGCTACCGAAGAAACCGCCCGCGACCGGCACCTCGCCCCGGCCGGCCGCCTGGCCCACACGGCGTTGGCCATCCTCACGCTCGAGGTCTATTACCGGCTGCTGCCGATCTACAAAACCGATGCGGTCGAGATCGAGTGACCGGTGCGGACCGGCGGCTGCCGCGTCGCGGGCGAGAGGTAGCCGCCCGGTCTGAGTCGGTGCCTTGTCAGACCATGCCATCGCCCCCGCCGCCGGAGCGACCCCTGAACGCGGTTTTCCGAGCAACCCTGCAAACCCGACCCGGTTGGCGATGGGCCTCCGGCACTATTATGAAACTGGCTCTTGAGCCACCCCTCCCTCATTCGCCTCCCGGCGCTCATTCGCATGCGGCTGACAACCTTCCTCTGGCTCTCGGTCACGCTGGCAATTGCGTTTGCAGCCATCAACTGGCTCGGGCTCGCCGGTTGGCTTGCCGCCATCGTCGTCCTCGGCAGCATTGGCATGCACGTGGCCGGCAACGCGATCGGCACCCGCATGCAGGAGGCGACCGACCGCGATCTCGCTCGCCGAGGCGGACGCTTTCAGCCGACAGCGGTGCCGCCAGCCGCCCCGACCCATCTCGAACGCCGCACCCGGGTCGGCCGGCTCCTGCCGATTTCGGCGGGCATCGGCGGCGTTGTCGGCGGCGTCGCAGGCGGCGTGGCTCTCGTGGTGCTGACTTCCGCATCGCTGCCCGGCGCCCTGCTCGGCGGGGTCTCATCGGCGGTGCTCGGCGGGATGTTCGGGTTTTTTGTGGCCAGCTTCGTCGACATGCTGCGGACATCGGTCCGCGAGGCCCTCGAGGCCGAGAGGCGGGCATCCGAGAGGCTTCCGTAAGCCTGCCTGCCCCCGGTGGTGTCGCCGTCGCCACCGTGGTAATCTCCAGACCCCGGCGACGGTCCGGTGAAAACCCTCGAGGATCCCGCAGTATGTCCAAGCCTCACCGCACTCTCAAAAAGGCGAATCACGGTTCACGGCCGGCCAACAGTAAAGCCCGGAAGGCAAAACGGAAGCACATCAAGACCTGACCGGTCCGCCGGCACCGCCGACCAACCAAGGGTCCTTTGAGGGAACTGCCACCGTGCCCGCCCGCGACCTGATTATTCATCCCAGCGAGTACGACCTGAGCCGGATCATCGCCGACCGCGATGAGATCCGCCGGTACAACCCGCAGCGGTTCGAGATGGAGCAGTTGACCGCGATTGTTCACGAGGACATCTCGCGGGGGCTCTGCGTCGGCTTCAAAGATGTCGGTGATGACGAATTCTGGGTACGCGGCCACTTCCCGCATGTGCCGCTGATGCCGGGCGTGTTGATGTGCGAGGCGGCAGCCCAGCTTTCGAGTTATTTCTCGAAGAAGCACCGCCTGCTCGAAGCCGAGGTGATCGGATTCGGCGGCCTCGAAGAGGTGCGGTTCCGCGAGCCGGTGCGGCCGGGCGACCGGCTGGTCATCGCGGTGGAGCGAGTACGGGTCCGGCCCAGGGCGATGATCGTCTGCCGTTTTCAAGGGTTCGTCGACGATGGTGTCGTTGTCGAGGGGATGATCAAAGGCGTTCCGCTCCCGGTCGATTTCCTGTCCCCGAGCGACCCTGAAACCGCCGACCCCCCTCTCGCCTGACGGCCCGCGATGCCCCGTCGTCCACCGCGGAAACCCCCCGCCGATCTCGATCTCTCCCGGCACCTGGTTTCGCTCACAAGCCTGCCGGCGCCGCTGAACCCGGCCGACCTCTTCGCGACGGAGCAGCCGGTCGAACTCGAAATCGGTTCGGGCAAAGGAATGTTCCTCGCCGCCGCGACCGCCGCAGAGCCACGCCGAAACTACCTCGGAATCGAGGTCAGCGGCGGCTATGCGAGGCTCGCCGCCGGCAGACTGGCGACGGCTGGCAGTCGCAACGGGCTCGTCATCCACGGCGATGCGATGCAGCTGTGCGCGAATCTGCTCGGCGATCGCTGCGTCGCCGGGGTGCACGTCTACTTTCCCGATCCCTGGTGGAAGGCCCGGCATCGCAAGCGGCGGATCCTCAACCCGTCATTCCTGCGGCACACCGGCAGGCTGCTTCCGCCGGGCGGACGCCTGCACATCTGGACCGACGTCGAAGAATATTTTCTCGAGGCGGTCGCCGCCGCCGCTGCGACCGGCCAATACGGGCCGCCGTCCGACGAGCCTGCCGGCGGCCCGAACGGCGCCGACCGGACGCATTTCGAGCGGCGGACGCGGCTGGCCGGGGCTCCGGTCTGGCGGGCGGTGCTGCGGCGGAACGAACAGCCGGCGGTGGTGCAGCGAATCGTCGCGGCTCCCGTCAACCCAGGACCGCAAGTCAGCCCGGGACCGAAAGCCTTCGAATGAGCAGCCGGTCGATCCGCCGGCCATCCATGTCGACCACCTCGATCGCCAGCCCGTTCCACTCCAACGCGTCGCCCACCCGGGGAATTCGCTCGAGTTCGTCGAGCACCAGGCCTGAAACGGTCGAGTAGTCCCGGGAGCCGCCGGGGTCGCGGATGGCGAGCCGCTCGAGCAGATCGTCGATTGCGAGGCCGCCGTCGACCAACCACGAGCCGTCCTCGCGGGTGACGAAGTCGGCGTCGCCGTCGTGGTCATGCTCATCCCGAATCTCACCGACGAGTTCTTCGACGACATCCTCAAGAGTGACCAGCCCTTCCGTCCCGCCGTATTCATCGAGCACGATCGCCAGCTGGTTCCGCTCCTTTTGAAAGAGTTCCAGCAGCCGATCCAGCGGCATCGTCTCGGGCACAAACAGGGCCTTGTGCAGCATCTTCCGGAGTTCGATCGGCCAGCCCATCCAGTTCTGCCGCAGCACATCGCGGATCGAGACATAGCCAAGAATCTGATCGAGCGATCCTTCATAGACGGGCAGCCGTGAATAGCCGGCCATCGCGATCGCACCGAGCACCTCCGCCGCCGGGGTGTCGATGTCGATGGCGTCGAGGTCGATCCGGGGCCGCATGATGTCGCGGACGGTCCGCTCGCCGAGCCGCAGGGCCTCGGCTGCCACCGCCTGCTCGACCGCCTCGAGCACGCCCTCGGCTCGGCCTGCCTCCAGCAGGTGTTCGATGTCGTCGACCGAAACGCTGGGGCCGTCCTGCTTGTGCGCGCCAAGCAGAAACAGCACTGCCGACGTCGAAATCCCCATCAGCCAGACGAGCGGCCGGGTGAGGGCGGCGAAAACCTGCATGACCGGCGCAGCCAGCCGGGCAAAGGCCTCCGCCCGCCGCAGGGCCAGCCGCTTGGGCACCAGCTCTCCCAACAACAGCGTGCAAAACGACAGCAGGGCGACGAAGACCGTCAGCGCAACCGGCCGGGCGACGGCCTGGAGGCTCGGCGGGCCATTGGCCGCCAGCCAGGCCGCCAAGGCACTGACCAGTTGGTCGCCGCCGTAGGCGGCCGCCAGGGTCCCGACCAGGGTGATCCCGATCTGGACGGTCGGCAGGAATTTGTCCGGGCTCGCCGCCAGGTCGAGCGCCTTGGCGGCGGCCTGATCGCCCTGTTCGGCCAGGTGCTGGAGCCGCCCCCGGCGGCTGGCGACGATCGCCATCTCCGCGCCGGAAAAAAATCCGTTGGCAAGGATCAGGATGAGGACGATCAGAAGTTGCTCGAGCATCGTGGGGTCAGCCCGTCGTCTCTGGAAGCGGCGTGTTCCGGTCGGGCCGATCCTGCGCGATCACAGCCAGGTCGTCGCGGTGGATGACCGCGTCACAGCCACAGCGTCCGAGTCGCTCGAGCACCTCGTCGGTCTGCAGGCCCCGGATCCGCTCAAGATCGGCAGCCGCATACTTGACCAGGCCGCGGGCGAAGATTCCGGTCTCGGGTGTCTCGAGCGTGACGATGTCGCCCGGCCCAAAGCTGCCGGAGATCGAGACCACACCCGCCGGCAGCAGGCTGCTGCCCCGATCAACCACCGCCAGCCGGGCACCGGCGTCGACCACCAGGCTTCCGCTGGTCGGGGCCGACCACCCCAGCCAGCGTTTCCGGGCGGGCATGACACCCCGCCGGGCGGGAAACAGCGTACCGACCTCGTCGCCGCCGCAGATCGCCTCAAGGACGTCGTCCCGGCGTCCCGGGCCGATGACGCAGTGGCAGCCCGATGTCGTCACCATCCGCGCTGCCGCGAGTTTGCTGGCCATCCCGCCCTTGGAGAGCCCCCCGGCTCGGTCCCGAGCAAGCCGCTCGGTCGCCGCGTCGACCACCGGCACCAATGGGATGACCCTTGCGTCGGCCTCCGTCGGCGGCCGGTCGTAGAGCCCCGCGACGTCCGACAGCAGGACCAGCAGGTCGGCCGGCAGCAGTGTCGCCACCAGCGCGGCCAGCCGGTCGTTGTCGCCGAAGGACGTCTGCAGTTCCTCGACACTGACCGAGTCGTTCTCGTTGACGATCGGCACCGCCCCCTCATCAAGCAGGGCCCGCAGGGTGCTGCGGATGTTGAGATACCGCCGGCGGTCCTGCAGGTCGTCAGCCACAAGGAGAATCTGGGCGACATGGCCTACGAGCGGTCGCTGCGACCGCTCGTAGGCCTCGATCAGGCAGCTCTGGCCAACCGCCGCCGCGGCCTGCAGGCGGGGCAACGTCCGCGGCCGCTCCGCCAGCCCCAGTCGGCCCATGCCGGCGCCAACAGCCCCTGAACTGACGATCACCAGCTGCCTGCCGGCGGCCAGAAGCCGGTCGCATTGCCGGCCGATCGCTGCAATCCGGTCGGCGTCGAGCAGCCCGTCGGGGCCCGTCAGGACGCGGGTTCCGACTTTGACAACGATCAGGCGGGCCGCGGCGATCGTTTCCGGCCGGGTCGGGTTGCGCATGGTCTCGGAGGATTCCAGGGGAGGCGGAGGCCCCAGCCACCGCCGAATCGGTATCGTAGCTTGCGAGCGACCGCAGGGGCTACTCACCGTCGGTCACGCCGCTGCTCTGCTTCGAGACCGCGGAATTTTCGCCGGCGTCTGCTAGCATGACGGCTTTGCGGGAGCGAAATTTTCTCCATGCCGAGGGCCCCGTGAGCGATCTCAAGCACGAGTGTGGCCTGGCGGCCGTCTACCATCTGCCGACCGGCGAGCCGAGCGGTCTCTGCCCGCCCGGCGGCCCTGAAGAGGTTTCGCGACTGATCCCGCGGATGCTGCTCGATATTCAGAACCGGGGCCAGCTTTCGGCCGGCATGACGGTCTGGAACCCCGGCCGCAGCCAGCTGCTCGCCACGCACAAAGAGGTCGGCAGCGTCAGCGAGGTGTTCCGGATGAGCCATCGCGGCAAGTTCGAAAGCCTGATGGCCCAGCATGGCGGCCGGGCGGCGATCGGCCATGTCCGTTACGCAACCTGCGGGGCCGAAGACCGCGGCTATGCCCAACCGCTCGAACGCCCCCACATCCAAAAGCGAAAGTGGTTCGCCTTCGGCTTCAACGGCCAGCTCGCCAACTACCCGGAAATTCGCGACGAGATTCTCGCGGATGATGACAACCATCTCGCCCGTGAGAACGACACCGAGGTGATCCTGCACGCGATCGGCAAAAGGCTCACTGGCGACGCCGCTCCGACCCCCGCGGGGCTGCTTGCCGCACTGGCCGAGCGGTTCGATGGGGCCTGGAACCTCGCCATCCTCGACGCCTGCGGCCGGATGGTTTTGGCCCGGGACCCCCTCGGGATCAGACCGTTGGAATACGCCTGCGAGGGCGGGCTGCTGGCGGCGGCCAGCGAAAGCGTCGCCCTGCTCAATCTCGGCTTCCCGCCGGAGTCGATCCGGTCGCTTGAGCCGGGCACGGCATTGGTCGTCGACGCCGACGGCATGCGAATCGACCGGTTCGCCACCGACACGCGACGGTCCCATTGTTTTTTCGAATGGATCTACTTTGCCAACGTCGCCAGCACCATGGACGACCGCAGCGTCTATCTGTCTCGCAAGCGGCTCGGTGAGGAACTGGCCCGGCTGGAGACGGTGCCGATCGATGGTGACACGGTCGTCGTCCCGGTGCCCGACACGAGCAAGGCCGCAGCCGATGCGATGGCCTACCGGCTGTCGATTCCCAGCGTCGAGGGGCTGATCCGCAACCGCTACACCGGCCGCACCTTCATCGATGGGGCGGCGAGCCGACGCCAAAAGGCTGAAAGCAAATACACGCCGCTTCGCGAGGTGCTTGAGGGCAAGCGGGTGATTCTGGTCGAAGACTCGATCGTCCGCAGCACCACCATGCGGGTGCTGCTCGGCCGGATGCGATCCCTCGGCCGGGCCCGTGAAATTCACGTTCGCATCGCCTGCCCGCCGATCATCGCCCCGTGTTTCTACGGCATCGACATGTCGACGATCGACGAACTCTTCGCCCCGCGGTTCCTCCGTGACGGCCGTCTGCACGAAGACGCCGAAGCAGAAATGGCCGCGGTCCTCGGGGCTGACTCGCTCCGCTACCTGCCTGTCGAGTCGGTGGCCCGGTCGATCGACCTTCCCGGGGAAAGCCTCTGCCAGGCCTGCATCACCGGAAGCTATCCCACGCCGGCCGGCGAGCGGCTTTACGAACTGGCCGCGTCGCAGTCCCGGGCGGCTGGCAGAACCTACGAACCGGCCGCCTGTCAGCGGTGAGCAGCCTGAAGACAGGATCGACCGCCTCCCGATGAGGCAGCTCAGGGCTGAGCCAATCGGCAACGAAATTCCCCGGGCGGCCGGGCCTGCCGGACCGCCCTTGGGTTCGCTGAAGCGACGATCCGGCAAATCGGGAAGGGCAGACCCGGGGGCCGGTGAACGCTCGACGAGCCTCGGGCGTATTTTGTCCCCGTGAGGAGCCTTGGGCCGGCCCCGAGTGAGTGTTCGCTGACACACGTCGGCTGGTAACCGCTCGTCATCCGCATCGGCTGCGGAGTGTCACCGCCGGCCTCGGCAAGGCCTGTTACGATGCCGGGGCGTCGAGGACATCGTCGAGGATGAACGGACTCGGGAACGGTTCGTCCAGCTGCTCGAGCACCTCGCGATAACGATCGACGATTTCCTTGAGGTCATCCTGGGTAAGGGCGTCCTCCCGCAACACGTCGGAGGCATCGAGCACCTCGCGCCAGGCAGCAAAGGCCTCCTCGAAAGCCTGCTTGGCCGGCCGCAGCCGGGCGGCATCAAAAGCCTCCTCCGCCCGCCACACGGCCTCGCGGGCCCGCAGCGCGGGTTCGGTCACCTCCATCTCGCAGGTTGCCCGCCAGAAATCAAAGTTCACGATGTCGCGGTAGCGGTCGATGATCTCGGCGGTCTCACTCGCCTCGACATACTCCGAGGCCAGTTCCCTGGCCCGGTCCCGGGCCGCAGGCGGCGCTTCGCGGGCGACCTGCGGCCAGGTCACCCGCAACGCCTGCTCGGCTGCGTTGACGAGCTGTTGCTGCTGCTCGGTCCGCTCCAGCGGCGGTGTGTCGAGGGCCTGCCGCTGCTCGGCGGTGAGGGCCGCCTTGCGGGCAGCCTCCAAAGCGGCAAATTGACCGGGCAGCAGCGTCTCAAGCTGCTCCGCCAGCCGCTCGGCCCGGGCGAGTTCAGCCTCGCGCAGGCCGAGCCGGATCGGCACATCCCAACTCGTCGGAATCTCCCGGACCGCATATCGCCGCATCTCGTCACCGGCCAGCGTCCAGCCATCCCGGGCCTTGTCGTCAAACACACCATCGGCCGCGAGGCCCCGCGCGTAGTTGATCGCGGTCATCATCGGCTCAGAGTGGAAAATCAGCGGGGTCGTCTTCAGCGGAGCCCCCGAATCGGCCAGCTGCTGGGCGGCCAGATATTTTTCCCGGCCCACCAGCCAGTTGTCTCGCTCGGCGAGCGTCCGACCCGGCCGGTCCCGCTCGTGGAAATCGTCGTCAGCCTTGAAGAGCCGACGGTACTGGACCTTTTCATCGGCGCGGCCGATTTTCTGCCCGATGAACCAGCCCATCCTCCCGAGCAGCCGCGGCTCGCGTGTGTTAAAGAAGACGCCCTGCCGAAGAAATTCAATGCCCTTCATCACCCAGGCGTAGCGGTCGTGATAATCGTCAAACTCGACTGAAATGTTGTAGGAGAGGTTGTGGGCCTGGAAGTCCCAGACCGAATAAAAATTGGGCTGCAGTTTGGTCATCTGCTCGAGGACGGCCGACAGGTTGGTCCAGTCCTCGACCTTCTTGTAGTAATTGGCTCGGTCCCAGAGGAGCGTCACAGCGATGTTCTTGAGCCCGAGTGTCGCCAGCCGCATCGTCTCACTGGTCGGGTCGATCTCCCCGAGGTCTGCCTGCGAGAGTTGAGCCTCGGTCCGCAACCGGGCGAGGTAGCCCCCGGCGGAGGCCGAGTCTCGCGGCTGGCTCAGCACCGACAGCGGCACCAGCAGCACGGCGATCAGCACCAGGGCGAGCAGTGTTTCCGGCCGGAGCCCGAGCCAGGCGGGCCGGTCGCGGCGGGATCGATTCGATTCAGGCCGAGGCGATCGGCTCATGACGCCACCTCCCGGGATTTCAGGCAGAACGTTGCGGCAACGAAGAAGGCAACCAGATAGCCGATGGTTTCACCGGCGTGGGCGGCGAGCAGGTCGGGCGGGATATCGAAGCCGCCGGCGACAAAATCACTGGTGCCGAGACTCGAGAGCGACGGAAACAGCGACGCCGCCAGTCGCATCGGAGCGAGCAGAAACGTGTCGGCGGTTTTCATCGCCGTCACCAACGGCGTCTGGTCGAGGTCGACCGTGATGCTCGCCTGGGTGACGAGCCGGTAGGCCGACTCGATCGGTCCACCGCCGGGCATCTCTTTGGTGTTTCCGGTCATCTGGGCTTCGAACAGCCGTTGGATGAACTCGCGAAACTGCCCGACGAGCACCACCGAAAGCGTCGCCAGCAGGGCGACCGGCCCGGCCAGAAACGTGCTGAACATCACGCCGATTGCGGTGACCAGCAGCATCGAGAACCAGATTCCGAGGCAGCTTTTGGCGTAGTTCATGGCGAAGGTGCCGCTGCCGCTCCGGAGATAGAAATCGGCCTGCGCGACGCCGTAGTACTGAGCAGGCTCGAGGCACTGCAGCACCACCTCGACACGGCCCCCCGAAACGATATCGGCAAACAGGTCAACCTGCCGGGTTCCTCCGTCAGCCGACGTGGCCGCGAGGGTCCGGGGAATCAGCCGCGAGTCGATCGTGAATTCCTTCGCCGTAAAGTAGAAGGGATCGCTCTGGAGGCCACTTGTCGGGTTGCGGACCCGAATGCTGCCATCGATCCCTTTTTCAATATCACCCTTGTACGTCCGAAAGACGCGGACCAGCATTTCCAGGGGTAAGCCTTCGGGGAACATCTCTGGGGTGATGCCTTCAAAGGTCCAGATTGCCGCCGCCAACGAGCCGCCTTCGATGTACTGCCGGTAGGACCACTCCGCCCCGACGCTGATGCCCTTGTCGCTGGGGCGGCCCTCACGGTCGAGAAACCGGAGTTTGCCCCGCAGGGGACGGCGGGCCTCGAGCAACCCCTCGACCCGGCCGACGGAGTAGGCTGCGGTCTCCCCGGTCCCCGCCGTCCGCTGCACGGCATGCCGATGCCCCTGGTTGGTGTCGGTGGTGCCGCTGCCGTCGGGCCCCAACACAACCCGGTGTCGGTGGCCGCGATCCAGGCTGGTCCGCCCCTCGTAGCCGACGACCCGGCCATCCTCCAGCTCGTCAGGGATCAGATCGTCAGCGGCCAATTCATGAACGTGGCTGACGCTGCGATCGACGAAGACGCCCCCCACGACGCCCATGATGGCCAGCAGGACGCTGCCGACAATCGCAAAACCGAGAATCCGGCCCAGCACGATCTCGCTTGTCCGGACCGGCTTGGTGGTGACCGTCTGAATCGCCTTCGCCTTGACATCGGCCGGCAGGCTGAAGACCGAAAGCACCAGGACCACGAGGCAGACAAGCAGATTGGTCGCCGCCAGAATGAAGCCGAGGTAGAGCTTGCCCGGATTGACGCTTTGCGGATCGAGAAACCAGTCCGCGAACAGCACGATCAGGGCGAACAATCCGAGGACGACCAGCACGTTTCGTCGCAGCGACTCCTGAATCGCCAGTCTGGCCAACGCCCAGATCCGGCGTCCCGACATGCCGGCAATATCGGCAAGGCCGGCCAACACTCCGCGGTAAACCCGGTCACCGGCTGTCAGCGGGCCGGACACGGTTGAGAGGGAAAGCCAGGCAAGCAACGCGGCAAAGACCGCCACCAACCCCGCGACCAGCAGATACGAGGCGAAAGCCGGGCCAAGCCAGTCGACGAACGCCGGAATTTCCTCTTCAAGCACCATTGTCTGTTCGCCCGTATGAAGACTGTATTCCGTGGGTGAATCTGCTGGGCCGGAAAACCGGTCGTCGAGTGGCCCCGCGTGCACCGGCCTGCCACCCGATGAGCAACCGGCGACCGCGTGATCAGCGGCCGGCGGAATCCTCCAGCCGCTGCCGAGCCCTCCGTCCCGGCCGCGCTTCTGTGTCCCGTACGACTTCGAGGAACAGGTCCTCAAGCGTGGTTGTCGGACTGCCGAACTCGATGTCGGTTCCGCCGTGCCGCTCGATGACTGCCCTGATCTCAGCCTCGGCCTCCGCGGACAGGCCGGTGGAACGGATCTGCGTGACGTCGGTGCTCCGCAGCAGTTCGTCAACCCGACCGAGTTCCTTGAGTTCGCCCTGATGCAGCACCGCGATGCGGTCACAGACATCCTCGACGTCAGCGAGCAGATGCGAGCACATGATGACTGTCTTGCCCCGCTGCTTGAGGTCGATGATCAGGTCCTTCATCTCTCGGGTGCCGATCGGGTCGAGGCCGCTGGTCGGCTCATCGAGGAGCACGAGTTCCGGGTCATTGATCAGCGCCTGAGCGACCCCAATGCGGCGGGTCATCCCCTTGGAATATTCCCGCAGTTGCCGCTTCTTGTCCCGGCTCAGCCCGACCATCTCAATCAGCGCGTCGGCTCGTCGCTTCCGCTCCTCCGGCGGCATGTCAAACAGCCGACCGTAAAAATCGAGCGTCTCCTCGGCGTCGAGGAATTTGTAGAGATACGACTCTTCCGGCAGGTAGCCGATTCGATCATTTTTAGAAACATCCGTCGCGTCTTTGCCGAAGACGATCGCCTCGCCCGAGGTGGGAAAAATCAGCCCCAGCAGCAGTTTCATTGTCGTCGTCTTTCCCGACCCGTTGGGACCGAGCAGACCGAAGATTTCACCCCGGCGAATCTCGAGGTCGAGTGGTTTCAGGGCGACTTTTTTGCTGCGGCCCCAGAAGTCGCGGTAGGTCTTCGAGAGGTTCCGAGCCTCAACGAGCACATCGTCGGCCGCTCGATCACCTGTGGGCTTTGTCTCTTCCATACCGTTGTCACTCCCGAAGACTGACTGGGCAGCCAGCAATGCCAGCAGCGGTTTCTCGCTGGTTCCCCGTCTCCACTCTTGTACCCAAAAACCGGGGAAGTGTTGAGGGGTGACGGGGATTTTCGGCGAGGCGGCCAGCAACGCGGCCTCCCGGGCCACCGGCACCTCCGCGGTCGCCATCTCAGCTGGTGTTTTCCGGAGGCGGGTCCAGCCACCACCCGAAACCGACGCATCCCGCAGACAGCGGAGGGGAAACGACGGTGTCGCGAAGCTCAAACCGCCCCCAAGGACAAGGCCGGGAGCAATTTCCGGGAGGGCCAGCGAGGCCTTCACCCCTCGCCGGGCGATTGAAATTTTCGCGGGGCAGTCCTTGCAGCCGCCGCGGTCGAGCCGCTTGTCTGCTCGGCTGCGATCGCCACCACCCGCCGTGCCGCAAGCAGCTCACCGAGGGAGAAAAAACGGGTGTCGGGCACCCCTCCGGGATGGTCGATCTTTTCAGCCGCCAACTGCTGCCAACTGCGACCGCTCGCAAGGTGCCAGGCGGCTGCCTGCGCGACCCGCTGCGGGATCTCTCCCCGGCCCATGGCCGTCATGATCAAAGCGAGCGCGGGGTCTTCTGAAACGGTATCGAGACGGACGAGTCGATAGGGCAGCCGAGGCGAAGGTTCATCCTTGCCATATTCGAGGCAGACCGTCGCGACCTTGACGACCTTTGTTTTCTCAGGCGGCACCGAAAACATCCCGCCCCCCATGTTTCCCATGCCACCCATGCCACCCATGCCCCATGCCGCCCATTCCCATGCCGCCCATGCCGCCCATGCCACCGCCGCCTGTACGCTGACCACCGCCGCCCATGCCGCCCCCCATGCCACCGCCCATGCCGCCCATGCCGCCCATGCCCATCTGAGCGAGGACTGGTACCCCGGCGAACGCTTCGGGAAGTTGAAGCGTCAGAGGCTGATCAGAGTTGTTCTTGACCACGACCTGGGCCGAACGGGAATCGTTCGGAATGTATTTCAACTCGATAAGCCCGGCAGTTTCGGCTTCAAGAACATCTCGGGGGACCGCCGCCGGAACCGGTCTCGCGGGACTCAATTCCGCCGCTGCGGCAGTTGTCTGCCCAGTCAGGATCACAACCAGGATGAGCTCGATTCCGCGTGTCATGCCAGCGTTCCCAGCCAGTGGTTCCCAACCGATTTGGTTGCGGGTCGATTCAAGCGGCGGCAGATTGGCCAATCGCCATACCATACCCTGCCACACCGTTCAGTATTGCTTCGGATCGCCAGCAGGGGAAATCGGACGACAGCGACCGAAAAAGAGGGTCGTAGCGGTAAGACCAAGCCTGCCGGCGGTTGTTCCCGGTGCGGAAGGGATCGGGCGTGGTTTCCCGCGCCCCGAGGCCGTCGGGAACAGGCCGTAGCCTGGAGGACAACCGAGAATTCGCCTCATTCGCCAGACAGGCTGTCCGCAACCCCTCGCGTCGCTTAGTGGGCTCGCGCCGCCCCTCCGGAGGTCGCCGGCGAAATACCCCAAAGGACCGGTACCCGAAGGTCGATCCGCCGCAAGGAGCGGCCGTTCCGTCCTGAGACCAGAACGGCAGCGACTGTCGCGTCGTCTCGTTCCCGACTGCCATTGTATTGGCGCAGAATGCCAGAAATCGTCCCCGCCGGCCAATTTGTCGCCAGCGATCCCGACTGCGGCCGCGACCTATCGCTTCGAGAACTGCGTCCCGCGGCGAGCACCACGGAGGCCGTACTTTTTCCGCTCTTTCATGCGACCATCGCGGGTCAGCAGGCCACCCTGCCGCAGCGGTTCGGCCAGTTCGCC
>Ga0180432_10007656_pt1 | contig 13664 bp, 8 predicted proteins | sample SS_ome_10_FD_132414 | JGI IMG/M metagenome (GOLD analysis project Ga0180432, IMG submission 132414) | Hypersaline lake sediment archaeal communities from the Salton Sea, California, USA - SS_1_MS_2 metaG | ecosystem: Environmental > Aquatic > Non-marine Saline and Alkaline > Hypersaline >...
CGCCTCGGGTGTGGTCGAGGCGTTGGCGGGTGCGGCCGGGGAGTTGGCTGCTGCGGAGGTGGCCGGGACCCTCGCGTCGGTGTTGCCGGTCGTGGAGCAGGCGCTGCGCGATAGCGCCGCGATCCAGGCGGGGGTGGATGTGACTGTCACCGACGCGGTCGGTGGGCTGCTCGGCGACGCCGCGCTCTGGCAGGACGTGGGTGGCACTCTCACGACGCTGGTCACCAACCTGCTCGACAACGCCGTGGTCCAGCAGTACGTGGGAGCGACGGTCGCCGGGTTCATCGCCGCGGCTTTGAACGATTCCCCGATCGCTGAGCCGGTGGGACAAACCATCGGCGCCGCGGTCGAGACACTTCTGGCCGCCCCCGGTGTCGGGTCCGGGCTCGGCATCATCGTCGGGGCGGTGCTGCCGGACCTGTTCGGCCAGACCGGTGTCCCGACCGCCCTGGGGACTGCTGCCGGCCAGCTGGCGGTCGCGGCGGTGGCCGGCGGTCAGGCCGCGGTGGCCGCGGTACTGCCCGAAGTCGAAGCCGCATTGTGGGCCGATCCCGATGTCCAGGCGGGGGTGCGGGCCACCATCGCCGACGCTCTGAACCTGGTCGACACCACGTTGCTGAGCGTGCCTGACATTCAGCGGGCGCTGGGGGCGGTCGTCACGACGTCGATCACCGACCTGGCGGCCAGCGAAGCGGTCCGAACCTTCCTCGCCGATCAGATCGGTCCCCCGTTCGGCGGCGCGGTGGCCGACCTGCTGGCCAATTCGAACGCGGTTAATGACATAGCCTCGGCGCTGGGGTCGGCGGTCACTGAGTTCCTGGGTTATCCCGGGTTCAGTACGGCGTTGACTGATGCCGCCGACCAGTTCGCGAACGCGCTGCTGGATGGCGATGCAGTCGCTGAGGCTCTGCAGATCGCGGTGCAGTATCTGGAGTCCGATGCGGCCTACCTCGCCGCGGTGAACGCCATCGTCCCCGATACCGTCTCGGGCCTGCTGGCCGATCCCGTCGTCCGCGCGGCGATCGGTGTGGTGGCCAAGGACGTGGTCATCGCCGAACTCAAGGGAATCGGAATCGACAACCGGTTCCTGGACGGGGTGGCCGGTCAGGTGGCCGAAGGGACCGTGGACTGGTTCCTGCTCAAGACCGCCGCGATCACGCTGATCGACTCGTTGGCCGTGGACATTCTGACGGGTACACCGCTGGGCGACGTGACCACCATCGCGATTCAGCAGGTCATTCAGGAGCCGGCGCTGCAGATCGCGCTCGGTGTGTCCATCGGGCAGGGAATCGGGTCGCTGTTCGGCGATAACCTCATCGGGGACCTGATCGGGTTGGTGGCTGCGGTCCCGGCCACGCTGGTGGTGGGTGTGGCGTCCGGAATCGCGCTGATCTACCAGTGGTTGTTCGGTGGGCCGAGCCTGAGCGTCAACCAGACGGCGAGCCCGAGCCAGGGCGTCTCCGGTGAGAGCCAGCCCTTCCAGCCACTGCCGGCCGCGGCGGATCTCTTTGTGATGAGGGTGAGTGTTCCCGTCGGTCAGGACGTCGGGGTATCCGGTGCGGCGACCGTCGCCGATAACCCGTTCACCCTGGTCAGTCTGGAGATGACCGGCCCGAACGGTGATCAGCCGGGCGCGGTCGATGTCACGATGACCGTCGATTCCGGCGCGGCGCAGGGCGGCCAGGCATCGCCGGGACCGCTGCTGGTCGCATTCACCTTCCCGCTGGATCGGCTTATTCCGACAATGGGATCGCCTTCGCCCACCGTCGCTGATGCCCGCACGTTCCAGCAGATCTCCTGAACTGCTCTTTACTTGCGCCCCCGGCACGACTCGAACGTGCGACCTAGGGATTAGAAGGCCCTTGCTCTATCCACCTGAGCTACGGAGGCAAGCGATCGTGAGTGTATCCGGCCGTGTCGCAGCGACCGGTTTTCGGGTCGATGGTCTGCGGAAACGCCGTTTTCGGTGACCCGGTCGCGGCGAAATCACGGTGGTGGCCCCGCGGATTCGCTAGCGTCACGGGTCGGGCACCTCGGTGCCGCGTTCAGGGGCCGAACCGGGATGTCTCAAGGGAGCCGACAGCCATGAGCAGCGCGATCGACGAGATCAGCGGTCGATGTAGTCAAGCCGTGCAGGCCAGCGCGTTGGTCCTGCGCGGGTCACCGGCTCTCGCCGGTTGGGTGCTGGGCTGGCTGGCCGCCGAGTTCGCCCCGCACGTCGTGACCGGTCACGCGCTCTCCGCGCTGCCCGCGCCCGTGGAGAGGGTGGCCCGCGGCCTGGCCGGCCAGCGTGCCGACGCCGTCCTCGACGCGGCGCTGGCCGAGACCTTCGGAGCGGACTACCTGTCGGCCGTCCACCAGCCGCTGGAGACCTACAGCGCGCGTCAGCCGAAACTGGGCGGCCTGGTTGAGGCGATGCGGCACCGTAAGCGCTACGCCGCGACGACCACCAACATCCAGTACGGCCCGGGTGGACGCAGCAACCTGCTCGACGTGTGGCGCCGCCCGGACCTGCCCGCAGGCCGGCCCGCTCCGGTGCTCATCCAGGTCCCCGGCGGTGGCTGGTCGGTCAACGACAAACGGGGACAGGCGTATCCGCTGATGACGCGGATGGTCGAACTCGGCTGGATCTGCGTACCGATCAACTACAGCCGTAGCCCACGAAACGCATGGCCGGCACACATCGTCGACGTCAAGAGGGCCATCGCATGGGTGCGCGCCAACATCGCGGACTTCGGCGGCGACCCCGACTTCATCGCTGTCACCGGCGGCTCCGCGGGCGGGCACCTCAGCTCGCTGGCCGCTCTGACCGCCGGCGACGACAGCCTGCAACCGGGCTTCGAGGACGCCGACACCAGTGTGCAGGCCGCCGCCCCGTACTACGGCGTCTACGACCTCACCGATCATGACCGCATGCACAAGCTGACGTTGCCGCTGCTGGAAACCATGGTGATGCAGCGCCGGCTGGCCGAGGACCGCGCGCTGTTCGAGGCGGCATCGCCCACCCTGCGAGTGCACCGTGACGCCCCGCCGTTCTTCATCCTGCACGGCGAGAACGACACGATCGTGCCCCGCTCCCAGGCCGACGCGTTCGCCGCTGCCCTGCACGCCGTCGGCGCCCACACCGTCGCCCACGCTGAGATTCCGAACGCCCACCATGCCTTTGACGCCATCGCCACCCTGCGCTGCCAGATGACCGCCGAGGCGGTCGCGGCGTTCCTGGGCATCGTCTACGGACGTCACGTCGACGCGCGCGACGACCGTGGCAGTGTCGCCGTCCGCCCGGCCGGTTGAATCGGCGGCACGCGGGTAATCGACCCCGCCGCACGGGTGCTCGGACTAGCCTGATCAAGCAGACAGGCGGGCCTGATGCCGCGCATTGCGGTCACGCGGTGAGGAGGTATTGATGAGCGGCCCCGTGGACGCATCTGGGCTGCCGTCCCAACTCGGTGCCTTCGATCTGCTGATGCACCGTGGTGAGGCCAGCCCACGGACCCGTTCAGGGATCATGGCGCTCGAGGTGCTCGACGCCACGCCGGACTGGGAACGTTTTCGGACCCTGTTCGAGAACGCCTCCCGAAAGGTGCTGCGGCTGCGGCAGAAGGTCGTGATGCCGATGCTGCCCACCGCCCCGGCCCGGTGGGTGGTCGACCCGGACTTCAACCTCGACTTCCATGTCCGACGGGTGCGGGTGCCGCAGCCGGGGACACTTCGGGACGTTCTGGACCTGGCAGAGGTGATGCTGCAGTCACCATTGGACATCTCCCGGCCGCTGTGGACGGCGACCCTGGTCGAGGGGTTGGAGGGTGGCAGGGCCGCGACGCTGTTGCACTTGAGCCACGCGGTCACCGACGGAGTGGGTGCGACCGCGATGTTCGCCGAAATCTACGACCTCGAGCGTGACGCCAGGCCACGTCCGACGCCGCCGCTGCCGGTTCCCGAGGACATCACCGGCACCGACCTCATGCGCGAAGGTCTCACCCACCTGCCGGCTGCCATCGTCGACGGCGTCGTCGGTGCGCTGGCCGGCGGACTGGGGATGGTGGGCAAGGCGGTGAGCAACCCGGCGTCGGCACTGTTCGGGACCATCGAATACGCCCGATCCGGACGCCGGATGGTGCGTCGGGCCGCCGACCCCTCGCCGCTGTTGCGTCGCCGAAGCCTCTCGACCCGGACCGAGGCCATCGAGATGAAACTCGGTGACCTGCATCGCGCGGCGCACGCGGCCGGCGGCTCGATCAACGATGCCTACCTGGCCGGGCTGTGTGGGGCACTGAGGGTCTACCACGAAACCCTCGGCGTGCCGGTCAACACGCTTCCGATGGCGGTGCCGGTCAATCTGCGTGCCGAGGCTGATCCCGCCGGGGGCAACCGGTTCGCCGGCGTGAACCTGGGAGCGCCGGTCGGGGCCGCAGACCCGGTGGTGCGGATCAAGAAGATCCGCAAGCAGATGATCTCCCGTCGCGAGGAGGCTGCCATCGACCTGATCGGGGCGGTGGCGCCGGTACTCACCTTGCTGCCCGATGCCGCCCTGGAGGCCATGAGCGGTTCTGTCATCGCCTCCGACGTTCAAGCCAGCAACGTCCCCATCTACCCGGGCGATACCTTCATCGCCGGTGCGAAAGTGTTGCGACAGTTCGGTGTCGGGCCGCTGCCCGGTGTCGCCATGATGGTGGTGCTGATTTCGCGCGGCGGCTACGCGACTGTCACCACACGCTATGACCGGGCCGCGATCGCGGATCCCGACCTGTGGGCGCGCTGCTTGCGGCAGGGCTTCGACGAGGTGCTGGCACTGGCCGGGGACCCGCACCCGCACGTCGTGCCCGCGTCGTTTCCCGACCAGGTGGACCAAACCGCGGCGTCCGCCTCGACGGCCCCCCCGATGCCCCCCGGGGCGTCCACGAAGAGATCGGTGGCTTATTCATGAGCGACAAGTCCGCCAGCGGTGCCGGGGAGTTGCGGCTTCCCGGTTCGGTGGCCGAGGTGATGGCCAGCCCGCGCGGACCCAGGATCGGGGCGTTCTTTGACGTCGACGGCACCCTGGTTGCCGGATTCACCGGAGTGATCCTGACCCGCGAGCGGTTCCGCAACGGCGATATGGGCGTCGGCGAGTTGATCAATATGGTTGCCGCGGGCCTCAACCACCAGTTCGGCCGGATGGAGTTCGAGGGGCTGATCAACAAGGCCACCGAGGTATTGCGCGGCCGCCCGCTGTCGGATCTGCAGCAGATCGGCGAGCGACTGTTCGCCGAGAAGATCGAAAAACGGATCTATCCGGAGATGCGCGATCTGGTGCACGCGCACATGGAACGCGGTCACACCGTGGTGCTGAGTTCGTCGGCCCTGACGATCCAGGTGGAGCCGGTGGCCCGATTCCTCGGTATCCCCAACGTTCTGACCAACCGGTTCGATGTCGATGACAACGGCGTGCTGACCGGCGAAGTCGTCACGCCGATCCTGTGGGGGCCGGGTAAGGCCAACGCGGTGCAGCGGTTCGCCGCCGATCACGATATCGATCTCAAAGACAGCTACTTTTACGCCGACGGTGATGAGGATCTGGCACTCATGCACCTGGTCGGCAACCCCCGTCCGACCAATCCCGGCGACAAGATGGCCGGCGTGGCGAGTAAGCGCGGCTGGCCGATCCTGCGGTTCAACAGCCGCGGCCGTGGCGGCCTGCTGGGTCAGGTGCGCACTCTGCTCGGCGTGGGATCCATCGTGCCGGCGGCCTACGGCGCGGTGGGTTGGGGGTTATTGACCCGGAGTCGTCGCCGTGGCGTGAACTTCTTCACCGCCGCGTTCCCGCAGATGCTGCTGGGAATCAACGGCGTTCGGCTCAACGTGCTGGGTGAGGAGAATCTCACGAAGGACCGACCGGCGGTGTTCATCTTCAACCACCGCAACAACTTCGACCCGGTGGTGGTCGGCTCGATGGTCAAGGACAACTGGACCGGGGTGGGTAAGAAGGAACTCCAGAACGATCCGGTGGTCGGCACGCTCGGGAAGCTGGTCGATACCGTCTTCATCGACCGCGACGACCCCAAGAAGGCCGTCGCGGCCCTGCAGCAGGCCGAGGAGTTGACGCGGAAGGGCCTTTCGGTGGTGATCGCCCCGGAGGGCACCCGACTGGACACCAGATCGGTCGGCCAATTCAAGAAGGGGCCTTTCCGGCTCGCGATGGCCGCCGGGGTCCCGATAGTGCCAATCGTGATTCGCAATGCCGAGGTGCTGTCCGCCCGGGACTCCTCCACCCTGCACCCCGGGACGGTGGACATCGTGGTCTACCCGCCGTTATCACTGCAGGATTGGACGCTGGACAACCTGCTGGAGAAGATCGGCGAGGTTCGGCAGTTGTACGTCGACACCCTGGCGGACTGGCCGGCCGGTGAAGTGCCCGAGGCCGATCTCTACCGCCGCGGGGCGGCGACGAAGAAGGCGGCGGCTCGGGCCGCCGGGAAGGCCGCGCCCAGGAAGGCGGTCCCGAAGAAGACCGCCGCGAAGAAAACCCCGGCGAAGAAGACCGCCGCGAAGAAAACCCCGGCGAAGAGGACTGCGGCGAAGAAGAGTGTGGCGAAGAAGACTGTGGCCAAAAAGGCCGTCGCCGAGAAGACCACCCGGAACACCCCGAGGGGGCGCCGATGAGCGCCGTCGACTACCTCACCGACTTCAGCACCACCGACGATGCTCTGGTGCTCGCCTCGGTGTCGTCCAAAGCGGAGTTCGATCTGCTCAACGATTGGTTACAGGCGCAGCGGCGCGCACACCCCGACACCAGGGTCGAGGTGCTGCGACTGCCGCACAGTGATCCGTCACCGCAGTTGGTCGGCGAACTCGCTGACAAGCTCAGTGCCGCCGCGGACCGCGCTGTGGTGCCGGTCCGGGTGTTCTGGGTGCCCGGGGGGTTGCCCACCCGCGTGAAGGTGGTGGGCCTGCTGTCCGGCCGGGACACCTACCGTCCGCCGGACATGCTGCAGCGGGCGATCCTGCGCAAGAACCCGTCTCGCGCCCGTATCGTCGCCGGCGATCCAGCGACGGTCTCCGAGCTGCGCCGGCAGTGGCAGGAGAACACCGTCGGTGGCAGCCCCAGCGATTTCGCCCAATTCGTCCTGCGCCGGGCGAACCTGGCGGTCGAGCGGATCGAATTGCGTTTGCTCGGGCCGGAATACAAGTCACCCCGGCTGGTCACCGACGAGCTGATGGCGTCGTCGCGATTCGTGGAGGGTATGGAAGGCATTCCCGGGGCCAGTGCCGAGAAGGCAGAAGTCATGCTCAATGAGCTGGCTACCGGGTGGAGCAGGTTCTCTGTCGATCTCATTCCGAACCTGGGACGCACCATCTTCAGCAGAGGCTTCGACTCCCGCCTCGACTACGACTCCGACCAGATCGAGTCGATGCGGCGCGCGCTGGAAGATCACCCCGCGGTATTCCTGTGGTCGCATCGGTCCTACCTCGACGGGGTGGTCGTGCCGGTTGCCCTGCAGGAGAACAAACTGCCGCCGGCATGCACCTTCGCCGGCATAAACCTGTCCTTCGGTTTCATGGGTCCACTGATGCGGCGTTCGGGTGTCATTTTTCTGCGCCGCAAACTCGACGACCCGCTGTACAAGTACGTGCTGCGCGAATTCGTCGGGTATATCGTGCAGAAGCGTTTCAACCTCAGTTGGTCCATTGAGGGCACCCGCTCGCGTACCGGAAAGATGTTGCCGCCCAAGCTCGGTCTGCTCAGCTACGTCGCCGACGCCTATCTCGACGGCCGCAGCGAGGACATCCTGTTACAGCCGACGTCGGTCAGCTTCGACCAGTTGCACGAGACCGCCGAGTATGCGGCCTACGCGCGGGGCGGGGAGAAGATCCCCGAGGGGGCAGAGTGGCTGATCAACTTCATCAAGGCTCAGGGCGAGCGCAACTACGGCAAGATTTACGTGCGCTTTCCCGAGGCGGTCTCGATGCGACAGTACCTCGGTGACCCGGGGGGCCCGATCGCCGGCGACGAGTCGGCCAAACGCCTCGCGCTGCAGAGGATGGCGATCGAAGTGTCCTGGCGGATTCAACGGGCAACCCCGATCAACGCCACCAGCCTGGTGGCCGCATTACTGCTGTCCACCCGGGGCCGCGCACTCACACTCAGCCAGCTGCACCACACGCTGCAGGACTCGCTGGACTACCTGGAGCGCAAGAAAACCCCGATGACCAACAGCGCCCTGCGTCTGCACTCCTCGGACGGGGTGCGGGCTGCCGTGGACGCACTGTCCAGCGGCCATCCGGTCACCCGGGTCGACGGTGGCCACGAACCGGTTTGGAGAATCGCCCCGGAGCATGAACTCGAGGCGGCCTTCTACCGGAACTCCATGATTCACGCGTTCCTGGAGACTTCCATCGTCGAACTTGCTCTGGTGCACGCCGCCCGCGCGCCCGAGGGGGAGCGGTTCGACGCCTTCTGGGCGCAGGCGCTTCGGTTGCGTGCCCTGCTCAAATTCGACTTCTACTTCGCGCCGACGGCCACGTTCCGGGAGAACATCGCCGAGGAACTGGAGTGGAACGAGGACTGGGAGTCTCAGCTGGACGCCGGCCCCGAGGCAGTCGATGCGCTGCTCTGCGCCAAGCGGCCACTGATGTCCAACGCCATGCTGCGTCCGTTCTTCGAGGCCTACGAAATCGTCGCCGACGTACTGTGCGACGCGCCGGCCGATATCGGGGACAAGGAGCTCAGTAGGCTCGCCCTCGGCGTCGGAAACCAGTATGCGGCACAGGGATTGGTGAGCAGCACCGAATCGGTCTCGGCGCTGTTGTTCGCGACGGCCCGCCAGGTGGCGGCAGATCAGAGTCTGTTGGAACCATCACCCGATCTACGGGATCGGCGGCGGGCGTTCCTTCGGGAGTTGCGCGGAATCATCGCCGATATGGACCGAATCCACCAGGTCTCGAGAGAACAGTTCTACGCCCGCGAGGCGCGGCTGCAGACACGCGCCTGAGTTCGGCGAGTGCGCGCCGCAACGGACATCCGCGTTATAGGGTCATCCCCGACGAATTGCCCTGGTAACGAGGATATGTGGAGGAAGCACCTGATGAGAATCACTGCGGCGGCGGGAGCCGCCCTGGCGATGGCCGGACTGCTCGGCGCGGGACTGACCGGGTGTTCGACCACCACGTCGCTCAGCGCCGCCGATCTGCAGACGCGTCTTGCAGATCAACAGACCGAAGCCGGCGATCCTCCGCAGTCGGTGACCTGTAACGGTGACCTGATCGGCGAGGTGGGCAAGACGACCGTCTGCGATGTGGTCTTCAGCGATACCAACAGTGTGGAGGCCACGGTCACCGCCACCGGTGTGGACGGTTCCGACGTGTCCTTCGACGTCTCCCCGTCGGTGACCAAGGAGCAACTGGAAACAGGGGTTTCAGGTAACGACGACGCCCAGGCCGTGACCTGTGATTCGGGTCTGGAGGGCACGGTGGGCTCGAGCGCGAACTGCGAAGTCACCGTCGGCGGCGTAACCGCCAAACAGGTGATTGTGGTCGAGAACGTCAACGGTCTCGAGATCGACGTCGAGATGTTCCCGGTGGTGGCGAAGGAGAAAGTTCAGGAAGTCCTGCTGCAGAAGCTGAATGCCGACGGCAGCCCCGCGGAGACCGTCGAGTGCGTCGATGACATCGTGGCCCGACCCGGCACCTACGGTGAATGCGTGGCGGTCACCGGCGATCAGAAGCAGGGCTACGACGTCACCGTGACAACAGTCGACGGCGATAACGTCGACATCGAGTACCAGAACAGCCCATAGGCCAGTCCGCCCCCGGTCTCAACGGTGACCGGGTGACGTCGACCGTCGAGGCGGTGGCCCGGGTCCGCGCGGGCTGGCCGGTGCTGACCGCGGTGGCACTTCTGGCGGGAGTGACGGCCGCTGCGATCGCAGTGCTATCGCTGGCCGCAGCGCTGACAGCCACGGGACTACCTGATCCGGGGCCGGTGACCACCCTCGGTCTGCCGTTCGTCCGGGCGGTGGGCGAGGTCGCGGCCGCCGTTGCGGTCGGTGGGTTTTTCTTCGCAGCGTTCCTGGTGCCGCCGCAGGACGGCGGGGTGCTCGATGTGAGCGGCTATCGCGCGGTACGGCTGGCGACGGCGGCCTGCGGTGTCTGGGCGGTGTGCGCGGTGCTGATGGTCCCGCTGACCGTGTCCGATGTCTCCGGGGAGCCGTTGACCGGCCAACTCAGCCCGGGCGCCATCTGGCGGGCGGCGGATCTGGTCGACACCGCCGCGGCATGGCGTTGGACGGCCGCGCTGGCCCTGGTGGTGACGGTTGCCGCGCGGACCTGGTTGAGATTCTGCACCCGCCCGGCGGTCGTCACCCTCATGTTCGTCACCGGATTCCACGCCGTCTACCTCGGCGGGATCTTCGACGCGGCGGCGCCGGACCACCGCGCCCGGTTGCTGATGACGACCTACTTCCTGGTGAGCGGCTATCTGTTCTTCGCGGTGGTTGTCGGCGTCGACCCGATACCCCGCCCGGTTGGGCAATCCACCGCGATCGGGATGGTGTTCGCCGCGATCCTGCTGCAAGCGGTGTTCGGGGCATTGCTGATCGACATGACGGGCATCCTGGGACAGCGGTTCTACCGCTCGCTGCGCTTGCCTTGGCATACGGATCTTCTCGGCGATCAGCACCTCGGCGGTGTGATCGCCTCGGCGGCGACAGCGTTACCACTGCTGCTTGTGTTGTTGGCGCTGCTGATCCGGGGGCGGCGTGGCCGCCGGTCGGCTCGCGACTCGGTACCGGCCGACATGGCTCGGACCGATCAGTAGTTCACCTACGGCACTTCATCCACAGGACGGCGGATCCGACCACTGCGGGGGTCCGGATCGTCGGTACCCGGGTGCTCACTGGAGGTGCGAACCCACACCGAAAGAAAGGGCATGAAATGTTTGAGACATCCATCACCGTCGTCGGCCGGATCATCACCGATTTTCGTCGCCGGGTGGTCGCCGACCAGGAAGTGATCAGCTTCCGGGTGGCGAGTAATTCCCGGCGGCGCACCGCCGAGGGCACCTGGGAACCGGGGCAGACGCTCTACATCACCGTCAATTGCTGGGGAAAGCTGGTCACCGGCGTGGGGGCGGGTTTGTACAAGGGGGCGCCGATCATTGCGGTCGGAACCGTGCACACCAGCGAGTACGAGGACCGCGAGGGCGTCAAACGCTCGTCGCTGGAGATGCGCGCGAGCGCGGTGGGACCGGACCTGTCCCGGGTCATCGCGCGCATCGAACAGCCGCCCCGGCCGAATAACGGCGAGGGCGCCGCCGCCGGCGGCGATACGCAGGGTGATGAGGGCGCCGCCGGAGCCGACCTGGATGATGTCGATCACGGCGGGCAGGACGCGGGGGCCGAGGCGGTCGACCCCGTGGTGCTTTCGGCCTGACCCGGCGGGCGGTCACGCCGGTCTCCGCGGCGTGACCGCCGACCCGCATCGGGCGTCGCCCTAGGATGGGGCCCGTGGCGGAATTTATCTACACCATGCGCAAGGTCCGCAAGGCTCACGGCGACAAGGTCATCCTCGACGATGTCACGCTCAGCTTCCTCCCGGGAGCCAAGATCGGCGTCGTCGGGCCCAACGGAGCCGGCAAGTCCAGCGTCCTGCGGATCATGGCCGGTCTCGACCAGGCCAACAACGGGGACGCCTTCCTGGCCCCCGGGGCCACCGTGGGCATCCTGCAGCAGGAGCCGCCGCTCAACGAAGACAAGACCGTCCGCGGCAACGTCGAGGAGGGCCTGGGCGAGATCAAGGTCAAGCTGGACCGCTTCAACGAGGTAGCCGAGCTGATGGCCACCGACTACACCGACGAGTTGATGGAGGAGATGGGCCGGCTCCAGGAAGAACTCGACCATGCCGACGCGTGGGACCTGGACTCCCAGCTCGAACAGGCGATGGACGCCCTGCGCTGCCCGCCGCCCGACGAGCCGGTGACGCACCTGTCGGGCGGGGAGCGGCGCCGGGTCGCGCTGTGCAAGCTGCTGCTGAGCAAGCCGGACCTGCTGCTGCTCGACGAGCCGACCAACCACCTCGACGCCGAGAGCGTCCAGTGGCTCGAGCAGCACCTGGCCGAGTACAAGGGCGCGATCCTCGCCGTCACCCACGACCGGTACTTCCTGGACAACGTCGCCGAATGGATCCTGGAACTCGACCGGGGCCGGGCCTACCCGTACGAGGGCAACTACTCGACCTACCTGGAGAAGAAGGCCGAGCGCCTGGAGGTCACCGGCAAAAAGGACCAGAAGCTGCAGAAGCGGCTCAAGGAGGAACTGGCCTGGGTACGTTCCGGTGCCAAAGCCCGTCAGGCCAAGAACAAGGCGCGGCTGCAGCGGTATGAAGAGATGGCAGCCGAGGCCGAGAAGACTCGCAAGCTCGACTTCGAGGAGATCCAGATTCCGACCGGCCCGCGACTGGGCAGCATCGTCGTCGAGGTCGAGCACCTCGACAAAGGCTATGACGGACGGGTGCTGATCAAGGACCTTTCCTTCAGCCTGCCCCGCAACGGCATCGTCGGCGTCATCGGACCCAACGGGGTGGGTAAGACCACCCTGTTCAAGACCATCGTGGGTCTGGAGCAGCCGGACAGCGGCACGGTTCGGGTCGGCGACACCGTCAAGCTCAGCTACGTCGATCAGAGCCGGGGCGGGATCGACCCGAAGAAGAATGTCTGGCAGGTGGTCTCCGACGGCCTGGACTACATCGAGGTCGGTCAGAACGAGATTCCGTCCCGGGCCTATGTGTCGGCGTTCGGGTTCAAAGGCGCCGACCAGCAGAAGCCGGCCGGAGTGCTGTCCGGCGGGGAGCGCAACCGGCTCAACCTGGCCCTGACCCTCAAAGAAGGCGGCAACCTGCTGTTGCTCGACGAGCCCACCAACGACCTCGATGTCGAGACCCTCGGTTCGCTGGAGAACGCGCTGGAGAAGTTCCCGGGCTGCGCGGTGGTGATCTCCCACGACCGCTGGTTCCTGGACCGCACCTGCACCCACATTCTGGCCTGGGAGGGCGACGCCGGCGGGCACGAGCGGGGCGACTCGGGATTGGGTCCGGACAACGAGGCCTCATGGTTCTGGTTCGAGGGCAACTTCGGCGCCTACGAGGAGAACAAGATCGAGCGACTCGGCGCTGATGCGGCGCGTCCGCACAGAGTGACCCATCGGCGGCTCACACGCGACTAGTGTCTCGGCTGTGACGGCTGTCGGAAAAACGTCTGATCTCGAACGTGCCTATGCAGCCACCTATCGCGGTCCACACGGTGGTGCAGGGCGCGAACCGGCGCCGACCGTGGACACGGCGGCGGTGGTGCGGCCGGCTCTGATCGCCGCCCAGGAACGGCTTGCGCACCAGCGCCAGGCCGGCGAGACCCTGGTCGCCGTCATTCCCGCTGATGATCCGGGCGGATTCGGCCCCGCGCTGCAGATCGTCACCGACGAGGCCACCGTGCTGATGGACTCGGTGACCGTTCTGCTGCACCGCCTGGGTGTCGCCTACACCGCGCTGATGCACCCGTCGATATCGGTCCGCCGCGACGCCGTGGGCACATTGAGTGAGTTCGCGCCCGCCGGCGACGACGATCCTCCCGACGCGATCGGGGAGTCCTGGATCAACATCCAGCTCGCCGCGACGGTCGATCAGCGGGCGCTGTC
>Ga0180432_10007657_pt1 | contig 13662 bp, 13 predicted proteins | sample SS_ome_10_FD_132414 | JGI IMG/M metagenome (GOLD analysis project Ga0180432, IMG submission 132414) | Hypersaline lake sediment archaeal communities from the Salton Sea, California, USA - SS_1_MS_2 metaG | ecosystem: Environmental > Aquatic > Non-marine Saline and Alkaline > Hypersaline >...
AGGGAACCGAAGAATCGGAACGTGTAGCGCGTGAACCGCTCGGGGAGCAGCGTGTCGAATGCATGGCCCTTCTCCGCTCCATAGCGCACGGCGAGCGCAGTCAGCGGACATCTCATGCGGTTGCCGAAGAACACGATACCCTCGGCAGTGACGAGTCCCAGCGAGATCCAGAGCCACGCACCGGAGTACCCGGTGCTCCCGGAGAACAGCAAGACTCCAATGGCAGCGACCATCACCGCATAGATCAATGTGTGTACAACGCGAACGAGCTGGAGGGCCTTCTTCTTGTCCACACGCACATCCCTTCGCCCCTGGGCTGGTGACTGAGCAGCATGAAACTAACTTGTGCAGGAATCAGCATAGCACGGTCCGAAGCAGATGTGACCCGGGTTCAGAGCCGGACTTCCTGGAAGGGTTTCCGAGACATCCCGAGAGAGGTTGGCGATCAGGTCGTCGCAGGATCGTTGGCTTGCAGACCTGAGGCGAGGTTGAATCCTGCCGGTGAGGAGCCGTAGGTCGCCAGGAGCAAGGAACGAACCTGCTCAGCTACGGGCTAGCTGGATTCCGGAGAGAAGGCCAACCGCTCCGCCCGCAGCGAGTCTCTGCGCGGAAGCCTCCACATCCTGGTATGTGGTCGCCTCCTTGGCGCATGGATCCATGAGTGATTGTCGGAGCTGGGTGCGTTCACTTGCAGCAGAGTCGGCGGGTGAGCTCGGCGGGGGACTCACAGCGCCTGACCCCGTCTTCGGGCGTGCCTACGGGGAGTGCGAGCCGGCGATTCCGGATAGGAACGCTTCCCTCTGGGCGGCCAATCGCTCGACCATCCAGCGGCGCTGCTCCTCGGCGGACTGTCGGATCGATGTCAGCGCCATCGCCGACTGCTTCCGCCCCGCGCGGAACTCCTCGGCAGACTCGACGACAACCCTTCGGAAGATCTCGTTGTGCCACGCCGCGAGGGACCAGATCTTCTCCTTGTGCTGCGCGGTCCCGTCCGGAGTCGGGAGGAGGCGCTCGAGGAGATCCACCTCGACGAGAGACCAGCGCAACTGGGCTTGAAGGCAGCCAGGCTCGGCGGCCCACGGGTAGAGCACATCGCTGAGATAGGCAAACCACGCATCGATGCGCGGATCCCCGAAGGAGTAGTCCGGATGGATCGGGTCTCCCTTGAGTCGCCCTTGACGCTGAAGGTCCTCCTCAAGTGTCGTCCCCGCGTAGGGCAGGGTCTTGCAGAACGGTGCCACGGCGCTGCCGTCTCCACAGATCTCTTGAAGGAACTGCGCGTTCTCCAGAACCAGATCGAAGGTGCTGGCCGGATCGAACAGCATGAAGCCAAACTCATACCGGAGATCCAACGCCCTCAGAGTCCGGATCGCGTCCCTGTTCTGCGCTACGGTGATGTGCTTGTTGAGAGCCCGGAGGCCCGTCTCGTTGCCCGACTCGATCCCGAGATAGACGAGGAACAGCCCAACGTCTCTGAGCTTGCTTAGGATCTCCGGCTCGACCTCGTCCGACCGGCAACTCATCTTCCAGAGGACCGATTGGCCGAGGCCGTGCACCTTCAGGGATTCTGCGAATTGCAGGGCCCATTGGCGATCCGCGGGGGCAAGGAGTGAGAAGTCGTCGTCCTGAAACAGGAAGACGCGTACTCCTTGGTCGTGGAACAGCCCGAGCATCTCCTCCACCACGTTCTCCGGGGAGCGCACGCGCCGAATGCGACCCGGCGGGGCGGCGTAGAACTGGCGGATGCTGCAGAACGTGCAGTCACGCGGGCACCCACGACTTGCGAGGATCGTGCTGAACGGGACGCCCAGGATCTCGTCGGGCGACCTTGGCCGCCGCGGGAATGGGAGGCGATCCAGATCGTCGATCAGAGGGCGAAGAGGCGTCTCGACGGTCTCGGTTTCAGTCCGGTAGGCGATGCTCCGGACATCGTGCCAGGCCTCGCCTTCGCGAAGCCTCCGCGCGATCTCCAGGAGCGTCTCCTCTCCTTCGAATCGAACCACGCAGTCCAGTCCGGGCATGACGTCCAGGACATCACGCGGTCTCAAACTCGGGTAGTGACCCCCGGCGCAGATGAAAGCTTGTGTTCCCTCCTCCCGCAGAAGACGGACGAGGTTCGCGAACCGTGGCGTGAAGTACTGATAGATGATGGAGAGTCCGATGATCAGCGGGTCGCGATCCGCGACGAGTTGAAAGACTCGAGACGTATCCAGGCGGCAATCGACGAACTCGACGGAGAAACCATCCTGTTCGAGCACGCTCGCGAGGTAGCCGAGCCCAAGGTTCGGCTGATCCTCGAATCCGAAGAGGAGCACAGGTCGCGATCTCATGAGCATCGCCCCCAGAGACGGCCATGCGTCGGCCGTCCCCGAGAGGCGTTCCGTCTTCCTGCGCTATCCCTGCCGCGCGTACTTCGACAGGATCTCCGCTTGCTTCTCCATGAGCGCCAGCTGCGCGTTTCCCTGCGCCCGAAAGGCGTTCAAGTTGGCCTTCAGCTGAGTGCGTGCGGCGTCGACGGCCGCTTGCTGGAGGGCGACGATGTCCTCCTTCTCGATTCCCTGCTGAACGAGCTGGTCGATCCCCCGCATCAGGAAGCCGGGCGGATCCCCCGGGCCCGGGCCTGGGGGAAACGGAGGGAACGTGATTCGCTGGAAGTATCTCCAGTCCCACGGAGGCGGATCGACCACCGGGTTGACATGCCGCCACTGCGGCGCACTCCATTCCTCGTTTGCCATGTCAGCACCTCCTCTGAGCTCGAAACCGACGAGATTCCTGTGCCTTCGCAGCACGGACCTTCTGCAAGACTCGTGCGTACAGGGATAGAGAGCTACGGTGACTGTAGGCAGTGGACTCATCCTATAGTGATCTCTGTAATCGGTCAAGAGGCGTTCGTTGAAATCAATCCCTCCCAAGGGGCGCTACGTTCCGAACGGGGAATCAACAGGCATCTCGCAGGAGGGTGGGATCCGCTACTCGTAGGATCCGGAGCCTGTCGGCTCGATCCGGGTGGGAGTGGTGCCACTTGGTCTGTCGCGGAACGGGCAAGAACAGCTCGCTTCGGACTCAACCACAAAGCCTTGCCCCGTCTCGCTACTCACACTCCTCCGTCGTGAGATCGGGAAGAAGACGGTCGATCTCGCGGATCGGGCGATACAGCGATGCTCCCAGGCAGGTGAGGATGCCGAGGACGGCTGTGGTCAGGAAGAGAACGGCCATTCCCGCTCCGGGCCCCGTGCCGACGAGGGGCCCTAGTACGCGTGCAAGTCCTGTGTCCGTTGTCATTGCGGGCTCGAGAACACGGTCGACGAGCGGGCCGGCGATCAGGAACCCGAGGGGAATCGTCGCTTGCCCGACGACTCGGTACACGCTGAAGAACCGGCCCTGAAGCTTGTTCGGCACCTTGGCCTGAAGCATGCTTGTGTTGACGCTGGTCGCGGCGACTGCGAAGAAGGTGGCGAAGAAGCCACCGATGGACCAAAGGACGGGCGTCCGGGCGACCGCAAGCACGAAGAAAGACATGACCCGGCGGATGCCGCGCAGCCACAGCACGGCCCGCATACGTCGGCGGATTCGAGATCCCCAAGCGGCAACCACCAAGCCGCCGATGACACCTCCCGCGCCCATGATGCTCTGCACGATGCCCAGGATGATCTTGTCGTTTCCGGTTCGGGCGAGAACCATCGCCGAGAAGGTGATCATCGCAGCCGAACCGGGCAGGTTGAGCAGGAACAGCAGCGTGATCACGCCGATCAAGCTCGGGCGTACACGAACGTACGTCAGGCCTTCGCGGATCTGATCCCACAGTCGAGTTCTTCTCGCGACCTCGCTCGGTTCCGGCCTCGGGATACGGACGATCGCCAGGGTTCCCATAGCGACAGAGAACGTGAGCAGATCGATCAGCAGAATCCCGCGAAGACCGACGGTCACCAGCAACGCGCCGGCCAATACCGGCGCGGCCAGCGAGGAGGCGAAGCGGTTGCTGCTTTGCATTGCATTGGCGCGTGCATAGTGGCGGCGGTCGACCATCATCGAGATCGAGGCAATGAACGCCGGAAGCTGGAACGCCTCGAAGGCGGAGGCGAACAGCCCCACTGCGTACAGATGCCAGATCTCCAGTGTCCCCGTGCTGTGAAGGATCAGGAGTGCCAGCGTCGACACGGCCGCCGCCGCGTCGCTCAGGATGAGGACCAGCTTGCGGCTATGTCGATCGATCATCGCTCCGGCCAGCGGCGCCAGCAGAACGGTCGGAGCGAACGAGAAGAAGCCGATCAGGGCCAGCGATGTTGCCTCCCCCGTCGTTTGCCACGCCCACACCGAAATGGCGAAGCGCGTCATTGCCGATCCCAAAAGCGACACGAACTGGCCGACCCAGATGGTGGAAAAACCTCCCATGCCGTGCGTGAGGGCCGAGGCTCCGAGTCGTCGTCTTGCGCTCATGTGTCGGCCCCTTCGTTCTCGATTCGGGTGTCGGGCACGTCGTCCTCCTCTCGTAGATCGCTTGTCCGGCTCTGCTTCTTGTGAAGCGCCCTAGCCGGATGCGAAGCCGTGGATTCTCCGAGCAACAGATGGAGAACGGGTGGACCGCGATCGAATCGCGGAAGAAGAGACCCATTCGGATGGGCGAACGGGAACCGGACGACGGAGGGTCCGTCGCAGCCAGAACGCACTCGCTCGTAGGCGAGCTGCGACATGAACTACGCTCGTTGATCGGGAGTTGTGGAGCTAGGGAGCCCTACGAAGCCATTGACTTCGTAGCGCTTTCCAGTTGCGCCCCACCACATCCACTGCCTCTGGAAAGCATGCGAGAACTGTACCCGAGTGCGGGGGAACCGCTCAACTTCAGGCACGGCGCACGGAGCGTGTCCCGTGGCGCTGGTCTAGCACCGAGAAATGCCGAGAACAGAGACCTGATCACTCGCTTCTTCGCTCACCGCTACCGTTGGGCAGCAGGAGGCTGGGTTGCAGGGTATGCCTACCCTGCAGCATGATCGGCCGAACAGCGGGCGCGGATACCGCGATGCTTGGTAGTTCCCATCCGGGGCGGTCACAGAGGGAGGTCATGATCCGATGAAGTCCAATGCCCAGATCATCCACGACGTCCTCGAGCAGGTCGTCAATCAGAAGAGAATCGATGCATGGGACGAGTACTTCAGCCCGAACTACGTCGCGCGGGGCGCTCCGTTCATCGGGTTGGGCTTCTCGCGAGACACCTCAGGAGACAAGCACATCATCGACTTCGTCCTCCCCGGCGGTCCTGCTGACGGAAGACTCCAGGTGGGAGACGAACTGCTATGGGTCGAGGATGAACGCCAGCGCTGGGCGACCTATGAGGACATCTCGGAGGGTCTCCGGTGCCACCGGGGCAGCAGTCTCAAGGTGGGCGTGCGTCGGGGAGAGCAGACCCTCGAGGTCGAACTGACCCGAGGCCTCGTCCGAGGCTTCGATACCGACAACGATCGGGCGAAGTCGGAGATGCAGCACTTCATGACGAGGGAGATCCCAGACCTGAGCGTCGAGATCAAGATGACGCTCGAAGACGGGGACAAGGTCGTCTGTCTGAAGGAGTATCGCGGCACCCACGCCGAGTTCGAGCGAGAGGCGATCTGGAGAGAGATCTGGATTGCACGCTTGTCCGAAGGCAAGATCGTCGAGAGTTGGCCCCTTCCCGATGTCGATGCCTACTGCAGGCAGCTTGGCTACCAGCACATCCCGCCCAGCACCTGAGGCCTCCGTGGCGCCCGCTGCGGCCCAATGCGAAGTTCCCTCAAGGACTCCCTGCCTGCTCGGCATTGCCGCGCATCCTTTGCCGAAGCGACACAGCATTTGACCTCGAACACGGCCTAGGAGATCAGACAAGAGGCAGGAGAGGGGAGTGTCGCTTGCTGCGGAAACGGGCATGTGGCAACCGATTCCGCCCCTGACTCCGCGTATTCCAATCAAGGGCACGGCTCCATATACTCCTGCCGGTCAGGAGGTGGAGCATGCGAACCTACCGCACATGGCTCGTTGTTGTGGGAGCTGCGCTGACCGTCGGCGCGCTCGTATCGTTTACGCTGGCCCAGCAAGCCACGCCGGACGAGGTTAGCGACATCGATGCCTTCACGACGGCACTCGTGCTGGACGGGTTCACGGTTCAGGAAGGAGCGATGGGGGTCATCCCGATCATCGATCTGTACAACATGGGCGTCCTTCCAAGCTGCTACGGCAACAATCCCAGTACGCCGTACGTGATGTGCTTCGTTCCTCCTCCTCCGGGCCAGCCCGTGGCGGTCGAAGACTCTCAGGGCACTGGCTCGCTGGACGGACAGACGCTGATCCAGTATCGGTTGCAGCCGGACGAGGCCATCGTGATGATCGGTCGAACCCCGCCTGCGTGCAGCTACTTCAGCTACCGGAGCTACATGTACGATCGCTTCTCCGCCATCAAGGGAGATCGCGAACGGATCTTTGCCAGCCTTGGCGACACGCTGAACCTGCTGACAATCAAGACGAGCGGGACGCCCGACGGACAGGCCGGAGATCCGTTCGGCCAGATGACCATGATCGTCGTCACGGCAGACCGGGGCATCGACCGGCGGGTCAGGGCCGCCGCCGAAGCGTCCGGCATCTCTCCCTCGATCATCAACACGGACGTCATTCCCTCGGCGCTCGTCACCATGGGGCTCGACGCCGACGCGGACAAGTTCCTGATCCTCCTCCGGCTTGCGTTCTTCCAGGATCGGCAGGCCGGACAGGCGTTCATGAGCCAGCCTCCGATGCAGGTCTTCCGGTTGACGCCGACGGATCCGACGACACTCGATCCGTACGATGTCCCCGACCTGCGGGTGCGCGGGACGGGGAAGACGTCCGAACTCGACCTTCTCGGCGCGCTCGAGGAGCTGCGGCAGGCGATCCTTGCCAAGCATGGCGCGGCCCACGCCACCGAACTCGGGACAAGCGTCTGGCTCTACGAAGGGTTCGACGCGATTCAGCGTGGGATCGACGTGATCGGGGAGAATCGCGACACGGTCTATCTGAGATCGGAGGACTTCACCCTGGCCGACGACCCCGAGGAGTTTCTGATCGTCTACGGCGTCAACCACGAAGCGACGGGCAAGGTGATCTACTCGAACTTCGGCGTCTACGGAGCGGCGGCCATGAATGGCGTCGGGGCCGTGAGCAACGCCGAGTTCGCCGGGACGGCCGAGGCGTACCTTCCGGAAAACCCGTTGGCCAAGTACCTCTACGTCTGGAAACTCAGTCGCTGCTGCGATTGCGAGTCGGACTGCCTCACGGTTCCGTGGGGCGTGAAGGCCTACGGGATCGATCTCGACAAGGCCGGGTTCATCGCCTTCCGCGCCTACGTCGAGCCGGAGACAAAGGTCGGGCCAAGCTGGTCCGAGATCGTCTACGATCGGGTGATCAAGTTCAGTGCGCCGGACTAGGAACGAAGCGAGAGGGTCTGCCAACGGATTCGGTGCGATGACGGGGGGACTCTCCCGCTAGAGTAGACTCGCCGCGACCGGGCTCGGTCAACGGTCTCCTCGTATGCGCCATCAGCGTCCTGCCCTGAGCACAGGGTCACATCGCGAGAGGCTGGCGATCAGGTGCTCGCAGGATCCGGAGCTTACAAGCTCGATGAAGGTTCGGGCGCTGCACCTTGCCCCTCCGTTCGACGTCAGAGACGTCTGACTCCGGCTCCCCGGCAGCAACCACCCATTTCACACGCGGAGCCAAGGTCGCTACGGTTGCGGTGAACGTGTGCCATCTCGCGGCATGCTCATCGGAGGGATCGACAATGCGACACGAACAGCATGACGTGCTGGTCGTCGGTTCGGGAGCGGGGGGAGCGACCTTGGCCAGGGAGCTCACCAAGCGCGGCAAGGCGGTGCTGGTCGTCGAGCGGGGCGAATACGCTACGAAGCTGGGCAGCTTCCGCCACATTCTTCCAAACTTCGATGCCAACCCGATCACGAAAACGCCCAGGAAATCCAAAGAAGGCGTGATTCTCTGGAGGACCCTGATGGCAGGCGGCTCCACCGTCGTCTCCTGCGGAAACGGGACGCGATGTCTTGAACGAGACTTCTCCGACTTCGGGATCGCCTTGGATCGAGAAGTCGGAGAAGCGGAGGCGGAGATGCGGCTTGCGCCGATCGACGAGAACCTCCTCTCCGACGGATCGCACGTGATCGCCGAAGCCGCGCACGACCTTGGCTACGAGATGGAGCCGATGCCGAAGTTCATCGACCCGGCGAAGTGCAAGACCTGCGGTCAGTGCGTCATGGGGTGTCCCAATGATTCGAAGTGGACTGCGACGAGATACCTCGATGAAGCGGTCGAAGCTGGTGTCGACATCGTGTACGGGACAATCGTCGAGCGCGTCCTCATCGATGGCGGGAGGGCAGTCGGCATCCAGGGGACCGGTCCGCGGGGCAAGTCCGTCGAGTATCGGGCGAAGGCCGTGGTCCTCTCGGCCGGCGGGCTTGGCACGCCCGTCATCCTGCTCAACTCGGGCATTCAAGACGCAGGGTCGCAGTTCTTCACGGACCTTCTCGTGAACGTGTACGGGGTGGCCAAGGGCGTGAACCTTCTGAGAGAGCCACCCATGGCCATGGTGAACCACGAGTTCCACGCAGACCGAGGCTTTATCCTTTCGCCGTTTGCCAACCACCAGAGGCTCGTACGGGCGATGGAGTTGGGCCCTCGGGGTCTGACCCTGCCAGCGAATCGGCTGCTTGGGATCATGGTCAAGACAGCCGATTCGCTCACGGGGCAAGTCTTCCCTGACGGCTCCGTGTCGAAGCCGGTCACCGGTGAGGATCAAGCTCGATTCGATGAGGGCGCAGCGATTGCGACGGAGATCCTGGTGAAGGCGGGCGTCGATCCGAAGTCGATTGCCATCTCTGGGCCTCAGGGAGCTCATCCCGGCGGGACCGCGGCGATCGGCCAGATCGTGGACGAGAACCTGCAGACCTCAGTTGACGGGCTCTTCGTGTGCGATGCGAGCGTCTTGCCCAGAGCTCCCGGCATGCCGCCGATTCTGACCATCGTTGCGCTCGGGAAGTGGCTGGCGCGACGACTGGGTGTCTAGGCATTCACGGGACACAGCACTTGGCGTTTCGTCCCGCGGGAGGTTTGGGAATCGGGTGTTCGCGGGATTTTGAATCTGCGGATTCGATACGAGTTCGGGTGGTGGGGGATTGGTCGGTCGCGGGGCACCAAGCGGGTGGCCTAGTGACTGCTCTTCGGATTCGAGACTAGCGGCCTAACCCCTCTGCTCAATGTCCCCTTCCCTTTCCGGGGCTCTGGCGACTCAAGTGAGATTCGAAAATAAAGCTCTGACCCCCCGCTCTTCCTTCCTTGCCGGCGCTTGCAGGCAAGCTCAGGACGATCGGAAGCGGCAGCAGATGAAGGGGTTGACTTGCCGGATTCATACGTCTAAGATATGACAACATCTCGCCTTACAAGGAGCGTGAGGACATGGGTAAGACGATGCTGGTAGCGGCTCTCATCCTGGGTGTATGCATGCTCGGTGTACAGGGAAGCACCGCCGGGCAGCCTGCGAGCGAGTTCCTGGTACCACTTCCCGCCAGCGATCCGCTCTCGGATGAGGAACTCCTGGAGGCGGAAGGCGAACTGGGCTTCTTCCTTTCCCTGCTGATCCTGACAGGCATCGGTGCCGCGGCCGGCGCTGGGGGGAAGGCGATCGAGGAGCAGTGGTTCGATGAGGACTACGGCATCGACCGCGACGACATGCGCCAAATCGGTTCGGGTGCTGTGCAGGGAGCGATTGGGGGTCTCGCGGGTGGAATGGGTGCGCATTTCATCCCGATGTAGATCCGCCCTCATCACGGCGCGCACACGAGACAGAGGATTGTGATGAAGGATAGCGCTGATCGGAAGCCGCCTGGTCAAGCAAGACTACGGTTGGGGGCGGCAGCGTTTTGGATGTTCATGGTCACGGCGTTCGTGGCCCCGGGAGTCTGGAGTGCGATTCTCGGATTGCCACAGCCCGTCCCAGGGGGCACTCGGTCATGGGGAGCCTGGATCCTCCTATGGCTAGGAGTCTCTGGGGCCACGTACGTCATCTCGGTCGGTGTCTTCCGCCTCATCTCGAGGAGAGGCGATAGACGATAGCAGGTTCGCTCTGGAGCGGCTGTGATCCCAAGATACTGGAGAGTCGTCGGGCAAGGAACTGGTTGCAGCTGGCTCCTCTTGGCTGTGATGCTCGGATCGTCGATCGCCGCGACGCCAGCTTCGGTCCATGCAGCCGAGTCGTACGTGACGTGGTTGGATCAGCGGTTTGCAGGGGTCGTTGCCCAGACAACTGAGTATTCCTGCGGTGCGGCGGCCGTCGCGGGCCTTCTCAGCGTGTTCTATGGGATCCCTGCAACGGAGAGCGAAGTGCTTGGCATCATCGAGGAGTTGGTGCGTGTCCGTGGCGAGGAGCCACGCGACCGGGGTGGTCTGACGGCCTATGACTTGAAGGAGTCCGCTATCTTGCTCGGGCTGCACACGGCCGGATACCGACTGAACAGCAGGCAAGTGGAGGATTACTTCGCTCGAGGAGGACTTCCGGCCATTGCACACGTGACGAAGCCCAGGCCTCACTACCTGGTTGTGGTTGGGGTGACGGATGGGCTCATGATGCTGGCTGATCCGGGCTGGGGGAGATACGTGACGACGATCAGCGGCCTTGCTGAGGATAGGAAGATGAGCGGGATCTTCATCGTCGCCGTGCCGACGGAGGAACAGGCACGACATGCACGGGAGGAGCAACGCCGAGCACTCGACTGGATGTGCCTGCGTGCGTCTCGGCTATCGGAGCTGCGGGAATGCATCCTGCCGTGAGAGGAGCCGCCGCGTTCCTCGTGTTCCTCCTAATCGCCTGTACAGCCCACCCGGCTTTCGCCCAGTACGACTCCCTGCGGAGCGTAGATGATATCTCGGGCTCAAGATTCACGTGGGAAATGGCAGGAGCATTCTTTCCCCACGGTACAGAGGGTGCGATGGTCGATGAGGAGGGCGAGTATTACGCGTTCACACGCTACTCACACGAAGTTCAGTTGACCTTTGCCGCATCCTGGCGGGTCGATCGTGTTCTCAGCATGGGCTTGTCGATGACAGGTAGTCGGATACTGATCCGCGAAACCCGGACCTACTACTCGGGTGACGAGAAGCTGTGTGACGCTGTCACCAGGACGACACTTGGGGGATACTGCGAAGTACGCATATCGCCGGAGGGTCTACTAGATCCAAGAGTGCGCGTGACGCACACCGGGCAAGATGCAGTGGAGATCGCGATTCAGCTGAGTCGTATCCTTGATCCAACGGTACTGGCATGCATGATTGGAGTCGAGGGCACAGCATCGTCTCCCGATAGGTGGATATCCGCCACCCTGAGTGCCGGTTTCGTAGCGAATTCGCGTGTCAGCCTATCAGCGGTGGGCCAGTGGAGTATCCCTGTGGAGAGCGCTCACCTCCCGGCATCCACGGTGAGTCTGCATACTCGATATGCGCTTGACTACGATGCAAGGCGCGCTCTCCACTTCCGTCTGTCTCTGACAACGACAGGAGAGGTGACTTGGATCGGCTGTGGTGCTTCGATCCGAGTGTCGAGCAAGCGTGAGGGAGCGCTTGACGAAGGAGGGGGCTGAGCGCTCGCCCTGCTACAACAGATGCCTTAGGTTCTCTCCAGCCGGCCTTCGTCGGAGAAGAAGATGTCCATTCTTCGAACGTCACGCTGAGTGATGTGGTGAGGGAAACCCGGAACAGCAACGCGAATACGCCGAGACATGCTCGGACCTTATCATGGAAGAGCGAGTAAGGGACAGCCCGGGTCAACGAGTTCCGTACTACGCTCCGGAACTCCTCGGACTACAGAATGCGTAGCGCCCCGTGGGGTTCGTCGACTTCGGACACGAACCTGCGCACGGAGGCCAGGCCCTCCACCAGTCCCCGGAAGTTGATCCGCTCGAGGCACTCGTCAGCCGTGAACCACCCGGACTCCGAGTACTCCCAAGAGAACTCCGGATCCAGCGGCTCAGCGACTTGCGCAGCCAAAACGGGTACGAGTTCGAGGTTCTCTCGCCGGATGTTGTAGTAGCAGTAGACATGCTCTGCGGCCCAGATGCCAACTGGAATCACGTTGTATCCGGCTAGCCACCGTTTGGCGGCGTCGGCAAGCTGCTCGCCGTCTTCCACGAAGCCTCCCGGGATCTGCCAGAAGCGGGAGCCATGAAACCATTTGTCGGCCTTCTCCTGAGATGTACGCAGCAGAAGGTACTTCGGCTCGCTTTCGGCCTTGTGGAAGACCCAGGTGTCCACAGCGTTCGTTCGTAGCTTCATAGCGCCTCCTTCGCATCGAGATGGTGCAGGAATGCGAGTCTACTTGGGTACAGCCGCTCCCTCAATCCGGGATGGCGGCCTATCCAGACTTCGCTGTCGAGAACCGCTCGCGTCGATTCTCGGGAAGCGGGGTTCGTCGAGAGGGCCGATGAAGCCGCCTGCCGCTTCTGCCGATCGAACCTGAGGATGGAGTCCGTCCCCCGTTCGAGAGTGAGCCGTGAGAACATCTCGGAAGAGGTTGAGGGTCAAGTGCTCACAGGATCCTGCGCCTGCAGGCTCGATTTGGGTTTAGGTGACGCGGGTTGATCGGTTGCGAACTGCAGAGGATGGCGATGTGATTGGTCCTCGGGATCCGAAAACAGAGGCCTGCCCCCTTCCCCACATCTGAGTTGCCGTTGACCATCCAATACAGCATCTGGCCCCACCCAGAAGCCAGGCGAGGTGAGTTCTGCATTTGGCACGGTGTCTCCTCGAATACCACCTTAACGAAGTGTGTGACCTCCAATCACTGAGTTGTCCGCATCTGGTATTGTGACTACAGTAGTTCGGTAACAGGAGTATACGGAGTGTGCATCGCGAGGCTTCACAGCCGGGTTCTTGGGCAGGAAGTTCCGCGAGCGTGCAGACGAACCGGTTGAGGAGGCAACGATGCGCTTTTGCCTTGTGGCTGTCCTTGCGGCGGGATTCTCCCTCTGCGTGTCAGTGTCCGCGTTAGGCGACCTCTCGCCGCCGATCATCAAGCGCCCAATCTACGATTGCGCTGAGGTCATACGATTCTCGGGAGCTTGCCGCGATTCGGAAATCACCATCTACAGGAATGGAAGCGTCGTCGGCCAGTTCCCGACTTTCTGGGGCTTCGGGACCTACACGTTCACGAATCCGCTGTCGGACGGGGATGTGATCTCAGCGACGCAGACCTATGAGAACGAAACCAGTGTGCAGTCACGGGATCCTGTTACGGTGGCAGAGGTTCCTGAGGAGTACCAGCTGCAGGAGAAGCTAGACACGCCTTCGATCGACCCGATCTACGAGTGTCAGCGAATGGTGCGGATCTCGGACCTGGTTGAGGGGGCGAAGGTGACAGCGCGGGACTGGGATGCCACCACGTACCGCGGCCAAGGACCGGATGGGACAGTCGTACTGGGGACGCCGGAGATCAGGCTCGACATGAAGTGGTTCAACGCCTATCAGAAGCTCTGCAACTGGGAGAGCGATTGGACCCCTCACAAGGACATCTTGCCGCGCCCCTCGACGATTCCGGCGCCTACCGTTGTACAGCCGGTTGAGGGTAGCGACGTCTGCGTTGTCTTGAACCTGTTCCCTGGAGCCGTCTTC
>Ga0180432_10007658_pt1 | contig 13662 bp, 3 predicted proteins | sample SS_ome_10_FD_132414 | JGI IMG/M metagenome (GOLD analysis project Ga0180432, IMG submission 132414) | Hypersaline lake sediment archaeal communities from the Salton Sea, California, USA - SS_1_MS_2 metaG | ecosystem: Environmental > Aquatic > Non-marine Saline and Alkaline > Hypersaline >...
GATCTGCTTGCGGACGCGAGAGTGGACACGCTCCAGCACCTTGACCACGTCCGGACCGAACACGCCTCGATGAGCAGCACTATTGATGTCTGGGCTAACGAACCCCATGGCGACCCACAGACTAGGGCGTGCGGTGTACGCCAGACGATCCGGCACCATGACGGTGTACTTGGACCCGCCGTGTCCCTTGAGTATGAATGAGGCCCAAGGGGACTGGGATCCATCATCAAGCGAATGAGTCGGTGTGTAGTAGGTGAGATCGGTGGTGTTCTTCGGCAACGCGAAGGGGTCGGGACTGTCGTGGAGTACGAACCCTGCACCCAACAACATGGCTTCGGCTAGGACGTGAGCGATCGTCTCGTCGTCTTCTTCGTCAAGTAGCGTCAGACCCTCTGCCAGACGCGACAGGTTCAGGTTGGTGCTCAAAACAGTTGCCTGTTGCTTGGCCCAGGTGGCGATCATGCGAGCCGTCATCACGAGACCTTGACGCCCCAAGGTCACCATCTTCATGGGGCGGCTCTTGGTCAGCAGTAACCCTGCTTCGCCGGTAGTTTTGTCGACAGACACATCGCACTGTGGGAACCAAACCTCATCCGACAGCATGTTGTCCATCAACGCCCTGACGTAGTCCTCTGATCCCAGGGCTTGCTCTGCATGCTTGGACGACTCGTAGAAGAACCCGCACCCAATCATCCCGAGGATCTGTGCGTTGATGCTAGAGAAGCCTTTAGGCTTGGTGTCGAAAGGGTTGGTCGTGCTCATGGTGTGCTGCTCACGCGGTAGGGTAGGTGTCGCGAACCCTTTGAACAGGGTAGGGTGTTACGCCACCCTTAGCCTACCACCTGCGCTCTGTCAGGAGACCAGCCATGCCCTACCCCCACTTCCACACAGCACGGATCGCAGACCCCAGCAGGTTCAGCGACTTCCGCACGACCAAGAACGCCTTTGGTACGGGAGTGGATGCGGTGTACGGCATCCGGAGTGGATCTAAGCGTGGGCCCCGTGGAGGACGTACCGTGCTCCAGTCGGTGCGGTTCGACAAGGACAAGTTCACCGCAGCCCAAGCCAAGCGGTGGCTCGATGATCACGACTTCGAGTATCAGAAGTTCGAGCCCGCGTCAGGCCGTGTCTCTGCCAGCCGCAACCTCGGCCACCGTCATCTTATGAAGGGGGGACACTACCGCATGGATGCCGCGTTCCTTGAGGGTCTCGCGGACGCGGTGGAAGCCTCTCCTTCCCGTGCCTTCCAGATGGGGGATCGGACGCTTCAGCAGGTGACGTCCAACCAGTTGCGGGCGATGGCTTCTCGATGCGGCTGCAACCACCATGGACGCTACGGGGAGCACCAGGGCCCGGCTGCGTCCAAGAGTACGATGAAAGGTGGAGACTACCAGATCGCTGATGTGACCATGATGTGGAAGCTGATGATCTCCAGCGTGTACGCCAACGCGGACTCGCTGGTGGTCGGTGTGCGGGAAGCCTTGCAGAACTCCCGGGATGCTGGCTGTACGGTCTTCGAGGTGAACATCGCTGCGCAGCCCGACCGGTACATCACCCACAACAAGCGACAGGTACAAGCCTGTACCGTCACCATCACCGACAACGGCAAGGGGATGAGCCCCGAGATCGTCGAGGGGAAGTTCCTGTCCCTGGCGGGCACGACCAAGATCCAATCCGCCATCAATGAAGGCAACGTCGAAGAGGCGCTCGGTGGGTTCGGAGTCGCCAAGGCAGCCATCCTCGGGATGAGCACTACGCTCAAGTGGGAGATCCACACGGGTGACTACTACTGGACCTCGGTCGATCCCCCCGAGGGCTACGCCTTCGGCTCGGACCGCAGCAACGAGTACGTGAAGGGTGTTCGCATCGTTCTCTACGATGTGCCTTACGTCGATGGTCAGTTGCCGGGCTTCTCCAACTACCTCACGCCCGAGGAACGCATCCGCGAGTTGTTCCAGATGTGTCACCTTCCCAAGGTGGAACTCCGCACGATCGTCTACACCCAAGGTATCGGAACAATGAAGACCGTTCCCCAGATCGGGGCGAAGGGTGGCGTGCGGATGAAGGACTGGGAAGAGGGTTGGGGTAGCGACATCACCGCCAAGGTGCGCCGGTTCCCCTCGCTGTTCAAGCATGGGTGGAAGGGTGTGTTCGTGCGCCTCAAGGGCATCTTCCACTTCGGCGCACGCTACTACGGAGGGGATCCCTCTCAGTGCGTGTTCGTCGACATCTCGTCGATCAAGACGTCGCCGCAGTCCGGGGACTACCCGCTGGTCATTGACCGGAGACAGTTCCGGTCGGGAACGGATGCCTACTACCAACTCAACCGTCTGGCGGATCGCATCGCCACAGAGAAAGAGGACATCCCAGAGTTCGACATCTTCGACATCAACACGGGCAACAACGCCGACAAGGCCGAATCCATCGCGAAGTCGGTGCGGGAATCTCTAGACAACGTCGAGGTGCAGGAGAGGTTTCAGGTCAGCCTCAAGAGCGCCAAGCAAGCCGACAAGTCGATTTCAGACGTACTGGAGAAGCTGGCTAAGCTGTCGCAGGAAGGTAGGGCGAAGTTTCAAGAAGGAGACAAGAACGCCTGGACCTCCCCCCTCATCGAGTCCCTGGTCAACGTGGACGCCATCACTGAGCCTCCCATGTTCGAGCAGGACCGCAAGGGAGGCAAGTCCGAGACGGAGGTGTTGGGTGGCATGCTGAGTCAGTTGACGGGGTACTTCGACGCGATGTCCGACCAGGGGCCTCAGAAGTACATCAAAGATGCAGACGATGCTCTGGTCGAGGTAGCACGCAGACTGCAAGACACCCCTCCTGACGAGGAAAGCCAGCGGACACAGCTTCGCCGGGCACACGAAGCCATCATCGAGGATGGTCCACGGTACGTGAAGGGTCTTCTCCAGCTTGCCATGGCGGGGCAACTCAAGGTGACCATCTCGGAGTGGCTCTTCACCGTCATCGACTTCATCGACTTCCTGTCCGACCAGATCGAAAAGTCGGGTGAGGGATCGGGTATTGGTGAGACGGCCTTGCACACACTCAAGAACTACCTCCGTCCCCGGGCTGTCGCTCTCCGTGCAGAGTCATACCCCCTTGTGGTCTCGCGCAACTACAACAACCGCAAGGCCGGACAGTTCCGTCGTCACGGGTTCAAGAAGCACTTTGGCCTGTTGATGACCTGGGAGTACGTCGTCAGCCAGATGGTGCTGGAAGTCAAGAGCATCTACGGCATCAACAAGAGCGTTCAAGTGGGCTTCGTGCTCGACGATGAAGGTATCCGGGGTTTGATGCAGCCCTCGGGCAACATGATCATGGTGATGATCAACCCTGAGTGGTTCCACGACGAGGTGTTGCGCATCTACGGTAGCCGCATTGACCTCATGGCAGTCATGCTCCACTCCTTGGCGGCCCACGAGACGGCCCACGTGGCGGTGGGTTCGCACAACGAGGACTTTTCCCGTCTGCGGGAGCACCTCGGCAAGACCACGGTCTACATGCTGCCCGCCATCGAAGCCTACCTCAAGCATGCCCTAGAACTGAGTGCTCCGCTTCGCCTGTCTGGCGATGCGCTGAAGTCCACCGTAGAGTCCCTGGATCGGGATGCCTACGAGCAACGTCTCAAGGAAGCTACCGAGGAAGCCAAGCGGTATCAGGAGTTGTCCGACAACGCCACACGCGAAGCAGCGGTGGCCTACGCTGCCGTCAACACCTACGGCAGGAAGCTCGACGACCTCATCGAAGGGCTGGAGGCACTGTCGCTGGGCATCATCTACCGTGACTGGTTGGGTTTCTCGAACGAGGGTCGCGACCTGCTCAAGGCGTCGTTGCTTCCAGGGCAGACCACCGAAAGCGTGCTCCGAGAGATGTTCACCAATGAATCTACCGTGGCCGAGGTGGTGGACTACATCCTCACCAAGGGCATCCAGCAGCTTCCCGGCGTCAGCATCGGGAACTTGGCTAGGTCGGTGGAACAGGCACGTTCCCAGCGTCCGTTGACTGCATCGGCAGACCGTAGTGGGGTGTTCTTGGAGACCCCGGCTCTGGGACACCGAGAAACATCCACATCACGGCATCCCATTGGGGAGGGAAAGTCACGCCGAGGACGCATCCTGAACTAGCGGACACTTGTAGACACCGGCTCGGCATCCTCTCCCGTGTCGAGCTTGTCTCTGAAGAGTGCTTCCAACTCGATGCCCTCTACCACGCTGACGGGAGGTGGTGATGCGGCCATGGGAGTGCGCCCGCCGTTGACAGTGACCACGCCGGGTAACGTAGCAGAGTAGTTAGCTCCAGCCATGATACTCCCTGCGATGGCAATAGAGACGATCAGGGTACCCACGGACCCAATGACGCCCACCGAAACCCGTGTCCCTACGTTGATCAGCTTGTCGAGCGCATCGTTGAATGACTGTGTCTGGTTGTTGAGCGCACGTTCCAGGCGTTCGGTGGCCTCCATCTGCACCATACGGAACTCTTTGGCCTGTTCCACCACCGCGTTCTCCACCCTCAACGAATCAGCACGTACTCTGTCGAACTCCCGAGAGATCCACTGTTGTTGTTCTTGCGACATCATGTCATCTTCCTCGGGATCATCAGGTGTTTCGTCCACCGTCAAACCTGAACCAACTTCAAAGGCGCTCTCGGGTGAACTGGCATCCGCAGGATCTACCATGGTCTCTTCTCCCGTATCATCGTCACGCTTCACCATGATGCTATCTCCTGTCGGTATGCCCTGTCACCCCTGCTAGAACGGTGTTCCTGTGCTGATCAACGCGCCTTGTGCGCTTTGCTTGGTTCTCCCACGGTATCAGAAGTCGTCGTCGTCATCCTCTACGTCATCGTCGGGGACCTCTGGTTCCCGCTAATCTCCAGAGGGGTCGCGGCGACCCCCTTCACGGTCAGCCTCAACCTTCCGTGCCACGTCGAGAAGGGTCTTGGCCTTCCCGGTGAAGCCCCACGTTGTCAGTGTCGAGAAGATCACAGCCGCAGGATGCGGACCTCGGGTGTCTACATCCCATGAGAGGCCAGTGGAATCTCCCCCATAGACATCAATGGTGCTATTCACGGCGCTTTCAGCCACCATCTGGATTTCTTCGGGAGTGAGAAGCCGCGAAGTCACCTTGGTTCGCTGGATGGTCTGGATCATCTCCTCTTCCCCAGATGGGTAGCTCCTGGGGTTGAGATCCTTGGGTTGTAGGTCGAAGCTGAGGTACCGAACGCGATCCTCTCGCAGCGCATGGTACAGACTTTGTCTCTCAGGCATGATTCGCACTGTACTGATGGAGGACTTGTCTGGTTGCCACGCCAGCGTGTACCGTTGGGCTACGTCCTGCATCTGCTCGAAAAAGACCCCCACCAAGGATCCCCTCACCGCTGAGGTCGCTTTGGTCAGGGCATCTGTCTTAGGCCGCCGGTCATACGAGCTACGGCCTTGAAGGTCTGTGTGTACCAGCGCACCGTTGAACACATAGATGGTGCGATCATTCAGAGGTACACCCTGTTCCACTTCATCCCGAGACCACAACAGGATTGCCGTACCACTCCCATAGGTAGGACCGAAGAACTGCTCCACGAGAAACGAAGTCCCCTCTGCGCTGTCGCTGCTCAAGTTCAGTTCGGGGTTGCTGCCTACGCGAGAAATCACGCTTCCCCACAAGTGGTCCTTCCAGAGTTGCACCGCGATGGACAGCGCGTCGAGCCCAACCGCCTCATAGATCTCCGGATCTGGCTTTGTTACGTCTGGTTCGTAGAAAAAGACCTTAGAGAAGATGGTCTTTGGGTCAGGAGACCCACGGAACTGCTGTCTGGATCCCTTTGTTGACATGAAAGTAGCTCGGCTGCGTGCTTGTGCTTCGACCCACCCTCGGAAGTCTTCCACAGGGGATGGTGCGGAGACCGGTGTGAATAGCAACACCTCATCTGCACTTTTCAGCCCTCCGGTAGTATCTTTGATGATGTTACTTGAAGTATTGGTGCTGCCACCGCCCAAGACAGAGTAAACCTGTGAGTAGAAGTGGTTGGCTCGTGTTGCCTTTACCACGCAGATACCCGACGCAGGTCGAATGAAAAGCGTCTGGTAGATGGGAGACTCCATGGGTCCCACATTCCGGAGGGTGAAGAAGCCGAAGGCAGTACCTCGCCCTCCTATACCGGCTTCGGCCAACCCCGGGCTCCGGTAGTAGACCTTCATGTACCCCAAGGTCTCCCGATCCCGATCTCTTTGGGCCAATGCCGTTCCCAAGGCATCGTGCTCGTAGCGGCTGGGTGCCACATGTACCAGACGAAGGTTGTCGGAAAGGCTGATCGAGTCTGCCTCTCGCTCGATCATCTCGGCCACTTCCTCACGGCGGGCTTGGAGTGTCGTTGCCGCGTCCTGGCTGATTTTACCCACGATGTCCTCTTTAGGCGTGAGTACCGCGTAGGTGGTTCCAGGCTTCCACATGACCCCCGTCAAGGGCTCAAACAGCACGTTGGACTCTCGCACCGCATCCACGAACATTCTCGGGTGCATGTCATCCATGCGGAGAAGACGGGATTCCTCCAACTCGCACGTGCGCTCCAAGTTTGCCATCGCAGGGCTGTTGGGGTTGCGAGACAGCATCGCACGCCACTGTTCCCTGGCGCGTGACAGAGCCTTCAGGCGCGGCCACACCTTCTCGTACTCACGACGCTTGCGCTGCTTAGCCAGCAAGCTCGCCATAGCCTCGCGCGCGATTTTTTGTAGGTCGGGCCGATCGGCCAACAACACGTCGATGAGGATCTCTTCCGACGACTGGATTTCTGTGTCGTCGCTGGATTGGATACCGTCTTGGTAAAGGGTCTGCTGCCACGACTGCTTTCCAAACGTCATGGAGAGCTTGCGAGCATCAGCAGACCCAGCCAGCTTCCAGTAATAGACCTCGACGCTTCCTGTCTCGTTGCCCTGTCGCACGGCTCGACCGTTGCGCTGGTGAAGCGAAGCGGGCTCCCAGGCGAAGTTTCCGTGGTGGAGGGTCTTGGTGAACCGCTGCAAGTTCACACCCTCACCCATGGCTGCGGTGGTTCCCAGTACGACGTCCAGGTCAGGCTCCATACCCTGGATGATGACGTTGCCTGCACCATCCTTGACCTCTGCTCGTCCCGTGATGCGAAGAGACGTCTGCCGCTTCTCGTCCGGAGAGATCTTGCCCGCAATCACCCCAATGCGCTTCGGGTCGATGCCCCCCTGCTGGATCAGGCACTCCCGGTAGTGATCGAGCGCCTTGAGATTGTCGACGAAGATGAGGTGCTTGGCCACACCCTCCGTGCGCAGGTCCTCACGCCGCCACGTGGGCTGACTGACGATGGCTCGGGTGACGGCTTCCATCTTCGCGGGCCACCGCTTCGAGCGACGGAACTTGTCTTCGATGGTGGGAGCACCGACCAGTAGCAGGTTGAGGAAGCGACAGAGGTGGTAGTTGGTCTTGTCCACCAGACTACGCACCCCACGAATACCCAGGAGGATCTGCTTGGCGTTTCGCTTCTTGGCGGTTCGTGCCAGCTTGTCCAGAGCCTTTGTGTCGAACTTTGGCTCGAACACTTGTCGTTTCGTGAGCAGCCTCAAGGCACTACTCGCGGTAGACACATAGTTTGCCATTTCTGCTGCTTCTTCTTCATTGGCTCCGGAAGCCATCATGTCTACTACGACATGGAAACCGTCCGAAGTACTAGGCAGCCAAGCCTTGGAGAACCTATCGACGTCCATCTGTTCCTTACCCGAATCCACCCCACGCACGGCATCAGTACTAAGGTTCCGCAGCTTATACATGGCGCGGTACAGCAGGGACAGAGCGAGGTTCTGGACGGTGGCTTCACGGAGATCGGGCAGATCAAACAGCACGCTCTCTTCAACCCGAATCTCTACATCGACTTTCTTGCGGGGCGATCCTTCCTCATCTTCAAGCTCATCGTCGTCCTCGTCTTCGTCCTCGTCTTCGTCCTCGTCCTCGACGTCCTCATCATCGTCGAACGTATCGACCATGGAGAACTTGGGGCGCACGGTGCGTCGGGATTTCGCCCCCTTGGACTGCTCTTTGACGTAGGTATCCACGTAGCGTTGAAGGTCCTGCTCATGGATGCCCAGCAGCGGTACGATCCACCCGATGATCCACATCAAGCCATTGAACACACTTTGCATGGACTCTGAGGCAAACGCAGCCACGCCTTGCAGCTTGTAGATTTCTCGGTAGACCGCGAGGACCCGACGAACCATCTCCACCTGACTGAGACGCACATCGTTCGTCAGGAGCATGGGATCCATCGAGATCTTCTCCATGATGTCCTGCAACACGATGACGTTGGTCGGGGCTCCAAGTCCGAAGGGGTCGAGGATGTAGCCATTGTTGTTGGCGACCTCCAACGCATCCACCATCATCTGATTCCGCTCTTCCACTGTGAGGATCTTGCCTGTCTTGAGGTTGATGGGTGTGTTGGCCACGAGAATAGAGCGGAAGGTCTCGAAGATCTCCTTGGTGATTGGCGAAGGCTTGACCACCGTGACGTCGTCGGGCATCTTGATCCCTTCGGGGAACTTCTCACGGTACTCAGCCAAACGACCTGACGCCTCGTAGTAGGCTCGAAGGTCCGACTCCGTCTTGCGTTCCTCGATGCGAGACAGGATGTTGCGCAGCGACTTGAGGGCATCCTCGCTGAACCCGACCACCTTGAACGTATCGCCCGCCACCTTGCCACCTGTGGCAAGAGAGGTGCCTTGTCCGATCTCGACGAACTTCTGGAAGAACTCATCTGGACCGTCTATACCGTAACGCTTCCACAGACCCAGGGTACACAGGCTGACGAGGTTGTAGACCTCCATGGGGCTGTTCTTGAGCGGGGTCGCTGTCAGCAGATCCACACCCGTACCCCCGTTGGCTCGCATCAGGAGTTGCGTCTTGAGCCACATGTCGTAGGCACGGCTGGATCCCTGGGCTTGCCCCAGCAACTCGATCTTGCGACCCATGAGTGCCTGATACGAAGGAAAGAACAGAGTCTTGAAGTTGTGGGCCTCGTCGACTCCCAGGGAGTCCACGCCCAAGTCTTCCCAGATGACGATGCCGGGCTTGGGACCCTTGCTCACGCCTTCGCCCACCTCGTCTTCGAGGTAGCGAATCAGGTCCTTCTTGGTGACACGGGTATCTTCAGGCTCAGTGAATCCCGCATCCTTCGCAGCTTGTAGCAAGTCCGTGTAAGCCCACTTCGGAGACCACTGTTCCTCTTTACGTGAGGGTCGGTCGGGTCGCTTCTCCAAAAAGGCTTCCAGCTTGTCTCTGGCTTTCGCCTCGTCGGATTCCTTGGAATCGATCTTCTTGAGGGCATCTTTCAGGTTTGCGATCTCCTGCTCGATGACCTCGGCCATCTTCTGTCTGGAGATTAGCACTCTTGAGAGTTCAGCCAGCTTAGCTTTCCGATCTTCAGGGGGGATCGGACCGTCATACGTCTCCCCTTCAAGACTCTCGATCTGATCTTGGATCTCTTTGATGTTCGACTTGACCTGTTCCAGGCTTTGGGAGGCGGCGTCCAGGTTAGCGACAATCAGGTCCCGGTTGGTGCTCTTGCTTCTCGGGGAACCTCGGAGCAACCACTCAGAGTCGAGCAGCACCTCGGCTACACCTTGAACCGATACCTCCACGTCGAGACCGAAGTTGGAGTAGGGGCAGACAGTCACGTCGAACATGCGGGCTTGGACCATCTTCCACTGATTCTCGCGCCCAGTGCGCCCCAGCGAAACCCACTTACCTGTCTTCTCGTCTCGGTTGTAGCCGATGACCTGTACGCGGTAGTCTGGGAAAAACTTGGTTACCTCGTCCATCCAGTTGAGTGCTACCGGGTTGGGTACCACGAGCAACGGGTTGCGAATCAGACCCTTTTGCTTACGCATAGCGATGATGATCAACTCGGTGAAGGTCTTTCCGAGACCCACATCAAACGACAAGATGCCGCTGCCTTGATCCACCAGTCGGCGCGCACCTGAGTTCTGGTAGGGTCTGGGGGTGGCCGTCTGCGCCATACGAGCCAGACGAATCTGTGTGTCTGGGAAGTCCTTTCGCACGAACCCGTTGTAGATCTTGTTGTACTGGGTGGCGTAGGTCTCAAGGTGTTGTGGACTCGACAGGATCCACGAACGGAAGGCTTCTTCAAACACCTTTTGCATGGTTATACGATCGTCTGGGGTCAGACGACCATCCGAACCAGACACGCGAATACCCTTGCCCTCTTCTTCCTCGCCCCGGATCATACTTTCCAGGTCACCCTCTTTACCGCTCAGAGAGATGCTTGAAGTCGTACCCATCAACGCTTCCATGATCTGCTTGATGTAGATGCCCTTGAAGGGGTTTTTCTCGATGTCGGAAGCCGTACCAATAAGGTTGGGGGCCTTGTCCACCCCCGACAAGTAGCCCAGCAAAAACATGAGCCTCCCACCGATATGCTCCTGTTGGGCCACAAAGTCTGAACCAGCCCTACCCCATCCATCTTTGCCTGCGAACTTGATTCCGCCTCGTACACGCATGGCGGGGGATGGCATCGGCGGCATGCCCGAAGGACCATAGATGATGGCATAGGCGAAGCCCTTGCGGATACCGGGATCCCCTTCCTTGAACGACTCCACCTCGCGGGACTCGGCCTTGACGATCTGGAAGCTCTTGTCCACGAAGTTGGGCCAACGCGATCTAGCTACCTGCAACCCATCGTAGATCCAGTGGCGGGCGAAGTCCGTGATCATCTCCGTGGTACAGAACCCACTCCGGATGTCGAAGGGAATCTGATCCGCAGGCGTAGGCTGGTAGGTCTCCATGAGCAGGTTGCCCTGCCACACCAGCTTCTCACGCACGCTGTCAGAGACCTCCGTGTTGGTCGTGTCCAAAGCCCTCTCGACGAGTGCCTTGCGCTCGGCCACCTCACCCTGGGTGTACTCTTGCTTGCGGTAGAAGACGGGTCCGACAGGGTTGGGGTCGTAACAGTAGTCGCTGTTCTCGACGACCGCAGACAAAGCATGCTGCTCGTTGAAGCCGTGCCGGTTGAGATCGAGGATTGAGCAACTACCGAACAGTCGAGAGTAGAACTCGATGACCACAAGCGGATCCTTGACGTCTCCACTTCGCATCAAATCCTTGGCGGCCACCGTTCGCTCAGCATCATCGTCGCCTCGGGTAAGCACCTCTGAGAGTGTTCCATCCCGAAGGACCAACTGCTGAAGGTAGTCCAGGCTGCCGGTCTTCTTGGTCACGTCCTTCGGAAGATCGTGAGGGTTGCCTACCGTCTTGACAAAGTGCTCAATGTCGAGCTTGAGTTCCAGCCGTCCTAGCATGGCCCGGTTGATGTCGGACTGGAGCAGGGACAGGTAGTTTCGCCCTCGCACATCGAGACCAGACGCCCAGTCGGCAATCGTACCCCCTACACGAGATCCAAAGGACTGCACAACCTCCGTATGGCTCTTGGGTGCCTTGCGCTCGGTAAACGCCTCGTCGATGAGACGCTTCTCCGCTGCGACCTCCAGCCTCTCCCTGGAAATAGAACTGGGGTAGACCACACCCTTGCTGATGAAGCGATCCATCTCGGGCGTCAACGAGTGGCGCTGAACCCCATCCATCAGAGCTTCAGCCTCCGTAGATCCCTTGCCGATGGAGACGTGGTAGCTCTCACGACCTCGCCGGGTGACACGCACCCAATCCCCACAGACGTTGCTGGGAAACTTCTCGAAGTAGTTACCCTGGCGAAGAGCGTTGGCCACTTCGTCTTGGTTGGGCGTGCGAATACCCTTGGGCGGCTTGACCCACACCGACAGAGCGAGGTTGAGCTTGGCCGACGGAAAGATGTCCGAAGGAAGCGCCATCGCTGTGTGTAGGAACATCTTGGAGGCAAGCATCTCTCGAAGCTGCTGCGTCTCGGACTTGGCCTTGTCCTTTCTCGGCTCGGGTGTAGCCCATCCTCCAATCTCGGGATCTGGAGCCTTGCCGATGGTGCTCAAGGGAGCCAGCATGACGAGCACACCACCCGGGTTGAGCATCGAGACACAGCGCGCGGTGAAATAGGCGTAGGCCCTCGACCACCCCTTGAACAACGGATCCTTGTTGCGTTCGGGCTTGGATCGGACGGGGTAGGGTGGGTTGGCGATGATGAGATCGTAGGTACGCTCTTGCTTGGTCGCGGCGAACGCGAAGTCCTCGAAGGTACGACCCGCGTAGACCATCGAGCCGTCCAACTGATCGTACAGCGACTTGAGGATGCGTGCCGACAGGGGATCTCGCTCGACCATGTCCCACTGAAGACCCTTGTACCGGAGATGGGGCATCCCCTCGACGAATCGCCCCACACCAGCAGACGGCTCCAAGGCCACTTGAGGTAGCGGTGAGCCCATCGTGTCGAGGATCTCATCGACCAGAGACCACGTCACCTGCACCGCGTTCATCGGGGTGTAGTATTGGTTGTCCGCTTCAGCGAAAACAGACGTCTTCGCCATGCTGATCGCACCATCCCGCATGCTGCGGTACTCTCGAATGGCGTCCAGCATGCTACGGTCAAACGCCTCGGGGTCCAGCGGGAGACCTGCGATACGCTTGATGCCCTGCTGACCACCGACCAGACCACCCCACCCGCTGAACGAGCGAAGGATCTTCGCCTCTTCCTCGGATGCCAGACGGTGATCCTGCTCTACCCGACGCAACACCCGCAGCGCGTTGGCGTTGGACATCAGACGTTGGGTGGTGTTCCACTGATGGTAGGGCTGAGAGGGGACCGGAATGGACTCGGGAAGGAACTCCACCTCCGTACAGGAGAGCCCTGCCAACTGATAGTCGAAGAACTCGATGGCTTCGCGGGGGTGCTTGGTCAAGTAGTCCAGAAAGCGCACCCAAGGCACGCCCGGCGCGGCGTAAGCGTTGTAGCGACGCCTTGCCCAGTCGATGTACTCGTTCAGGAGATCAGATCCCTCAGTAGCCGCCATCGTTCTGACTCCTATGATCAGTGCGAAGGCCCTAGCACGGAACTGAGAATCGGGCAAACCCAGGTACGACAAACCCCCGGGACTCTATAATAGAGATCTCCAGGGGTTCTTCGGGCTGTCTTACGACGTCGGCTACTGCGGTAGCGTCTCAGGCACCGTGATGGTTGTGCTGGGGTCTTCGCCCCATGCCAAGACGGTCTCCAACACGGAGGCCAGCGAAGCCAGAATCGACTTGAGCCACGTCCGCAAGGTGTCGTCGATCTTGTCGCCGTAGGTGTCGAGCACGTTGTTGGTCACAGACAGCCCCAGATCGATGAACCCTTGGGCGAGCACACTGACCGTGAAGCCCTCCGGTTGGGACTCGGGCGCTTCACCCCAGCACACAGCAGGTTCCACCTCGAAGGACGGAAGGTAGCCCACCGGCTTGCCTTCGATGAGGTAGCCCTCCACCGCACGAGCACCGGTATCGAGTACGCCTCCCACGTAGACGGCCACCACACACCCGTCTACACGACCCTGCTTGGCCTCTTCCATGGCCGCCAGGGCGGTGATGTTGCTTCCCAGCGACAGAGCACTGACGATGAGCGGCGCGTAGTCCTGTGGGGTGATGGTCGAGGTCTGCGACGTGTCCTTGACGCACCCTCCCAACACCATGAGTGGGAGCAACAACAGCATCAGGATCTTGGACATCGACA
>Ga0180432_10007660_pt1 | contig 13658 bp, 13 predicted proteins | sample SS_ome_10_FD_132414 | JGI IMG/M metagenome (GOLD analysis project Ga0180432, IMG submission 132414) | Hypersaline lake sediment archaeal communities from the Salton Sea, California, USA - SS_1_MS_2 metaG | ecosystem: Environmental > Aquatic > Non-marine Saline and Alkaline > Hypersaline >...
AATCCTTCAGACGAGCCCGAGGTCGCGCGGGAATCGGCATGCGACAGGGGATCGTGAGGCGAATCTTGGGTCGCCGCGGGAATGCAGCCTTCTTGCGTCGAGCGCTTCCCGCCGTTGGGAATCCCTCTCCGACGTATTCCCAAGGATGCGAATCTCGCGCGGACATATCGAGGAAAAGGTTTTGTGCGCGAGGTTGGGCACCTAATGAAGCCGTTCCGGCGAAGCGGGACGGATAAGCGCGCTCCCGCGGCGCGGCTGGCACGCATGTTGCGGCAGAATGCCGATCGATCACTAGAAGGGCTTGAAGAACACCATGTCTGAGAAGCGAAATGAGAAGGCAGGCACAACGAAGAGAGAGGGGAAGGTCTATCTGGTGGGTGCAGGGCCGGGAAACCCCGGTCTCATGACAGTACGGGCGATGGAGTGTCTGAAAGAGGCGGACGTCATCGTCTACGACCGGCTGGTGGGAAAAGCCGTGTTGGAGAAGCGCAAGGCCACCTGCGAATGCATTTACGCGGGCAAGGAGGTCGGGGAAAAGAGCATGGCGCAAGAGGAGATCAACGAGCTGCTGATAAAGTTGGCCGAGGAAGGGCAGGTGGTGGTGCGGCTGAAGGGAGGAGATCCTTTCCTGTTCGGGCGAGGCGGCGAGGAAGCGGTGGCGTTGCGCGCTCACTCGATTCCATTTGAGGTCGTGCCGGGGGCGAGTTCGGCTCTTGCCGTGCCTTTGGCGGCGGGGATTCCGCTGACGCACAGGGGCGTCTCCAGCAGCGTCGCGATCGCGACGGGGCACGAGGACCCCTCGAAGGGAGACTGTTCGGTCAGATGGGATGCCTTGGCCAGAGCGGCTGACACGCTCGTGATCCTGATGGGCATCGGCAACCTGGAGAAGATCGTGGCGAAGCTTATGGGAGGAGGCCGGGCCGCAGAGACTCCGGTGGCGGTGATCAGAGAAGGAACCACAAGCGAGCAGGAGGTGGTAGTCTCGACTCTGCAGAATGTGGCGTCCGAGGTGAGACGCTTGGAGGTCAAGCCGCCTGCGGTAATCGTTGTTGGCGAGGTGGTAAGGCTGCGGGAGCAGATCGTGGAATCGGGCAACGCCCCGCTGAAGGGCAAACGGGTGCTGGTCACGCGGCCGGCGGGACAGGCAAGAGAGCTATCCAGGTTGCTCCGTGCTGCGGGGGCGGAGCCGATTGAATTACCACTGATCGGAATCGTGCCTGTGGAGAACGACGGTCCGCTGCGCGAGGCGATGAGTGGAATAGACTCGTTCGATTGGGTGATCTTTACCAGCGCCAACGGGGTGCGGCTGGCCGACGAAGCGCTGAGAGCCCTCCCCTCTTCGCGAGAAGGCGGCCTAGCGAGCAGGCTGCGCGGCGTTAAGGTCGCGGCGGTCGGCCCAGGCACTGCAAGGGCGGCACGGGAACTCGGGCTGGATGTGGCCTTTGTTCCGAAACGATACTCGGCGGGATCGTTGGCCGAAGAGTTTCCTGAAAAGGTTGAAGGGCTGCGCGTGCTACTCCTGCGTGCGGAAGAGGCCAGCCCTGCGCTGGGGGGAGGAATGCGGCGGTACGGCGCTCACGTGGAAGAGGTAGCCGTCTACAGGGTCGAGCCATTGAAGGACAACGGGGAATTGCGGCGGATGCTTGAGGGCGGCGAAGTGAACGTTGTTACGCTGACGAGCTCCTCCGCAGTGCGGAGCCTCTTCAAGAGGGTCGGGAAGAGCGCGAGGGAGGCGACGAATAACGTACAAGTCGCTTGTCTGGGTCATGTGACGGCGGGGACATTCCGGGAGCTTATGGGGCGCGATCCGGACATTCGCGCAAGAGTGTACACGATGGCGGGGTTGGTGCAAGCGATGATCGATTTCGAGAACTCTCATGGAACGATGAGCCAATGATAGGCTTCTCGAAGTTGCTGTGCGGACGCCTACCGTGTCGGAGGCGATGCGCCGGCAAGCGGCCGGGCGCATGAGCCCGTCCATGCTTCAGTTCTCAGTGAATGCGCGCCCGATGGTGGTGTGGAACGCCACATACCGCTGCAATCCTGAACTGCGAGCACTACTACATCGACGCTGAGGACCCCGCGTGTTACCTGACTGCGGCGGAACGCGCGGGCATTGCTCACCGCGGGGTCTCTGCGCAGGGCATGTGCTCTGGTGAACCATCGGGACGCGGGATATGTTGCGAATGCGATGTGCGTATGGAGGCTGCCCGCGGGCCGACTTCGCCATAGTAGGGGCAGCTATGTCGGCTGAAAGCGAGTTGATCAAGTCGGAAGGATGATCGCAAGTTTTGAGGGGGTCACTCACTGCTGCAGCCGGCGCGTCACGCCGGATTGGCCCTACGCGCTACTCTGTATGGTGCACGGGCGCACGCGAGAGTTCTGCGAGGAGCTGATCGGGCCGCCGCGGTCAAGCCGCTGGAATACCGCATCCTTTACAGCACGCGCGAACTGAAGAAGCGAAGTATGCAGCTACTTTCCTGACAGCTCCGCCGGAATCTGCGCTAGCCATCGCGCTACATCCTTCGCCCAGTAAGTGACGATCAAATCCGCACCTGCGCGGCGGATAGCCGTGAGAATCTCGAGAACGATCGCTTTCTCCTCAAGCCATCCCTTCTCCACGGCGGCTTTGACCATGGCGAACTCCCCGCTGACGCAATACGCCGCCGTCGGGAAACGGAAACGTTCTTTTACCGCTCGGATCACGTCGAGGTATGCCAAGGCCGGCTTCACCATGACGATATCAGCGCCTTCATCGATGTCCATACCGACTTCTCGGAGGGCCTCCTCGGCGTTGGAAGGATCCATCTGGTGGCTACGCCGGTCGCCGAATTTGGGGGGCGACTCGGCGGCATCGCGAAAAGGTCCGTAGAAAGCACTCGCGTATTTTGCCGCATAGGAAATGATGGGAATGTCTTCGAAGTGATTGCGGTCGAGAGCGCGACGGATGGCCCCGACGCGGCCGTCCATCATGTCACTTGGCGCAACCATGTCCGCTCCCGCTCGCGCGTGGCTCACTGCCGTCTTAGCCAAGAGCTCCAAAGTAGGATCGTTGAGGACATAAGGGTCTCCGCCTGCGGGAGTTGTGCCGATCAAGCCGCAATGGCCGTGATCCGTGTACTCGCACAGGCACACGTCCGTGATAAGGACAAGGTCGGAGACCGACGACTTGACCTGACGCAAGGCGTGTTGAACGATGCCGTCGTCGTCGTAAGCTCCGGAGCCGCGGCTGTCCTTCTTCTCCGGTATTCCGAAAAGGAGCGCCGCGGGAATGCGGAGCGAGGCGATCTCCGCGCATTCTCGAGCGGCTTCGTCCGGCGAGAGTTGAAAAACTCCCGGCATCGATTTGACCGGAACGCGCACGCCCCGGCCCGGACGCACAAACAGCGGCATGATGAGATTGTCGGTGCTCAGCCTGGTCTCGCGGATCATTCGCCGGAAGAGATCATTCCGGCGCATGCGGCGAGGACGGTAAGAGGGGTAGTTCATGGAATTTCTCCTGCGGCTTCGGTAGCAGGCCGGTGGATGAGCCCGACCATCTCTCAATGGGGAACGCTACCACTTCTTCACTCCCGGTTCGCCGGCCTGTCGAATCAACTGGTCCAGTAAGACGCGCGCCTTGCGAACCCCGCCAGATTCGATCATGTCCCGGACATCGTCGTCGGCCATCCGGTTGAGAATCGTCTTTCGTGCTCGGGGATCGTCAACGTCCTTAAGCACTCTCGCCCGGATGCGGTGGAGGAATGACGCGTGGCGACCCGTGAGCGGAGGTATCTCGCGAGAGATCCGGTCTCGCAAGTTCCGAGCAAGCGCCGGTGACGCGCCGCCCGTGGAAACAGCTATCGTGATGGGACCGCGCCGCAGAATTGCGGGCATTATGAAGGTGCTGTGCTGGGGGCTGTCCACGACGTTCACCGGTATGCGGTGTCTGCGCGCTTCAGCGGCAACGCTTAGGTTGACTTCCGATGAGTCGGTCGCCGCCACAACCAGCGCCACGCCGCGGAGGTCCGATGGCCGGAAGCTTCTTTGGACAGAACGAACGGGCGAGAGCTTCTGCAGCCCGGGGCGGAAACGAGGCGCCACGACGGTGACTTGGGAACCAACGGCAAGAAGCTCCCGACACTTACGCAAGGCAACATGGCCCCCGCCGACGACCAAGGCCTTCGCCCCGCGCATGTTCATAAAGATAGGCAAGTACCCCCGGCCGCCAGACATTTCGGTCCATCCACGCCGATCTGACTATGATCGAGGCTTCCTCAAGGTATAGCAGTAGCCAAGTGCTGTCAAGGGACGCCCACGTTGTGGTCCCGTGCGGCGTCTTAAGATGCAAGTGATGCGAAGGCCATAGCGAAGGCCTGTGCGGTCTCCTCCAACACAGAGTCGTCATGTGCGGTTGAGACGAAACACGACTCCAGAGGTGAAGGGGGGATCAAGACGCCGCTATCGAGAAGCTCTCGGAACCACCGGGCGTAGGTGGTCCCATCGGTCGCAGATGCGGAGGCGTAGTCAGTGACAAGCTCGCCGGTAAAGAAGACGGAGAACATCGAGCCCACGCGGGAGATTTGAATCGGGATGCCGGCGGCATTCGCTAAAGCCTGTTCGAGATACGCGCCCCTTTTCTCCAGAAGCTCGTAGGGCGGATCGTCATGGAGGGTCTTCAAGGCCGCGATGCCGGCGGCGACTGCGATGGGATTCCCCGAAAGGGTCCCGGCCTGGTAGACATCTCCCAAGGGCGCGAGACGCTCCATCACTGAACGGGGGCCGCCAAATGCCCCAATAGGCAGCCCGCCGCCGATTATCTTCCCAAGGCAGGTCATGTCAGGCTTTACACCGTAGCGCTGCTGCGCTCCGCCGAAGGAGAGGCGAAAGCCGGTGATCACCTCGTCAAATATCAGGAGTGCTCCGATCCTGTCGGCAATCGTGCGAACGCCTTCGAGGAAGCCGTCGTGAGGCGGAACCACGCCCATGTTGCCCGCCACCGGCTCGACGAGGATGCAGGCAACATCGTCGGGAAAGGCGGCAACAAGTGCCTCGACCGAAGCGAGGTCGTTGTAGTGGGCGAGGAGCGTTTCCCCAACGATGCTCTGTGGGACTCCGGCACTGGCGGGGATGCCAAGCGTGGCCAGCCCCGAGCCCGCCTTTACGAGAAGGCCGTCGCTGTGGCCGTGGTAGCAGCCCTCGAAGGCGATGACCTTGGCGCGTCCGGTGAAACCCCGCGCCAGCCGCACGGCGCTCATTACCGCTTCGGTGCCGGAATTAACGAGCCGGACCAATTCGACGGAGGGGAAGGCCTGCTTTATCAGTTCCGCAAGTTCTATTTCAGCCTGCGTACACATGCCGAAGCTGGTCCCCCGCGCCGCCGCATGACGTATTGCCTCAACAATACGAGGATGGCAGTGCCCGAGAATGTGCACGCCCCAGGACATCACGTAATCAACGTAGCGATTCTCGGAGACATCGTAGATGAAGGGGCCGTCGGCACGTCCGACGAAGACGGGATCACCGCCGACCCTGGCGAAAGATCTCACGGGACTATTGACCCCACCCGGGATAGATCGTTTGGCCCGCTCGAACATCTCTCGGTTTAATTGCTGATTCATTAGGCAGCCTCCAAGGTCTCTGTGGTATTACAGCATCTGAGTTCCAGGCTTTCAAGGCCAAGGGGGAACGAGAGGTCGTGCGACCATCCCCGCAGCCGCAAATCAGAGCTCGATAACAGCCCCACCGACGTGGGAGACGGCATCTGTGGCCAGCGGCAGCTAGTCAGATTTGCCACGAAGAGAGCCTCGGCAGCGACGAGCCATCTGACACGGGCAGGCGATTCGAGCATCTGCAGGACCGCCTGGCTGCCTGACTCAGCCACGATCCCGAAGGCGACGGACTCCGGCAGACTCGGATCCGTGAAGTCCGCTGCGGCCTCACTTCCGGGTGCACCGCTGCGCTTCGTGTCCACGCGTGATCGCATGCCCTGCTTCGTGGCGTCGATTCAACGGTCAGACCACGGGTTGGCGTTGTTCGGGGAACTTCAGCGCCATGCCTTGCCGTCTGTCTGCTGCTTGCCATTACGATGCCTCGGCTGCAACGGGCAACATCCGTTAGCTCCCGACGCCGGTCTCAACGGCAGCTTCTCTCTGGTATTCCTCTAGCTTGTGGCGGGCTTCGGTGACGAGGTCACGCGCCCCCGCAATACCTGGCGGACAACAAGTGACTTGACAGTGTCTCCACACTCCTGCCCAAAGCCGGCTGAATAAGCCCCGCTACGTGCAATGACGCAGATCCCGTATTGCGTTCACGTTGGTCCAGGCAGGGGCTAGGTGAGCCGGAGGCGACGGGGAGATGACCTTGGCTGAGCGGAGGATGTGGGCCGGGCAGAAATCGCCTTGAGAGACCAGTTCCTCAAGGAGCCCGCGGGCGCGGAAATCGTAGTGAGCCAAAAGGGGTTCGGGACGCTCGTTGTTCTCGATCATCGGGAGGACCGCCCAGACTCCGGGTTTCCGGGCCGAAAGGAGCCAGCAAAGGGCCTCACAGGAAAGGTTTGGAAGGTCGCAGGCGACCACGAGCCAAGACGCGAGGGGGGCCCAGCGCATTGCGGCAAGGATGCCTGCAATAGGGCCGCCGGCGTCGGGGGCATCGGGAAGGCGAGTCGCATCGTTCATCGGCGGCGGGAGCCGTCCACCGCCAACGACCACCACCGTTCGAGCCACCCTGCGGACGAGATCAACCGTTCGCTCCAGCCACGACTTGCCGTCTTTTTGGAGCAAGTGCTTGGGAACGCCCATGCGGGAACTCTTGCCGCCAATGAGTATGCAAGCGAATAGGGGAGTCTTCATCCATTGGGTGGGCAGCCAGCGCTCAATGAACGAGAGCGCAAGGGCGGGTCGATCCTCGGTTTTCGGGAGCACCGCTGCGATGTCCTGGACATCGCCAGGAGGATGGCCCTGGTCGGCGTCAAGGAGCCATAGCTTTGTTACAGGGGTGCCTTTGTGGCCTTCGAGGAGAACGGCGTCGTATTGGGTAGAGAGCAGAGTGAGGACTTTGGTGAGCTTATGGTCGCCTGTGCCATGCAGCCGGAAGAATTCCTGAGTGGGGCCTTGAAGGAGGACATCGGCTCCCGCCTGGAACAAGCGGTCGCTGTCTTTGCCGGGCCGGTCAACGTCGATGCCATGAACGTCGTGCTTGACGAGGGCGACGCTGAGCCCGACTGCCGATAGGCGGCGGGCGAGGGTTTCCAGCAGCGTCGTCTTTCCTGAGCCGCTGGATCCACATATGCCTAGCACGGGAAGGTCAGATAGCATCTCGTTCCGCCCTGCCGCTTAGCGCTTCTGGAAGTTTGGCCTGCAACCGGTGACGCTCAGTCGGCAGCTCCGGCAGAATGCGCTTCGAGGCGTGGAGAAGCGACGGGATTTGGGACTGGGAGCCGGTGGCCTGGGGCTTGGTGGTAGTGACTGTCACGGAGTGGCTTTTGAAAACGACGTAAACGGGTAGCCCCGGACGCAGGCGAAGCTCACGCGCAGCATCTATTGTCAGTTGAACTACTAGGTCGGCGGCGGCTGCACGGACCACGGCCCACACGATATTCCGAGACTCCGAAAGGCGGAGGATTCTCCCGCGGAGCGCGTTCCTGGCTGAAAGAGTCGAGGGGGAGGCCAAAGACAGAAGGATATCCTTCGCGGGGAGCGAGAGGGTCACCGCGTCGCCGACACTCACGCCGTCAAGGCGTACTCTTAGCCGGCGGCCGCGGCAGTTCGCGACGCAATATCCGCACTCTGGACGGACCTCCTCTATGTCCCCGCTAATAATGTTGCGAAATGATTCGAGCGAATCAGGGGCTGAAGCGAACAGCAGCTCCTCCGGCCGAAAGAGACCCGAGAGGGTCCCGTCCGCAATGCACCATGCTGCCCGCGCGAGGAAAGAGATCTCGGTGAGGGAATGGCTGACGTAGATGAAAGGGATGCGCCATTTTTCGCGGACTTGGGCCAGATAGGGAAGTATCCGAATCCTGGAGGCCTCGTCCAATGATGCGAGAGGCTCGTCCAAGAGGAGGAGCCTGGGAGCAGCTGCCAAAGCACGCGCTACGGCGACGCGCTGGCGTTCCCCCCCGGAGAGGCGATTGGGATGACGTTGGAGGAGCGGTTTGAGGTCGAAGACCTCTATGAGTTCATCAATGCTGGGACCGGGGGCGCGGCGGCGTCCGTAGCGCATGTTGTGCTCGACGGTCATGTGAGGAAAGAGCCGGTCATGCTGAAAAACGTAACCGATTGCCCGGTGGTCGGGAGGGATGCAACGGCGTTTGGATGAATCGAAGAAGACTTCTCCATCAAGAGAGATGAAACCGCATCTGGGACGAAGGAGACCGGCAAGGCAGTTAAGGAAAGTGGTTTTGCCGCTGGCGGTTGGGCCAAAGAGGCCGATGGCAGGCTCCGCCTGGGACCCACGGGCAGTGAGCTGGAATGAGCCAAGGGCTGTTATGAAGTCAAATTCAAGCATTTGGAGCTACGCCTATCTGGCGCGAGTCGCGCCTGATCAGCATCTGGGAAGCTGCCATGGCGGCCACGCCAACTGCAATGGAAACCGAGGTGAGGCTCCAGGCGGAGCCTTCGCGGCCGGCTAACAATTCGGAGTAAATCGCCTGAGGGATGGTTCTCGTCTGGCCTGGGATGTTTCCCGCAAGCATCATGGTAGCGCCGAATTCGCCGAATGCGCGCGCGAAGGCCACTGCGGCGGCGGCCAGCAATCCCGGCAGCGCAATGGGAATCGTTATGGTGAACAAGACCCGAGCCCGGGAGGAGTTGAGGACGCGGGCGGCATCCTCAAGGCGGCTGTCGCAACGTTGGAAGGCGGTCCTGGCGATTACGAGGAAGATGGGGAAAGCGACAACGGCCGCCGCGGTTACTGCGCCTTTCCAGTCCAGGGCGAACCTAAGGCCAAGCCGGTCAAGCCGGCGCCCGAGAAAGCGATTGGGGCTGAGGACAACAAGCAAGAGATGGCCGGTAACTACCGGCGGGATTACGAGCGGAAGCGAGACCAAGCACTCGACGATCCGCGACAAAAGACTACGGCGACGAGCGAGCCAGAATGCGACGGGTATGCCGATGAGAGCCATGAGCAGGGTCGCGGCGATGGAGACTCGGAGCGAGAGTTTCAGCGCTTCAGCGGACGCGTGGCTCCACATAGGTCACCTCGCGAATCCAGATACTGGAAGGAATCCATGCCGTGCGTAAACGGGCTGAGCTTCCGCGGATGTGATGAACCCAAGGAAGGCTTGGGCGGCCTGGATGTCATGTGCGGTTCGGAGGATGCTCGCCTCGTAGGTTATAGGCGCGTAGCTTTCTTCGGGGAAAGAAAAGGCGATGCGGACCTTGCTGCTGACCATGGCATCGGTCAGGTAGACGAGGGCGGCATCAACGGTTTCCATTTCAGCTTGGACGAGGGCGGCACGGGCGTCGGCGCAGGGAACGAGTTTGCCTTCGAGGGCGTCGAGCAAGCCGAAGTGCGTGAGGGCCTGCTTGGCATGGAGTCCGGCTGGGACATGAGCTGGGTCGCCGATGGCTACGCGCCGAACTGCGGGATGGAGGAGGTCGGCCGGGCGCGCTATGGGCGAGCCCAGTGGGCGGGGAAGAACGCAGACGAGGCTGTTGCGCAGAAAGGCTCTGCGCGTCGCGGGCACAACGTGCCCGCCGCCCTGCAGAGAGTCGACCTCCTCGGGTGAGGCGGAGAGGAACACGTCGGCTCGCGCGCCGATCTCGATTTTCTTCCTAAGCAAGCCCGATGAGGCAAAGTCGAGACGGACGCCGATGCCGCTTCGGCGTCCGAACTTATCGCCAAGGGGCTGCATGACGTCGTTAAGGCTGGCCGCTGCAAGGACGGTGGTCTCTTGAACGCGCCCCGGCTGTCGGGCACCTCCGCGGGGTATGAGCGCTATGGCCATGACGAACGCTAGTCCGGGCAGAACCAGAAGGATTTTGGTTCTTGTGCTATTCATCCGCCTATCGCCGCCATGATGTGCTGGGCGCGGAACATTCGCTTCTTTCGTTTAAGTTGGAGCGCGGCTTCGACAGCGCAAAGAAGCCGGGCTCGCGCCACAGGGTCAACTTCGCAAGAACGGAGGAGCGACGTTATCCGTATGGCTTCCTTGCGGGCCAGGCAGCCGAGCAGCCGGCCATCCGCAGTCAGCCGCAAGCGAGTACAGCCGCTGCAGAACGGTTTCGTGTGCGATGATATGAATCCGATAACGCCCTGGGGTCCGTTGCCGTCGTCGGCCGCATAGCCGCGGACGGAACTGCCGGCGGGGATGCGTAGCGGGGTCAATGCGAAGGCGCCGGAGAGTGCGGCGCGAACTTCGGAGGAGGAGACAAACCACCTCCGGAAGTGCGTGGCGGCTGCGCCCACGGGCATCAGTTCGAGGAAGCGAACTTCGCAGCCTCGGGCGAGGCCGAAGCGAGCGATTTGAACAAGTTCATGATCATTCACGTCTTTTATCACCAGGACGTTGAGCTTGACCGGCGAGAGGCCGCAGGAGAGGGCGGCATCAAGACCGCTGAGAGTGAGCGCGAGTTCGCCGCCCGTTAGTTGACGGAAGATGTGCGGATCCAAGCTGTCAACACTAATATTGACGCGGTCGAGACCGGCCTCTTTCAGGCGACCGGCGGTGTGCAAGAGCAGTTGGCCGTTGGTAGTCAGTGCGATGTCAGGGATGCCTTCGCGCGCGAGCGTCCCGATTAGGCGGGGCAGGTCTGCGCGCAGAAGAGGCTCGCCGCCGGTGAGGTGAACCTTGGATACCCCGAAACGTGACTTGATTGCCCGGACGAATGATAGGATCTCCGTTGGGGTGAGGACGCGATGCGGGGGCACCCAGCGCCTGCCAGAGGGGCGACAGTAAACACATCGGAGCTGACAACGACGGGTAACTGATATCCTGAGCGAAAGCCGGCGATGGGTTTCAGGGGAGATCATGGAGATTTTCCTTGGCGTCCCAAGGTCGGGTGCGCAGACGGAAGCACTTTCTGAGGATGCTGTCCTGATGGGAGCGTTGCGGGCACATTAGCCTCCAAACCTAATGGTGGCCAAGAGGAGAAAAACCAGGACGGCCGATGCGAAGCGAGCGGTTTGCTGGTCTATGTCGGGCAGGCGCCTCAAGCGATAAATGGAGAGCAGCAGCCGCTTGACCAGCAGGAGCAAGATGGGCGCAGCCAGAAGGGCACGGGGCCCTAAGCCTGAGGCACCGAGAAAAGCAAGCGCTGCCGCGCTGCCGACGATGAGGAGGACATAGAGGAGGCGCGCACCCCTGCCGCCCAGCAAGTGGGTAAGGGTTACTATCGCGGCGAAGCGGTCTTCCTCTTCATCGCGGATGTTGCCTCCGACGAGGATGGCGGTCGTGACGAAACCCACGGGAACGGAGAGGAGCAGAGCCAGCCATTCCCATGAGCCCGTTTGCGCAAAGGCGGAGCCCAGGAAAAGGACGGGGCCGAATATGAGGAAGATCGTGGGTTCCCCGGCTGCGTGATACTTGAGCTCAAACGGGGGACCTGTGTAGCAATAGAGGGCGAAAAGCGCCGGCAGGCCGAAGGCAAGGAGCCAAGGACCACACTTCCACAGCAGGTAGGCAGAGATGGGAAGTAAGGGCAGGAGACATGCCGCGGCCAAGAAGAGCAGATGCCTTGGTGAAAGCTCGCCTCGCACGACCAAGCGGCCCGGGCGCATCTCGTCGCCGTCGAGCCTTCGGTCGACCCCGGACTTGAAGTCGAAGTAATCGTTCAAGACGTTGCCGGCGCCGTGTAGGAGCATAGCGCCCAGGACTGAGAGGAGCAGTATGTCCCAACGCCACCGCGCGACGGGCCGGACGGCGGCAGTGGCGACAAGGACAGGCAAGGCCGAGACTGGAAATGAGAATGTACGCAGAGCGCGGCTCCAGAAGGAGAAGTTTCTTAGTCGGCTTCGCATTGCACCGGCGACGGGAATTGCCATCACTAGCGATATCCTTTCTAGTTCTCCGGCGAAGAGGTCTAGCAAGGCTGGCGGCCGAGTATTGAGGCCAGCTTGCTGCGGAGGACTTCAAAATCGACCGGCTTTTCGATGAAGTCGGAAACCGGCAACCATTGGTTGTCGATGTCTCTGGAGCTGAAGCCCAATGGGAACTTCGCGTTGATGGCGGTCAGCATTAGTATCGGTATCGCTTTGAGTTTTTCGTTGTAGTGGCGAACGGTCCGAGCAAGCTCGAAGCCCGCGGAGCTATCCTCAGGGAACATCACGTCGAGGATGATAAGGTCGGGGCGTCGCGCCTCCATGCTTTTGATCGCGGTCTCGGTGCTCAGCTCGATGTGGACTTCGTGGCCGTCTTTGCGCAGGACCGTAGCGGCGGCGTTGGCGAAGTCCTCATCGTCATCAACTATCAATAGGTAAGCCATCTTTCACCTCCTGTGACCTGGCTCCCTGTTCTGGTTCTCTTCTGCGGAAGCGAAATCGAGGAAGAACTGCGTACCGACGCCGGGTGCGCTTTCGACGACAACGCGGATGCCGTGCTTCTGGCTCACCTCGCGGACTATCGCAAGCCCCAGGCCGGTGGATTCCCTGTTGTGAGCCGCGGCCTCGGCGGTTCGGTAGTACTCGTCGAAGATGTGAGGGAGCTTTTCGGGGACGATGCCGATGCCCTGGTCTTGGATGGTGACGGTGGCACCCCCGGCTTGGGTGCGAAGGCATTCGACGTAAACGCGTCCGCCCTTGTAGGAGTAATTGACAGCGTTGGATAAGAGATTGGAGAAGAGCATCTTCATCTGGTCGTCGCCGGCGTGGAACAGGACAGGCTCGAGGCGATGCTCTATGAGAACTCCGCGCTCCTGAGCAATCGTTTGGACTTGCGCGATGGACCACTGGAGGAGTTCAGCGACGTCGAGTTCAACACCCCGGAGGGAATCGTCGGCTGAGGTACGGAGGTTGGCAAGCTGGAGCATTTCCTGGATTTCGCCTGCCAGGCGACGGCACCTCTCGGCGATGCGGCGAATGACATCAACAGCCTGCGCCGGCAGGGAGCCGCAATACCCTTCGAGAAGGAGTTGGGTGTTGGCGTGTATCGCGGCGAACGGGGCTTTGAGCTCATGTGTGGTGCGGAGCATGTGGCGGGTCTTTTCCTCCTGGGCCTCCTCGAGTCGGCGGTTAGTCTCGGCGAGCTCGCTGTCTCGTTCTTGAACCATTCTGGAGAGGTGCGAGGCGAGATACCACACGACGAACCATACCCCGACCGCGGCGGCCACGAAAAAGATGGGCATCCCGGGAGCACGTTCGATGTGTTCCCGCAGAATCCGGTCTTCCAGGAGGCCCGCCAGGGGCAGCACGCCTGAAATCTCCGCCCAGACACAGCCGGAGTAAAGCGCGGAGGCCAGGATGGTTACAGCGAGGCTCTCCGGGCGCGAGAGAAAGATGCAGGCCAGGACTATGTGGAAGAGATAGGCGAAGGAGACAAAGCTTTCGAGGCTTCCGACGAAGTGGACCACCAAGGTGAGAACGATCATGTCGAAGACGATCTGCCCCCAGAGATTCAGCTTTGCTCTACGGCGCTCTGGCGATCTTGCCAGCATCCGAGCGTGGGCTAGAAAGAGGATGTTCTCGACGATGAGCATCGCGGCGGCGGCGAAGGGGCGGGCGTCGCGAGAACGGAGGCCGAC
>Ga0180432_10007662_pt1 | contig 13654 bp, 10 predicted proteins | sample SS_ome_10_FD_132414 | JGI IMG/M metagenome (GOLD analysis project Ga0180432, IMG submission 132414) | Hypersaline lake sediment archaeal communities from the Salton Sea, California, USA - SS_1_MS_2 metaG | ecosystem: Environmental > Aquatic > Non-marine Saline and Alkaline > Hypersaline >...
GCTCCGCCCGACGGACTTGAAATCGTCGATGGTCTGGTGCGGGCTGGCCAGCATCACGTCCCAGACATATTCATATCGCTCGGCCTTGCACGCCTTGGTCGGCAGCGTCCGCTCCGCGCTGGCGATGAACGCGTCGATCGAGCCGGCGTCCAGCTTGCCCAAATCGCCCTGGCTGACACGAACATAAGCCACCAGCTCGCCGATGGTACCCACCTCGCTCGGGCCGGTCGGCGCGACGTCCAACGTAGATGCTTTGACCGATCCGTGCACCAGCAGCAGGTCGTCGCCCGCCAACGTGGCCGGATCGTTCACCTTGCCGTCCGCCTGCGCCACGTACACGTCGGCCATGTAGCCCGGCACGAAGTAGGCGACCTGTTGGGCGCCCGACTGGGCGATCAGCTTCTCGCCCAGCGTGGTCATGCCACACCGCAGTTCCCACACGGGCCTGCACAGGCTGAGCGGATAGAACTTGGCCCGTTCCTGGTCCGGACCGTCGAACAGAATCAGTCGCATAAGCTCTTCTCCCGCTGACGGCCGACCCGCCTCGGCGGGCCGGGTCCGCAGTCAGGTTTGCTTCCTACCACCACATGATAGCGCCGATCTGTTTATCAATGCTCGTAAGTATCCAAGGTCAGCCTGGTGGCCGCCGCCTTGTCGATAACGTACGTGGCGAAACGGTGCAACTGCAAGGCCGAGGCCGGGCACACGGCGCTGACGGGTCCTTCCAGCGAGTCGGCCACGGCCTGGGCCTTGCCCTCGCCGGTCGCCAGCAGCACCACCTTACGGACCTTGAGGACCGTCCCGATCCCCATGGTGATCGCGTATTTCGGCACCTCGCGCATGTGCTTGAAGAACCGGGCGTTGGCCTTTCGCGTCGACTGCGTCAGCGTCTTGATACGGGTCAGCGAGCCCAGCGAACTGCCCGGTTCGTTGAAACCGATGTGCCCGTTGCCGCCGATGCCCAGGACCTGCAAGTCGATGCCGCCGACATCGTCGATCATGGCCTCGTATTCGTCGCAAGCCCGCTGGATGGCGGCCATTCCGCGAACCAGGCCTTCGGGCACGTGCGTGTTCTTCTTGTTGATGTTGATGTGGTTGAAAAGCTCGTGGTCCATGAAGTAACGGTAGGACTGGTCATGCGTCGGCGCCAGTCCCACGTACTCGTCGAGGTTGAACGTGATCGTGGTCGAGAAGTCCAGCCCCCTGCCCTTCCGGCACCGCCGAATGAGCTCCTTGTAGAGCGGGATCGGCGTGCTGCCGGTGGCCAACCCCAGGACCGGGTTCTGGTGCAGGGCCATCTCCTGCTCGACCAGGTCGGCCGCTCGCTTGCCGACCTGCTTGGCATTGTCAACGATAATGACTCTCATGCGTGCCTCTCCTGATACGCCCTCGCTGTCCCCGGCCCGCCCGGCCGGGAGAGCTACCAGGATAACATATTCGCTTGGTCATACGGCAGCGATTTTCCCCATATCCTGAGGCACTTACGGCGCCCAACTTAGGAACCGAATCCCACTTGCTTCCATAAGTTCCCCAGACAGCGTTAGTAGACCGTCACGTCGGGACACAAGACGAAGAGCTTTTTGATTCCGGAATACGAACTCGTCAATATCTGCTCGTCACTCGTGTTCCGCCGGCCCTCCCGCAGTGTCCGCGACGTGGTCGGGGGATAGCTCTTGGCCGGCCCGCAGCCTTTGAATATTCGGCCAGTGGCGGATCACCACCAGCCCCGCCACGATACCGGCGAAGATGATCAAGGGGGTCAGCGACACCAGCGACTCGCCCGCCACGGCCCCCACCAGGATCACCAGGGCCGGAAACGATCCGCACGCCACGATCGAGGCGATCGAGATGTATCCGGTGGCCTTCTTGACCGCACCCCAGACCCCAAACGCCAGCAGGCCCGAAATCGTATAGTACGGCCAGATCGCCAGGACCGCCCCCAACGACGTGGCCACGCCCCGGCCGCCTCGGAACCCCAGGAACACCGGGAACAGATGCCCCAGGATGGCCGCCATGGCGACGGCCAAGCGGGCGAGTTGGTCCCAAATCATGCGGTCCTCCGCCGCGAACACCCCGCTGCGGTCCAGCCACAGGCCCACCAGCAGCACGGGGAGGAATCCCTTGAGGGCGTCCAGGGCCAGGACGATGAAGAACCAAGGCCGTCCAAGCACGCGCCCGGCGTTGCTGGCACCGATGTTCCGGCTGCCGACCTTGCGCAGATCCACGCCCTTGGTCAGGCCCGCCAGCAGGCCGAACGGGACCGAACCGGCCAGATAGCCGGCCAGGACGAACCACACCCACCCCATCGTCGCGCTCATCGAGCGGTCCTCCCGCGGATGATCTCGTCGTAAACAACCAGCATCTCGTCGGCGTGCCGGCCCATGCCCAGCCGCCCGCGAAGCTGCTGGCCGCTCCTGCCGCAGGCCCGCCGGTGCTCGTCATCCGCCAGACGCACGATCCGATCGACCAACTGGTCGGCGGCATCGGCCGAATCGATGACATAGCCGTGGACGCCCTCCTCGATGACCTCGGCCGCCCCGTTGTGCCGCGTCGTGATGGCCGGCAGCCCCGACGCCAGCGCTTCCAGGACGACCCGGCTGCACGGATCGTAGTAGGTCGGGTGGATCAGGACGTCGGCAGCGTGGTACAAGGCCCACACCCGTTCGCTGGGTCCGACGAAGGTGATTTTCTCGGCGATGCCCAGTCGCTCCGCCAGTCGCCGGAACCGCGCCGGGCTGTCCCGTCCCACGATCAGGACACTGACCGACGGGCCGTTTCGGCGCGCCAGCTCGGCCACCGCCTCGATACCCCTGCCCACGCCCTTGAGCCGGAAATTGTGGGCCACCATCAACAAAACCAGCTCGTCCTGGCCCAGGCCGAACTGCTCCCGCAGCTCCCGGCGGTCGTGCTGCCGAAGTTCGTCGGTCGTTTCGGGCACGTCCACGCCGTTGAACACCAGGCGGATTCGCGATTCGTCCAGCCGGTAGTGACGTCGGACTTGATCGACCACGTACTGGCTGACCGCCGCGACGAGGGTCGGTGAGCACCGGTGCAACACCTGGGCCTCCCGCCGCAGTTGCGACTGTTGCTTGAGGTTCAGCCGGTTGCCGATCCGCTTGGCCTGCCGGCCCAGCCGGGATGGGATCATCGCCAGGTTCCGCTCGACGCTCTCGGGCACCGTGCCGCCGCGGGGTTGATAGACGTCGCAACCGGCGATGGGGACCATGCTGTGAACGATGTCGAAATCTCCCGGCCGCACCCTGGCTTCGGCCTGCCGCAGGAACTGACTGCCCCGGGCGTTCCGCGTGGGCCCCTGCACCGCGACCGTATGGACCGTGATGGCCGGCGAGCTGGGCACCCGGCTGGATGTGATGACGTGGACCTCGCAGTCACGCCGCGCCAGGTGGTGCACGAATTGCACCGTGCTGGTCTCGGCGCCCCCGCGTCGGGGCTCAATGCTCTGGATGACGACGGCGACCTTCATTGGGTCAGTGATTGTACCATGCATTCGGCCAACGGGTGCGACGTCGCGGACGATTCAAGCCCACAACACAGGACGCTGGCCGCAAGCCGCTCGACAGGGCGAGCACCTTCACGATGGCCCGTCAATCTCCCGAGGCACCGGCGTTTGGGGGACCAACCCCGGGGGCAGCGGCGTGCCACATTCCGGGCATCGCCCCCCGACCAGCCCGGTGAGTTCATAGCTGCATTCAGGACAGTACGGCCGATTGCTCGGGATGATCCTGTCGACCACCCACGTCCCGTCGAAGAACAGATAGCAGCCTACCGCCAGGTAGCCGACCGGCGGGCCAAACATGCTGAAGTACCGCCACAGAGCCGGCCCGCTTATCCCGCCCATGCCAGGGCCGAACACGGTGGATAAGACCCACACGAACGACTGCACGATGTGGCCCAGGCCCATCCCAATGAAGTACACCCCCAGCAGTCTGACCCCCAGCCTCGCCAAGGTCTTGTATCTCATCAGTGACCTCCTTGCTGATGCACCGCCGCGACTCCGGCGGGCAACCGCGGTTGTGGCCAGCCGCTCTTGAGGGAACAACGTAAGCACCACAACGGCTATTGGCAAACCGGATCTGTGCTCGCCGATCACAAGCTGGTATCATGCTTCGCGAGTTTCCAGAAACGGCACCGGGCGCAAGATGCTGGGACGGGGATACCTACGACAGGAGATTGCCCCATGAGCGGCGAGTTAGACAGACGCGGTTTCCTTCGTTTGTCGAGCGGGGCGTTGGTGGTGTCGGCGGCGGGTACGGCCAGGGCAGAGGCGCCGGCGAAGAAACGCAAGCCTGACAAGGCACCGCCGAGCGAGCGGGTCAGGCTCGGTCTCATCGGTGTGGCGGGGCGGGGCACGAGTCTGCTCGGGTCTTTCAAGCCGCTTCGCGACGTAGACATCGTCGGCGTCGCGGACGTGTATGAGCCGCACCGCGGCAAGGCGGCCAAGGCGGTGGGCGAGACATGCCAGGCCTACGAGGACTATCGCAAGCTGCTCGATCGGAAGGACGTCGACGGCGTGGTCATCGCGACGCCGACGCACTGGCACGGACCGATCGCAATCGCCGCCTGTCTGGCCGACAAGGACGTCTACGTCGAGAAGCCCATGACCTACAACGTCCACGAGTCGCTGCTGCTCCGCAAGGTCGCGGCCGAGCGCAAACGGGTGACGCAGGTCGGCACGCAGATCCACGCAGGGGCCAACTACAAACGCATCGTCGAGATCGTCCGGTCGGGCATCCTGGGCAAAATCACGCACGTTCGCGGGTGGATGGTCTGCAACGAGTCCCCGAGCGGCATCGGCAAGCCGGCGGATTCCGGACCGCTGTCGGGGCTGAACTGGGATTTCTGGCTGGGCTCCGCCCCCGTCTCGCCGTTCAACATCAACAAGTTCCAGAAGGGCTGGTTCCGGTACTTCTGGGACTACGGCGGCGGGTGGATGACGGCCATGGCGCCGCATCTGATCGACCTGTGGTTCTACGCCCTGAAGGACCTGGTCGCGCCAACGGGCGTGGCGGCATCGGGCGGCCGATGGGCCGTCGACGACAACGCCGAAACGCCCGACAGCCAATACGTCCTCTATGATTTCCCGGGCATGACGGTGATGTGGTCGCACAGCAGCGCGAACAGCTACGGCTACGAGTTCCAGTCCGGCGCGCCGACGCCGACCACGCGAAGCAAGCCCGACAAGACGGCCGTTGTCCCGTGTTCGATGAAGCGACGGATCGGCGTGGTGTTTCAGGGCACGAGCGGCACACTGGCCGCCAACTACGGACAGCACGGCCTCTGGACCGAGGGGGATCGCATCACGGACGAGGATCTGAAGGACGTCCCCAGCCCGCCGGCGCACGACCACTACGACGAGTTCGTCCAGTGCATCAAGACCCGCAAACAGCCAAGCTGCAACGTCGCCTACCACCACAAGGTGAACCTGGTGTGTCATCTGGCCAACATCGCGCTGCGGGCCAATCGCAAGATCCGATGGGATAGCAGGGCCGAAACGATTGTCGGCGATGCCGAGGCCGCACGAATGATGACCCGCGACTACCGCAGGCCGTACACGCTGCCGGTTTGAGGGGAGATGGCCACGTGAATACCATCGCGCTCTGCCTGATCGCATCGCAAGCGTATTCGGCCGGGGCAACGCAGCCCGGTGATGCCTGGCTGAGCATCTGGGGGCGTCGTGTCACCGACACGTCTGTGGACCAACAGCGGTCCGACCTGCCCCTGCCGGACTGGCGGGATCCCAATGCCGTTCTGGGGTCGCCGGACGGACGGTTCGCGCGGCTAGTGATTCACAACGGTTGGAACGACTGGGGGAACATTACGGTCGATCTGGGCACGGAGGTCCCCTGGGGCGATCTGGTTCTGGTCCACAAGCAGGTAGGCCCGGGGCATGCCAAGTCGATCACGGTCTGGGCGGCCGGCGCGGACGAGCATTTCTGGCGGGTGGGTCGCGTCGAGCTGTCGACGACAACGATGACGTCCGCGCTGCCGATCGACACGGACGTTCGGTACATCCGCGTTCACGGCTTCGCCGGTGGGGCCGTTGGCACGGATTCCACGTGGTTCTTCGACGCCGTCGGCGTTCGGACCGGCCGGGCGGCGCTGTCGAGGTTGACGCCGCTGCGGAAACGGACCGACGCGTTGGATGCGTCGCTGGCGGGGTTGGCCAAGACCGTTCCTGGCGACGTGCGTCCACACGTGACCGATGCCCAAGCACGATTGCGACGGCAGCGCGATCGGCTCGACCGCCTCGATCGGGTCTCGTCGAACCAGGTACGTCAGACGCTGGTAAACGTCGCGGCGGAGCTCGACAAGCTCGACGCGGTGTTGCTGCGTCTTGCGGCCGTGCCGCTGTTGGCGCCATACAACGATGGTCGGGCGCCACAGTACGTGGCGAGTTGGGCGCCGGCGATGGCGAAGATCCGACCGGCCGATCCGCTCGTGGCCAAGCAACTGACCACGACCGGACGCGTCTCGCTGGCCAGGCACGAGTACGAGGCCCTCCAACTCGTCGTCGCCGCCGGCGACGCGGACCTGCGCGACCTGACCGTCAGCGTCGGACCACTGAAACACGCACAGAAAGACCACGTGATTCCAGCCAGGTACGTCGAGGTCGAGCGGCTAGACCCGGTGCTGATCGGCGGCGCGCATTGGCCCGATCCGATTCTGCCACTCAAACGGTTGACCGTCCCGGCCGGCCGACAGCAATCGCTGTGGCTCCGCCTGTATGCCCCGCCGGGCACGCCGGCTGGCGACTACAAGACGGTCGTCCGCGTCGCCCCGTCCGGCGTCCATCCCGTCGAGCTCGACCTGCATGTTCGGGTCTACGATTTCGACCTGCCCGTCATCGCGCACACCAAGCACCTCATCAGTTGCGGCGGCGGGGGCATCTGCGAGGTGACGTTCCGCAACCGCGCGGGCACCGGCGGCAGTCCCTGCACCGGGTCCATCGCCCACCCACGCTACCTCCTGCGCAAGGACGGTTCGATCGCGATGGACTTCACCGACTACGACCCGATCATGCAGACGGCGTTCGATCTGGGGTTGACGGTGTTTGGTCTGCCGCTGAGCGCGGGCGACGGCGGCGGGTTGATCGAGGGCCGGCTGCACGCACAGTTCCTCGACGAGGCCACGGGCAAGCAGGTGGACGTCTCGCTGAACCCGCTCGACGGCGAGAAGGCCAGGCAACGAATGATTGCATGGCTGCGGTGTTTCACCAAACACCTGCGCGAGAAGGGCTGGTTCGACCGTTGTTTCTTCTATCTGTGGGACGAGCCAAACATTGAGTACACCGACAAGCTGGTGGCGATCGGCCGGGTCGTTCGCGAGGCCGTGCCCGATCTGAAGATCCTGGTCGTCATGTCGCCGACGGAGAAGTGGCACGAGGTAACGGACATCTACTGCCCCCACGTGCCGTTCTTCAGTCATCGGAACATCGACAAACGGCTGGCGGATCTTCGCAACAAGGGCAAGGAGATATGGTGGTACAATTGCGGCGATCCGCATCCGCGGCCGACGTACTCGATCCCGCATCCGGCTGCGTGCGCGCGGATGTCGTTCCTGCTGATGTGGAAGTACGGTCTGACCGGCAACCTGTACTGGGCCGCCGGGGCAAACAACGACCTGGACAAGAACCGCGGCAAGAACGTCGGTGCCGACGGTCGCGGCGACGGCCAGTTGATTTACATCCACAAGGGCAAACGCGCCCCGTCGCTCCGGCTCGAGATGATCCGCGACGGCGTGGAGGACTACGAGTACCTGTGGCTGCTCCGCGAGCGAATCGGCAAGGCCCGCGGCTGCGGCATTGACGTGACCGGGGCCGAGAAGCTATTGGTGATACCGCCTGAAGTGGCTGCCGACGTGACGCACTACAGTCACGATCCCGAGACGATCGGCAGGTATCGCGACCGGGTCGCCCGCGCCGTCGAGGACCTGGGCCGGTCGCTGCGAAACTGAGCTGCCTGCAACAAGGATTGAACAGTACGTCCCTGGGAGGTCTTCCATGGGTGGCCCATGGCTTTAGCCGTGGGGGACGCGAATGCCCGTTCGAATTCGTGTCCCCCACCTCTGAAGAGATGGGCCACCCAACCTTCTCATCTGTTCAAGCCTCTCTGCAAGCAGCTTAGAGGAAACGAACGTCCTACTTCAACACATGGGGAACCACACATGGCCAAGGCAAGCAGCACCATCCGCGTTACGGTTTGGAACGAAGGTCGGCACGAGAAGACCAACAAGCAGATCGCCAAGATCTACCCGGCCGGCATCCACGGCGCGATCGCCAAGCACCTCAGCGCGCAGCGGGGCATCCGGGCCCGGACGGCCACGCTCGACCAGCCGGAGCACGGCCTGACGGACCACGTGCTGACCAACACCGACGTGATGACGTGGTGGGGTCACATGGCCCATCACGAGGTCCGCGACGACATCGTCGAGAAGGTCCGGCAGCGGGTGTATGAAGGCATGGGCCTGATCTGCCTGCACTCGGCCCACATGAGCAAGATCTTCACACGGCTCATGGGCACGATCTGTATGCTCAAGTGGCGCGAGGCGGCTGAGCGCGAGATCCTGTGGGTGACCAAGCCCGGCCACCCGATCGTCGCTGGCATCGACGACCACTTCATCCTGCCGAAGACCGAGATGTACGGCGAGCACTTCGACATCCCAGAGCCGGACGAGCAGATCTTCATCAGTTCATTCGACGGCGGCGAGGTGTTTCGCAGCGGGTGTACGTGGCAGCGCGGGTCCGGGCGGATCTTCTATTTCAGACCGGGGCACGAGACCTACCCGATCTACTACGACCCGAACGTCCTGCGCGTCATCACGAACGCCGTCCGCTGGGCCGCCCCGAGGCCGATGGCCAAGCAAACTTACGGCCATCGCGACGTGGGGTGGATAGGCAAGAGGCCGCGGAAGTCAAAGAAGTGACGTCCGCCGAAGATCGAATGCTCAAAGGGCGCGTTGAGCCGGCATGTCATATGCCGGCTGGCACAGCAAGGGTGGCACGGTCAAGCGCTAGCTTGGCCGTGTATACGTGGGAGCTTCCCTAGTCGAGCACACGGCCAAGCATCGCCTCGGTACCTCGGCGGTGCTTGACCGTGCCACCCCTGGCATCGCCGTTGATCAAGGATGCGAATCGAGGAGTCCGGCCATTCTGTACTTCGATCTGTTTGACGAGGCGGCGTTGGACCGGCTGGAATCCGCGGTGTTCCGGACGCTGTCGGAGGTGGGCTGCGTGGTCCAGGACGAGGCGATCCTGGACGCGCTCGAGTCGGCCGGGTCGACCGTCGATCGTTCCACGCAGACCGCGCGGTTTCCCGAGAAGCTGGCGCTCGAGGTGACCGCGGAACAGAAGCGGCATCCGTGGCAGCCGCCGCGGGCAACGCAGCCGTTCGCACAGGGACCGTTCGAGCTGGGCGTCGGGCTGCACGTCGCACAGTTCTACTACGATTGGGCCAAACAAAAACGACGACCGGGCAACGTCGAGGATTTCCTACACGTGGTCCGCTTCGGCGACGGTCACGGCGTCGGGCCGGTCGATCATCCGCTGTTGCTCCGCGACGAGCCGCCGATGGTCGAATGTCTCGAGGCGCTTTACCTGCTGCTCGAGCACAGTAGTCGTCCGGGGGGCACGTATCTGCACTATGGGCAACAAGCGCCCTATCTGGCCGAGATCGGCGAGATTTGGTCGAACGATCGAACGCGGTTTCTGTCGGCCTGTGTGTTCGCGGCCACGCCGCTTCGGTTCGACCGGCGCGGTTGCAGCGTATTTCGGGCGATGGTCCATCATGGGCTGGCGCCCTGGGTTGGAACGATGGCCGTCAGCGGCGCGAGCGCGCCGATCACACCGGCCGGCGCGATCGTGACCGGCGCGGCGGAGTGCCTGGCGGGCTGGATCATCCTCCGCATTCTCGGCACGGACCCGCCCTACGGGGCCGGGGTCGCCACGGGCAGCCTGAACATGCGGACGGGTCACGCGGGGTTCGGCTCGCCCGAAGCCATGCTGCAAGACCTGGGCGCGGTCGAGCTGTGTCGGCGCCGATGGGGCGGGCACGTGGGCGTGGCCGGTCAGGCCAATTACACCGACGCCCGCACGCCGGGCATCCAGGCCGCCTACGAGCGGAGCCTCGAGGGGCTGTGGGTGGCCGCCGTAGCGGGCAGCCATCCCAACGTCGGCAGCGGGCTGATCGACAGCGGCAAGACGTTGTGTCTGGAACAGTTGATCATCGACGAGGAGGTTGGCCGGGCCCACTGGCGGGTCGCCAGCGGCCTGGAGGTCACCGACGAGACGATCGACCTGAAGGACATCCTGGCCGTGGGTACGGGGCAGGACAAGTCGCACATGGAGACCGAGCACACGCTGAAGCACTACCGCGAGTGTTACCACAATCGGCTGTTCGACGTCTCGCCCTACGCCGACGGCGACGAGGACGCGCGAAACCGCCGCGTGCTCGAGCGGGCCCACGAGATCGTCGTCGAGACCGAAAAGCAGTACGTCCCGCCCGACGTCGATCGGCACAAGCTCGCCGCGGTGCGCAAGGTGATCGATCGGGCGCGGGCCGACCTCGCCCATGAGTAGGGAATTCGGCGGCATCGGGATCTCCGTTGGTCGACCCACGGACGTATGGTCATGACCGGACGATTGCGGTAGGGTGATCGTGGGTCAACGCACGATGACAGACCGAGATGCCATGACGATCTTGACGCACCTGATGGGTCCCTTCCGGCCGGGGACGGTCTCGCTGGTCGGTGCGGGCCCGGGTGATCCGACGTTGGTGTCGGTTCGGGGGGCGGTTCGGATCGGCCAGGCCGACGTGATCGTGTACGATCGGCTCGCCAGCCCGACGCTGCTTCGATTGGCGCGGGACGGGGCGGAACTCATTCCGGTCGGCAAGACGCCGACGAAGCACCCCGTGCCTCAGGAGGACATCGAACGCATTCTGGTCGAGCAGGCGGATGCCGGCCGGCGCGTGGTGCGATTGAAGGGCGGCGATCCGTTCGTGTTCGGTCGCGGCGGCGAGGAATGCGAGGCGCTGGTCGCGGCGGAGATCGAGTTCGAGGTGGTCCCCGGGGTCACAGCGGCCGTTGCGGCGCCGGCCTATGCGGGCATTCCGGTCACGCATCGCGATTGGACGTCCACGTTCGCGCTGGTCACGGGACACGAAGACCCAACCAAGCCGGAATCCAACGTCGATTTCCATGCCCTGGCGCGGATTGGTACGGTGGCCTTTTACATGGGGGTCAAGCAGTTGGCGGCCAACACCGCCAAGCTGGTCGAGGCCGGCCTGGACCCCGACACGCCCGCAGCCCTGATCCGTTGGGGCACACGTCCAGACCAGCAAACGCTGACGGGCACGGTCTCGACCCTGGCAGAACAAGCTGAGGCGGCGGGAGTGAAACCGCCGGCGATGGCCGTCATCGGACAGGTCGTTGGCCTGCGCGACCGGCTCAACTGGTACGAGCGCCGGCCGTTGTTCGGCCGGCGGATCGTGGTCACGCGGACGCGGCAGCAGGCGTCGGAACTCACCGGGCGATTGACCGCGCTGGGGGCGGACGTCATCGAGGCGCCGACGATCCGCATCGAGCCGCCCGACCATTTCGACGCGGTCGACCGGGCCCTGCGGCGAGTCAACGAGTACGACTGGTTGGTCCTGACCAGCGTGAACGGCGTGGACGCGATGGTCGATCGGATGCGGACCTGCGGCCTGGACGGACGCGCGCTCGCGGGGCTCCGTGTGGCGGCGATCGGATCGGCCACGGCCCACCGATTGCGCGAGGCGTTCATCGAACCCGAGGTCGTGCCGGAGACCTTTACGGCCGAAGCGCTGGCCGAGGGCATCTTGAAGCTCGGCGACGTCCGCGGACAACGATTCCTGCTGCTGCGGGCCGACATCGCCCGCCCGACGCTACGCCAGGCGCTGACCCAAGCGGGGGCCACCTGCGACGACCTGGCGATCTATCGCACGGTGCCGGCCAGGGAACTGCCCCCTGAGGTCACGAGCGGCCTGGCCGACGGCACGATCGATTGCATCACGTTTACCAGCAGCTCGACCTTCACCAATTTGATCACCCTCCTGGACGAAGCCGGGCGGACGGCGTTACGGAACGTCCGCCTGGCCAGCATCGGCCCGATCACGTCGCAGACCATTCGCGAACACGGCTTCGCGCCGGCCATCGAGGCGACCACATACACCATTGACGGACTGATCGAGGCGATCCTGGCGAAATAGCTACCCGGTTTGCCGGCGCGCCCTACCATTCCTACGGGTGCCATGGGCAAGATCCGACCCGCAAGGGCCGCATCTTGCCCGTGCCGGAACGAGTGCGAGCGTTCACACGGGCAAAGCCTCAACCCTCACGGGTCGGGCCTTTGCCCATAGCACCCGCCTACTCCGCGTCCGAACGCTCCAGCGCGTCTAGGTAGCCCTGTAGGATGACCTGTGCGGCAATCTGATCGCGGCGCTTCTTGCGCTTGGCGGGGGACAGATCGGTCTGGTCGAGGACCTGATCGGCGGCGAACGAGCTCAAGCGCTCGTCGAAAAGCGCGACCGTCCGGTTCGGGGATTCCGTTTCCAGGTGCGCGGCGAACGTCCGGCTAAGCTTGGCCTGGGGACCTTCGGTGCCGTCCATGTTCATCGGAAGACCGACCACGAAGGCGTCGACCTCCTCCCGGTCGGCCAGCTCGATCACGTTGCGGGCGTCACCGGCAGGCTCTCCCGACGACGGCAGCGTCGCCAGCGGCGTGGCCAGTGTGCCGAACGGGTCGCTGATCGCCAGCCCGATCCGTCGTCGGCCGTAGTCGATGCCCAGATATCGCGGCATGCCAGCGATCTCCTCCGCCGTCTACCCGGGTGCGCCCTGATCCCTCAACCAACGCGCGCGTGGGTGGCACGGTCAAGAGAAGCCGAGGCACTCGGCGCCGCTTGGCCGTGCGTGCATATGGATGAGCCAGACAACATGGCCAAGGACCGACCCTAACGGGTCGCTACTTGACCATGCCACCCAATCGTCGTCGATGCCCAGATATCGCGGCATGCCAGCGATCTCCTCCGCCGTCTACCCGGGTGCGCCCTGATCCCCCAACCAACGCGAGCATGGGCGGCACGGTCAAGAGAAGCCGAGGCACTCGGCGCCGCTTGGCCGTGCGTGCATATGGATGGGCCAGACAACATGGCGAAGGACCGACCCTAACGGGTCGCTCCTTGACCATGCCGCCCGATCGTCGTCGATGCCCAGATGTCGCGGCATCAGGATCGATGTCCTTGTGCGTCTATGTGTACCGCTCGCCGTGCCAGTCCTTCAGCAGGCCGACCATGTCCTTGATCCGCTGAGCGGCCTGTTTCGTGCAGATCAGCGTCGCGTCTTCGCTCCGCACGACGATCAAGTCCTTCGCGCCGAGCATGGCGATTAGGTGGTCGTCCTCGGTGACGATGACGTTATCGTGGGCGTCGAGCAGCGCGGTGTTTTTGGCCACGAACACGTTTCCGGCCGCGTCGGCCTCGAAGACGTCGATCAGCGACGTCCACGAGCCCACGTCCAGCCATTCGCAGTCCATCTCGACGACGACGACGTGCCGGGCCTTCTCCATCACGGCGAAATCGATGCTGATCTTCTCGAGGGTGGGGTAGACGGCCTCGAC
>Ga0180432_10007663_pt1 | contig 13652 bp, 7 predicted proteins | sample SS_ome_10_FD_132414 | JGI IMG/M metagenome (GOLD analysis project Ga0180432, IMG submission 132414) | Hypersaline lake sediment archaeal communities from the Salton Sea, California, USA - SS_1_MS_2 metaG | ecosystem: Environmental > Aquatic > Non-marine Saline and Alkaline > Hypersaline >...
GGAGGTCGTCGTCGTAGTCGGCCCGTCGTTTCGGTGCGGGGGTTTGACGGCAGGGGTGAACGGCAGGGTGTAGGGCGTAGGGCGTAGGGGATTGTGTATTGGACATTGGTTATTGACACTCAGCGTCAGGGGTTGCCGGGGGGCCTCACCCTTTAAGATGAACAGGTCGGGCGTTTTGTTGCATGGAAGGGGGATTACTCGGGAAGCATTGCGGGGAGAGGTGGTCGAGTATACGAAACTCCGCAGAAGTGCAATGTTCCACTTGCCGGGCGCCGAAGGGGGCTCGGCGCGGGAGAGATGAGATTAAGTATTTGTGTGCAAGTTGGTTAGGGCGATGTGGTTCTTCGGCGGACGGCGCGAGATTCCCTCAAAGTGGAAACCTGTGTAACACTGCGGAGGCCGGGGAGCGGGCACGCCATGTGTGTCGTTGATGCCACGTTTAGCGCACCGAGCAGCGCTCGCCGCTCGTCGTTCCAACAGCAGGCGCCGGGCGTCATGCGCGCGCTAAACGGCGATCTGACGATCGCCCGCTAAACATGTCTCCAGCCGGGCAGCGATGCTGCCGACATAAGGGGAAGGACCCTGCGCCGGGGAGACCCGGCGGGGATGGCGAGCCCGGAGACGGCCAATGGACCCCAAGCAGCCGGACACCCGCAGGCAACACGAGATGATGTGCCGCGTGCTGGCCGAGTCCGTTGTGGCGCAACTGGTTGCGTCGGGCTGCGACGCCGGCGAGCTGATCGATTTCGGCAGCGAGGTGCTCCGGAACATAGCGGAGCGGGGCTTTGCGGCTGACGCGGACGGGTCGCCGCAGAACGACGAGGGCACGGAGGAGCGGCGGGCGATCCCGTACGCCGTGGCGCCGCTGGATGGGGATCGCCACCGCGTCCACGGGGCCCGCGTGACGCTCAGGCCCCTGAGAGGCGACGACCTGCCCCTGCTGGGCGACTGGCAGAAGGACCCGGCGATCCGGCAGTCGTTCGGCACGCGGCTGCTGGCGGAGTTGACCGGGACCATGTCGCCCGAAGGCCGCGGACCCGCCAGTCGGGACTTCGTCATCTGCGACGAGGCCGGGCGGGACATCGGGCTGATATGCCTGCACCGGATCGACACGGCGGTGTCGCAGGCGGAGATCGCCAAGCTGATCGGCTCGACGGAGGCGCGGGGTAAGGGCTACGCCAGGGAAGCGACGGGCCTGGCGCTGGCTTACGCGTTCGACGAGTTGGGCCTGGGGCGGGTGTACCTTCGCACGGCGGGCTTCAACCTTCACAACATCCGGCTGAACGAGAAGATGGGTTTTCGTTTTGAGGGGATCCTCCGGGGGTCGGACATTCTGGCCGACAGGCGGGTGGACGTCGTCCTGATGTCCATTCTCCGCCGCGAGTTCAAGCGGCTGTTCGTGCTGGACACGCCGTAGCGACCTCACGTGCCCGGGGTGAGCGTGACGTTGTCGAGGTAGAACGTGCTCTTGACGTTAGCCAGGCTCACGAAGCCGAGCCACTCCAGGCGGGTGAACTTCGGGGAGCGATTCGGCAGGGCCTTGAACGTCCTGGGGGTGCCTCCGCGCGGCGTCAGCGTCAGGGCGTAGGTTCCGGTTGAGGCCTTTCCCAGTCGGCAGGTGATCTCGATGTGGAGCCACGTGCCTATCGGAACGTCAGCCAGGACCTTCCCGCCGGCGGTGAGCTTCCCGTCGGGGCCGATGCGGATGCTGGGGCCGACGCGATACGGCTGCGCGTCGTCACGCCATTCGTGGGCGAGGTGCGCGCCGCGTTCGAGGCGGGCGTGGAAGCGAAGCGTGACGCTGCCCCGGCGGAAATGCGGCTGGTAGAACATGTGGGGGTTCCACACGTGCTTCAGGGCGGGCGCGTCGGTGAACTTGAGGCTGCGCTTGCCGGTGGCAGCGGCGCGGTCGCTGACGCGGACGGTGGCGGCGGGGCCCTCCTCGTAAACTTCCGCCAGGTCGGGCCGTGCGCCGAGGGGCGTGGTCTCGAACCCGTCGTCGAGGGGCACGGGCTTCGGGGGCGGGGGCGGAGGAGGCAGGACCGTCGGGGCGAACGTGCAGCGCCGGGGCAGGTTGACCCATTCTGCCGGGCCCACCAGGCCCGCCTTACTTACGTCGATCGATTTGATGCCGAGCTTCAGCGCCGGCGAATCCGCCCGCAACGCGAAGTTGAACCGCGCCGGGTCGACGAACTTCGGGTCGGCGACGATGCTGTGGCGGTCCATGCCCTTTCCCTGCCAGTCGGCGAAGTCCCCGCCGTAGAACAGCAGGTCCTTCCCGTCGGTCCGCCAGAAGCAGTTGTGGTCCCAGGTGCTTTTGGTGTCCTGGCGACCGCCGTCGTTGTGGAACAGGTCGCCCTGCGTGAGGTAGATGATGTTCCGCTCGAATCGCGTGGACGGCTCGCGGACCCAGGCATATCTCCAGGCCCCGTGGCGGGCGCTGAGGGCGAAGACGTTGTTCCGCACGACGTTTGCCGGATGACCGGTGTTCATGATGCCCCCGGTCAGCGTGTGGTAGACCACGTTGTTCTCGACGAGCATGCCGTTGGAGCCCTGGTCGAAGTAGATGCCCCAGGCCATCGCGGGTCGGCCCATGTAGGGCCAGATATCGTGGAAGACGTTGTTGCGGATGATGGTGCCCGTCTGGGTGCCGAGCGTGTAGATGCCCCCGGCGTCGCTGAGCACCCCGCGGACCACGTGATGCACGTGGTTGTGCTCGATGAGGTTGTGGTGCGTGCGGTTGGGCCGCTCCGACCACGTCCACCCGACGGACATGCCGGAGTAGTTGAAGCTGTGGATTTCGTTGTGGGAGATGACGTTGTGGCTGCTCTGAGCGAGCCAGAGACCCACCCCGGCGGGGTAGACGTGCCCGCCGTCGTGGATGTAGTTGTTGTGGACGAGGTTCCGGCCGGCCTCAAGTGCATCGGTGCGGGCCATCCTGGCGTCGCCGACCCGCACGCCTCCGGCGCCGAGGTCGTGGATGTGGTTGCGGACGATGCGGCAGTCTTTGCAGCCGCGGGCGAACCATATGCCGTACGTCCCGACGCGGGCGATCTCGCAGCGCTCGACGGCGCAGTGGTGGGCGGCCTCGGCGGAGACGACCGCGCCGATCGTGACGGCGGCTTGAGGGTCGCCGTGGCCCTTGGGACCGAGCGTCCAGTCGGCGTGCTGGAATGACAGCCCTGTCACTCGCACGTGGCTGACGGGGCGTTGGGTCTTCAGGTCGCCCTGGAACCGCAGCAGTTGGGTCAGTCGCGGCGCGATGACTTCGGCTCGCGTCATGTCCTCGCCGGGCCGCGGGTGGTAGACCAGCGTGCCGGTCTGCCGGTCCAGGAACCACTCCCCGGGCGCGTCGAGCAGGTCGCGGGCGTTTTCCACGACGTACCGCTGGTCGGGGTCCCACGCCAGGGGGCGGAAGATCGTCGGCCCGGTGAACGTGACGATGCGGTTGGCTGTGTCCACCGAAGCGATCCGAACGCGCGAGGTGTTCCAGGAGTGGTAGACGATCACCTCGACGTTGTTCAGGTCCGGCCAGGGCCTGATGTCGCCGCGGTTGAAGTGGAACCGGTCGACGCCCTTGTTCCACGGCGTTTTGGGCGTATCGCCGACGAGTCGCGGCACGTGGAAGTACCCGCGGTTGGGGCTGCGGGCCCGGACGGCCCGCCTGCCGTTGACGAACACCTGCCGGAAGGTCCAGTCGCCGGCCCTGGCGTCGGGCACGCGGGCCGTCCAGAGCTTCCCGGGGCCTTTCCGCCAGGGGGCGATGATCCGCCCGCCCGAGAGCACGGCCCGCGCGTGCGGACAGGACGTGTACGTCACGGGGCACCTGTCCGATCCGGAGTCAGCCGGCGTGAAGACCAGCGGCTCTTTGAGCCGATGCACGCCGCGGATATGGACAGTGACCGGTCCGGGGAGCTTGTCCGCCGGGCCGAGCTTTCGCGCCGCCTGCTGCGCCCGGGCGATCGAGGCGAAGGGTCCGTCGGTTCCCGCCGCGTTAGGCTTAGCCAGCCTGCCCGACCAGCCGTCGTTGCCGCCAGAGGAAACGTAGAACCGGATGTCCCGCTCTCTGGCCGGCACCGCCGACGCACAGACCACAAGACAAAGCCAGGTCGCCGCGGTTCTCATCGTGTCAGCATACCCGTACCACATTGGAGTCGAAGATCGGGTTCCACTCCAGCCACATCCTTCTGCTCCTAACCCGCGGCGACGGCAGCGATTCTCCCTGCGAGTGTAGCGGCGAAGCGACGGGGAGTTGTCAGTTCGTTTGCGGTCTGGAAAGCGCCGGTCTTAGCGGCCCCGGTGTCGGTCAGGACCAGGGCTGCGGCGTCGTAGAGCTGTTCATACACGAGTTTGCGGCAGAGGATGTCGTAGCGTGCGGCGTAGCTGGTGTTCTCAAATTCCGGCATGGCGGAAAAATGCGGGGACGTAAATCGTACGGGAGTAGTTGACTTGTCGCAGTGTTCGAGCACGAAGAAGTACCCCACAAACGGCTTCGGACTCTCGCCGAACACCCCTTCCCGAAAGGCCGTGTTCAGGTCCGTCGCATTACCAAGTGCCTCTTCAACACGATTGTTGAAGTTATTCCCGAAGGACGGGCCGACCTGTGACTTGAACTCGACGGTCGCGACGAGTTGCCCCTGACTTACGACCAACAAGTCCCAGACCTTCGTCGGGCGGTAGAAGCCGGGGATCGCTAGGTCGCCACGGCCGGTAGTATATACTTCGGCTTTGGGCAACCCATTGTCGATGATGATTTGACGAACCATTGCAACGAAGCCGTCGAGGTTCTTGCCGGCTGTTACAGCACCACGGTTTCCCTTGTCAGCGCCGCCACGCTTCCTCTGGCTCGACGCCGCCCGCTTTCGGGCCTTCCAGAAGTGCTTAACGGCTCGCGACATCATGCGGTCCAGTGCGGAAAGGTCCACGCTCATATCTATCCCTACGCGATTACATCGAATTGATGATGGCTGCTCAACGTATTGGTGTGCTTGCGGAACCGCCGTGCAGCGGAAGTCAGGTAGGCATCGTCGATCTCGACGCCGATGCTGTTCCGTCCGGTCTGCCAGGCTGCCAAGGCGGTCGTGCCCGACCCGAGGAACGGATCCAGAACGGTGTCGCCGACGAAACTGAACATGCGGATGAGGCGGGTCGCCAGTTCGAGTGGAAACGGGGCTGGATGGCTTCGCGTGGACGCGCCGGGAACGTCGGTCCAGATCTGCCGGAACCACACCTTATGCAGCGTATCGGGGATGACGCTGAAGGCTCGTTCAAGGAAGCCCGGGCTTCGATACCCCCCCGGCTTTCGCTCCATCAGAATGAACTCGATATCGTTCTTGATGACCGCGTTCGGTTCGTAAGGCTTGCCGAGGAATCCACCGCCATTGCCCGAAGCCTCAAGAGTGGCATTCGCGATCTTGTACCAGATGATCGGCGCGAGGTTGTCGTAGCCGAGGCGGCGGCAATGCTCCTGGATCGCGGCGTGAAGGGGCACCACCGTATGCCGCCCGCTATTCTTCCTCCGAGAAAGACAGACGTCACCGACGACGCAAATCAATCGTCCGCCGGGAACAAGGGCACGGAGGCAATGCGACCAGACGCAGTCCAACTCGGTCAGGAAACTCTCGTAGTCCTCAACGCTGCCCAACTGACCCTCACCGGGGTTGTACTGCTTCAATGTCCAGTACGGGGGCGAAGTCAGGACAAGATGAACGCTCTTGTCCGGTAGGAATTCCAGCGTCCGCGCGTCGGCACAGCGCATTTCATGCAACGTAGGCAGCGTAGGCAGGATGGCCTCGATGTCGTGGACGGCGATGTCATCTTTGGCCAACTCCGGGATTGCGGTCTGCGACTTGGGCATCCTCGCGATCCGTGTCGGAGCATACTCCCGCAACACGGCGTCTTTCGGGCCTATGCCCAAGATCGGAGTATCAGCTTGCTTTCCCATGTTCCCGAACCAACATCCAACGAACCGCAGTCTACTACCGTCATCCGCCCTTGGCAAACTGAAACGACGATCATGGGGCCCTACGACAGCCTTTCCACATACGTCGATCCTCCGGCCTCAGGGGCGGGTCAGGACGTCGGTGTAGGGGTTCAGGCCGAACCAGCGTCGGCTGCCTTTGCCCTTGGAGACCACGCCGAGGCGGAGGGGTTTGCCGGGGGTCAGCATATCCGCCGCGACGGTGACGTAGAACAGGCCCACCGTGTCCAGCGGGAGTTGCCGCAGGGGCAGGAAGACCATGCGGACCTTGCCGTCGGGGCTCTTCCAGGCCCCGCGGGTCCGGGTCAGGTCGAACGTGAACGCCTCTTTGCCGGCGACGTCGAACGCGAAGCCTTTCGTCTTCGGCTGGGACCGCCAGCCGAGCCCGCCGGCGAAGACGAACGTGACGGGCTTGCCCTTGTGCTCGGGCGGGGCGGGGGAGGTCTCCCATTCCATTCGCGTACCGACGGCCAACTGTCGGCAGCAGTAGTTCGTGGTGTTGTCCTCGCGGTAGCTGTGCCACGTGCCCTTCTCGGCGACGGCAATCATCCGCCGGTAGCCCAGGACGTACGGCCCCGGTGGGGGGGCGAGATTGACGGCGCAGTCGCGGAGAAGCTCGACGGGAAGCTCGGCCTTGGGCCGCGGGGGCGAGCCGGCGTGCTCGATCAGTCGCTTCAGCAGCCACTCGGCTTCGGGAGGGCGGTCGCGGTCGTGGAGGAAGAGCTTCAGCCCGCTGACGATCAGGCACCCGCGCCCGACGCGGGCCTGGAACATCAGGGCCTTGCTCCGGCAGAAACGGTGGACGTCCAGCGCGCGGACCATGACCTGAGGCGGTGCGGCCAGGCCGTCGAGAATGTACGTCTGGGCGCCTTCGAGCAGCCGATACCAGCCCGCGTCACACCAGCCGTCCGGGGCCATCTCGCGGGTGACCGGGTTGTCGTAGACCACCGTGCCGACGTTGCAGTCCTTGGCGCTGCCGAGCCACCACGAGGTCTTGAACCGCGTAGGGGCGGTCGGCAGCAGCCCGGCGGGGCTCAGCAGCACGAGCGACGCGCCCTTGGCCACGGCGTCGACCACGCGAGGGGACGGCTGTCGCATGACGTAGACCGCCCTTTCCGGCAGGTCGCCGGCGGGGACCGGCTTGGCGCCCCATCGCCCCAGCGCGCCGGCCAACACCGGATCGGCAAACAGCGGCACCTTCAGCTCCGGCGGGGCGATCTTCGCCGGGTACACCCACGTGGCCCAGCCGTTCCGTGCCTCTTCGGTCATCCGGGGCTTTGTCTCTGCGACACCGGCCTGGCTGACGCTCAGACTCGCGTGGAGAAACACTCTTCCCGGAACGGGCCAGTTCAACTCGGGCATCTTGAACGTCAGGAGCCTCTTGACCTGGCCCTGGTCCACTCTCACGCCAGGGGTGCTTTGCGCCCCGAGGATCGAACCGATTGCCCTGTGCTGCGTCGTGCGACCGGTGAGGGAGTAGCCAAACCGGCCGTCCCGGATCGCCCGCGGGCCGTAGTTCGACACAAGCAGCTTCACGTCGCTCCGCTGGTTCCCGCGGCAGGTCATGGGCAGGCCGTCCTGGAGGAGGACGACGTCGGCGTTGAACTGCCGCACTTCGGCCGGGCGGATGCCCTTCTTCGGCCGGAAGTACGCGTCCACCAGGCCGTTCGAGCCCGTCCAGTAGTCCTGGAGCAGCCACCACTGGTAGCCTGACATGTACGGCCTTTTTCGGATGTCCTCCATGTTGAGCTTGTGGCTGAGCAGGTAGAGGCGTTCGGAGTTTCTGGCCCACAGGTCGGCTTCGCCCAGAAGGCCGAGCTTCTCCAGTGTCGCGCGCACCGGCGTCAGCCAGAACGGCTTGACGTTGTGCGTGAACTTCTCGATGAGGTCCAGGCGGGGGAACGTGCCGTAGTTGCCCGTTTCGTGCGAGATCACGGGCTTTGCCGGCTTGCCGGGCGCGGGGAAGGTGTGCTTGTTCGGGCGGTCCAGCGGCAGGTGGTGGATCTGGAACAGGACGAGATAGAAGTCCAGCGTCGCCCGGTCGGCCCGGCCGTGCAGCCAGCCGGTCCCGCGAAGCCCGTTCGAGTCGATCACCGGGCGGGTCGGGTCGAGCCGCTTGGCGATGCGGTACAACGCCGGCGAGATCGGCACGGCGTCCCACATCTCGTTGCCCATGCACCAGTCCAGGATCGACGGGTGGTTCCGCAGGCGGCGGATCACTGAAGACCACTCGGTCTTGTACAACTCCAGCGCCGGGGCCTTGGCGCGGCGGTAGTAGTTCAGGTACGCGATCGGCAGCTCCGGGGAGACCAGCATGCCGACCTCGTCGGCCGCGTCGTAGTACTCGACCGGCAGGAAATGGCTGTGGTGCCGCACATAGTTGAAGCCGTACTCTCGCGCGAGCTTCAGCCGCTTGACGTACGCGGCCTTGTCCGTCGGCGGGGCCAGCGTCTCGGGATAGACCGAATCGTCGCCGTAGCCGTGGAGGAAGATCTTCCGGCCGTTCAGGAGCACGTGCGGGCCCTCGATCGTGATTTCCCTCAGGCCGAAGCGCGTCTGGATGCTGTCGAGCGTCCGGGCGCCTTTGACCAGCGACAGGCGCGCGGTGTACAGGTGCGGGGTATTCGGCGACCAGAGCTTTGCCCGGGGGATCTTCACGGCGATCTCGACGGTCCGCCCGGCCTTGAGCGGGCCGGTGAAGCTCATGACTCCGGTCGCGACGGCCTTGCCGTCGGCGTCGAGAACCTCCAGCCGAAGGCCGGCATCGCCGATCGCCTTGCCCGCCAGGACGGCCGAGACGCGCAGGCGAGACGGATTGACCCGCGGCTGGACGAACAGGTCCGTCAGCCAGGTCTCGTCACGCGCCTCCAGCGCGACGTGCCCCCAGATGCCGCCCCACGAGACGAACATGGCGTCGATAATGTCGACGCACCCGGTCAGGCAGTCGACGTCCCATCGCTGCTTCGAATCCACGCAGACGGTCAGCGTGGCGGTCGTGCCCGGCTGGACGTGGGGCGTGATGTCATACTCGAAGTCGGACAGGTACCCGATGTGCTCGGGGAGGGGCTGGGCGTTGACCCACGTGCGGGCGTAGCGGTGCACGCCGCCGACGGTCAGGAAGATCCGCCGCCCGCGCCACGCGGCGGGAATCTCGATCTGCCGACGGCACCACCCCTTGCCCACGAAGTTGTGGTGCACCTTCTGCGTCGGCGTGCCGACCCCCTGGGAGTCCCACGCGCCCGGCACGGTGATCCGGCCCTTGAAGGCCGCTTCCGCATCGAACCACCGCTCGGCGACCCCCTTGTTTTCCGGGTCCGTTCGGAACTGCCACCGCCCGTCGAGTGGGATCACCGCCCTGGGGGCGGGCCCCGCCTGGGCGCGCACGGCCCACGCGCACAGGACGATCAGCGCCACCCAGAGACCGGCGCCGCCGCTCCGCCACGACATCCTGGCCATAGTGCACCTCCGGTCGGGCGACCTGCGCAGGGCACCTGCGGAGGTCAGCTTGCTTCAGCGGGACGCCTTGACGGAAGCCACGGTGTTCGTCAGGCCCTCGTCCAGGCAGACGACCCGGAACCCGACGTTCCAGACGCCCTGCCACCACGGGTAGCTCAGGCGGTACGTATCGCGGCGGGCAGCCGGCACCTTGAGCCCCTTGGCGCCGCGGACGACCTTCCGGCCTTTCCGCTGGCCGTCGTCGCGCCCGTCGGTCGCGACGTACGGATAGGGCCGGTACGTCGTGCGGGTCCACTCGGCCAGGGCGCCCGGCACGCCGGCGCCCCACACGCCGCCGGCGCCGCCGTGGTCGGCGGCTGCCCCGGCGCGACAGGCAAACTCCCACTGCGCCTCGGTCGGCAGCGCGAAGCGCTTGCCGGTCTTCTTCGACAGCCACTGGCAAAAGGCCGCCGCCCTTTCCCACGAGATGCGAATGACCGGCTGCTCGGGCCTGTTGAGCGGGGTACCGCGATTCGAGTGGTCCTTGCCGCGGCGATCGAGGTAGCCGCTGTCGTGCTTGGGGTCGAACAGCGAGAACTGCCCGTTGGTGATGATCTTCGTCGCTACCCAGAACGGCTTGTCGATCTTGACGCGGCAGGGGGGCTGCTCGTCGGTCGCGCCGGCGGCGTCGCCCATGACGAACTCGCCCGCCGGGATACGCACCATCTCGATGCGGAGCGTCTTCTTGTCGTCCGTGGTGACCGTGACGGTCCGCTTGCGGTCCGTTCCCTGGCGGCTCTTCGCAGCACTGTCATCGAAGGGCCAGCCGGGACACGAGACCTTCACGATCCGGGGCGGGTCGAGCGGCTCGGGCACGATCGCCCTGGTCGGCGGCCCGGGCAGCTTCGGCACGACCTCGTAGTCGTCCGAGATGCCCGCGTACAACTCGCGCAGCTCGCGGCGCCGCTCGCGCTGCCCGCGGGGAATCTGGCGAAACTCGCCCCACGTGCCGTAGTACGGCACGTTCAGGTCGATCCACGCATACAGCCGCTCGTACGCCTCGGCGTCCAGCTTCACGTTGTTGTGACCCTTCCGGAGCATCTGGATCAGCGGACTGGTGCTCGGGTGGTACTCGGCCGGAGGGAACATGTGATAGTCGCTCTCGGGTCCGGGGCGCCTGACGTGCTTCTGCAGTTCGCGATAGGCCCGGCTGAAGCTGCGCTGGTTGTCCTGCCGCAGGTCGACCAGCTTGCGCCCCTTGTAGGGCTTGTCGTTGTGGCAGCCGACGCAGTACTTGTCGAGCACGCGCTGCTGGACCTCGCGGTCGAAGCTGAACCCTCGCGCGGGTCCGAACCACGGCTGTATCTTCTGCGGGGGCCTTCGCGAGGCCATCAGGACGCCCGGCGGGGAGGCCTCATTGGCGTTCTCGTGACATCCCACGCAGGAGAGGTTCTCGCCCGGCATCGCGACGAACCAACTGCGCATCAGTTGCATCGCCGCGCCGTCGTCGTCCAGGGGCTGGACGGCAATGGGGGTGTTCGCCGGGACGTGGAAAGCCGCCGACCCGTCCGGCATGACGTCAACCGTACCCAGGATGCGGTGCACGTCCCACGGGCCCTCGATGCCGATGTACGTGTGATTGGCCAGACCGTGGTACCCGTAGTCGAACGCGAACAGCCGAAGCTTCTTGATCGTCCCGCGCGGCACGCCCCTCAACCCGCCCCCGACGTAGACGTTCGAGAGGTACACGATCGCGTCCTTGCGCGTCAGGTCGACCCTCTCGGGGATAACCGGGGGACGCTTCGTCTTGCGCAGCGGCACCGGCTCGAGCGTGTGCACGCCGGGCTCGACGCAGATCGGCAGCATGTTGTCGAAGATGTCCACCAGGTAGACGCCCCAAGGCGACTGCCTGTTGAGCTGACAGGCCGTCAGGACGTACTTCCCGCTCAGCGGATACGGATGGAGGAACCGCGGCCAGGAATTGTTCACCAACTGGTCGCGGATGATCGGCTCGACCTTCTTCCCGTAGCCGGGGATGCGCTGGACGACGCCGTCGGCCTCGAACTGGCCCTTGTGCGGGTCGAAGAGGATCAGCTCTCCCATGCGTGGCACGCCGTGGTGTCCGGAAATGACGCCCACGAACCGCGACGGATGCCCGGGGATGGACCGGGGGAAGAACGTCGAGTTCGGCCAGTACGAGTTGCTGCCGTAAATCGCCCGCTGGTTCGTCCCGTCGGGGTTCATCGCCATGACGACGCGTGTGAAGTAATGCGGCGTGTCGCTGTACTCCCACCGTGCGAAGATCACGCGCCCCTGGGGGGTCACCGACGGGTTCCAGTTGTGGTCCTGGTCGAAGCAGAGCTGGCGCACGCCCGTGCCGTCGGGGTTCATCACGTAGAGGTTGGCCACCTGGTTGCCGCCCCCGACGCACGGGATGCCCTGGAAGCACGCCGTCGAGCCGTAGATGATCTTCTCGTTGGGCAGATAGCAGGCGTCGTAGTTGTCGACGTCCGGCAGGCTGCGGGTGACCTGTCGGAGGTTCTTCCCGTCGGCGCCGATCTCGAAGATCTCGTATCGGTTGTTCTTCGTGGATCGCATGGAGAAGAGCATTTTCCCGGCGTCCCAGTGCAGGTCGACGTCCCCGACGAAGACCGGGTGTTCGGGGCGATAGAGCGTGGTGAGCTTCCCGTCGGGCCTGACCGGCGAGAGCACGGCGATCTCGTTGTCGAACCGCCCGCGCATCACGCAGTTGCCCTGCCAGTTCTGCGGCATGCCCAGGTGCCCGCGGCGCTTGATCAGCATGAGCTTGTCGAAGTCCAGCAGGGGGTTGGCCAGCAGGGCCTCGCGGCGGAAGGCGACCAGTTCCTCGGCCATCGCGCGGATCTTGTCTTCCCCGCCGCCGGCAAGGGCGTCTTCTATCTCCTTGATGCGCGTGAGGTACTTCGCGGGATAGGTCTTGGGGAAACTGCGGGTCAGGTCCTCGATGGCCAGACGCAGGGCCTTCAGGTTGAACTGCGCCAACTGGGCCAGTGCTTCCTGGGTGGACTTGGCGCGATAGTACAGGTCCCGAATCGCCTTGAGGTCCTTGGGGGACCTGACCTTCTTGACCAGGGTCGCGATCTTATCGCCCGCTGAAGAGCCCTTGGACGGCCCCGCGTAGCGTGTGGCCAGTGCGGCCAGGTCGCCCTTGGTCCAGTCGGCGGCCCAGATGTTGTCGGCCTGCTCCCAGGCCATCTGCCTTCGGGCGTCGGGGGTGTTGAAGTCCCGCTGCACGAGGGTCCAGAGCCCTTCCTGCATCGCGGTTCGGACGTCTTTGGGCCCTCCGCCCTTTTCCGACGTCGAGAAGTACCACCCGCTGCCGCCGCTGTTGTTCCATATCTTGATCAGGAGGTGGTTTTCGCCCTTTTGGAGCACGAGCTTTGCCCTGTCCTGGTTGGCCGCCGGGCCGCGGTTGACCTTATTCGAAATGATCTTCTTCTTATTGAGCCACACCGCCAGGCCGTCGTCGCTGCCGTAGTAAGACATGACCGCCGTCGGCCCCGGCGCGGTGATCTTGCGGTAGAAGTACGTGGCCGTGTTCCCGCCCAGGCGGAGCCCGTGAACCACGCCGTCCCGGGCGTTGATCCGCCGCCACTTGAGCTTCCCGTCGCTCTTGGACAGATCGACCCCTTTCTCCGGGAAGAAGACGGTGTTGAACGAGTCTCCCTGGCGGTAGTGCCCCATCTCGTACCAGGGCCCGAACACGGGCTTCGCCGGCAGCGTCGGCTTGCCGGGCTTGTTCAGGTGCTCGACCATCGCCTCGCGCGAGGCCTGCATCGTCTCCTGCCAGGTCCCTTTCCGGACGTAGTACTCCGGATCGTCAGCAGCCGCGCCGGGTGCCTGGATCGCGGCGACCAGGGCGATTGACAGTACGGCAACGTATGTGATTCTCTGGCACATGCTGTGATCTCTCCTGCAGTGAAGCGGGGTCGTCCGAACGGGTCCGACCCCGCGACCGTCGAAGGCTGTTGTCCTGATTGTACCCGCTGATCCGCACCGAGGAAACCCCATCTGGGGCTCTGGCGCGCGGGGGTCCGTCGACGTAGCGTCTCCCGACGGTCGTACTGGCAAATGACGGGTGCCACCCAACGCCGCGAAGTGTTTGTGGTGCTGTGGTGATACAAGGGATTGAAGATAAGGAAAAAAGAACCTCCTTGCCGATGTTGATATTGGCCGGTCAACACAGCGAAGGAGATCC
>Ga0180432_10007664_pt1 | contig 13650 bp, 12 predicted proteins | sample SS_ome_10_FD_132414 | JGI IMG/M metagenome (GOLD analysis project Ga0180432, IMG submission 132414) | Hypersaline lake sediment archaeal communities from the Salton Sea, California, USA - SS_1_MS_2 metaG | ecosystem: Environmental > Aquatic > Non-marine Saline and Alkaline > Hypersaline >...
GGGGTTCATTTCCTCGACGGCGATCATGCCTGTTGCGAGGGGGCCATCGCCGCCGGCTGCCGGGCGGCCTTCGGCTATCCCATCACTCCCTCGACCGAGGTGGTCGAGCGGATCTCACAGCGTCTCCCCCTGGTCGGGGGCGTGTTCGTCCAGATGGAGGACGAGATCGCCTCTTCCATCGCCATTCAGGGGGCGGCCTGGGGCGGCAAGAAGGTCATGACAGTTTCCTCCGGGCCGGGTATATCCCTGATGCAGGAGCACGTGGGACTGGCGGCGATGACCGAGACGCCCTGCGTCTTCGTCAACGTGCAGCGGGGCGGTCCCTCGACGGGTCTGCCCACTCTGCCTTCCCAGGGAGACATGATGCAGGCCCGCTGGGGTTCGCATGGCGACTACGAAATCATCGCCATCTCGCCCAATTCGCCCCAGGAGTGCTTCGATCTCACCGTGCACGCCTTCAACCTGGCCGAACGCTACCGGGTGCCGGTGATGATCATGATGGACGAGAGCGTCGGGCACATGACCGAGCGGGTGGTCATTCCGCATCCCGAGCAGATCAAGATCGAGTCGCGAGGCGTGCCAAAGGGCTCCAGGGAGGATTACCAGCCGTATACGGCCGGGGAGGACATGGTTCCCCCCATGGCTCCGGTGGGCGAGGGGTATCGCTTCCACGTCACCGGATTGACCCACAACGACAAGGGTTATCCGGTGATGAGCGCCAAGGTACAGGAGCATCTGGTACGCCGCCTGGTGGACAAGATCAGGCTGAACGCCGAAAAGATCGCCATGGTGGAGGAGGAGCAGACCGAGGATGCCGAAGTTTTGCTGGTGGCCTACGGAATAACCTCGAGGGTGGTGCTGCGGACGTTGCATCTGGCCCGGGAGAAGGGGCTGAAAGTGGGGGTTTTTCGCCCGGTGGTGGTATGGCCCTTCCCCGAGAAGCGCCTGCGCGAGCTTGCCGAGAGAGTGAAGGCCGTGGTGGTGGTGGAGTTGAACTACGGTCAGGTGGCCCTGGAGGTCGAGAGGATCGTGTGCGGCCGGGCGCGCACCGAACTGGTGCCTCATGGCGGGGGCGAGTTGCACGATCCGGTGGATGTTCTCCGGGTGCTGGAGGAACTGTCGTGAACGATCAACACGTCAACCCGGTTGAGCCCTATCTGCGCATGGACCGCATGCCGCATATCTGGTGCCCGGGATGCGGCATCGGGATAGTGGTGAACTGCTTCGTACGCGCCCTGAACCAATCGGGGATCGACCCCGATACGGTGGCCATCGTCTCGGGTATCGGTTGCACCGGGAGATTCGCCGGATACATAAACCTGGATTCCTTTCACACCACCCACGGGCGTCCGATTCCCTTCGCCACCGGCCTTAAAATCGCCAAGCCGGAGCTGAAGGTGCTGGTGTTCAGCGGAGAGGGCGACCTGGTCTCCATCGGCGGCAACCACCTGATCCACGCCGCCCGCCGAAACTCGGACATCAAGGTGTTTTGCGTCAACAACTTCACCTATGCCATGACCGGCGGCCAGGTGGGGCCTACCGCCCCGATCCACAGCATAGCCACCACCACGCCCTACGGGTCTTACGACCGGCCGTTCAACCTGCCGTTTTTGGCCGATTCCACCGGGGCGGTCTACGTGGCACGCTGGACGACTTACCATGTGCGTCAGCTGACCCGCTCTATGGTCGAGGCCCTCAACAAGCCCGGGTTCTGCTTCGTGGAGATCATCGCCCCCTGTCCCACCATCTTCCAGCGCCGCAACCGGCTGGGCGACGGGCTGGATGCCATGCGCTACTACAAGCGTTTCAGCAAGGTGATCAACGGCGCCAACACGCGAATGGTCGGGCTGGAGCTGAAGGGGCCCATCATCGTTGGCAAGTTCATCGACCGCGACCGCCCGACACTTCTGGAGGCCATGAACGAGGAGTTCAGCTCCAAGCTGGGCGCCAAGTACAAGCCCTATCCGACCGGAGTTTCGCGATGAGCCGCATCGAGATTCGCGTCAGTGGTTTCGGGGGACAGGGAGTGATCCTGGCCGGGATCATCATCGGGCGGGCCGCGGCCCTTCACGACGGCAAGGATGCCACCCTGACCCAGTCTTTCGGTCCCGAGGCCCGCGGGGGAGCCTGCAGCGCCCAAGTGGTGCTGAGCCGCGAACGCAACCTGTATCCCTGTGTACACCGCCCGGACATTCTGGTGGCTATGTCCCAACCGGCCTATGACAAGTACATAACCGAAGTGGCCGACAATGCCTTGGTCCTCTATGAGGAGAACCTGGTCGATCCGGTCGACCTGCCCCCGAATTGCCGGTCCTACGGAATTCCCGCCACGCGCTTCGCCGAGGACATCGGGCGCAAGATGGTGCTGAACATCATTATGCTCGGCTTCGTCACCGCGCTTTCCGACGCGGTTTCCCCCCAGGCGGTGAAGAAGGCCGTGGCAGAGTCCGTGCCCCGGGGGACCCAGAAGCTGAACGAGGACGCCTTCGAGCGCGGGTACGCCTACGGACTCAGCCTTAAAGACAGCGAGAAATAATGAGATGGATGAGTCTGATCCTGGTTGTGTTGGCGGCGTTTTGTGCCTTGCCTGTTGGTGCGGGCTGCCAGCAAAGTCAGAGTGAGAGCCCGGCGCGGCCTCCCTCGCCGTCACCGGCACAGTGCTTCAGGCAACTCAAGCGGGTATCCCCGGGAAAGCTGGTGCTGCGCCAGCCGGTATCCTGCCAGGAGCAGGCTTCCCGTTACCGGTTGGAAGGAACCCTGCAGCGACCCACCCGGGTCACCTACCTGGATCCAGCGGGCAAGACCCGGCTGACCTACCGCATCCAGTACGGGCAGGATCGCAGGCCCATCTTCGAAGAGCGGGTCTACCATTCCAAACCCCCGCGCTTCAAAGTCAAGGGGCGCAACGACTGGGTGGTAGTGGGCGGCACTCTGGGCGGAGAATGGAAGGCGGTGACCATCCGGACCGAGCTGGATTCGAAGGGGCGGATAAAGAAGATGGAGAAGTTCGTCGGGGCGGATCGGGCCTATTCAGTGGTGCGCGAGTACCAGGGGGGGCGGCTGAAATCCGAGTCCACCTTCTCCGGCGCGGGTAAGTTGAAATTCCGTTCAGATTTTTTGGAGATAGACGGCAAGAGAGTCGAACGCATGGTCGACGGGGACGACAAGGTGCTAATGGAAAGAATTCTTGACACCTCAGGCAAACCTCCGGTACAAGACCCCGAAATCTAGCAATAGGAGGAGTACAATGAGATTCATCGCGTTTCTGCTATCCCTGGTGATGCTGGCAAGCATGGTGGCCTGCTGCGCCGAGAAGGCCGCTACCACCAAGCCCACCGACGAAGCCGCAGCCAGCGACGAGGCCAAGCCGGCCGAGGGCGGCGAGGAAGCCAAGCCGGCCGAGGGCGGAGAAGAAGCCAAGCCGGCCGAGGGCGGAGAAGAAGCCAAACCGGCCGAGGGTGGTGAGGAAGCACCCGCCGAGGGCGGCGGTGAAGAGAAGCCGGCCGAATAGCTGCACCGAATACAACCTGACTGAAAGGAAGGTGCGTCGATGAAAAAAGTCGCAGTGGTGATGTGCGTGATTTTGGCGGTGGCACTGGTTGCGGGTTGCGGCGGCAAGAAGAGCATCTGGCGGCCGGAAGGCAGCCCGGGTTACATCGACATGGCCGGCAAGAAGTTTCTGGTCATGCCGGTGGACATGCGCTACGTGGAAGGTGACAAGGACAAGATGGGCGCGGCCCTCTTCGGCGGATTCGTCGCCGAGTTCGGCGAGGACGGCATTCCCCTCCAGCCGGTCCAGCCGGCGCTGGAGGCCGCGGGGCTGGGCGACCTGAGTTGGAAGCTGGCCCGGGGTATGTACTGCGCCACCTTCATTCTCAACAAGGGCGAGTGGGGCGCCTGCGAGGGCGTGGACTACTCGGTGATTCCCAACATGCTCAAGATGCTGGTTGAGAAGATCGGCGAGATTCTGGAGAAGCCCGATCTGAAGTTCGACTACATCGTGGTCCTGCACATCGACTCGCTGGGCGCGGGCACTATCCCGGAGACAACCAAGCTCCGTGTGATCGGCGGCATGTACGACACCCAGAAGGACGAGATCGCCGTGTGCATGTACTGGGATCAGACCACCGCCAAGGACGCCCTGCTGGCCGAGATGGCCACCATCGGCCCCAAGGCCATCGGTCTCTTGGCCGGCAAGAATCCCAATCCGCCCGCCGAGGCCAAGCCCGCGGAAGAATCGCCTGCGGAAGAGGCGCCGGCCGAAGAAAAACCTGCCGAGGAAGCAGCCGAGTAATTAGATCAGAAGCTTGATTGTAAAACGGGCCGTGCCATAATGGGCGCGGCCCGTTTTTTGTCATGGGAAAGAAAGAAAAAGGACCCAAGCTTGGTTTCAAGGGTTGGCTCTGGCGCCTGGGGTTGTCGGGGGTCGGGGGCGCTGGTGTGTTTCTGGCCTTTCCAACCTTCGATGTGGCGCCTTTGGCCTGGTTCACCCTGGTGCCCACGCTGTGGGCGGCGCGGGGACTGAGCGGCGGGCGGCATTTTCTCATCGGCCTGTGGGCCGGGACGGTTACCAACCTGGGGGGCTTCTACTGGATCGGCGGGATGTTGATGGACTTCGGCCACATGGGCTGGGTGCCTTCTGCATTCCTGACCCTGCTGCTGGCGGTCTACCAGGGCCTGGTCTTCGCCGCCTGGTTGTGGCTGTACCGGTTGATGCAGAGGAGGAGCGATCTGCCGGCCTGGCTGCTGGTGCCGGTCGCCTACGTCACCGCCGAGATATTGATTCCCTTCATTTTCCCCTGGTTCTACGCCAACTCCCAGTACTGGGCCATCCCCTTCATCCAGGTATGCGAGCTGGGCGGGGTGACCCTGCTGAGCTTTTTGCTGGTGATGACCAACGGGTTTTTGTTCGAGGCGCTGGTGCGCTGGCGCGAGCAGAAGGCCCGTGCCTGGCGGCCGCTTGTCTGGGCCGCGGCGGTTCCGTTTCTTGTTTTTATCTACGGTGTAATCCGGGTGGCCATGGTTGACGCCCAGGCCGCGGAGGCGCCCAAGCTGAAGATCGGCCTGGTGGAGGCCGACGTGGGTATCTGGGAGAAGGAGGATCCGCGCAAGACCAGGGACAACCTGGTGCGCCACCAGCGCATGTCCATCGATCTGGAGAAAAGGGGCGCCGAGTTGATTGTCTGGCCGGAGACTTCCTACCATGCGCCCTTCACCTACGTGCGCCGCCGGGGTCAGAGCCGGATCGTGCGCGAGCGTCCCATACCCCGGGATGCGGCCTTTTTGCTCCAGAGCGACGTGCCTCCTCCCGAGCACGCCGAGGAGGACGCCGAAAACAATGTCGGGTACAAGGATCGCTTCGCTCCCCAGCGGGGCTTCAAGACGCCGCTTCTTTTCGGCGCATTGACTTACCGCGAGAACCCAAAGAACATGTCGCCGCGGCACAAAGGACGGGACTACCTGAACACGGCCATCTTGCTGGACGAGACCGGAAAGGTCCTGGGGGCCTACGACAAGGTCTACCTGTTGCTCTTCGGCGAGTACATTCCCCTGGGGCACACCTTCCCGGTCTTCTACGAGTGGCTTCCCGAGGCCGGGGACCTGACCGCCGGCGAGTCGGTGGAGGTCATCGAGCTGGGCGACTTCCGCATCGGGGTGATGATCTGTTACGAGGACATCATCTCGGCCTTCACCCGCGACATCGCCGACAAGGAACCCAACATCTTGATCAACGTGACCAACGACGCCTGGTTCGGCAAGACCTCCGAGCCCTACCTGCACCTGGCTCTGGCGGTCTTCCGCGCGGTGGAGAACCGCGTGCCGCTGATCCGCTCGACCAACACCGGGGTTTCCTGTTTCATAGATCCGGTGGGCCGGATCCTGTCCGAGACCAAGCTCACCGAGGCGGAGACCCTGATGGAGAACATGCCGATGATGGACGGCGGCGCTCCCTACCGGGTGCTGGCCGACTGGCCCGCCTACCTGTGCGTCCTGGCCGTCCCCGGTGTTTTCCTAAACCACCGTTTTCGCCGGAAAAAGCGATAGAACGCCGGTTGTTCTCACGGCGGAAGCCGTGCTAGTATAGGTCAACCGCAAGGAGCGACCAAATGAACCTGGCCTGCAGATTCTTCGTCGTCGCGGCACTGCTGCTTACCTGGGTTTTTTCCGGCTGCGCCAATCATATTCCCGAGATGCTGCCCATCGGCAACAAGTCGGTCAAGACCGGCGAGCTCTTGGAGTTTGAAATCAACGCCAAGGACGACGACGGCGACCCCCTGGAGTTCGCCGTTCAGGGCAAGCCGGCGGCGGCGAATTTCGACCAGGTGGACAATAACACGGCGGTTTTCTCCTGGACGCCGATCGCATCGGACGCCGGCCCCTCGGGGGAGGGGCAGGAGTACCTGGTCACCTTTCTGGTGACCGACGGGATCGACAAGGACACTGAGATCATCAGCATCTTCGTCACCCTGGGCGGTGCGGGGACCGGTTCGCCGGTGTTCATCACCCCGTCGGACTACACCCTGGACCTGGATCGTACCGACCGGATCGAATGCAACATCGAGGTGCGCGACGCCGACACCAGAAACGTCACCTTGCGGATGGTGGACGGCATCTCCGGCGGGGAGTTTTCCACCACCGGAGATAAAACCGGCATTTTCCGCTGGACGCCCACCGAGTCGCAGATAAACGAGAAGCCCGTCTGGGGCATCCGGGTGGGAGCCAAGGACGACAGGAACCCCGAGGTCTTCCAGGATATCACCATACTGCTCAAGGGCGGGCAGAAGAAGTGTGAGGGCACCCCGCCCACGGTGGACCACAAGAGCCTCCCCGACCAGCGCGGCCCGGACGACTACCTGGTGGAGGTAACCGCCACCGATTCAGAGTCCGAGGTAGCCGCGGTGGCCCTGTACTGGCTGCTGGACGACGGCGGAGGCGGTTCCTACCAGAAGAACAGCATGACCACCACCGGCGGCGACCGCTGGCAGGGCAGCATTCCCAACGCCGGCCTGACCGGTGATCAGACCGCCACCATATCCTACTACATCTGCGCTCTGGACAACGACGATCCCTCGGGAACCGACTGCGACATGCGCGGCTGCGCCCCGGCGGAGGGTCGTTTCGCCTTCACCGCCTACGCCGCGGGGAGCAGCACCTGCGAAGATGACGACTTCGAGTCCAATGACTCCAGCGCTTCGGCCACCGAGGTCACCTTCGATACCTACGGGGAGTGGTACAACTGGTTCTTGAAGATCTGCGCGAACAACGTCGACTATTTCCGGATGAACATCCCCGCGGACCACAAGGTGAGCGCCATTCTGAGCTACACCGAGGCCAACGGCGTGCTGCGGATGGATCTGCTGGACTCCGACGGCAGCACGGTGCTGGCCGCCGGGCAGAACTCCACCGACGAGGTGTATGTCGAGTCCCAGGTGTTCACGCAGACGCAGGATGTCTATCTGCGGGTGCAGGGCGACAACGCCCAGGTGGCCAACAGCTACAGCCTGCTGGCGGTGCGCGAGGAGTTCGTTCAGTGCGACGACGACAGCTTCGAACCCAACGACACACCCGGTGATGCCAAGACGGTCACCTCGGACATATATTCCGAGTTGGCCTGCTGCGGCGACCCCGACTGGTACAAGATCGATCTGAACACCGGGGACAAGTTGGAGGTGCTGATCGAGTTCGTCCAGGAAAACGGCGACCTGGACCTGTGGGTGTTCGACAGCGCCACGGCGCTCGGCGGTGAGGCGCTGTCCTGCGACAACGCCCTGGGTTGCGGGATCACCGAAACCAGCGACGAGTCGGTGACCGTCGAGAGCATCCCCGCCGACGGCACTTACTACCTCGCCGTGGGGCCCTACCAGAACGCCAAGAACACCTACGACATGACTATCATCGTGACTCCCCAGACCCAGGAGTGCCAGGACGACTCCGACGAGGAAAACGACGACCCGGTCAACGGGACGGGGATTGTCTCCTCGACCACCAAGCCCGACCAGGTTCTATGTCCCGGCGATGAGGACTGGTATTGGGTGTATCTGTATGCGGAAGAGACCGTGGTAGTGGACCTGACCTTCTTGCACGCCAACGGCGATCTGGACCTAAAACTGTATGACTCCGAGGTGACTATGGACACTCTCTGGGAACACCAGTTGGTATTCAGCGTCTCCTCTGATGACAACGAGCACATCGAGTACACTGCGGAAATTGATGGAGACTACAACATCCGTGTATATGGCTACAATCTCGAACAGGAGACTGCCTATTCCATTGAGGTGACGTATCAGTGAGGTGTTTTCTTCCGATCTTGCTGGTAGTTGGCGTGCTCGGTGCGGGATGCGAGAGCATCCCCTCCAAGACCGACGGGGGTCTGCCCGATCTGATGGTCGATTCGGTGGAGCCGTCGCTGGTTCTTCCGGGCACCTGGATCCATGTGAGCGGTAAGGGCTTCGTGGAAGAAAACCAGGGAACCCTGATGGTGTTTATGGAGCGCGGGGGGGACCGGCGGATGGTGGTGCCGGAGCGCATCGACGATGAGCACATGAAGTTTCAGATCAGCGCCAACCTGTTCACCGCACTTGGAGGGCCGGGATCCTTCGAGGGTACCGTGCGGGTGCAGGTGGACTATACCGGCGGCCAGAGCCAGAGCCGCACCACGGATGTGATCTGGATGCTTCAGGAAACCCTCAACCCCCGGCTGGACCGCTTCACCGCCACCGAGGGCATCGTCTACCTGGGCTCCGACGTGCGCGGCGAGGGGACCGGCTTCCTGCTGGAAGGGGAGGGGGAGACCCAGTTTCGGCTCTCGGGGACCTTCACCCCCGAGGGCGATGCGCCGGCGCCCTGGAGCGGCTCCTTTGCCGTGCCGGCGGCGGCCCGGGACCTGCTCGACGGGCCTTTTCCCGTCGAGGCGCTGGGTATAACCCCCGGCATGTTCACCGGGGATCTGGCGGTGGTCAACGTACACACTGATGAGCGCGAGGTGGCCGGCAACACCCTGAAGGGCGTGACCATCGAGCTGGGCCGCACCTTCTTGCTGAGAGTGGAGCCTTCCGAGGCCAGCCGGGGGCAGTGGATCCAATTCATCGGCCGGGGATTCGTGGCCGGCGAGGCCCGGACGGCGGTGCGCATCGAGGGCGCCTTCACCGCCCGGGGCGGGGCGGTGACCGACCTGACCGGGGCCAACGCCCTGGAGATCTTTCCCGACGTGATCTCCGGCGACGTCATGCAGTACGTTCTCCGGGTTACCACCGACGGGCAGGGGAGCATCGAGGGGTTGGGGGCGGTGGCGGGAACCCTGGAGGCTGTCGCCACCCCGGTGGTCTACTACGGCGCCGACTCCCAGGTGGGCTTTCCGCTTCAAGACATGACTTTCGTCGTCGGTCCCCAGAAGCAGCTGGTCTACATGAAGTACCTGCCCGGGTTCACCGACGCTTTGCGGGAATTCGGCCTGCGGAACGTCGAGTCCCAGATCCGCGACCGGATCCTGGAGGTGGTCAACCGCGACTACATGACCGACCAGCCGGACGGCATCAACATCGAGTGGCGCACCAGCCGTCCCGATGATTTTCTGGAGTACTCGGTGATCGAGATCGGTGGGGAGGATCCCAACGACGTGGGCCTGATCGGGCTGGACAACACCATGTCCCAGGGGGGCAAGGACATCGACAACCTCTACTTCGACGACGTGGTCGGGGGGCTTAACGCCGACGCCCGCGAGGAGGGACACTACGCCTTCGGCGGGGTGTTCGTTTCGTCCTACCTGGCCTTTTCCCCCAAGGCCCCCGAGCCCATGGGCATATCCTCGCCGGTGTTCGACGAGATCTTCGGGCCCTTCATGTCCTCCCAGGGGGGCACGCCGGTGGAGGCCGGGGAGTATCCGGGTGGGGCGCGCTCCGACAAGATCGCCCGGGCGATTCTGGCCATGGGAAACATGATCGGCAACACCATCAGCCACGAGATCGGCCACACGTTGGGGCTGGCCGCCGGCCCCAAGGACCTCTTCCACAATTTGGTCCCCGCCGACAACCAGATTATGGACGCCGGCTTCCACCGCGACTTCGAGGAGCGCGCCGAGCAGAACGGACGCGGCCCCGCCCGGTTCACCGACGAGAACTGGGATTACCTCAAACAGATCCTGTCTAAGTGACTCTTACTGCAGGTCCGGGAAGAAGTAGCCGATTTCGAACTTGGCGGTCTCGGGGGCGTCGGAGCCGTGGACCGCGTTGTTCTGGATGCTCTCGGCGTAGAGCTTGCGCAGGGTGCCCTCGGCGGCCTCGGCTGGGTTGGTGGCGCCCATGATCTCGCGGTTGTGCTCGATGGCGTCCTCGCCTTCCAGCACCATGACCACCACCGGCCCTGAGATCATGAATTCCACCAGGTCGGCGAAGAAGGGCCGCTCGCGGTGGACCGCGTAGAAGCCCTCGGCCTTCGGCTTGTCCATGTGCAGCATGCGCATGGCGGCGATTTTCAGGCCCTCCCGCTCGAAGCGGGCGATGATATTTCCGATCAAGCCCTTGGATACCGCGTCGGGCTTGATGATCGACAGGGTGCGTTCGGTCATTGGGTTACTCCGTTGGGAGTTCTATCTTGCGTACCGCCGGGGTGGCTTCATCCGTGGATTCCTCGCCTTCCGGGGTAGGGGTGTCCTCCGGCGTTTCTTCAGCCGGTGCGTCTTCTGGTGTTTCTTCAGGTTTCTTCTCTTCTGTTTTCTTTTCCACGGCCTTCTGCTCGGCCTTCTCCAACTCCTCGAAGGCGGCCTCGGCGTTTTCGCGGACCCGCTCGATGGTCTTGGGAGGAACTTCCTTTTCCTCGAGCTTCTCGATCATCTTGTCCAGAGGCTTGGACGGATCAATGCAGACCAGAGCATAGCAGCCCTTGGGAGCGCCGCGCTGGCCCTGCAGGTCCACCCACTGGGCCTCCACCTCGGAGCCCTGCAGCACGGCCTCGGAGGCGCTCTCGGAGCCCTGCACGAAGACGTCCTTGGAGAAGCTGCCGCGGGTACCGTCGGAGATGTCGATGGTGACGGTGCGGATTGACACCGAGATGGTCTCGGCCAGGTGGCCCCGGGCGTTCTCGGCGGCGTTGCCCACGCAATCCTGCTGGTAGAAGGTGGGTCCGGAGTAACCCACCGCACAGAGCTCGCCTTTGCGGGTGGGGAGCCTGTCCACCCAGGCGGGCGTGGGCCCGCCGCGCACCAGCACCACGCGGTGACCGCAGCCGGCAAAAAACAGGAATAACACCCCCAGGGAGATAGCTCGGACGAGTGCTCTAGGATGCATGATTCCTCCGCAAAGAAATAAGGGGCCGGGACCTGGTGGCCCCGGCCCCTTCGGGATACAACGGTTCAGATTTGCCGGCAGCCGGTATTACTGGCCGCGCTTGGCTTCTTCGGATTCCAGATCGTCGAAGGCCTTGGCGGCGTTGGCCCGCACGTAGTCGCGGAGCTTGGCGTCCAGCTCGCCCTTGTTGGCCAGGATGTCGGAGATGGCACCCAGGTCCAGGACGGCCAGGGAGTAAACGGTGCCGTCCGCCGGGTCTCTCCAGTTGTCCACGATCTGCGCGCCGTTGATGTCGCCGATCGAGATGGTCTTCTGCACCTGGAGCACGTCCGCCTCGTAGCTTTCCTTGCTCATGTCGCCGGCGGTGGTGCTGCGGGCGTAGTCCTTCATCATGTAGGCGATGTAGGTGTTGAAGATCTGGAGAATCTGGCGGCGGGCGCGGTTGTTGGCGCGATCGCGCTGCATCGAGGCGTCGATCATCTTGGGGGCGGAGCCCACGCCGTAGAAAGCCTTGCCGCGGTCGCCGGTGAAGGCGCCGCTGCCCTTGAGCACCCAGTTGGGGGCGCCGCTGGCGGATGTCCCGGTCAGGGTGTCGTCACCGCCGCAGGCGGAGCCGACCACGCCGAGGGCTGCCACGAACATCAGGGCCGAAATAATGGTTACGATCTTCTTCATGTCCTCGTCCTCCTTGACTAGTTTGTTAGAGACGACTGTCGTACTTGATCTTGGTTACGCGCTTCCCGTCAAACGTGCTTAAAACCTCGAAATCAATCCGGCGGTTGCCGGCTTCGCCGGAAAACCGCCCGGTGATCAGCAAATCTACTCCCTTCTTGAACAGCTTTTCAAGGTATTTTTTCTTGGTCTTGTTGCCCATTCTGTCAATGATTTTCTCCACCTTGCGGTCGTCGGCGGGCTCGATCCGGTCGGCCTCGGACATCTCTTTAAGCAGCCCTTCCCGGAACATATCCACCATCTTCTCGTTGTCCTCGTCCTCGTCCTCGATGTAGCCGACGGCCACCTTGGGATTGAATTCCTCGCTGGTGCCCACGTCGCCCTCCTCGAAGGCGGACATCTCGCCGGTGGTACCCGCTTCGAGTTCCCCGGAACCCTTTTTCTTCAAATATAGCCAGCCGATCTCCTCGTCGTCACGCACCACCTTGAGCTTCATCCCCGCCCAGCCGCGGCCGCGCACCCGTACCTTGATGGTTTCGGCATAGACGTTGACGTCCTTCACCGTGGCTCTGACGTTGGGGACGCTGCGCTCGAGGACTTCGATGATGGTCTCGGAGGCGTCGTGGAGGGCCTTGGAGTTGATCAACATCATGGCTTCGGTCTTGCCGGCATCGCCGATCTCGCCGGTCTTGGCGTATTTCTTCATGATCTTGGCGATGTCTTTTAGCGCCCGCCGGGTCTTTTTGAGGTTGCGCATCTCGTAGGCCTTGGAGAAGACGATCTCGGCGGTTTCCACGTCGATCAGCGAGACGGTGAACTCGACGTGGTTGGGGTGGCAGAGCACCTCGGTGGCCATTACCAGGTCGGCCTGGAGGAAGCCGCCCAGCATCTTGGCGGTGGTGGGATCGGACAGCCCGGTCATGGACATCTCGTGCTCGCGGAGCACCTTCTTCAGTTGTTCCCGCGAGACCACCCGGAAAGCGCCGGTCTGGACCAGCCGGGTGCGCAGCGAGCGGGATATGGTGTCGGCATAGGTAGGCTCGTAGCCGCGGCAGGCGCTGCTTCTGGCCCACTTGGTTTTGGGATCGCCGACGACGATCTTCTTCTTCTCGCCGGCCTGGACTACGGCGGCGAAACCCAGGGTCAGGACAATCACCAAAACGGACAACCCGATTTTCCTCATCATCGTGTTTCTCCTCTCTCAGTTCTTTTCCTGCCGATTGTCCTCTGGGGTATTCGACGGGGGGTTTTCAGATTCATTCAAAGTACCGGTCACCTTGGAGAGGGGAATCGAAGACACGGCGTAGATGAACTTTCCCTTGAAATAGAACCGTTCGATGACCGACTCCCGTAAAATCCCCGGAGATTCAACTGGATATCCCTTGTCTTTCATCAGCTTGAGCAGGTTGCGGCGGGCCCGTTGGGCGGCCACCTGACGGGCCAGGGAGACGTCCCGGCCCTTTGGACATATTCCAATGGCCCGGATGACCGCGTCCTCGCCTTCGCCGAAAACGCCTTCAACTACGTCGGATTGGACATCCGGTTCGGCTCCGGCGTCTGGGGCTTGGGTAGGCTCTTCGGTGGACGGCGTCTCCACTTCGATTTGTATTTCCTCTGTTTCCTTCGATTTTTCACAGCCTTGGAGAGAAAGGCCCACAGTGAGAAGTACCAGGAAAAGAAAGTGAATCCCGGGCAA
>Ga0180432_10007665_pt1 | contig 13649 bp, 7 predicted proteins | sample SS_ome_10_FD_132414 | JGI IMG/M metagenome (GOLD analysis project Ga0180432, IMG submission 132414) | Hypersaline lake sediment archaeal communities from the Salton Sea, California, USA - SS_1_MS_2 metaG | ecosystem: Environmental > Aquatic > Non-marine Saline and Alkaline > Hypersaline >...
GCTGCGACGATTCCGGCCCTCACGTGGCGCTTTGGCCACGCTCCGGACCGGAATCGTCTTGCTCCTCGCATCTCAGGCACTTGCGGCAACCTCGCTACGTCTTCATGAATAATCCGGGCTAGACCGAGAAAGGCGACATGGCCGGGCAGGTCCTTGCGGAGGAGATCGGCGAGGCGGAACGTCTCGATCTTCCGGCTCTTCGTCACCTTGCTGTTTGTGGGACTGAGCGGCAAAACCCCCTTGACAGGAATGGGCAGGAAAAGGGATGATCCAAATGGAAAGCACCCCTAGTTCAATGGATAGAACGCTGGCCTCCGGAGCCTGAGATAGAGGTTCGAATCCTCTGGGGTGTACCACATGCGGGCCGCCTGGCGGGCGGTCCGCTTTTTTTGCACGCCTTCCGCCCCCTTCGGAAACGGTCGCCGGCTCTCGACGTCCCGAATCGCCCCGGAGCGCACGGATCATGCGAACGCTCGAAAAAGCGGATTCCCCCCCCTTTCCGCCGCGAAGGCGCCGGCCGCTCGTGCCCCCCGTGCTGGCCCTGGCGGGCGGCATCCTGGCCGCCGAGGCCGCCGGCGTCTGGGGGGCCTCGGTCCTTCTTCTCCTGGCGGCCGCAACCGGTCCCGCCGTACGGCGAAAGCGGACCGACCTCGCCCTTCTCCTCCTTTGCACCGGGGTCGGTTTCCTGGTCGGATGGTCGCGGATGCTCGCCCACCGGGCGCCTCCGCCGCCCGGGCACGTCGGCCGGATCCCGGAGGGCCCTCCGATGCCGGTCCGCGTTCGCGCCCGCGCGATCCACAAGCCCGGCCTTCCCGCCGAGGAGCAGGGGGAGACCGTGTTCCGGTTCGTCGTCGAGACGGAAGCCATCGAGAAACGAGGCCGCTGGGCCGAGGCCTCGGGGGGCCTTCGCGTCAAGCTCACCGGGGCCGATCCGGGGATCGACCGCAACGACCGCATCGAGCTCGTCGGCATGCTGATCGACCTGCCCGACCCGGGGAATCCCGCCCAGTTCGATTTCGGGGACCACCTCGAGAACCTCGGCGTCGGCAAGATCCTTTCCGTGCCCTCCCCGGAAAACGTGGTCATGCTGGAACGGGGCGGTTTCGGGATCCGGCGCACGGTCGAGGCGATCCGGCATCGCCTTCTCGGGGCGATCGGGGACGCCTTTCCGCCCGAGGACGGCGCCCTCCTCTCGGCCCTCTTGCTCGGCGAGCCTTCCCGCCTGGATCCCGGCGCCCGCGAGGTGTTCGCCCGGAGCGGGACGGTCCACCTGCTGGCGGTATCCGGGCTGCATCTCATGCTGGTCGTTTCGGGCTTTTTCTTCCTGCTCAAGCTTCTCGGGATCCGCGGCCGTCCCGCGGCCGTCTTGATCATCGCCTTCGTCTGGTTGTTCGTCCTCTTGACGGGAAGCCGGACGCCGGTGATGCGCGCGGGCATCATGACCACGGTGTATTTCGGCGCGCAGATCTTCGGCCGGGAGAGGGACAGCTGGAACGCGCTGGCCCTTTCGGGAGGCATCCTGCTCTTGCACAACCCTTCCCGGATCTTCGCCCCGGGCTTCCAGCTCTCCTTCGCGGCCGTCGCCGGCATCCTCGCCTTCACCGAACCCATCGCCGGCCGTCTCGTCCGGGAGGAGGCCCTCGTCCTCAAACTCTCCACCGTCCCCGAGGACCGGCTCCGGGCGAAGATCGCCCATCTGGCGGGCCTTTCCGTCTCCGTCTCCCTGGCCGCGTGGATCGCCACGGCGCCTCTCGTCCTCCATCATTTCAACCTGCTCACGCCCGTGGTGCCGCTGGCGAACCTGGTGGCGGGACCGATGACCGCGCTTCTGTTGGGGCTCGGTTTTCTCACCCTTCCCCTTCTTTTGCTTTTCCCCGGCCCCGGCGTCCTCGCCCTTCCCGCCGGCGTCTTTGCGAGACTCCTCACCCACAGCGCGCGGTTCTTCGCCGACCTCCCCTTCTCCCACCTCTACCTTCCGCACCCCTCCCCCGCCCGGCTGGCCGCGGGCTATCTCTGTCTCCTCCTCCTCGCGTGGAAACCGCGCTGGCCGGGGCGCCTTGCGCGGCTCCACTGGACGCTTCCTGCCGGGATGGCCGGTTTGTTTTTTTTCTTTCCAGCGCCGTCCGCGCGGCCCGCGGGGATGGAACTCGCCGTGCTGGACGTGGGGCAGGGTTCTTCTTCGGTGCTCCGCTTCCCGGACGGAAGGGTGATGGTCTACGACGCCGGGACGAGAGGGGGGTTCGACGTGGGGTCGTGGGTGGTCGCCCCGTTTCTCTGGTCCCGGGGGATCACCCGCATCGACCTTCTGGTCCTGTCCCATCCCGACGAGGATCACATCAGCGCGGTGCCCGAGATCCTGCGGCGATTCCGCGTGGAGGCCGCGGCCGTGCCCGTCGGTTTCCGCGCATGGCCGGAAGGCGAGGCGGTGATCCGGGCCCTGCAGAGGCACGGTGCCCGCATCCACGCCCTGCACCGCGGCGCCTCGCCGCCGGCCGGATGGGAAGAGATCCTGGAGATCCTCCATCCGCCGCGCCGCCGTCCCGATACGCCCTTTCTGTCGCGCAACAACACGAGCCTCACGCTCGCGGTTTCCTGGGCGGGCCGCCGGATCCTGTTGCCGGGGGACCTGGAGCGCCTGGGGCTGACATTCCTGTCGGGACGGCCGGGGGGATCCTCGTTCGACGTGATCGTGGCCCCGCATCACGGCTCGAACGAGGTGGAGGGGAACGCGCCGCTGGCGCGCGGGAGGCCCTGCATCGTCATCATGAGCTGCGGGGTGACCTTCGGGGTGGAGAAGACGGAGGCGCTCTATCTGGAACACGGCGCGCGCGTCTTCAAGACGTGGCGGGACGGTGCGGTGACGGTCCGGATCGCCCGGGACGGCTCGATGGAATCGGAGGCGTTCCGTGGCGGCGTGGAATCCGACGTATCGAAAAGGCCGGAAACGGCGTACGGAAAACGGCAAGAATCGAGGAGGTGATCATGGCGACCCCGCGCTCGGGCATTCCCTGGTTCGACATGGAGGAGGTCCCCTACCGGGCTTCCCGGCTCTTTCGCGCTCTTTCGAATCCGAAGGCCTATGCGCTGTGCCGTTTGCTGGAGGAGGGGAAAGAGAGGGAGGTCGGCGAGTTGGTGGAGACGCTGGGCCGCCATCAGGCCACCGTCTCGAAAATCCTGAGAACCCTCCGGGATCTGAACATCGTCCGGTACCAGAAGGTGGGAAAATCGACCTTCTATACGCTGAAGCACGGACCGACGCTGAAAAAACTCCTGCGGTGTGCAGAGGAATACATCCGGATCGCCGATCCGGATTTCCAGCAGGGGTCGGCGCACGGATAACCTGTGCACCCATGCACTTATGGACATATGCACATATGGCCATATGTGCATATGTCCATAGGGTCATAGGTCCATGTGGCCATTGTACCTACGAGAGGCGAGGCAGATTTCGTCGGTTTCCGGCCCCCGTTTGCGGTACAATTTTCTGTTCTGCATCCGTGGAGGCTCCCATGACTCGTCGTCTCTTCCTCGTCGTCGCCTCGAGCACCCTTCTCGCTGTGCAGGGAGGATGCGCCTGGTTTTTTCTCGGCGCCGGCGGCGCCGTCGCCTACACCGTTTCCGAAAGCGCGGCCGACGAGGACGACAACACGCCGCCCACCGTCCAGGTGAACGACCCCGGGCGGGTGACCGGGAGTCATGCAACCGTTTCGTACACACTCACCGATCCAGACGGAGACTCCTGCAGCATCGTGGCGGAATATTCCACCAACGGAGGCTCCTCCTTTTCCCCGGCGACCGCGGGACCCGGGGGGGACGGGACCTCGGGGCTCTCCGCGGATGCCGGCGGGTCGGCCCACACCTTCGTCTGGGACTGGCAGACCGACACGGGAGGGGGATTGCAGGAAAACGTCGTGGTCGCACTGACCCCGACCGATGACGACGGGGCGGCCGGTGTCCGGGGGACCTCGCCGGCGTTCGTCGTGGGAAACGCGGCCCCTGCGGTCGACGTCGATCCCATTCCCGACGCCGCCAAGGGCATCATCCTCGTGACCTTCACCCTCACGGACCAGACGAGCGACCCGGTCGACGTGGACGTGGACTATGCCCTCGACGGCAGCACCTACCAGACCGCGTCCATCGTGCTCGGGACCCTCACGGGCATGTCCTCCTCCCCGTCGGGCGACCAGCATACGATCGCATGGGATACGGTCGCGGACGGGATCGACCAGTCGGGAACGGAGACGAACGTCACGGTCCGCGTCTCCCCCACCGACGCCTACGGCCTGGCAGGCACCCCCGCCGTCACGCCATCGTTCCGTATCGGGAACATGAAACCGGAAGTGGAGATCGTCTATCACAACTGGGGAACCCACGCCGCGTCCGTCGAAGTCGAATTCCTCTTGAAGGACGCCGAATCGGATCCCTGCAGCGTGCACGTGGAGTTTTCGGAGGATGGGGGACACACGTGGGGCGTGGCCACCCTCGTGAATCAAACGAATCCCGTACCGGGACAGACCTCCTCGCCGGCGGGCCTGTCCAAGACCGTCTTGTGGGACATCGAGGCGGATCAGATCGACATGAGCGGCGGAGCGAACGGAAACGTTTTTCTCCGCTTTCGGCCTGGCGACGCCTACAACGCGCTGGGCACACCGGCGATGCTTCGACTCTCCATTGGCTACTTCTTCCCCGTGCGGGACCAGTCGGTACAAACAACCAACAACAATGTTTTCAAGGCTCCTTCCGCCGCTTTCGACACGGACGACCACCTCCACGCCGTTTGGGTTTCGACAGCCGCATCGCCCTCGATTCTCGAGCACGATATCCGCGGCGCGGACGGCCGCTGGGCCGGCGAGGCCACCGTTCCGACTCCCGGTCTTGCGGCCACCGATCCTTCCATTGCGCAGGGCGCTGCCGGCAAGATGCACCTCGTCTGGGTGGAAGCGACACCGACCGATTCCGACATCTACTACAAGTTCTGGAACGGGACGTCCTGGGATACGGCGAACACCAACCTGTCCCAGAGCGGAACGGTGGCCTCCATGCTTCCCGTCCTCGGGGTGGATTCCCTCGACCATGTCCACGTGATCTGGGTCGAGGCCGGCACTCCCGACCGCCTGATGTACGCCACCGACGCGACCGGTTCCTGGAGCGCGCCCGCCGACATCACGCCGACGAGCGAGTCGAATGCGGCAAACCGACCGGACCTTTGCGTCGACGCCTCGGATCACCTTCACGTGGTCTACGAGAACGGAATCCATGCCATGTACTTCGGCCACGACGGTTCCTCCTGGCAGACGACCGCCGACATCCTGACGGGATCGGAAACGAGCCCGGTTTTCGCTCCCCAGATCGCCGTGGACGACGCGGGGCTTCGTTCCGTGATCTACACGATTCCATCCGAGGGAACGTTCCGTTTCGTGTGTCACGACGGTTCGTGGTCCACCCCCACCACCATCGCCGACTACGATGACGCATCCTTTTCCGATCTCCGCGCCGCGCCCGACGGCACGGTCCATGGCTTGATCGTCGGCGGAGGGGCCCACGGGATGGGGGCCGGTGTGATTCGCTATCTCTACCGCCAGAACGGTGTCTGGTCCGTTCCCCGGACGCCCCAGGAACGGGAAGGGGACGGCATGGCCGTCTCCCTCGCCCTCGATGCCGGCGCCCTGCCCCATCTCGTATGGCATTTCGCCAAGTCGTGGCTCTCGGGACCGGGGGATTTCCAGCAATACGGCATCGCCTACCGCTCCGTCGATTCCCGCTGGATCGATTTCTACGCGCTTGAGGCCGCCGGCACGGGCGACACCCTCCTTCAAGGCAGCGTGGCGGCCGGTCCCTCCTTCCGAATCCATACGACCTATGTCCAGGCCGGATCCTCACCGGACGTGAAATACCGCGTCTTCGACGGGACCTGGGCCGGCGCGGAAGACGTGAACGGCAGCTCCACCGAGACACCGGAAACCCCCGTGATCTCCGTGGACGGATCGGACCTTCCTCACGTCCTCTGGGTGGAGCCACTTTCCGGAACGAAACGGGTCTTCTACAACACCCGCAGCGGATCCTGGGGCACCCCCGCGCCCGTGTCCTCCGACCAGGGCGACGCGTCCGATCCCGACGCCGCCATCGACGCCTCCGGCAACCTCCACGCGGTGTGGTGTCGCGTGACGGCGAGCGATACGCTCGTCTACTACGCCTCGCGGAACGCCTCGACCTCGAGCTGGTCGACGCCGGTCGTCGTATCCCAGACCACGGGGACCTGCGGCTCCCCCAGCATCGCCGTGGACGATGCCGGCGGACTCCACGTCGCCTATGATCGCTGTACGACCGCCCCCGCCACCGACGGCGAGATCTACTACGTGTGCAATACGGGAAGCGGCTGGACCTCGCCGGACCTTCGCACCGACGGCGTCCATTTCGAGGCCCTGGAAACCGACCTCATCGCTTCGGGCTCCGGCGCGAACCTGGCGCTGGATCTCGCGTGGACCGCCGACGGCGACACGGCCGACAGGATTCTCTGGCTCTCTTCCTATGCCTCCGGAGCCTGGAGCACGCCGGAAAAGGTATCCGACGACTCGTATGCCGACGACGTCTTCCATCATCCGTCCTTGATGCGGGACGGAACGGGAACGTTGATCGTATCCGGAATCTACGACGATGGCGGCTCGACATTCCCCTACCATCTGTTCCTGGCCGAGAAGCGCCAGGGATCCTGGATCAACTTGCCGCCGATCGACTCGCAGGTGACGAACACGAACGCCACCTGCGCGCTCGTTTCCGACACCTACGGCCACATACACTTCCTGTTCTGCGACGGCGCCGACAGCGTGCAGTACGGCCACCGCAGGTAGAAGAATCAGGAGGACCCATGCATCGAATCCCGCGGGCCCGTCTCCTCGTCGCCGTGGTCCTTCTCGGGAGCGCGCCCGCCCTCGCCGGCGAACCCCAAAGCTACGTCGACCGCAACGGCTGGCTGGGCGCGCGGCTCGAACAGAAACCCCTGAAGGAAGGCGGCATCCGCATCACCGAAGTCGTGTCCGGCGGACCCGCGCACAAAGCCGGCCTGAGGAACAGGGACGTCATCCTCTCCATCCGGGGCGAGGCCATCGACCGCTTCGAGACCCTGGTCCGGCTCATCGTCTCCACCGAGCCCGGCACCGGCGTGCCCGTCGTCGTCCGGCGGGGCGAGAAGACCCTCACCTTCACCGTCACGATCGGACACCGACGCATGGCGCTCGGGCCCATGATCGAGGGGGGACGGAAACGCTTCCCCGGAAACAGCGAGATCCACCCGGCGTGGCGAGGACATCGCGATCCCCTCCGGGATCTCCTGATCGACCTGCTCGAGGCCCGAGGCCGCTCGACGCTCTACACGGATCTCGTCTCCGCCTTCAAGCGCGACGAGGACCTCTACCAGGTCTTCTACAAGCTCGACGAGGTCTCCTACGTCCGCCGTGCGCCCTTGAAACTGCCCCTCGCCGCCCGCTTCCTCACCGACAGGATCCACGAACACGCCCAACGCTCCTTCCACGGCCTCGCCTCCATCCTCCAGCAAGCCGCGTCCGCCCTCGACGAGTCCGTGTCCCTCCCCACTCGCGGGCCGGAAGCGCCGGCCTCCCCCCGCGAGGTGCTGGAAAGCCTCGCCTTCGCGAAAGGGCTCGCCGATCGCGCCTTCGACAAACTGTCCGGGGGCGAGCGCGAATTCCTCCACCATCAATCCAAACGCCTCTTCGACAAGTTCAAGGAGCACATCTACCTGAACGTCCGGTCCTCCGCCGTCCTCTACCGGGACAACCTCGAGGCGATCCGCCTCTCGAAGAAGATCGACTACGGGACGCTCTTCCTGGCGTCCGCGGCGGCGGCGCAGACCGTGGAGACGATCCTGAACGTCCCCCCCGAAACGTGGAAAACGGCCGATCTGCCCGGGCGGCGCGCCGGAGGAGACTCGAGTTTTACCGGGGATGTCCTCGGCGTCTTCGACACCGACGCGGGGACCGTCGTGATCGGCGGCCCGGGCCGCACCGTGTACGCCGCGGATGCCGCGCTCATCGTCGATCTGGGCGGCGACGACCTCTACGTGAATCACGCCGGCGCCTCCACCGGACAGGACCGGGTGTCGATCGTCTTCGACGCCGAGGGAAACGACACGTACCGCTCCGGTTCCGTCTGCCAGGGGACCGGCCGAACGGGCGTGGGCTTCCTGGTCGACATGGAGGGCGACGACGTCTACGAGGCGAAGGACTACGCACAAGGGTGCGGTCTCTTCGGGGTGGGCCTGCTCTACGACCACGCGGGCGAAGACCGGTATGGCGCGGGGGAATACCATGCGGGGGCCGGGCTGTTCGGCATCGGCATCCTGTTCGACCGCCGCGGCGACGACCGCTACGCCGCGAACCTCTACAGCCAGGGATTCGGCGCCACGAAGGGATTCGGTCTCCTCCTGGACAAGACGGGGAACGACACCTACTACGCCTCGGGCAAGTATCCTTCGAGCTACGGGACCCACGGCGTCTTTCGCGGCATGTCCCAGGGTTTCGGGATCGGCTTCCGCCAGATCGCCTCGGGCGGCATCGGCGTGTTGCTCGACGGCTTCGGGAACGACCATTACGTGGCCGGGAACTTTTCCCAGGGCGGGGGCTACTTTCTCGGCTACGGCATCCTCCGGGACCGCGAAGGGCAGGACCGCTACACGGGCTCCCGCTACTGCCAGGGCTTCGGCGTCCACTCGGCCGCAGGGATCCTGATGGACGACCGCGGCGCCGACCGCTACCGCTGCGAGATCGCGGCGAACCAGGGATCGGCGTGGGATCTCGGCGTGGGCTGGCTGGTGGACGGGGGGCCGGAGAGCGACCATTACGAGGCGCACGGGCTGGCCCAGGGCGGCGCGTCGCAGAACGGCTTCGCGGTGCTGCTGGATCTCGGCGGCAAGGACGACTACACGGCCCGGGGAGGCGGCCAGGGCTTCGGCGGCCAGACCACCTACGGCGGCGGGCGCGGGGCGAAGAACCTGGGCGTGCTGGTCGACGCCGGCGGGGAGAAGGACCGCTACAGCAAGGAGCACCGAAAGAACGGACAACTCGAGGTCGACGAGAAGGGGGGCGTTTTCGCGGACCTGGAGGGAACGCTCGAAGAAGTGCTCCGCAAGGGATCGGAAGGGCCCTCGTCGGGCGAGGATGGAGACGAGAAGGGAGAGGAGGAGGGGTTTTGAACCGCAGGCTTTTCGAGGACACGTCTCCTGAGGCGGAGAAGATACTGGTCGCGAAGCTGCGCGAGGCCGGATCGACGAAGCGCCTCGCCATCGCTCTTTCCCTGACAACAGCGATGAGGCGGCTTTCCCTGGCCGGCCTGAAACGGAGGCATCCCGATGCCTCCGAAAGGTCGCTTCTCCTCCGGATGGCGCGCCTGACCTACGGAAAGGAAGTGGCGAACTTGATCCCGGAGCAGGAGGAAGGAAGAACATGAGCGAAGGGGAAGACATCTTCCGCGCCCTTTCGCCTCTCCTCGATGCGTTGGAGATCCTCGGCATCGGGTATTACATCGGAGGATCCCTTGCCAGCTCGACGCACGGCCTCCCCCGTTCGAGCATGGACGCGGACCTCGTGTGCGATCTCGTCCCGGAGGCCCTCGACAGATTGGCCGATCGGCTCGGAACCGAGTACTACTTCGACGTGGATGCCGCGAAGAAGGGAATTCGGGAGCGCTCCGCCTTCAACATGATTCACCAGGAAACGTTCTTCAAGATCGATGTCTTTCCCCTGGGCCGGACCCCCTATGAACTCGAGGCGTTCAGGCGTCGGTCCCAGGAAGACCTGGGGAATCGACGTGCGTTCTTCTGTTCCCCGGAGGATATCGTTCTCAGGAAGCTGGAATGGTTCCGAAAGGGCGGCGGCGTATCGGAACGCCAGTGGTCTGATGTCCAGGGGATTCTTCGCGTCCTCCGGAAGGATCTGGACCGTCGCTATCTGTCCCGGTGGGCGCCGGAGCTCGGCGTCGAGGATCTCCTGAAGAGAGCGCTCGAAGAGGCGGTCTGACGGCGGAAATCTGGAATCTCGATCCCTCCCGTGCAGCCTCGACGCTCGATTGGGAACGTCCGGCGCGCTTGTGACGGTCCCCTCCCCCACAAAAACAGGACCCGCCGGTGTCCGGCGGGTCCCGCCTGCCCCCGCGTCCCGGGGGCGTATCCTGGCCGCGTTTCCGCGGGTCGCTCTCCGCAAAAGGGCGGGCCCAAGAGGTCCGGAGACGTCAGGGGCAGGCCCTTTAGGTCAGCCCGATAACGGGGCTGAATCGATGCGGTCGGTTCGGTTTCCCCTCTCTCGGGTTCCCCTCCCCGAAAAACCCTTTCTTTCCGCTCTCCCTTGCCTTCCACTATACTCTATCGGCGGAAAGGGCGCGGCGTTTGAGCTGAATCCGGGATTTTTTCACATCACACAGACATCGATTCATGGCGAAGAATGCGACCGTTCGTAGCGAAGGACGGAGCCGCTGACATCGGAAATCTCCAATCCCTACACGGCCGAAAAGCAGAATCCCTACCAGCCCGCAGGGAAGAATCCCGGTTCGGTGACAGCGCGAATCGCACCTACTTCTCCTGAAGCACCCGCTTGTACCGGAAGCAGGTCTCCAGCGTGAGCGTGTTGATCGCCGTGGCGTAGACGCGCCCTCCCGCCTCTCCCCAGGCGCCGGCCGGATCCCAGGAACCGCCGGCGCAGCCTCCGTTTCGCTGGTGGGAAAGAAGGGCTTCGTGGGCCGGCTCGTTCCACGCCTCCCAGTAGTTCCCTCCCAGCTGGAACATGGCCTGGAGGCCCCAGTACCAGTAGTACATGTCGATCGTGCCCGCTTCCACGTCCCAGCGCGGGGGCGACATCTTCAGAAGATTCCCCCCGCCGAGGATCACCGGACGGTTCCGGGCCCCCTCTCCGAGAAGGAGGATGCGGGTGGTCACGGCCGCTGCCGTCATGGCCTCGCTGGGCTGGAACTTCCCCATGGCCGAGGCGAGGCGCGCGCCCGTGTCGCCCTTGCTCGTGTAGCCGGTCTTGTAGTAGGCCTCGTCGGTCACCCGGTCGAACCACCGCAGGGCGCCCTCGAAGCACGCCTCGGGTACGCGCAAGCCCGCCACCTTCGCCGAGCGAAGCGCCGCGGCCGCCCAGGCCGTACACGAGGTGTCGTTGTTGCCGGTCTGCTTTCCGTACCGCCAGCCCATCCCCGGATTCTGGCATTCGACCAGGAAATCCACGGCGTCCTGGGCAACGGCGCGAAACCGGGGATTCTGGCCGGAGAGGGCAAAAGCCTCGGCCAGGGCCATGGTGCAGATGGCGTGATTGTAGATCCAGTGCCCGTCGGCGCATTTCGGACCCACGCACCCGTCGTGCGTCTGGCGGTCCTTCAGCGCGGTCCAGGCGCGGCGGACCCCTTCCTCGTGCTTGCCGGATCCGTCGCTGTGCCCCGCGCCTAGAAACGCGAGAAGAGAGAGCCCCGTCACCCCCGCATCGTAATCGTCGGAACTGCCCGGCCCGGAACAGGTCCCCTGGCCGCAGTTCAGCATGAACGTCTTGCAGCGCCACATCCCGTCCGGATCCTGGTGGCGCGCAAGCCACGCGAGCCCCTTTCCCACGGCCCGGCTCGTGCGGCGGTCCACCCCGTATATCCGGATCCTTCCACGGGCGGACCTCCGTTTTCCAAAGGGACCGGCGGGCGGGCCGCCGATGCCCCTCTCCCCCGTCAAACCCGGAAAGCCGCCCGGAACCTTGTCGAGGGGGATCGTCGCCGTTTGGCGAGGGTCGTCGAAAGGGAGGAAGGCTTTCAGCATCCGGTCCTTCGAGACGCCCAGATAGACATGGGGCGCCCCCATCTGCGCGCAAAGGTAGAGAAGCTCCGCAACGGCGAGAAAGGGCGTCGAAGGGTCGACGAGGCATCGGATCTCGGCGTCGCAGGGCGTGACGTCCCCCTCCTTGCGGTCCCGGACGGCGCTCTCGATCCTGGAGGTGAAGCGGGCGTTTTCGAAAAGCGCCTCGCTCCCCGAGAAGAGCACGTCTTTCGGGTGAAGAGCCCGAACGGCGGCCAGGGCGGACAGGGTCCAGGACATGGGAACGTCGTCGCCGACATCCAGCATGACGACGCCATCCTCCCCTTGAAGGGAACGCCGGAGAGCCTCCAGGGCCCGGGACAGTCCCGCCTCCCCCGTACCGTACGCTGTTCGCTCGAACGAGAACCGGCAGGTCTCGTCCCCGGGCGCCCACCGGAGCGAGAGCCGGGGGGGAAACCCGGCCGGCCGGGCGTCTTCTCGCTCCGGCTTCTTCAAGGGCGCCGCCTTGGCGCCGGCCTCGCCGAGAAGGGAAGCCGCTTCCTCCCAGGAGATCCCGTCTCCAGCCTCATGGATCGAGGAAGGAGCCCACTGCTCGAACGCCCGCCTGGACAGCGCCCGAAGCGCGCCGTTTTCGTCGAGTCCGATTCGCACGACCGGAGGGCCCGTCTCGGGCGGGGCGGACGTTCGTGACGACGTTCCGAACGTCATCATGAAGATCAGATCGTCCCGGACGGTTTCGACTCCTTCTTCCGTCCGGACGCGAAACACGCCGTCCTGGAAGCCGATCAGCTGCCCCATAAGCGTCTTTCCGGATTTCAGGATGATCGTGACGAGGGTCTTCGTCGCTTCGGGCCCGGGGGCCTCCTGGGCGCCGGCGGGCCGCGGGAGGGCGATCAGGGACGCGAGGGCGACGAGAAGGACGGTCCGTTTCATGAAGGTCTCCTCCAAGGTTTCCATGTGCAGAGGACCATCATACACGGCGCCAAGGACCCCACCATCTCGAAATGTTGTTTTCGCGAGAGCGTTTCCGGTGCTGCGTAGTCTTTTCGAGCCTGATTCACATGATCGTTATCTGATCAACATGATTCTCTCTTTCTACATCGACGAAGCAGATATGGAGCCCTTCGCGCCTCACTACGAACCGTTGTCTTCTACTTTCGAGGGCTGAAGAAAAAAAGGAGGGCGCCGTCTCTCGACGGCGCCCCGTATGTCACCCGCCTGCCGGCGTGTTGCTGTCCGCAAAAGGGCGGGCCCAAGAGGTCCGAAGACGTCAGGGGCAGGCCCTTTAGGTCAGCCCGATAACGGGGCTGAATCGATGCGGTCGGTTCGGTTTCCCCTCTCTGGGGTTCCCCTCCCCGAAGGTCCCTGTCCTTCCGCCCGGGTTCCGTTTCCCTTGTCTTGCACACCTTGTATCGGCGAGTCCGCCGGCGGCTTTGAGCGGAATCGGAAGGAAAACGGAAATTTTCATGACCAACGGAACGCGGTGCGGAACAATCGCCACCGAGACAAGCTCGGTATTTTGACAATTGTCGAATTGCCCAATGGCACAATGGCACAATGGCACAATGGTCTCAAGGTCAAGACAGCCCGCAGCACAGGCATGCTGCGGGCTGGAAGCCCGCGGTCCCATCCCGCGCGTTGCTTCTGGCAGCCTGCCACGGATGGCTTTCCTAAAGTATAAGTGGGCGATTTTAAACCGTGATATCTCAAGCACGTATATGAGATTCAATGAAAAATGAAAATCAGACGTATTTCCGTGATATAGGGAGCTTGTAACGACTTTCGGAACCGCGTTTCGGTGTGTTCGAGTGAAGAGAGAGAGAGAGAGAGAGAGAGAGAGAGAGAGAGA
>Ga0180432_10007666_pt1 | contig 13647 bp, 15 predicted proteins | sample SS_ome_10_FD_132414 | JGI IMG/M metagenome (GOLD analysis project Ga0180432, IMG submission 132414) | Hypersaline lake sediment archaeal communities from the Salton Sea, California, USA - SS_1_MS_2 metaG | ecosystem: Environmental > Aquatic > Non-marine Saline and Alkaline > Hypersaline >...
AACAAGTTTTTCAAGACTTTTTTTGTGGCCTGTTTCAGTGAAATTAGTCATCTTTACCAAAAACTAAATCAAGATGCTCTTTTTTAAGCGAATCAATAATATCTAAATCATAAGTCAAAGGCTGAATCACTGCAACCTCGCAAGCACGCTTAGGAGCAGTTCCTTCTTTTATCTGCTGAGCTGCCAAGACAAGAAGCCTTGTGCCGGCACCTTCAACTAACTGGCCGCTTTTTTTCAGATTTCTAGTAATCTTGCCGAACTGGACCAAAGCATTAGCAATAGGTTCGTCAACACCGCCTTCTTCCATAATAATTTTTCTTTCTAAATCTTCCGGCGGATAACCAAAATTCAAAGTGATAAACCTTTGTTTAGTGCTTGGTTTTAAATCTTTAGCAATGGATTGATAATTTGGATTGTAAGATGTGACAAGCATGAAATCATCAGGAGCAGAATAAGACTGGCCAAGCTTAGGAACGTAAACAGAACGTCCGGTGTCTGTTAAAGAATGCATGATAACTGCAACATCTTTTCTTGCTTCAATAACCTCATCAAGATAACAAAGCCCGCCAATATTAACCATCTTCAACACAGGACCGTCAACCCAGCCATCAATAGTGTTCAAGCCAAGCAATTCAGAAGCATCAGTATCTTCTGTACAGATTACTCTTAAAAAAGGCAACTGCAATTCATGCGCCATATACTCCAGAAACCTTGTTTTTCCAACACCAGTAGGTCCTGTAATCGCGACATGCTGTTTTTGCCTGTGCGCTCTCTTGAAAATATCAATCTCGTCACTGATTGGTTCATAATACGGCTTTTCTTTGATTAAATAATCCTGTTTTTCATTCATACTGCTCACCTATTAACCTATCAAATAATTTTTGCAGCCTGAACATGTTTTTACCAGATTCAGCAGCATCATCTAACTTTGCAATAACTTTGTTATTTTTTACATAAAACGGATTTGCTTTTATTGTCTGATTTATGTCGACCTTGATTTGCTGGTCTTCTTCAATACATATAATCTTGTAATGCTCTGGCAGCTCTGAAAATAAAGGATCATCTGGTTCAATTTTTGCTTCTAAAGGATGCGCAGTCTTGTCTTCTTCAAAATTAAACAATTGATCCTGTGCTTCAATAGAGTAAATATGCACAATCTTTCCTGTTTCTTCAAGAGAAGGCTTTTCAGGCTCTTGTTTTTCTTTCTTTTCGCGATGCACTTTTGGCAAAAATCTTCTGGCTTCTCTTTTCATGTACTTTTTTTCTTTTTCAGTAGGTTCTGGAACAGATGCTGCTTCTGCAATTTCTGCTTCTAAATCAACTCTTCTATTTTCATACCATTGATTGCCGAACAAATCACCATACATCTTTTTTCTTTGATCAACTTCTTTCTGGAACGGTTCGAATTCCTCTGGAATATCTCCTTTAAAATCTTCAAGAAGCATCTCCAGCTGTATTGTGTCCTGCACAATCTCATCTGCATGAAAAGACTCTGCTTTTTCTGAATTTACAAAAGAGAGCGCTGTCTGCATGCTCTTTGTGTGCTGAGCTATATCGCTCATTAATTCTTTTGCAATCGAGAGCAGTCTTCTTTTTTCATGGTAGTTTATTTCTGTCATTTTCAGTCTCTGTAGTGATTAGCAATCTCTGCAATCTTGTCAAGAACCTTTTGCGCTTCAACATATTTTTCATGCTCAGGACTAACTTTTGTTTTTGCAACAAAACCCTGATAACCTGCAAGCCAGTTTCTTCTGCTTGCTGGAATAGGCTCAATCAAGATGTATTTACTAGAGCTAGCAGTTTTATGCCAGTCGCCTTGCTTATCTTCAGGCAAAGGCTCTACAGTCTCGTCAACATATTTTGCAATAGCTGTTGTGATTTCTTGTGTTTCTTCAAACCCGATGCTTTCACTGAATTTAACAGCAGTAAAAACATCCCGAATCACTTCTGAAATTTTGTTTTCTCTTGTTATTTTTTCAAATACATCGTCAATAGTTGTCATTGTCTTCCCTCCAAAGTCATTGATAATAGTAATAATTCAGCAGGATATATTGATACAGATTAAACTGTATAAACTGTTTAAACCTCCGGAAAGATTGCGGAAATTATTGGGGAGAACATATAAAACAGAAAATTCTCTTTCTTGTTTATGCTAAAAATATCGAAAAGTTTATATAGTCATTTATACTACACTAATGTAGTATGGATTTTGTTTAAATCCATAAAGCCGACAAGACATTATCTTGAAGAGCACTCGAAAGAGGTTCCGTGGCATAAAGCTGTTGAGATAATATTGACTACCAAGAATCCGCGACGCAAAAAGAATAAATACGAAATTGAGAAAGATGGATATTATGTCTTGTTTGAGATAAAAAATGAAATATTGTACGTAATTAATGCTAAGAAAACAAAATGAACTGTCCAAAATGTAATGCAAAACTCAAGAAAGTGTTGATTAAAGTAGCTGGAGCCAAGACAAAAGCGCTTAGTTATCAATGTTCTAAATGCAAATACTTTGAATTTGAGCCAGAATCATCCAAAAAAGTGATAACTGAGTTGCGGGAGACGCCGCTAAAGATAAAGCAGAAGATAGTTAAACTGTCGCAGGACAGATTAGGGATATATTTTAACAATAATGTGGTGCGAAGCCTTAACCTCAAAAAAGGAGAAGAGATATATTTATCTGTGCCAGATAAGAAGCATATATTGATTGAGGTTGGGGATTAATCAGGTTTAGATGACTGTCCCTGCATTATATCCCTGCAAGACTTTGCCGATTAGGTCTGTCATTCTTTCTCCTCCAAGAACTTCATTGCTGACTTGTAGGTGTCAGCATACTTTCTCACGACACAATTTGGAAATAAATTTTCTGGCAAAACTTTGAAATGGTCTGCATAATCTTCCCTTTTTGTGGTGTTTTTCGTGCAATGGAGCGTTTCTCCGCCATAAAAACAAGTGCAGCCCCCAGGATCAGGATCAACCAAAAAATCAGGCCAAAACAAAACCTGATCTTTATCAACTAATGATGGCATCATCACTTTGTCTATTGAATCGCAGTTATCCATGAATTCAGCAAGATGTCCAGAAAGCTCTTCAACTTTTTTCAGGATTTTAGGTTTTTCTTCAGTCATTTTCTTCTAACCAATCTTGTCTGACTTTAAGATAATCAAATCTTTTCTTGCATCTAGGACAACTCTTTGGGTTTTCTACCCTTGATTTCCAGATGTATTCACAGTATTCACATTTCATTCTTGCGTACCAAATTCAAATTTTTCAAACTCTTTTCCGTCTGCGTCATCTGCCCTGTCTTGCTCTATCTGTTTTCTGCGCCGCGGATCTGCAACAAGATATCTTAGATTGTCATATAATTGAATTTTTTCAGGGTCTTTTAGAGCCTTTGCAACACGAAATGCATCCTCATAATCTCCTTCTTCTTCGTGAATCTGCATTGCTGTTCTGTAAAATATTTGCACATAAGATTGCACCTTATATTCTTCAGCCATTTTTGCTAGTTTTTCAAAAAATTCTGGACTTGTCGTACAGTCTTTTTTTATTGCTTTGTCTGCAAAAGGCGTTAAGTAATCAGAAACAATTTTCTTTGCTCTTTCATCTAAACCAAGTTCTTGCGCTCTTTTTGCAGCAAATTTAATACCCGGATCTGGTGAAAACTCATACTCGCTTTTAGGAGGTTTAAATTCCATTTGAAGATATTCTTCAGTCCATTTTTCTACTAGATCATGAAGACCTGCGCGTCTGGCACAAAGTATTGCTTCTTTTTCAAAACCTGCATCTTTGTATAATTTACCTGCTAGCTCAAATCTTTCAGCACGCTCTGCAATTTGTGCCATGAAATAGACTTGATTTTTTCTTACAGGGCATTTCAATGGTTTAGGAACTGAACCAGGCATGAAACTGCCGCCATGACGTTCTTCTGGAATTTCCATCTCTAAAATATCATTAAGGTATTTGTCTGGGATTTCAGCTGGTTTAATCCTATCAGTTTCAATTGCTTTTTCAAAAAAAGTCTTTCTAGATTGTTTTGATATTAAACTATCTAATATTATTTCTAATTCTTTTTTAGTTGTCATTTTAGTTACCTCTAGTATTATCTTTGTCAGTTATTCCTGCAAGTCTTTCTAGTTTCCAGTAAAAAGCAGTTTTGCGATAGTCTTTTAATCTGACTTCTGCAATTCTTGCAGCATCTAAGTACTCACTACTTTTTTCAAAGTAATCCATTGACCTTGCGTAAAGCGCAGTTGATTTATTTGAATCAAGACCTACAAGCCTACTTAGATTTCCTAACTGTTCATATGCTTGTGCAAGCGCTTTAGTTCCTACATGATATTCGTAATTATATTCTGGATTTGGATCAAAAGAACTTAGTCTTTGTATGCTTTTCACCAGTTCTGAGTCTGTTGTAGATTCAATATATTCAGATGCAATCTTTTTAGCAATATCCAGTTTATCTACTCTAACTGCTCTATATATTGCTTCGATTACACGCGGATTTAACAAAGGAAAATGTTTATTTCTACGCAATCTTATTTCATATGCATCTTTAACATAGTTATCTATTACTTTTTCAGCAGATTTGTCTTTGCCTGCTTTTCTAAGATTTTCAACTATTATAGGCATATAATCATGTTCTAAAGTTACTCCTGGACGATCAGCAGTAAAATCATACTTTGGTTCTGATCCTAGATGTAATTGGCAAAGTGCTTTTCCTGCTTTATTAAAATCTTTGACATGACTTGCATACGCAGCAATAAAACGCAGTTGTTTGCATGTTTTCTGGTCTTCTTTTGTTTTTAATCTAAAATAGTCATCACTTCTGCATATATTTAATTCTAGAAGTTCTTTACCATATTTTTTAGGGAAATCTTTAGGATTAAGCTTATCATTTTCAATTGCAGCTAAGCAAAAGTTTTGCCTGGCTGATTTAGATGATAAATTATCTAATATGTTTGTAAGTGTTTTTGCGTCTATGTTTGTTGGTGTTATCATTTTGTTTGCCTCCTAATAGTAATATTAACAGAACATTTATTGTTGAGGATTAAACAGTATAAACTGTTTAAAGCCTCAATTATACCATGTTCCGTCTTTAAAAGAGGAATAAACCATTGCTTTAGTCATGCCTGTCACGTCTGCTACCCAGGGTGTAAGCATTTTTTTTGCGTCGGTTGAAGTCGCGATAGGGCACGGCCTTGCACCATCAAATCTAGCTATATATGGGTGCTTTGTTCCGCTTCTTATTTCCACACCTGGAAGCTTTTCAAGCATCTTAACTATTTTGGATAGTTTTATTCCGTCTCTTGTTTTGTTTCCTGCCATTGTAATCACTCTTGTTTCTGTGTTTGTTGTCTCTACTTAGTTACTAGTGAATAGTAGTAATAGTAAGAAAGATATATATTTTTGGTTTAAAGTATATATACTAGTATAAATCTATAAATTTTCCATTAACTTTATAAACATCTTACTATTATTATTAGCTTATGAGAAGAAAACTCGTCAAGCAAGGAGCGGCCACAATGATGGTATCACTGCCATCAAAGTGGGTGAAAGACCAAAGATTGAAGAAAGGAGATGAAGTAGAGATAGCTGAAGCAGATGACGCGCTAAAAATAACCTCAAAAAAAGGGGAATTGGCACTAAAGAAAGAGATAAAAATACCCTCTCCAAGAGAATACAAGAACAGGTTAATTGATGTCCCATACATGCAGGGATATGATGAGGTAGTTGTTCATTTTGATAATGCCGCAGTAATGGAACTGATAATAAAAGAAACAGAACGGCTTCTGGGTGTTGAAGTTGTCAACCAGACAGAAACCAGCTGCACAATAAAAAACGTCGCAGAAGCACTTGAAAAAGAATTTGAGACAATACTAAGACGATTATTCCTGCTCGTCAAATCAATGGCAGACGACAGCCTTGAAGCAGCAAAAAACAAAGACTATCAAAGGCTGAAAAATGTTGGTGACTTAGAAAAAATGTGCCACAAATACGCGCTGTTCTGCATGAGAATAATAAACAAATACGGATACAAAGACCCAAAAAAAGCACACTTTGTATTCTATATAGCATACGCATTAGAGCAGATATCAGACCATTACGAAGACATATGCCTGCACATAATAGAGAAAAAAGAAAAAATAGATTTAAAAACCCTTGCGTTTTTCAAAGATATTGTAATACTTACAGACTTATACTACCAGGCATTCTATAAAAAAGAGTGGAAAACAGTATTAGAAATGGATGAACAAAGGAAAAAAGCACAGCAAAAAGAAAAAACACTGCTGGAAGCAAAGAAAAACATGTTTCTAGTGCACCAACTTGCATTTATACTGGAAAAGCTCACTCACCTGTCTTACTTCCTGAACTAAGTTCAACGCCGTTCATGTGCGCCAAAGAACTATATATTGTTGCACTCAACTTAACAGGCAATAGATCTAGCCAAGTGAACTCTTTATCACCTGCATTATACCTTTCAAATGCTTCAATTGTGGCTTTGTAGTAAAACAGCAAAGCAGGATTAGTTATTTTTCTATCTAATGGAGTCCTGCCGGATAAACTGCCATGCAGTTCTTTGAATTTTTGTTCTTCTTCAGGAAGATTAGCAAGCATCTCTTCATACTCAAGAGCGTTTTGGTGTAACATCAATGCTTCTTTTGCTCTTGAACACTGTTCTGCGCGTGTACGATCATTATAAGCATTGTTTGCGGCAGAAATAAACTGCCAGTTACCGCCTGCGTTTTCTGCTTGTTTTTCTTTTTCTCTATACCAAAACTCACTAACAACCGCTTCTAGATTAGTTTGGTCTTCTGCAATTTCTTTGAAAACCTGTGCAGCACTCAATAAACACTGCTCATCATCAGTTCTTAAAGTATCTGCTGTGACGCCAGCTTCTTCTGGTCTTACAGGAACAATACCTGCATAACCATTTTCTCTTAAGCCATTAGCATAAGTTGTATTTCCGCCTGCAATCAAGCCAAGCAAAATTCTTTCATCAACACCAGTCTTATCACTGACTCTTTCAACTAAATCAGAATACTTTTGTTTGTACACCTCTGTTCTTGGAAGACCTGTTTCATAAGCCTCAATTTTTTTGTTTTTGTTTGCAACTTCAGCCAAGATTGCCATTGGCGCGATTGCTACTCCGAAAACTCCTGTTACACTAAGACAAATGCCACCAATAATTGCAGCGTCGCGGCATTTTTCTTTAACATAATTCTTGGCAATCTGAAAATAGTTCAGCTTCATATCTAACTCTTTCAAAGCCTCATGCATTTTCCAATTAGTTGATTTTTGTTGTTTCATTTTTTTAAATGAGCAATTGCTCTGTCTGTAAGTATCTTGTAATCAAACTTAAATGAAGCGTCCCAGCTAAACTCTCTTACCTGCGAGTAATCCCAATAACTGTCTGCTTTTTCTTTCCATTGCTCTACAAACTCCGGGCTTGTATAAAAAGCTAAAATAGCATCTTCGGTATCTGGAAATAATTTTTTCATGTCACTTAATCTTTTTGCAGCTGCAAAAACATTATTCTCAGGATCTGCTAAATGCTCTTCCTTGACAAAAGACTGCCTTTCAGACAAGCCGCTTTTTAGCTTGAATCTTTCTCTTTTTTTCTTGACGCCTGCTTCATAAGCTTGTGGTTCTGGATATAGTCTTGAATCAAGCAATTCATCTGCTATTTTATCGTTGTATTGAAAAGCCGCATTAATGACTGCTGCAAGCTCATCAGGAGTTACATTATTGTACTTTCCTGCGTATTCCTCAACATAAGGCATGAGCTTCTCATTCCTGTCGATATTACCAAAATATTGCATGGTTCTCTCAATTCTTGTGAGCTGCCTTGCTTCTTCTGCCTTGACATCATCATAAACAAACTTGCCAGCAACAGAAGCCGCCAAAAGAGCAACGCCTGCAGTTGCCTTTAACCAATGCTTTCTCCACAACTTTCCAAGACGTTCTGTCAAAGGAGGGCGCGAATACTTCTCCATAATAGACGGAGTTCCAAGATTCTCAATAGAAGGACTTGCATGAGGGTCAAGCTCTTTAGAAAACTGGATGTATTCTTTAGTATCAAGCCTGCTCAGCCTGCCTCTTGAGGCCTCTTCAAGTGCTTTAACAAGAATCTTTTGATCTTGTTTTTCAATAGTCTTGTTCTGTTCAATCAAGCTAAGCGCATCGGTAAAATAAATATCTGCCTGAGCCTGTGTTACAGCCCTCTGCTTTCTTGAACTACGAGACAATTGATGATACTTTGCAGCTGAAATCAGGAAATCAAAAATCCTGGATTTATCATAAACCATCCTGTAATGCTCATAACCTTTTTCATAATTCCTTTTCTCACAGCTATGCCTGACAATTTCATCTTCTGTAGCCGCGGCAAGCCCTGCTTTTTTCAGGAACTTTGCATCTTCTAACTGCGGAATGCTGAACCTTGAATATTCCCAATCAATCCATTTAGGCTTGTGCAGCTGCTCAATAACATTATCGGTATGCGCGTCACCATGACAGAAAACAGTATCTTCCTTATCCATGTGGCTTGTTATGTGCCTGCCAATTAAATCAAGCAAGGTCTTGTCTTTTGGATTGATTTTTGCAACATACTTTTCTGCGAATAAGTCTGTGAAAGACTTTCCGCCTTTTCCATAAGTATCAAGAAAACCAAACCTGTTCCTGTGCTTCTCAACATCACTAGAGATAGCAACCAGCTCATCAAGAGCAAGCTTTAATTTCTTTTTTCTGGCAAAATCTTGTGCCTCCCAGCTTCGCCTAATTTCTTTTTCACGTTCTCTTAAAGTACGGCTGGAATTTTCTTGGTAAGCTATTGTTGTATTAACCTGGTTTGCTGTTCGCGCAAAAGATTGGGTCAAGGTCTCGCCTTTAATAAAAGACTCAACAGTGATTTCGTTATGCCTGTCAATTGCAATGATAGGACTAACCTTTCCGCCAGTAACCTCAGCAAGCAAAGGCTGAACCCTTAACGTATTCTCAAACTCTGCCTTTTTACCGTGTTTTTTAGCGAAAAACGTACAAAATTCATCCTGCCTTATTTCTAAAATAATCTTATACAGCCCGCCATCATTTGCCAAGGCGTGCTTTGTGTGCTGGTCGAATTTAATTTCATAGATTGGGAGAGGATGTTTGTCAAAAATCCAACCAGTATTTTTTGTAAGCTCTGCAATGTAATTGTCATCAATGATTCCCTGCTCTGCAAGGTGTTTTAATAATCCTTGATTATTCTCTCCAATTAGCAAATTAGCATAAAACCTTTTCCAGTCTTTGCTTAAGTCTAACTTTAATGCGTGAGAATGGCGAAGCATTTCTGCTCTTGTATCTTTGCCTCTAATCTTGTCTAAAGTATTTCTTAAGAATCTCCTGAATTTGCTTTTACTTGCAGCTCTGTACTGCTTTTGGTATGTTCCAATTCCAAACTCTTCAAGAGTACCAATACCTGGAAGCATCTCAATTATTTCGCCATTGTCATCAAAAACATATCTGACCATGCTTCTTTTTTCTTCTAGGTCATCGTCATCAGCACCTAAAGAACTTCTTAATATTCCTTCTTCCAGTCTTAAACGCTCTTCTGCTGTTATCATTTAGCTTCCTCCAGAACATCTATTGTAAGTTTAACGATTGTTTTTGGCTTTAGTTTTTTTTCAAGAATTCTTGGCACTATGATTATTGCTTGATTCCCGTGCTTAGCTATTCTTTTTGTAATCACTATCTGGTCTTTCACTGTCAACACCCCGTATGTATAAATTATACATAATAATAGTAGTAATCCTTTATAAATCTTTCTATTTTTACTACTTATAAGTGATTATGCTAGAAGAAGGTTGTTGTTTTCTTCAAATTCGTCTTCCTCAGGCTCTGAATCGTCATAATTCGGGGGTTCTGGTTCAGGCTTTGGAGGGGCTGGTTTCAGCTCTTCTACTGGGGGTTCTTGATTTTGCTGATAAGATTCTTGTACTGGTTCTGGAGCAGATTCTTTAATATCAACTTCAACAAAGTCAACAGGCTCTGAAGTGTAAGAATCTTGAGGCTCTTGCGCGAGAGGTTTTTCTAAAATCTTTTTTCCAGCGGTTTCTTTCTTTTTTGCAGCTTCCTTGTTTTCAAGTATTTGCGCATTAAATCCATCTACTTGTTTAAGTATTTCTTCAAGCCCTGGTTTTTGGTTATTGATTTTTTCATGCAGCTGCTTAGCAGTATCTAAGTTTTCTTTTTTTTCTTGTGCTTGTTTTTTCTTTTCTTTGGATTTCTCTTGCTGCTTTCTCCCTACTTCAAATGAAGCAGCCCCGCGAACAGCAACGTATGTCAAACTTGTTAGCCAAGCTGCTGCACCTGTTACAAATGAAAGAGGGACAGATGAAATGCCTGTGTTATTTGTGGCTGCAGTAATTCCTGCAGAAAGCAACCCGCTTAAAATTGGCCAACCAATTGCGTTTGTAAGAGTTTTTTCATAAGATTTGGCATCATACACATCACTAAGAACATAATTTTTAATCTTGCTTAGCAAACTTGATTTTTCTTTTGTTGGGGATTCGCTTTCTTGTTCATTCTCCGTGGTTTTATCTACAAGCGTTCCAGTCTTGATTCCATCTATTATTGCTGAATACATTAATCCTCCAAAAGCACCAATAATAGCCCCATCAATTAAACTCCATCCTGTGTGTGAGACTTTTTCCAGTAATCCGTCGCCAAACATATTTATCAAAAACTGCCAAGCACCTTCCATGCATAGTATTCCTGCTCCAGCACCCACTGTCATAAATTTAGCAAGATCATACAACTCTACTTCAACAACAGCTTCTTCAAGAGGCTCAACTTCTTTTCCCTGCATTAATTTTTTGACGGTTTCATCAATTGATTTCTGGTCTTTTTCTTGCTGAGACCATTTTGCTTCTGTTTTCTTCTCTTGGTACATTGCGTAAGTATGATATACGAGTGAAGATGCCGCGCCTGCACCAATTCCTGCCATAGAATTGCCTGTGGCAACCCATACAACAGGCAAAGTAGAAGCATATACGATACTTCCTTTCATTACTTTGCCCAAAAAACGGGGATTTAAATAATGTATCTTGCATATTTTTTCAGTGTCTTTCGCCAACTGAGAATAGTTTGGTCTTTTTGAGAAGGCTTTAGAATCTCTTTTGCGCAGAGCATCCATTAGTTCTGAGCCAATGCGGTCTTTTCGTTTTTCTGCACGCTCTGCAAGCTTACGAATAGCTTCTTCAATAATGTCGTCAACAAAGATATTGTATTTTCTGCTTATTTTTTTGGCGTGTTCTACATATGCAGGGCGTATAATTTCCGCATACTTCTTCAATTCTTCCCTTATCTCCTGCTTGCTTTTGCCTGAATATTCATCTTTGGTTCCAAACAAGCCTTCTTTAACTCTTCTGAGCAATCCTTTCTCTCTCCTGCGGGCAATTGATTCAATAATGTAATCAACATATTCTGGAGCAAGGCCTTCTTTCCAGGCAGAATAAGCAATATCGTCTGCAAGTTCATCTGTTATTTTCTTTGGATTTATCTCGTTAATCAGCTGGATATATTTTTGGTATGTCGGAAAATTTGCCTCTGTTATATTCTGACTTTGTTCTGCCTTAAGTTCTTTACGGGCTTTTTCAGCAGCTTCTGCCTGATCAAACTTATCTTGATGTTTTGCCCAAAGCGCCAGTTCTTGTTGTTCAAAATATTCATTAAAACCCAATTCATTTGCTAAATCAGATACTCTGTTGAACTTCTTCCACATCTTTTGGTATTGTTCTGGATCAGACAAGTCTGTAAATTTAACAAATTCCTCAAATGAAAATAATTTTAGAGATATTCTCAGCAATTCCTCTGAATCTGATTTGCCATGAAATTCCTCGCTTGAAAGCATGCTTGCCAGAAATTCCCTGTCTTTTGGAGAAAACCTGAACAACGCATTTTTTAATGCCTGCAAGCGATGCTTTCTTGGCACTTTTAGATAGCTTTTCAGATTATTCTCAAACTCTTCCTGATTTTCAACAGGGCCTTCACAATACTTTAATTGGACTTTCAAGTATTCAGAAGCCTTTCTAAAAAATCTATTTTCTGCTTCAGCAATACACGTGTAACCTTCTAATTCTTCCAGCTCAGAAATATTACAGCACCTTTTCTGTTTTTTAGAGACAAGATTCTTGACAAGCTCTGCAATAGCTTCAGGACGCTCAAGTTTTTTTCTTTCTGCAGCTTCTTTTACATCATCATAAACATCCGGGTCTGGAAAATCCTTTGTGCCAGTAACCATCTGATAAAGAATGACTCCTAGACTGTACAAGTCACGCGCAGGCTCTGCTTCATTTTCTCCAGGAGGAAAATAACCATAAGTTCCTGGGCCTGTAATGCTGGGTTCAAGCAGTGCACTGCTCATAGGCATTGACTGCTCAAGTAATGAGTGGTCTTGCACAATCTTTGCCAAGCCAAAATCAGAAACTTTGACTCTGCCGTCTTTTGTAATCAGAATATTTGTTGGCTTAAGATCCTTATGTATAATACCTGCATCATGAGCTGCCTTAAGAGCTTTTGTAATCTGTACAGTAATGCTGTAAACGCTTTCATCATCAACTTTTGTTACATCAAGATGCTCGCCGTCAATATATTCCATAACAAGCAAGGCAAGAGGCTCATTGCCATTGTCATCAAAGCAGGCAGACTGGCGAAATTCATTGATTTTTCTTATATTTTCATGAGAGATCTTTTCCTGTGCAGTAAATTCCTTTTGCAGTGTTGAACCAAGAGAAGGATTATTCTGCCGCAATAACTTCACTGCAAAAGGTTTGCCGTCTTTTTTAGCAGAATAAACAACACCAATACCGCCTTTGCCTAATTTTTCACCTAGTGTATATCCTTCAATACTCCTGCCTGTGTAATCATTTGGGTCTTTGGGCTTTACATTCTCTTGTATACTGTGTAGTTCTGAATCACTCATTTTAACATTGTATTCACTGCGTATTCTATTGCATGGCTCTTGTTTCGGAATCTGCCTTTGGCTATATTATCAAGTATCTTTAGTAAAGTCTCTTCATCAATAGAAATGCTTATTTTCTTCTTCATATATTCCCACTCAGTCATACTTAGTAAGAAGTCGTGATTTATAAAGCTGGGGCTTTAAGTAAAGCGAAAAGGGAATCTTTCGCCGTTTTCGTTTATTGTGCCTTGCTCTATACGCTGACCATCTTTATCTTTAATTACATACCCGCCTAGAAAAAAAGAAGGTTCTTTATTCATTATTCTGTATGTGTTATGGATAGTTTCTGTGTTGCCGTTAGGCAGATTGTTTTCTTCATAAATAGTATAGCTTGTTGGAATAGCAACTTTTGATCCAAAAGTGCCTCTTATTTCACAGATAACTCTTGCAACTGGAGTTAAGTTGTCATCAAGCAATTGAGCAGAAGCTTCATTATACTTTCTTAAATCTACAGACCACTCTCCTTGATGCAATGATTCTGGAATTACTCGCTTGCTTTGAGCAATAACCCTTTCTTTTAATAAGTCATCAATAACCATTTTGTTAAAGAAAAAGAGTTTATTTATTAAATTAATGACTTATTCCAGAATTTAGGCTGTTTAGAAAGATAAAATATAAATAGTAAGATAGAAAGTATTTACAAT
>Ga0180432_10007667_pt1 | contig 13647 bp, 11 predicted proteins | sample SS_ome_10_FD_132414 | JGI IMG/M metagenome (GOLD analysis project Ga0180432, IMG submission 132414) | Hypersaline lake sediment archaeal communities from the Salton Sea, California, USA - SS_1_MS_2 metaG | ecosystem: Environmental > Aquatic > Non-marine Saline and Alkaline > Hypersaline >...
AACCCTATCGCCAACAGGGGAAATCCAGAACTCCCCCATGCCTAAAAAAACCTCCTTGCCGAAGGCAAGGCTCTCTCTTAACTGTAAAATGGATTTGTCCAATTCACGCTGAACCAGTACAAGCGCACTTTCAACAAGGCCCTGTTTTTACCTCCATTTTTCGCCACAAAACCACCAGTTTTTTCCCGAAAACCTTCGCGTTTAGACCGAAAGCACGCAACTTTTTGCAACTTCTTCCCACTTTTTGAAGGTCGCTGACCGAATCGCGCACGCTACAACCGTTACAACCTACCCAAGTTACCAACATTTTCCCGCACCCCGCCGACACCATTGCGCACGTCCCCCCGTTTTTCGCCCAAAAACGTACCCCCTCCTGCCGCACTTCGGTCAGCGCCCCGGGCAAGGAGACTACCCTGACCAGTATATCCCCCCTGCTAGCCACCATAACAGCGCCCCAACTCGTCGACCAATCCACCGAGCACCCCTTAGACCATTGCCCCCTCCTCTCTCCCACCTCATCGGCCGCCTGCTTTTAGTCAAGCCCAACGTCCCATAATGCCGATAATCAAACAAACCGTTGTATCGGATGCATGAGAACTTAAGTCACTATTGGACAATAACTTGCCGCCATCAGCCTCCCGCCCTCCCACGGGGCACCGACGCTCTGATTGTAGCAGGTATGCAAAATATCAGCCGGGCCACACATGCCGCAAGCCACACAGCAGCAAACCGTAACCTCCCCCGCCTTCGCCGAGCTGACCAGCCTCGCCCAAACCCTCCTCGCCACAGGCCAAACCAACCAACTCCTGACCACCCTCCAAACCTTCTGCCAAACCCACGCACACACACCCTACGCCCTCCTTGCCCAGGCCGCACACCACTACCTCAACCACAACCACCTACCCGCCGTCCAGTTCGCCCAGCAGGCCCGCGACCAACTCGACCCTGCCGACTACCCCGATCCCGCCTCTCTCTTCTCCATCGCCTTCATCGGCAGCCAATTAGCCCTGCCCCGCCGCCAACAGCCTGCCCCCGCCCAGGCCTACACCTTCTACCGCCGCAACATCGCCGCCCTACGCAGCGTCGACCCCCTCCTCGCCGACCGCGTCCAGGCCAGCCCCTTCCCCGCTCAGTTCACCCTCGTCGACGCCTGGACCGGCCTGCACCTCTTCGCCCCTGCCCGCAACACCCTGCTCACCCTCGACGCCGACCTGCCTCAAAAACTCGCCAGCCACCTCCAAGGCCGAGCCCCCATCACCTTCGCCGCCGTCGCCACCGGCCAGGAAATCCGCTTCTGCCTCCAGCACCAGGTCAACATCCTCCACGGCATGGCCCGGGCCCATTACCTTTTCGAAAGCGACCCCGCCCTCGTCAAGGCCCTGCTCCACCTCGACGACTTTGCCGACGCCCTCCAAACCGCCCAACTGACCATCTTCAGCGGCCCCAACGCCGCCCAACGTGTGGACGATGTATTCGGCACGCTCCGTTACGCCCCACCCAACCTGATCCTCGGCGACGCCAGCACCTGCCAGGACCACCTGGCCCAAGTCGCCAACATCCTCTCCACCGCCGACCGCAGTGGAGCGGTCAAAGCCTACTACGCCTCCGAGGCGTTCGCCGAGCGTCTTGAGCAGATCGCCCAAGGCCTTGTCGCCCCACGAATCCTTTTTTTCACCTGTCGCTGGACCACGTTCCTCAAATACTGTGCCGCCGACTTCCAACGTGCCTTCGACCAGATCGGCTGCCCAACCCGCTATCTCATCGAGGAAAACGACGTACAACATCTGAGTGCCCAATTGCACTGGCGCGTGTTGCACGAGTTCAAGCCCGACGCTGTCTTCATGGTCAGCCATTCGCGTCCGTCCAACGCGCACTTTCCCCGCCAACTGCCCTTCATCGCCTACATTCAGGACAAGTGTGGTCCCACGCTGACCCTGACGGACTTTCGCGGCCACATCACCGGGCACGACCTCTTCCTCTGCGTCGTCGAGGAGCTTCAACAGTACCTCTGCGGCAAGCATCTGCCGGCTGAGCAGACCCTGGTGCTGCCCATGCCCGGCGACGACACCCTCTTTTTCCCGCTGCCCGCCGACCACGAGCGCGGGGCCGAGTTTGCCTGTGCCATCAGTTACGTCAAACATGGCAACGCGGACACGGACGCCATTTTTGCTGACTGGCTGGCCACCGCCGGTCTGGCCCAGCCGGACAACCCGCTCGGGCGTACCGTTGCCGGCTTCTTCCGCGAGCTTTACGCCATACTCCGCAAGGAACCTACCCGCCGCTGGTACGAGCCGGACCTGCTTGAGCTCGCCCAGAAACACCTCTGGCCCATCGTCGGCCAGGAGAACCAGCCTGCCGTCACCCAGCTTGTCAGCACGTTCTTCATCAATGTCTACGCTGCCTGTCGCCGACGTTTTTACCTGCACGCTCTGGCGGACGCCGCGTTGCCCCTGCGACTCTACGGCAATCACTGGGACAAGGACCCCCGCCTCAATGGTTATGCCGCCGGGCCCGCCACACGGGACAAGGACCTCAACCTCGTCTACAACTTCTCGACTATCAACCTCCATCTGCACCCCAATTCCACCATGCACCCGCGATTGGCTGAGTGTGGCCTGGCCCGCGCCTTCATCATGGTCGCCGACCATGCGCAAGAGCACGACGCTCTGCCGGCACGACACTACTTTGAACCCGACAGCGAGCTGGTTCTCTTCGACAGTCCCGCGGACCTCATCGACCGCTGCCGATACTTTCTCGCCCACGACGAGCACCGTCTCCAAATCGCCCAGGCCATGCACCAGCGTGCCCGTCGCGAACAGACCTGCACCGCCGCCGCCCGCATCGTACTTGACACATGGCGACAACTACTCAACAAACCTTTGCCCCCACAGGACGCACCTTCATGAACCACAAGACCGACACATCGCACCCTTCGCCTGCCGCTGCTGCCGCCAAAGACCTCTGGCAGGACGCCTCGCGCGACACCTGGGCTCACTTCATCGACCACCCTTACGTGCTGGGCCCCTGCGCCTCGCAATGTCGCCGCGACGACCCCAAACACAACCTCTTCACCCTGGCCCGCTACAAGTTCTGCGCCAAAATGCTCGTCGGCAAGCGTCGTCTGCTCGAAATCGGCTGCGGCGACGGTTACGGCCTGGACCTGGCCCTTCACGAGGTCCAACCCCAATCCGTCACCGCCATCGACTTCGACGCTCAGCTCATTGAGGACAACCGCCGACGATTGGGCCATCTGGATAACGTCGAATTCCTGCAACTCGACGTGGCCAGCGAGCCGCTGACCGGCTGTTACGACGGAGCCTTCAGCTGCGACGTCATCGAGCACCTCCACCCGGACACCGAAGCGGCCTTTCTGGACAACATTGTCAGCGTGCTCGACCCGCACGCCCTTTGCATCATCGGCACCCCTAACGCCACCGCCGCGGCTCATGCCTCCGCCCGCAGCCTGGCCACCCACATCAACCTCAAGGACGCTGTTAGCCTGCGAGATCTTATGGCACAACGGTTCCACAACGTCCTGCTATTTTCCATGAATGACGAAGTCATCCACACCGGCTACCACCCCATGGCCCACTATCTGTTCGCCCTGGGCATCGGCGTCAAAGGCCGCTAAACCACTACCCTGACCCAAAGAAAACCATGACACAACAACAGCAACAGCAAAAACCATCAAACACACCGCAAACCGTCCTCGTCACCGGCGGCGCCGGCTACGTCGGCTCCGTGCTCATTCCCAAGCTGCTCCGCGCGGGCCACCGCGTCAAGGTGCTTGACCTGTACCTCTACGGCCACCATGTGCTCGACGCCGTCAAGGACCACCCGGGCCTCACGCAGATCACCGGCGACATTCGCGACGTCAATGTGCTCCGGCGTGAGCAGGCCGACTGCGACGCTGTCATCCACCTCGCCTGCATCTCCAACGACCCCAGCTTCGAACTCGACCCCGCCCTGGGCCGGTCCATCAACTACGACGCCTTCGCTCCCCTCGTGGACATTGCCCGCGACCAGGGCGTTGGCCGTTTCATCTACGCCTCCTCCTCGAGCGTCTACGGTGTCAAAGAGCAGACGAATGTGACCGAAGAGTTGGCCCTGGAACCGCTCACCGACTACTCCAAGTACAAAGCTCTCTGCGAAGACATCCTGCTCGACGCCCGGCGGGACGACTTTGCGGTGCTGATCCTGCGTCCCGCCACCGTCTGCGGCTACTCGCCCCGGCTGCGGCTGGACCTGACCGTCAACATCCTCACCAACCACGCTGTCAACCGCCGCGAAATCACGGTCTTTGGCGGCACGCAAATGAGGCCTAACATCCACATCGACGACATCACCGACCTCTACGTCGGGGCCCTCGACTACCCGAAAGACCTCATCGACGGCCAAATCTTCAACGCCGGCTACGAGAACCACACGGTGACAGAGATCGCTCAGGCTGTCCGCTCCATCGTCGGCGACGACGTGACCGTCCGCACCACGCCCAGCGACGACCTGCGTTCCTACCACATCTGCTCCGACAAAATCAGACGCACCCTGGGCTTTACCCCCGCCCACACCATCGAAGCCGCCGTTCGCGACCTGGTTGACGCATTCGATGCCGGCCACATTCCCGACTCCCTCACCGACCCACGCTACTACAACATCAAAACCATGCAACAGAACCCCGTGCAGCTGAACCTGCAGGGGGCCCAATAACTATGAACACCATCAATCCACAACTTACGACCGAAAGCGACCTGGCCGGCAAAGCTGAGCACCTCCGCCGGGTCATCTTCAAGACTATCTGCGACGGCGGCGGTGGGCACATCCCCTCCTGCTTGTCCATTGCCGATGTCCTGGCCGTGCTCTACTACCACACGCTGCACATCGACCCCGCCCAGCCGGACGACCCTGCCCGCGACCGCTTCATCCTCTCCAAGGGCCATGCGGGCGTGGCGCTGTACGCGGTGCTCGCGGATTTGGGTTTCTTCGAGAGCAAACTGCTGGCCACCTACGGCCAGGCCGACACGCTGCTCGGCGGCCATCCCGACATGCACAAACTGCCCGGCGTCGAAGCCTCCACCGGCGCCCTGGGCCACGGGCTCGCCTTTGGCATGGGCCACGCCCTGGCTGCGAAACTCGACGGCAACGACTACCGCACGTTCGTTCTGCTCGGCGACGGCGAGTGCCAGGAAGGCTCCGTCTGGGAAGCCGCCCTCTTTGCGGCACAGCAGCGACTCGACAACCTGGTGGCCATCATCGACTACAACAAACTGCAAGCCCTCGACCGGCTCGACAACATTGTCGCGCTCGAACCACTCGCCGAAAAGTGGACCGCCTTTGGCTGGCACGTCCGCCAGATCGACGGCCATGACATCAGCCAGTTGCTCGACACCTTCGACAAGCTGCCCTTCGCCGACGGGCGTCCCAACCTTATCGTGGCGCATACCGTCAAAGGCCACGGCATCAGCTATATGAAGAACGTGCCCATCTGGCACTACCGCCTGCCCAACCCCGACGAAATGCAGACCGGCCAAGCCGAGCTGCAAACCACCGCCGCGGAACACTGAAAACGAAGGCGCTCGGCAGCAACCGGGGCAAACCGTTACGAACAGAACAAAACAGCTTGTTGGGAAACCACCCATGCGAAACGCCTATCTTAAAGCCCTCTACGAACTGGCCCAGCGTGACGACAACGTCCTGGCCATCGTCGCCGACAACGGTGCCATCGTCTATGACGACTTCCGCCGCGACTGCCCCGACCAGTTCATCAACGTCGGCATCGACGAAGCCAATCTGATCTCCGTCGCCGCCGGCCTGGCCCAGTGCGGCAAGCTACCGTTCACCTACACCATCGCCGCCTTTCTCACCATCCGCGCTGCTGAACAGGTCCGCAACGACGTGTGCCTGCAGCAGACCAACGTCAAACTTGTCGGCATCGGGGCGGGCTTTCTCTACAGCGACCTGGGCCCGACCCATCACGCCACCGAAGACCTCGCCTTTATGCGGGCGCTGCCCGGCATGACGATCATCTGCCCCGCTGACCCGCACGAAGCTTACCTGGCGACCTTTGCCGCCGCCCATATCAGCGGGCCCGTCTACATCCGCCTGGCCGGCAGCAGGACGCCCGCCCTGCACGACCAGGACTACCGCTTCGAAATCGGCCGAGGCGTCACCCTCTGTGCCGGCGACGACCTCACCCTGGTCTCCACCGGCATGATCACCCATGAATCGCTCCGCGCCGCACGCCTGCTTCACCAGCAAGGTGTCAACGCCCGGCTGATCCACCTGCCCACCGTCAAGCCGTTCGACAGCGACATCATCCTCACCGCCGCCCGCGAAACCGGCGTCTTACTCACCGTCGACGAACACTCCGTCACCGGCGGTATAGGCTCGGCCGTCGCTGAAGTGCTGGCTGAACACGCTGAAACGGCTGTCAAATTCAAACGCGTCGGCCTGACCGACTGCTTCGCCCAAAGCTACGGCGCCTATGCCGACATGAAACGCCTCAACGGCCTGGCCGCTGAACACATCGTTGAGCACGCTGCTCAGCTACTCGATACCAAACTGCAACCTGTAAAGTGAACGCCAAGGAGAAGAACATCATGGATCTCGGCATCACCGACAAACGTGTACTCGTCACCGCTGCCAGTCAGGGCATCGGCCAAGCCATCGCCCAGGCCTTTGCCGCCGAAAACTGCCGCGTCGCCGTCGTCGCCCGACGCGAGCAAGAGCTCAAACAACTCGTCGACGACATGGGCGGGCCCAGCAAGGGACATGCCCACTGCGTGATGGACCTCATGGGCGAGGGCAACCCCACCGCTGCGCTGCAACAACTCGACGCCGACAACGACCCCTTCGATATCGTCATCCACAACATAGGCGGGACGCTGCAGGTCAAGAACCCGCTGGCACCCATGACCGACTGGCAAAAGGTCTGGCGGTTTAATGTGGGCATCGCCATTGAAATCAACGATGTCGTCGCGCCTGCCATGCAGCAGAAAGAATGGGGGCGTATCATTCACATCTCGTCCATCTCCGGCGAGAGCCTGCGTGGCTCGGGCCCTTACGGCGCTGCCAAGGCCTACCTCAACGCTTATACCAAGGTGCTCGGCCGGGCCCTGGCGCCGACCGGCGTGGTCGTATCAGCGGTGCTTCCCGGTGCGGTCTACGCGCCCGGAGGCCACTGGGACAACGTCGCCAAGACCAACCCGACCATGAAGGCTGACTTCCTACGCCATCATCACGCCATCGGCCGACTCGGAACCGCCGACGAAATCGCCCCGTTTGCCGTCTTTCTCGCCTCGAAGTACGTCAGCTTCGCTCAAGGCGCCTGTATTAACGTTGATGGAGGGACCATGTAATATGTCTGACTATCCACTCACCTTTAAGGCTGCTATTCTGGAACAGAGCAACCGCCCCCTCGTGCTTGACGAGGTTACCTTCCCCGGGCCGCTGCTGCCCGGCCAGGTGCTTGTTCGCGTGCACTACAGCGGCATCTGCGGCAAACAGATCGAAGAAATCACCGCCGCGGCCGGGCCCGACCCCTTCCTGCCTCACCTGCTAGGCCACGAGGGCGGCGGCATCGTCCAGGACATTGGGCCCGGCGTCACCCACGTCAAACCCGGCGACCACGTCGTTATGCACTGGCTTAAGGGGCCCGGCATCGACAGCGTCACGCCCCGCTACCTTTGGAAAGACCACCCGCTCAACGCCGGCTGGATCACCACCTTCAACCAATATGCCGTCGTCTCGGAGAACCGTCTGACCGTCATCCCTGACGAGACCGACTTGCAGGTGGCCTGCCTGCTGGGCTGTGCGGCCACCACCGGCCTGGGTGCCGTGATCAACGACGCCAACGTTCGGCCGGGGGAATCCGTCGCTGTCGTCGGCTGCGGGGGCGTGGGCCTTTTTGCCGTCCATGGGGCCGACCTGCTCGGCGCACACCCCATCATCGCCGTGGACACCAACCCTGCCGCACTGGAATTGGCTTCGGCCCTGGGCGACACGGACCTGCTCAACCCCACCAGCGACGACGTAACCGTGCGCACTTTGGACCTCACCGCCGGCCTCGGCTGCGACGTCGTCATCCTTGCGACGCCCGCCCCCGCCGCCCTCGAATTGGGCGTAGCCCTGGCGTCCGCTCCGTCTCGGGTCCTTTTTGTCGCGGTGCCGCCGGCGGATACGGAGCTTCGTGTGGACGCGTTGGCGGTGCACCGTGGGCGTATGGTGACCGGCTCGTGTGGGGGGGGGACGGTGCCGGCGCGTGATATTCCGCGTTATCTCGAGTTGCAGGGGCGGGGCAGGGTGCAGTTGGACAAGGTGATTACCCAGACGGTTCCGCTGGCCCAGATTAACGAGGGGCTTGAGGCCCTGCGTGGCGGCCAACCTGGTCGGTGCGTTGTGGATATGACGAAAGGATAGCCAACGATGACTACGAGTACCCTGGCATTTGATTATACGACCGTTCAGGACATGGCTGAAACGACGCTGAGGCTGCAGTTGGTGCGGGACCGGTTGGTGCGGCTGCATCCGGCTGCGCCGCCGGCTGTTCTTGAAATCGGGGTGGGGCCGGGGGACCTGACGCTTATGCTCGCGCAGCTGACGGGTCATTTGACCTGCATCGACTGCGACGGGGCCACGCTCGGGCAGGTCGCTGAGCGTCTGGCGGAGCACAACCTGGAGCATGTTCGGCTTCTTGAAGAGTTTGTGGAGATGGTCGATCTTCGTCCTCACGCTTACGACGCTATTTTGCTGCAGAACATGCTGGAGCACCTGGCTGACCCGGTAGGTATTTTGCGGCAGGTGGCCGCTGGATTGAAGGATAGCGGCAGGATCCACATATCGGTGCCGCTGGCGCATTCGCTGCATCGACACCTGGGGGTGGCGATGGGGCAACTGGACCGGTCGGACTCGTTGGCGGAATCGGACCACGCGTACGGTCATTACCGGGTCTACCATCCGGCGCTGCTTCGTGAGCACATCGAGGCGGCGGGTCTGCATATTGTCTATGAGTTGCCGTTTTATCTCAAGCCATTGCCGACGGCGATGCTGGCGGAGCTGCCCATCGAGCTGCACCGTGGTCTTTTCGAGCTGGGCCAGAGGTTTCCGGAGTTGGCGGGTTATATGTATGTGGAAGCCAGTTCTTCGCCGGCCAACACCATTGATTAGGGAGACAGAGGGATGGCGAATCCCAAGATCGTTCTTATTCAGCCGCCGAGTCCTTACCTGCTCATCGAGAAGTGGCTGGCGCCGCTGAACCTGTACTACCTCAAGGCGTTTCTGAACAAGAACGGCTACGCGGAGGTGAGCGTCATCAACCTGGCGGGGCTGGACACGCCGCTGGAGGCGTTGCCGCTGGACGGGGACATTTACGGTGTGACGTTGTTCACGCCGCAGTTTCCGCTGGCGCAGGCGATCGCCAGTCATCTTAAGCAGCATACCAGCGGCATGGTCATTGCCGGGGGCCATCACGTCAGCGCGCTTCCGAGCGAGTCGCTTGAAGCATCGTGTTTTGACATTGTGGTGCGCGGCGAGGGGGAGTGGACCTTGCTCGACATCGTCGCGGGCAGGCGGTTAAGTGAGGTCGCGGGCATTTCTTATCGTGATGAGCGGGGAGACATCGTACATAATGCCGACCGCAAGTTTCATCCCACGATCGATGACTTTTGTTTTCCGAACCTGGATGATATTCCGCTGGCTGAGTATCCGGGCATGACCATTGATAAGGAGGCGGGGCGATTCGAGATGAGTTTCATGACGTCACGGGGTTGTCCTTTTGACTGTGCCTTTTGCGCGTCGAAGAAGTTCTGGAAGCGTAAGGTTCGCTTTCATTCAGCAGCATACATCATGGCCGTTCTGGACGACCTGCACGAGCGAGGGATCCATGACGTGCGGTTCGAGGACGACAACTTTGATCTGAACAAGGATCGTCTGGCAGAGATTCTGTCGCATCTCAAGAAGCGGGGCTTTGGCTGGGGGTGCTGTATGCGCAGCGAGAACGTGACGGACGAGACGATTGGAGCGATGGTTGACGCGGGGCTGACGGACGTGGCGTTGGGTATCGAAACGGCCTGCGACCGCGTGCTGAAACTGATCAACAAGAACGAGACGGCTGCTGAGCACGGGGCGGCGGTGGCCATACTGAAGCGGCATGAGGTGAGGGTCAAGGCTTACATCATGTCGGGGCTGCCCGGCGAGGATCAGCAGAGTGTGGACGAGACGGTGCGTTTCATTCGGGAGCAGCCCATTGATTCGTACACGGTGAGTACGTTTGTGCCTTTTCCGGGTACGGACATCTGGCACCATCCGGGGAAATACGGGTATGCCTTTGACAAGCAACAGTGCTTCGCCAACTTCACGTTTCTGAGCAACCGGGCGAACAATCCGTCTGTGGCCCAGAACGCCGACGAGCTCGGGCATTTCCACCAGCAGCTCTGCCAGGCGGCGGCGGAGAAGAACACGCTGACACGTTCGGCCAACGTGGCCAGGAATCTGGAGGGGCTCAACAACTGGAAGACGGCGTTCGTAGAGCGGTGAGCGTACTCGCCCAGATGGGCTTGTAGCTTTTTGCCCAAGAGTGTGAGCTTTATCACACTTACAGGGGTGTCATCTTATTATAATCCCAGGCAGAGCCACTTTGCGCATGCTATCATGGGTAGTGGTTTATAACTGTTTATTTGCCTGACACTTGCGCCGGGCGTTTGCCTGTCTACCTTGGAGGCAGGATGCCCATAGAGGGGGTATTGGGGTCTGTGCTTTGCCCCGCCTGGCAGGGTGCCGCCTAGAATAAGGGGCGGCAACAATACCTAGCTATGCTCATCGTTTGGCGATAAACTGAGCGATATCACCCTTGGATTATTGGAAAGTCACTAATGTATGAAATCGTTGACAAGAGACTGCTGGGTCCTAACTTGACCCTTTACGAGATTCTTGCGCCCCGCGTCGCCAAGGCGCGTCGGGTTGGCCAATTCTGTATGGTCCGCCCATTGGAACACAGTGAGCGTATTCCGCTGACGATCGCGGGAGTGAACGTCGAGAAGGGCACCATTACGCTCATCGTGCAGACGGTGGGTAAGACGACGCTGGAAATGAGCCAGCAGGACGTAGGGGCGTACTTCCTTGATGTGGCGGGTCCGATGGGCCAGCCGAGCCACCTGGACAACTACGGGACGGTCGTGGTGATTGGCGGGGGGCTGGGCACGGCGGTGGTGTACCCTCAGGCGGTGGGGCTGCGTGAGCTGGGCAACCGGGTCATCAGCATCATCGGGGCGCGGAACAAGGATCTGTTGTTGCTTGAGGAACAACTGGGCCAAGTGAGTGATGAGCTCATTCTGACGACCGATGATGGTTCGGCTGGTCGCAAGGGTCTGGTGACCGACGCGTTGGCGGACCTGATAGGCGATCCGCAGGTGGAGGTGGGCGCGGTGTACTGTGCCGGCCCTGTGATTATGATGAAGGCGGTGGCCGAGGTAACGCGAGCGAGTGCGATTCCGACGATTGTCAGCCTGAACCCGATCATGGTGGACGGCACGGGCATGTGCGGTGGCTGCCGAGTGACGATTGGGGGGCAGACGAAATTCGCCTGCGTCGACGGGCCGGAGTTTGACGGTCACCTGGTCGACTATGACGAACTGATGGATCGCCTTTCGACGTACCGGCGTCAGGAAGGCGACTCGCTCAAGGCCTTTGAAACCAAACACAAGTGCCGCCTGGGCCGTTAGAGGGGGCACGAGCAGCAAGGGCAGCAGTGATTGCCTGCTGTGGGCCAGTATTGGGTGGGTAGACCTCCAAGGGCAGAAGGCTTGGCTCAACACTGAGTTGAGCAGACAAAGACAATCAGGAAAAGGACATGACCGAAGAGACCAAATCACGGGAATCGCTCACCCCGAAGCAGCGTATGGCCATTGAGCGTCAGATTATGCCGGAACGTCCTGGCCAAGAGCGAAACCAAGACTTTCTCGAGGTGAATCTCGGTCTGCCAGAGAGACTCGCGATCCTTGAGGCGCAACGCTGCCTCCAATGCAAGAAGCCCGCATGTGTCCAAGGCTGCCCGGTAGGTATCAACATTCCCGCGTTCCTTGAGCGTGTGGCAGAGGGAGATTTTTTCGGGGCGGCCGAGGTGCTGCGTCGTGACAACACCCTGCCCGCGGTCACCGGCCGGGTGTGCCCGCAGGAGACACAGTGCGAAATCAAGTGCGTTCGGTGCAAGACGGACGCGCCGGTAGCCATCGGCTGGCTGGAGCGTTTTGTGGCGGACTACGAAATCGCCCACCGTAACGGGCGTCCCCGGGTGGCGGCGTGTCGGACGGGTTTCAAGGTGGCGTGTGTGGGCTCCGGACCGGCGGGGATGACCTGCGCGGGCGAACTGGCAAAGCTGGGGCACGACGTGACGGTTTTTGAGGCCTTCCACCTGCCCGGCGGCGTGCTCGTCTATGGGATCCCCGAGTTCCGTCTGCCCAACAGCGTGGTGCAGGATGAAATTGAGAACCTGAAATCGCTGGGGGTCAAGGTGGAGACCAACGTCATCATCGGCCGTACGCTGACCATTGGGCAGCTGCTCGACGAGGAGGGTTTTGACGCAGTTTTCATCGCCAACGGTGCCGGCCTGCCTACGTTCATGCGGGTGCGTGGGGAGAATTTCAAGGGGGTGTACTCGGCCAATGAATACCTCACGCGAACCAACCTGATGCGTGCGTTTGAGTATCCGGAGTCTGACACGCCGATCATCATGGGCAAGCGCGTTTGTGTGATCGGCGGAGGCAATGTCGCGATGGACGCGGTGCGGACGAGCAAGCGTCTGGGGGCGGACGAAAGTGTGATTGTGTATCGGCGTGCTCTTGAGCAGATGCCCGCGCGGGTAGAGGAAGTACACCACGCCGAGCAGGAAGGCATTCGTTTTGAGATGCTTACGGCTCCGACGGAAGTGCTGGGGGATGAGGAGGGCTGGGTGCGGGGTTTGCGGTGTATTCGGATGGAACTGGGCGAGCCGGATGCATCGGGGCGACGTCGACCGGTGCCCATCGAGGGGTCAGAATTCACGATTGCCTGCGACCTGGTCATTGTTGCCATCGGCACGGGGGCCAACCCGCTGATCACACAGACGACGCTGGGGCTCAAGACGAACAAGTGGGGCTACATTGAGGCGGACGAGAGCCTTATGACCTCCATCCCGGGGGTCTTTGCCGGGGGTGATATTATCCGGGGGGCAGCGACGGTGATTCTGGCGATGGGTGACGGCAAGAACGCTGCGCGAAACATCGACCGCTACCTCAAAGAGCAAGCCGATCCTCGGGTGCGGTAGCATTCGATGGCCAGCGTTGCTGGCGAGGCAGACGGGTGCTGGGTGAGAAGGTTGGGGTATAGGGGGTACTTGGCGCAACTGTATGTTGAATTGCCGCCCGCACAGCCGATGGAGGGATTTGAACCCTGTCGAAGTCGTCGAGTAGCGATAGTGAAAAAGGGGTTTTTACATTAATGTTTACAAAAAAAGATTGCCATTCTTGTGCCTCATTGGGTAAAATCTTGCCTGCTGTGCGGACGTATTTGGTGCTGCGGGTTGAGCAAGCAGGGAGTGCAAGTAGATGGCAAAGCGAGGGCGAAAGGCTAGACCTTACGAAGATGAACTTGGCATGATTATTCACCCCCTTCTGGGAA
>Ga0180432_10007668_pt1 | contig 13646 bp, 13 predicted proteins | sample SS_ome_10_FD_132414 | JGI IMG/M metagenome (GOLD analysis project Ga0180432, IMG submission 132414) | Hypersaline lake sediment archaeal communities from the Salton Sea, California, USA - SS_1_MS_2 metaG | ecosystem: Environmental > Aquatic > Non-marine Saline and Alkaline > Hypersaline >...
AGCCGAGCTCGCCCGAGGTTCGCTGGGCGTACGAAAAAGACGTTGCTTTCTACCTGCTTGGCCCATATAGGTTAGGATAGATCAACAGGGCCGACGTTCGTTTGTCCTGGCCCGCATTCTCACTATGGAAAGGCTGACCCATGAACCAGTTACGTACGTTTTCCGCAGGTGGAGGTTTTTTTGGGGTCGTGTCCGCCTTACTGGTTGGCGTTCTGGCGGGCTGTCAGGGCCCCGGCTCGACCGAGAGGCCTCTCACGGCTCAGCAGCAGCGTAGCATGCAGCAATGCGCGGTGCAGTGCATGCGGACGGCCGATGCGGATATCCGCCGTATCAATGAGGCTCTGGCCTCGACCGAGCAAGCCGCCAAGGCCGTTGAGGCGGACAATGCCGCGTTGGCCCAGCGTCAAATCGACAAGGCCCAGGCGACGCTGCTTCTGGTGCGCAAGACCCTGACCAACATGCAGCAGCAGTTGCCCTGCGCCAATGTAGCGTGCCCCATGAGCGGCCAACCGATCGACGCTACCACCGTTCCGGCTGAGCGCAGCCGCATGCACAAGGGTGTCAAGGTGGGCTTTGGCGAAGGGGCGGACCTTGAGGTGTGGGAGCGCTTGAGCGACGCGGAAAAGGAAGAGAAGATCCTGGGCGTTGTGCCTGAAGGGGTTTCGAGCAATCTCTTCAGCTACACCCGCTGAGGTCTGTATCGCGACACCGTTGCAGGGCCTGGTGAAAAATGCTTGGCATGGCCCGGCTATCCGATTAGTGTGTCGGGGGCAGAGCGCCTCTCGGCTGGAGTGTACGGCTGACAGGGGCATGGAGACGGTGTATACCTTGGGTTGGCCCGGCTTGTCGAGGGGCTGGATCCATGGTTTTGAGAGAGGGACAGAATGATCAGGACATCGCGGTGGATAGTGCCGGCCTTGTGGCTGACAGGGCTCTGTCTTGGCGGTTGTGGCGGCGCGACCCCCATACTCGGCGGCGGCGTGAGCGACGAAGCGCTTCGCCATCGTGTGCGTGCGGTCATTACGGCGGCGGTGCAACACGATCAGGCGGCGATTCGTTGCAACGCCCTGGAATCGCTGGTCTTGCTGGATGAGGTCACGGCAGCGCCTCTGGTGCGCGAGCATCTGCGGGAACCGGCGGCGGCGGTACGATTTGCTGCTGCTGTGGCCTTGGGCGACTTGCGTGACGGGCGTGCCCGGGCCATGCTCGAACAACGTCTCAGCGATTCGGATGATTCGGTTCGTCTGGCGGTGGGTTACGCCCTGGAGAAGTTGGGCGACCGGCGTTTTGTGCACTGGTATGATCGAGCTTTGTTCGGCCCGGACGCGCGATTGGCCAGCCAGGCTTGCGTGCTGCTCGGCAAGCTCGGCAACAGCTCGCTACGCCAGAACAGCCAGGCCAAGCTTTGGAAGGTGCTTCGCAAGGAAGGGCAGGACCCGATTGTCCGGCTTCAGGCCGCCGAGGCCCTGGCGCGACTGGGCGACCAACGCGTCACGAAGAAACTGATGGCCTATGCGGGCAGCGGTTATGCGGATGATCGGCTCATCGCCATTTCCGGTCTGGCTTTGCTGGGCGGCGAGAACGCCCGGGCGATGCTGACGGTGCTGGCTGAAGACAGCCAACTGGAAGTGCGGCTCGCGGCGGTTGGGGCCCTGGGGACCGATAGCGACGAGCGGGAACGCGATATGGTTCGCCAAGCTGTCAGGTACGTTGCCCCGGACGGCGACCCGCAGGCGACGGCCCGGGTGCGTGGTCTGGCCCTGATGGCCCTGGGTCAGATCGGTCAGGAGAACGATGGTGTGCTCATTTGCCGAGCGCTCGAGGATGACAATCCCTATGTACGAGTGGCTGCTGCTCGCGGCGGCATCGACTTTCTGGAGCGTCAGGCATCGGCGTCTGCGCGTGCGGCCCTGTGAATGCCCAGGACCTACCGGCCTGCGCTGTGTTCCTGGATGTCTGAGACGTAGGCGCAGTGCCGTAGAGCGACAAGAATGAATCTATGAAATTGCTGATTTTCTATCTCTGTCTGGCGTTGGGTGTTTCGTTCATGTGTTCGCTGCTGGAGGCGACGCTGCTGAGTATTTCGCACGGCTATGTCCAGGCGCAAGTCAAACGTGGTCGACCGTGCGGGCCGCTGTTGCGTCAGTTCAAGGACCACATTGACCGGCCTCTGGCGGCCATTTTGACGCTCAACACCATTGCCAATACGCTTGGCGCCGCGGGGGTCGGCGCGCAGGTTCTCAAGCTCTATGTCGCCAGTTACGGCCCGACGCATGCCGGCACGGCCGTCGCGATCGCCTCGGGTTTGTTGACGTTGGGCATCTTGGTATTTTCTGAGATCATTCCCAAGACATTCGGGGCTGTGTACTGGAAGCGTATCGCTCCGGCTGCTGCTTATGTTATCAACGTGTTGGTCAGCCTGACCTGGCCGGTCGTTGTGGGATCAGAAGCCTTGGGCAAACTGGTTACGCGGCGGCGTCGCCAGGCCAAGTTTTCGCGCGAGGAAATGCTGGCGGTTCTGGAGTTGGGCAAGGCGGAAGGCGCTCTGCTGACGCAGGAAAGCCGCGTTATCCAGAACCTACTCCTGCTCAACAAGGTCCGGGCCCGCGACGTGCTCACCCCGCGCAACGTGATGCTCGCTTTCAAGCAGAACGAGACGGTGGCCCACATCGTTGAAAAGCATAGTCCGCTGCGTTTCGCCCGGATCCCTACCTACCGCAAGGACCTTGACGATATTACAGGGGTGGTGCATCGTTACAAGCTGCTGCACGCGTATTCGGAAGGCAAAGGGGCGTTGCCTCTGTCCAAGTTTGCCCAGCCGCTTTATGCGGTGCCCGATAGCAAGTCTGTCGCGTCTATTCTGGATGAGATGATTCGCCGGCAGGATCACATGTTTCTGGTCGTCGACGAGTACGGGGGCACCGCGGGGATTATCACGCTCGAAGATGCCATTGAAACGCTGCTTGGGGTGGAAATTGTGGACGAATTTGACACGGTCGAAGACATGCGAGAGTTGGCGCACCAGATTGGCGAATATCGCCGGAGACGTCGGGAGCAAGCCTGATTGCGTGGCTGGTGTGTCATCTGACTGGTTGAGCCGGTCCTCGCGCGGCTGTATGGGGCCTTCGTTCTACGTTTCTTTACCGACCAAGGCGTCCAGAGAGGCAAGTATTGTCTCGAGATCGCCAGCAACGCGTGCTTCGGTGAGCAGTTCATACTGCCGTTCGGTAAACACCAATGGGCGGGTCGGGTCAAAACCGCCCAACCCAAACCGCCCCGCTACCGCCTGACGCAGTTGGGGCAGATTCCACCCCGTCAGCGCCGACACATAGAGTCGTTCCGGTCCGGCCGGTGGTGTTTCCAACACATCGGCCTTGTTGACCACCTCCAGCACGTCGGCGGTGGTCGGCAGCTCGTCAAGCATCTCGTCAATGCGCAGGGCCTCGTCGCCGTCGGCCTCGACTACGAGGACGATGAGGTCGGCCCGGAGGTACTGTCGCCGTGCCTGGCGCAGCGCCGCCTGGTCCAGCGTGTCCTGGCTGGTGGTTACCCCGGCCACGTCCACCAAACGTACCGGCAAGCCCTGCATGTCGGCCAGCCGCTCGGTGTAGTCTCGGGTGGTACCGGGCACATCGGCCGCGATGCTCTGGGCGCCACCGGTCAGGGCGTTAGCCAGGCTGCTTTTGCCAGCGTTGACCGGCCCGGCCAGCACGACGGTTGCGGGTTCCAGCAAACGACGGCCTACCTTGAATGTTACGAGCAAGGAGTGGATATCCTCGCGCAGTTCGCCGAAGGACATGGTATGGTTGGCCACCGCTTCGCGTGTTCGTAAGGCCCAGTCGGTGAGCCCGCCCGGATGCTGAGCGGCCACCGCCAAGGCACCCAGTTGCGTCTTGGCATCGGGCAGCTTCAGCGTCACCTCGCCCGGCAGGGAATGGCTATCGACCAGCGCCTGCCAGGGTACGATCTCCACGCCTTGTTGCCGCAGCGCCGCCAGCAAACGTTCGATTATTCGGGGGCCCCCATGGCAACTGATATCCACCTGGGTGGCGTTGCCGTCGACGACCGCGACCACATTATCGATGGTTTCCTGGCCGTCGCCGATGTGTCCGTAGACCAATCGGTCGGCGGTGAAGTCGGCTGCCGGATCCTGCCAGAGCGACTCCAATATTGCGACGCTGCCCGTGCCCGTCAGGCGGACGGTGGCAATGGCCGCGACGCCCGTAGGGGTCAGCACGGCGCCGCGCACAGTCACGAGTCGCCTTCCGCTTGTGGTGTTTCGTCCAGGCCCAGTTGCTGCTTGAGTGAGTCGAGCTCCGCCTGTGTCTGTTGTTGCATGGCGGCCCAGTGCTTTTTGTATGCCCAGAAGATCCCGTCCAGGCACAAATCGGGCACCAGAGAATCCACAAAGTCGCACCCCTCGGCGACCAGTTTGCCATAGCCTCCGGTGACGACCAACTGAGGCCATCGCCCCAATTCTGTCGCATACCGTTCGACAATACCCCGCAGGGCGCCGATGGCGCCGTAGTAGAGTCCGTGTTGGATGGCCGAGGTCGTGTTTGTTCCGTAGGCGCCGTCGGGCACCTTGATTTCCACCTGGGGCAGGGACGCTGTGTGCTGCGCCAACGATTCTGCCGCCAGGGCCAATCCGGGCAGAATGGCTCCGCCCAGGAAGATTCCGTAATGGTCGACGCAGTCAATGGTTGTGGCCGTGCCGAAGTCCGCCACCACCACGGCGTCGCCCACCACCTCGTAGGCTGCCGAGGCCGTCACGAGACGATCCGAACCCACCGACTCGGGATTCTCAATCGCCAGCTTCATTTCCAGCGGCACGTCATGTCCAATGACCAGTACGTTCTGTTCCAGAGCGTCCCCCACCGTCTCACGCAGCACGGCGAGTATGTCCTCATTGACCGAGCTGGCCACGACGGGCACCGTTCGCGCACCCAGAGGCTGCTCTCCGCATAACTGGCGCATCTGCTGGAGCGTCTGCCGCAAAGACTGGGCCCACTCCGGCGACGCCCCTACTTCAAACCGTTCGACGCGCTTGAGTTCATCCTGCACGAATACCCCCAGCCCCACGCGTGTGTTGCCGATATCCACCGCCATCAGGTCCATAATGCCACCTTTAAGATAATGTTCCGCTTTGCCCAGATCGTCAGTCGTCGGGGGTTTCTTCGTCGGCCGCTACCGAGTCGATTCTCTCCGGCCCGGCGGCCGATTCCTGGGGCAGTTGTTCTTCGGTCTCTTTCTGGGCCTCTCTGGCCGCCACGACCTCTTGCCAGAGCCGTTCCGTGAGGGGCCCCAGGTTCTGCCCGGTCACCGCCGAAACGGCCAGCACCTTAGTGTCCAGCGTCTGGGAAAAAGTCTCCACCTTCTCGCCGGTCGGATCCAGGTCTATTTTGGAGGCCACCACCACCTCGGGCTTGCCCGCCAACACCTGGCTGTACTGGCTCAACTCGGCCCGAATCACCTCGTAGGACTGTGCCGGGTCCGAACCGTCCAGGCCCGACACATCCACCAGATGCACCAGCACCCGCGTTCGCTCGATGTGACGCAGGAAATCATGGCCCAACCCGTGCCCCAGGTGCGAGCCCTCGATCAACCCCGGAATATCCGCGACCACAAACCGCCGATAGCCGCTCAGCTCAATAATCCCCAGGTTTGGCTGCAATGTTGTAAACGGATAGGCGGCCACCTTGGGCCTCGCTGCCGATATTCGCGAAAGCAGCGTGCTCTTGCCCGCGTTGGGCAGGCCCACCAGCCCCACGTCCGCAATGAGTTTCAACTCCAGACGCAGGTTGCGTTCCTGGCCCGGCTTGCCCGGCTCGGCAAAGCGCGGTGTCTGCTGGGTGGCGCTGGCAAACCGGGCGTTGCCATACCCCCCGCGCCCGGGCCTCGCTACGCACACCCGCTGGCCCGGCTCGCTCAGGTCCTTCAAGAGCAAATCGTCGTCGACGTCGTAGACCAGCGTTCCGACGGGCACGACGATGTTGAGATCCTGCCCGTTCTTACCGGTGCAGTCCTTGCCGGTTCCGTTGCCGCCACGCTCGGCGTGCCAGTGGTGCTTGCCGGAAAAATCCAACAGCGTATCCACCTGCTCGCTTGCCTGCAGGTACACGCCGCCGCCACGGCCCCCGTCGCCCCCGTCCGGGCCGCCCTTGGGTATGAACCGCTCGCGGCGAAAGCTCACGCAACCGTGGCCCCCGTCGCCCGCCTTTACATGAATCTCAGCTTCGTCGACAAACATTGCTCAAGATCACCCACGCAGCCCCTAGCACTACATTCGATGCCAAAAAAAAGAGAGCAGCGTCCATCGCGCCGCTCTCACAACTTCCATGCATCAGACCTTTGGCTCGTCCCGAGCCGCCCGCGCGTTAGACACCCGTTACCAAGTGTTCGCCGGGGGCGACGTGACAATTCAGGTTACGCTGACGCGTCGACCTTCAAATATCACCTGGCCTGCCGTCAAGGCAAACAGGGTATTGTCGCGACCGAGTCCGACATTCTTGCCCGGCTTGTAGGGCGTGCCGCACTGACGCACAATGATCGTTCCGGCCTTGATCTGCTGTCCGCCCGAGACCTTGAGTCCTCGATGTTGAGGATTGCTGTCCCGACCGTTCCGCGATGAACCTTGTCCCTTCTTATGTGCCACAATCGTTCTCCTGCTCGTACGCCCCCGCTCACCTTACCACTATCATTATATACTCAACGCATGACCCAGTCACGGTTCTGATACAGCATGGCCCGGTTGCCCGGATCTCGCGGATCACCCGCCACTCGGTATTCCAGTGCCAATGTCTTTCGCAACAACACCTCGACCGGTTCGGCCGTTTCCTTATCCACCCGCACCGGCGAGGGTACGGTGACCGTCTCGTTGCTCAGGCCCATTACGAAGACCTTGACCCGTGTTGCCTTCGGATCGAAATCCTCAAACACCGCCACCGAATCCCGGGCGTTGTCCTCGCCCACCAGGATTCGACCGGCCACCATCGCCGAGGGCTCCATTAATGGAATGGTCCCGGCGTATCGCTTGCGAATCGCTTCATACACGTACCGACGTTCGGCCACGCCACCGCGTGAGAGATGCAACGTGTCCGTGAACATCTCGAACCGCGGATAAAAGTTTATCGCCTTGTCCGTCGGATTCGTCACCTTGTACAACAGGTACCAATAGGTCTTTACTTCGTTAGTGCCGGGCACCTGCAACGTAATCGGTGCGGGCCGGTCGTTGTACAACTGAAACTCCAGTTGCCACGTGCCCGGGCCTTGGACCAAGGCCGGCTCCGGGGCGGCCTTGACGCTACTGACGCCCCACACGGCCAGCAACGCGCTTGCCAGCAAGCCCGCTGATGCCAACCAGAACCATCCTCGTGTTTTATGCATAGCCTTCTCTCGCTTACTCCAGGCTAATCCCCGCCTTGCCCTGTGCCCAGCGCGCAGGCCCTCGTCTCGTCCTGACAGTCTAGCAACTTGGCCGGCCTTGTCAAGGGCCCTCTTGTCGACGATTATTCTTTTTGCCCCTGCATAAACCGTGCTAAAATAGGAAATTACATAAATTCTTGTTAGGGCCTTACCTATGAAAGCCCCTGAAGGACGCTTCGGACAGTATATTGCCCTGCAAAAAGAGCTGGCCCGCCAGGTCCGCCAGTGCCCGCTGGAAGGCCCCATCCACCGCATTGGCGGTGCCGACGCGGCCTTTTCTCCCGATGGCAAGCACTGCCTGGCGGCTGTCGTGGTCCTCGCCTGGCCCGAGCTTCAAAGGGTAGAAATCGCCCATGCCCGGGCCCCACTCGACTTTCCCTATATCCCCGGTCTGCTCTCCTTTCGCGAAGCCCCGGCCATCCTTGCCGCTGCCCGGGCACTGCGAGAGCCGCCCGATGTGCTCATTCTCGACGGGCAGGGATTGGCCCACCCCCGACGCTGCGGGCTGGCTTGCCACGTCGGCGTCCAGCTCGATTGGCCCACGATCGGCTGTGCCAAGAGCCGGCTCATTGGCCAGCACCGTCACGTAGGCCCCAAACGCGCCTGCCAGTGCACCCTGCGCGACGGAACCGATATCATCGGCAAAGTCGTTCGCACCCGCACCAACGTCAAACCGGTCTATGTCTCCGTCGGCCACCGCGTCAATCTTAGCCAAGCCGTCCGTTTCGTCCTGGACGCCTGCACCCGCTATCGTCTGCCCGAACCCACACGACTGGCCCACCACGCCGTTACGCAGCGCCGCTCACAGCTGGCCGAGTTCCGTTGATAAGCCGCTCATTAACTGTGGACAAACCCCCAGAAACCTTGTAAAATCCTGTGCTCAAAAAACTGGTCCCTATTGTTAGGAAGCCGTAGAGCCAAAATTGCTTTTTTGTCCAAGGTACCTTTCATGACTGATTTCGACCCCTCCCAACGTAACCAATCGGCCGATCCCCAAGAGCAGCCCTCAACCGAGCCCCAACAACCGGCTCCGACCCCTCAGACGCCCCAGGGGCCCCAGGCTAGCCCCACGCCTCAGAGTCACTCTGGCCCGGCTCAGCAATCTGCACCGGAGCCGATGCCTGAGTCTACGCCCCCTGCGCAACCTTCTGCCCCGGCGACACCCCCGCCAGGGCCTGCGTCCGAGCAAGCTGGCTCGTCCATGACAGAGCCTGCCTCTGGGCAATCGGCTCCGGCGCCCGCACCCACACCAGCTCAAACGCCACCGGCTCAACCGGCACCTGCCGACGCCTCCGCTGCGGCGCAACCGGCCCCCACGTCCCCACCACCCGTGAGCACCCCCTCGCCACGCGACTTCGCCCTCGATATCGACGAAGAGCTTAACCGTGAGGTCCAAGCCGCTCTGGGCGACGCCAGTGTCATGGAACTCTACGAACAAGCCGGCCGCCAACCCAAGCAGGCCCCCAAGACCTCCCCAGATAATCCGCCCCCCGGGGTGATCCGCGGCAAGGTGATCGCCGTGAGCAACGACGATGTCTTCATCGACCTGGGCTCCAAGTCCCAGGCGGCCCTGTCACGCGACGAACTGGCGGATAACGAACGGTTCGAAGTGGGCCAGACTATCGACGTTTCCATCATCGGCTACGACCAGAAAGACGGTCTGGTCCTTGTCAGCCGCAAAGGTGCCGAACAACAGCTGCTTCGACGCAAGCTCCACGTCGGTGGCCTTGTCGAAGCCCGCGTCGTCGGTGCCAACAAGGGCGGCCTCGAAGTCGACCTCAAAGGCATTCGTGCCTTCATCCCCGCCTCACAAGTCGATTTCGTCCGCATCGAAGATCTCGACTCTCTCATCGGCGAGAAATTCATCTGTGAGGTTATCGAAGTCGAACGTGGCGACAACAACATCGTGCTGAGCCGACGCAACGTGCTTGCCCGCGAAAGGCAGGAACAGCAGGAAAAAATCTGGGAAGAAATCGCCGTGGGCCAGAACCGTCACGGGGTCGTCCGCAGCTTGGCCGATTACGGCGCCTTCGTCGATATCGGCGGCGTCGATGGCCTGCTCCACGTGAGCGAAATGAGCTGGAGCCGCGTCAACAAACCGGAAGAAATCCTCCAACCGGGCCAACAGATCGACGTGCTCGTCATCGGCATCGATCAGGAAAAACAACGTATCTCCCTGAGCCTCAAACAGGCCGGCGCCAACCCCTGGTCCCTCGCCGAACAGAACTATCCCATCGGTTCCCAGCATAAGGCACGCGTGGTCAACCTGCAGGAATTTGGTGCCTTCGCCGAACTCGAGCCGGGCCTCGAAGGTCTCGTCCCCATTTCCGAAATGTCCTGGGCCGGACGAATCCGCCATCCACGCGACGTCGTCCAGCCCGGTGCCATGATCGACGTCGAAATCATCAGTCTCGACCCCGCCAAGCAACGCATGTCCCTGAGCATGAAACGCATGCACGAAAACCCCTGGGACCACGCCTCTCAGAAATATGTGCCTGACCAGGTCTACAATGGCACGGTCGCTCGCCTGGTCGAATTCGGCGCCTTTGTCACGCTCGAAGAAGGCGTCGACGGTCTTATTCACATTTCTGAAATGGCCGACAAACACGTCAACCGCCCCGGCGACGTCGTCAAGGTGGGCCAGGAAGTTTCCGTACGCGTTCTCAATGTCGATACCAAAAACCAACGCATTGCCCTGTCGCTCAAAGCGATGGCCGGCGAATCGACCGAGGCGTCCCAGACCGTCACCGAACAACCTGCGCCCGGTAAGAAGAAAGACCGCCCCCGCCGCGGCGGCCTGACCTTCAACGATTCGAGCAAATGGGGTGCCCTGGGCAATCTGGGCAGTTAGCGACTGCCGGCTCTTGCCCGCAACGCTATGTACGCTTCGAAGCCTGCGCCCCGCAGGGTAGGGCTGATCAGTCTTCGCACGCGGGCCCCAGTTGGCCCAGCGCAATCAGTTTGTACACCAGCTTGGCCGCGGTGAACTCCGTCACCGTGCTATCCGCCATGGGCAACACCTCGACTACGTCGCCGCCCACCAGCTGACGCTGGCGCAGGACGCCGTTTAGCAGCCCAACCGCGTGCCGATACGACAACCCCCCCGGCTCGGGCGTGCCCGTCCCCGGACACAACGCCGGATCCAACGCGTCAATGTCGAACGTCACGTACACACGCTCTGTCAGCCGACTGCGAATAGCAGCCAATGCCCCCTCGAAATCATTCTCGATACGCTCTACCGTAATCAGCTCCAGGTCCTGCTCCCGCATGAAGTCGCGTTCCGCTTTGCTGTACGCCCGCACCCCCACCGACACAAAGGGCACGCCCAGGTTGTGGATTCGCCGCATGACGCACGCATGGTTGAACAGCGAGTTTTCGTAGCAGTCGCGCAGGTCTGCATGGGCGTCAAAGTGCAGCACCGACACGTCAGGCCACACCTCCACCGCCGCCCGTACCAGGCCGGTACTGATGGAGTGTTCGCCCCCCAAGGCCAGCACCGTCTTGTGCCGACGCATTAGCGCCAGGGCCGCCGCGTACACCTTGTGCTGAACCGTCTCCACCGCGTCGTCCGGATCAACCACCGGCGCATACGTATGAATCCCCGCCTGGAAAAACTCATCGCCTAATTGCTCGTCGTACTCCTCCAGGTGCGGTGATGCCCCCAGAATCGCCGCCGGCCCCCGTGCACACCCCTTGCGGTACGTGGCCGTCCCGTCAAATGGCACCGGCAAGATCACAAACCGCGACTGGTGAATATCCGTATACGCCGCCGGCAACGCCAAAAAGGCCTGCTCTTCAGACATGGACCCATGCACTCCCAAAAAATCGCCTTACCTCACGCTCACCAGCGACGCCAAGGTTGCCAAATCAACACCAGCACCACCAGCCAGGCATAGATGACCAGTTGAAACCACCACGGAAATATAGAGAAAAAATGGCACAGACCGCTGTAGGCAAGCATGTTTGTGCCACCTCTCAAGGCACCACACGCCAGGGTTTCGGCGTCATCTTCAGCACATAAGCGTAATCGTTACCCAGTTCGTCCCCCACGCTAATCACCAGGTTCGCTCCGTCCTGGCAAAAGCTCACATTCCCCTTGCGACCGAGCAGCTTAATCGTCGTCCCGTCTTGGGCAAACACCTTCTCCAGCGTCACCGTCGCTCCCGCCGGCTTGTTCAGCAGAATAGCATAGAGCACCTCGCCCTTTTGTGTAAACCGCACTTCCGTTCCGTCCGGCGTGCCGCACGTATACTGGCCCCACGGCCTGCTGCCATAAATCGCTTCGCCATTGACCGCCAACCACTTGCCCACCGCGCGAAGACGCTCCACCTGCCCCGCGGGAATGGTTCCATCCGCTTTGGGCCCCACATTCAACAGCAGATTGCCGTTCTTGCTCGTGCAGTCCACCAGCAAATCCACGATACCGTCCGCCGAAATCATGTGCTCGTCGCCCTCGGCGCGATTATACCCAAACGAATAACCTATCCCCCGGCACGACTCCCACTTCTTCGGCGTAATCTTGTCATACTTGCTATATTCCGGTGTCGTAAAATCATAGTGCTCCACGCTCCAGCGATTGTCCACCACCCCGTCCGGAAACTGGTTGTAATAGTCGGCAAACAGGGCCATGCAGTTCGCCTGGGCCGGATACGCAATATCGTTCCACAACACCGCCGGCTCATAACGCTCAATCAGTTCACGCCAATGGGAATCCACATACCGCGCGTATTCCTCACCCTGCGGAAGGGTGCCGTACAAGTCCTGGTCATTCACGATGGCCTTGCTGCAGAACGACCAGTCCAACCCGCCCGAATAGTACAGCCCCATCGTCAAGCCCTCTGCCCGAACAGCAGCCGTCAGCTCGCCCACCAGGTCCCGCGAGCAACTCTGCCGGTCGTCCGCCAGATGCGGATTGTCCACACGACTGGGCCAGAGCGTAAAACCGTCATGGTGCTTGCTCGTGAGCACCACGTACTTGGCCCCCACTTCCTTGAAAAGCCGCGCCCATGCCTTGGGCCGCCACTGCTCAACAGCCTTGTTGAACGGCCCCGCAAAGTTGTAGTAGTCAAAATCCTCCCCGTACGTCTCCTTATGATGCTGCCACGTCGGCGAACCCTCGTTACGCAGAGTGTTGAGATACCACTCCGCATAAGGATTCTGTTGCCACCATACGTCCGCCGACACTTTGCCGAGCTCACCCGTCGTGGGCGCCCAGGCGGGCACCGAGTAAAGACCCCAATGAATAAAAATCCCGAACTTGGCGTCCTCAAACCAATCCGGCACCGGATGCGCAGCGAGCGACTCAGCCGTAGGCTTGTACTTCTGTTCCGCCGCACCTGCCACGCCTTCCGCCAGCGATAACGTGAATATCTGCCCCAAAGCAACAAACAACGAAAACCTTGCAAACATGCCTGTTCCTTTCGTTGACTCGCGCTATATGTTCCCGGAACGCCACCGAGGCGCCCTGCTTCACAACAGCCATCGCCAGAGCCCAACCGCTTACATCTCGCCACTAACCTTCTCAAAGTGTAGCCCACAAACCGCCATGTGTATAGCCGTGGGCAGCGACTTGAAACGCCGCAACGACGTCCTCAAGAGCAGCCGCCAGTAATACCAACGCGCCTTGGACAGGACCCCCACCTGCCACATGCTGCGCAAGGCCGCCTTGACTTCCACCCACGAAAAATGCTCCTTAGCGAGCGGGCGGTACTGACTCAAAAACGTGTCGATTCGCTCATAGTACAAGCGGGGCGTGTAGAGGGTTCGCACCATGTCTCGGTAGCCGCTAAGCAGCGCCTGATGGCCCATCGTAGGCGCAAAGTTCAGGTCCGCCCCGCCTTGTTGGCTCGCTATGCCTTCATACAGTCGGCCTTCCCGCTCCAGACGCTCCCAAAGGCGCGTCCCCGGCAGGGCGTACAGCACGTTCATCATCGCCGTCACGACACCGGTCTTCTGGATAAAGGCAATCTGCGCGTCGAAAATCGAGGTGGTATCACTGTCAAAGCCAACAACGAAACCGCCCATCACCTCCAGTCCCGCCCGCTGGATGTGCACGACCGCCTCGCCCAGGTCCCGCCCCGTGTTCTGGCTCTTGCCGCATTCCTCCAGGCTCTCCTCGTTGGGCGTCTCGATGCCCAAAAATACCTTGTTGAAATTCGCCCGCCCCATCAAGTTCAGCAGGGCCTCATCGTCGGCCAGGTCCGTGCTGGCCTCGGTGGTAA
>Ga0180432_10007669_pt1 | contig 13644 bp, 11 predicted proteins | sample SS_ome_10_FD_132414 | JGI IMG/M metagenome (GOLD analysis project Ga0180432, IMG submission 132414) | Hypersaline lake sediment archaeal communities from the Salton Sea, California, USA - SS_1_MS_2 metaG | ecosystem: Environmental > Aquatic > Non-marine Saline and Alkaline > Hypersaline >...
CGGTGGATCTCGTCGACCTCGTCGTCGGCCGCGCACACGGAGCGGGCGAGGTCCGGATCCTGCTGCACGAGCGCGTCCAGGGACCGCTTGAGCATGTCGCGGGTGCGCTTCGCCATCCCGGAAAAGTCGATCGGGAACTCGATCGCGGTGCGTTCGGCGAGGTGAATCGCGCGCTCGGCGACGTGCACGGCGAGGTCGCCGATGCGCTCCAGATCGTTGTTGATCTTGAGGACGGCGATAATGATGCGCAGGTCGCTGGCCACGGGCTGGTGCAGGGCGAGAGCCTTCAGGCAGTCTTCCTCGAGCTCCACTTCGATCTCGTCGATGCGTTCGTCCGCCAGAATCACCTGGTCGGCGCTCTCGATGTCGCGCGCGAGAATGGTCCGCTCGGCCCTCTGCAGGCTTTCCTCGACGAGGCCGCCGAGCACGAGCATCTTGCGCTTCAGGCTCTCGATTTCTCGGAACAGGTGGGTGGCCACGTGCGTCCCCTTAGCCGAATCGACCGGTGATATAGTCCTCGGTCGCCTTTTTCTGCGGAGTATGGAACAGTTCCTTCGTTCCGCTGTACTCGATGAGCTCGCCGAGGCAGAAGAACGCAGTCCAGTCGCTCACCCGGGCGGCCTGCTGCATGTTGTGGGTGACGATCACGATGGTGTAGTTGGTCTTGAGCTCGTCGATCAGGTCTTCGATGCGGCCGGTCGCCACCGGATCCAGGGCCGAGCACGGCTCGTCCATCAGCAGCACCTTCGGCGTGGTCGCCAGGGCGCGCGCGATGCACAGCCGCTGCTGCTGTCCGCCGGACAGGGCCAGGGCGGACCGCTTGAGCACATCCTTGACCTCTCCCCACAGGGCCGCCTTGCGCAGGCATTCCTCGACGAGTCCGTGCAGTTCGGACCCCCGGATCCCTTGCAGGCGCGCGCCGTACGCGATGTTGTTGAAGATGCTCTTGGGGAACGGGTTCGGGTTCTGAAAGACCATGCCCACCTGTTGGCGTAGGTTGACCAGATTCACGCGGCGGTCATAGATATCCACGCCCGCGACCTGCAGCGTCCCCTCGGCCCTGGTATTGGGCACCAGGTCGTTCATGCGGTTGATGCTGCGCAGGAACGTGCTCTTCCCGCACCCGCTCGGCCCGATGATGGCGGTGACCGACTCCGGGTAGATATCCATGGTGATGTCTTTCACGCCGGCCTTTGGACCGTAGTAGAGGGAGAAGTCCTTTGATTGGATGACGGCCCGCGGCCCCTCCTCGTCCGCCGACGGGCGCGCGGCGTCGTCCTCCCTGCGCGGCCTGGGGCCGAAGGCGTTCTGAGTCATCCTCAGCTCTTGATTGCGCACCGGGGGGTCCTTTGTGTTCATGGGATCGTCTGCCTCGCCTTCTGTCGTCATCCGCGTAGCTTCCTGGAAATTCTGGCGCGCAGCAGAATCGCCGCCAGGTTGAGCACCAACACGATCACGACAAGCGTCATGACCATGCCGAACTGCTTGTGGGGCACCATGGCCGCGATGCGGTCGCCCACGGCCATGTCGTACGAGCCGTAGGAGAGCGCGCGAGTGGGTTGGGCGATGCTCTCCGGGATGGGCCCCAGGGCGACCGCGGCAGTGAACAGGATCGGCGCGGTCTCTCCGGCCGCACGGCTCATGCTGAGGATGATGCCCGTGAGAATGCCCGGCAACGCAGCCGGCAGCGTGACGGTGACAAAGGCCCAGAACTGGCCGGCGCCAAGCGAGAGGGCCGCCTCCTTGTACGTGTGCGGCACCGCGCGAATGGCCTCCTCGCTCGCGCGAATCACCAGGGGCAGCACCAGCACGGCCAGGGTCAGAGACCCGGCCAGGATGCTGCTGCCCTCTGAGAGCCCCAGCCAGGGCAACAGGAAGACCACGAAGAACGCGAGCCCGAACAGGCCGAAGACAATGCTGGGCACGCCGGCGAGCGTATTGATGCAGGTGCGGATGACGAGGATCGCCGGGTTGTCCCCGCCGCATTCGATCATATACGCGGCGGACACCACGCCCAGGGGGACGGCGAACAAGATGGCGAGTATGGTCAAGAGCACGGTGCCGATGATCTCCGGTCCTACGCCGCCGAAGAAGTGACTCGCCTTGCTGTCGTCGATGAAATACTGCCAGTGGACGGTCCATCGAGGCCGCAGCATCTCGTCGAGGTCTTTCTCCAGAAGGGGGAAAAGCGGGGCCAGCGACGTGCCCGCAAACTGCTCCTCGCGAGGCACCCGCTTCTTGACCATGGGCTTGTTTGGTCCTGCGGGGACCCACTTCTCGGCCCAGAGCACGTTTTCGAGGTGCACCTGGGCTCGGTCCCACCGGGTGGCGCCATACTGGTTCATGATGAGCGCCGGCATCTCTTCCCCCGGCAGGGGGCCCAACAGGTTCCGCAAGGCGGCGAGCACCTCGTCCAAGGCCCTGCCGTATTCGTCGCGGTGGTCGAGATCCACAGACTCCACGATCCGGCGATAGTCCCTGGCCATCTCGAAGATGAGCTCGAAGGGGGTGTCCCGGAAGATCGAGTCCTCGCGGTGGGCGAGGACCTTGTCCAGCTTGTCGTGGGCCACCGCTTCCTGGTCCGTCTCATAGGCCTCGATCAACGTGTTGCGGATGTCTCTGGCAGCGCGGCGCCGGTCCCGGTAGACGTCTCGGTCTACGTTCTGGTCTCGGAGCAGATCCCCGTACGCGCGATTGGCCTCTCGGGCTTGTTCCACGAGCGGGTCAATGTCGATACCGCGCCGGAACTCGGCGATCATCTGGAAAACCGGGGCGCGCGCGGCCTCTGCCGCCTCCAATTCCTCGGCCAAGGCCTGGGCATCGCCGCGTTCATGCTCGTCCATCTGGAGCTCGCGGAACTCGACCGTGCCCCGGAATAAGACCGCGCTTGCGCCCTTGACCAGGATCGGGCCCAGCACAAGGAGCAGGGCCAGCGTCAGCAGGCCGAATACCACATAGGCCGCAATGGTAAAGGCCTTGTCCGAGATCCGTCTGCGGTTCACAGCTTCATCCCTCCCGCCCTCTTGGCTACGCGGTGGAGGAAGTACTCAGTGATCAGGTTCAGGATGAAGGTGAAGACAAGCAACAGAAGGCCGATGGTAAACAGCGCCCGGTAGTGGTCCGAGCCCTTCACCGTCTCGCCCATGTCGCCGGCGATGGTCGCGGTCATGGTGCGCACAGGTTCGCGCAGGTCCCACCAGGGGGAAGGGATCTGGGAGGCGTTGCCCGAGGCCATCCACACGACCATGGTCTCTCCGATCGCGCGCATGATCCCAAGAATCACAGCAGCAATGATTCCGTTGTGCGCGGCCGGAATGATAGTCTTGACGACCGTCTCCGCGCGGGTGGCTCCAAGCGCATAGGAGGCTGCGCGCAGATCCTTGCCGACAGCCATCATGGCATCCTCGGCCACACTGACGATCGTGGGCAATGCCATAATCGCAAGCAAGATCGCGGCGTTCAATGCGTTCGCACCGGTGGCCATGCCCAGGTGCTCCTGGAGAAATGGCGCGAACACCAAGATGGCGAAGAATCCGTATGCAACGGACGGGATCGCAGCCAGGAGCTCGACAACAGGCTTGATGATTTGTCGTGCCTGAAATGGAACGATGTCGCTCAGGAACGCCGCCGTCAAGAGACCCAGCGGCCCTGCAATCAGCAAGGCGCCGCCGGTCACATACAGCGAGCCGGCGAAGATGGCCAACGCGCCGAATTCCGCCTGGTCGGCCTCCGGGTACCAACCGGTACTGCCGAACATCTCGTCAAGGCCATACTTGGCGATGAACGGCCAAGCCTCGCGAATGATGAAGAAGAAGATCAGGAATACCGCCAAAACGGAGGTGGCGGTCAAGAGAAATAGGACCGCTCGCCCAGCCTTGCGCACGTAGTTGGTCAGCGACAATTCGCCGGGAGTGGTGAGCAGCGGCCGCCCGAAGGCGGCCGCTGCTGAGTCTGGAGGCAAGTTAGCCATGGGGAATTGCCTTCATCTATCTTCTCATCGCCATGATGTGCTTGTGCGTTCGTTGCGCAACGACCTAGTAGTTGGTGATCGGCACAAAGCCCTTCGCCTCGACGATCTCCTGACCGCGTTCACTCAGGTGGAAGGTGACAAACGCGTGGGTCGGAGAGCCGAGCTTGGGGAAGCCATTCGTCCACATGTACAGGGGACGGCTAACCGGGTACGTGCCCGATGCGATGGTCTTCTGCGAGGGCATGACCCCGTCAAGCTCCAGCGCCTTCACGTACGCGTCAACGAAGCCGAGCCCCACGTAGGCGATCGCGCCCTGGGTGGTCTTGACTCGGCTGTGCGCCTGCGGGTTGCTCTTCACGTACTCCACGCCGCCGGCCATCTTTTCTTTCTTCATGACCAGCTTGTGGAACGTCTCATAGGTGCCTGAGGAGGTGTCGCGGCTGATGGGCACGATCTCCAGGTTCGGTCCGCCGAGCTGGTTCCAGTTCGTGTACTTGCCCTTGTAGATATCGCGGACCTGTTCGGTGGTCAGCTCGCTGATCGGGTTCGAGGGATGCACCACCACGGAGACGCCGTCCATGGCCACCACGTGGGCCACGGGAAATACCCCGTTGTCCACTGCGTTCTTGAATTCCTTCTCCTTCATGAACCGGCTCATGTTGGCGATGTCGCAACGCCCGTCAACGAGCGCCGCCGCGCCGTCGCCGCTCCCGGTCTTCTTGACGGTGATCCGCCAATCAGGATGGTTGCGCATGAACTCCTCGGCGAAGGCGTCCGCGATCGGGCCGACCGTGGTGCTGCCCTCGAGCTGGAGCTCCGTCTCCGCCGCAAGCGCGCTCTGCGGCGCGGCAAGCACTGCCCCCACAAGGCCGATGACCGCCACCAGCATCCACAGCTTCCTCATTGTCGTCTCTCCCTTCTTCCCTGTCAACGTTACGAACCCCTCACAACGTCTTCCCGGTCGGGCCGGCCGAAGATCGTACCGACACAACCTCCACAATCGCCGATCTCTCCTCAGTTGCGCAAGTGCTCTCCTCCCCTAAGAAAAAGGACTCGATTCTGTTCTTGCAGGACCGCCCAGATCCCTCTCGGCGCGCATGCATCCGTTCCCGTCGGCAGGAGCAGGCAAGGCGCGAGCAAGGACCAGCAGGGCCCGAAGGACAGTCTCGATGCGTCCGCCCGCCAGAAGCGACGAGCCGGATCATTGCGGTCTCCGGTATCCTCTGCCTTGCCGCGCGTTGTCCTGCCTCCTTCGCGTCAGGCTCATACGTCATGCAAGGAGGATAGCCTAGTGCTGTTACCTCGTTGTGACCGAAAGGTTAGGAGTTGATAAAACGTACGTCCCGGGCCGCTGGGCCGGTCAGGTCCCAACCTGAACGGTTTCAGTAAGATAGAGCGGTCAGGTTCGAACACAAACCCTTCCCTAACATTGGCGGCCGTTGCGCAGGGCAGGGTACGTGCCCAATGGGTGGACGATTGTAGCTGATGCGAGGGCCGAGGGATCGGACCTAGCCGACGGGTGCTTGACGGGGCAGATGGATGGTAAACGTGCTTCCCTGGCCAGGCGTGCTGTCCACGGTCACGCGGCCGCGGTGGGCATGGACGATGTGCTTCACGATCGCGAGTCCCAGGCCGGTGCCGCCTTGCTGGCGGCTGCGCGCCTTGTCCACTCGATAGAACCGCTCGAAGATGCGCGAGAGGTGCTCTCGGCTGATGCCGCATCCCTGGTCCACGACTTGGATCTCGGTCTCGGTTGCGCTCACATTCGCTTCTACGCGGATGCTGGTGCCCGGATCGCTGTACTTGATCGCATTGTCGATCAGGTTGACGATCGCCTCTTCCAGAAGCGCTGTGTTCATCTCGGTTTGCACTCTCTGCGGGCACTCCAGTTCGATGCGGGTCTGGGACTCCTCGGCGCGTTGCCGGCAGGTGTCCACCGCGCTCACAAGCACATCCCGCACATTGCCGACGGACAACACGACGCCTTGCTTGTCCGCGTCTTCCTCAACGGCCGCAAGCAGGAGAAGATCCTGAATGATCGTGTTGAGCCGATCGTTCTGCTTGTTGATGATCTCCAGGAAGTGCCGTGCTTGGTGGCGGTCTTCCAGCCCATCGTCCAGCAGCGTTTCCACGAAGCCCTTGATCGAGGTAATCGGGGTGCGTAGCTCGTGCGACACGTTGGCCACGAACTCGCGACGTACATTTTCCAGGCGGTGGATGCGGGTGAAGTCATTGAGCACGACGACCGCGCCGATATGCTGTTCATCTTCGGCTCGCAGCACGGTTCCATGGACATGCAGATAGCGATCCTCGCCGGAGTTGAGGACAATCTCTCCTTCTACGGGGCGATCCTCGGACAGAGCTTGGTACAAGAGTGCTCTGAGCTCCGGATTGCGCACGACCTCTTCGATGCTTCTCCCGATCACGTCGGCGGCGTCAACGCCCAGCATGGCCGAGGCGGAGCGGTTCATGCTAATCCATTCCCCGTTGGTGTCCACGGCCAGAACGCCCTCGTCCATGCTGGTCAGAATGGCTTCCATCTCGTTGCGCTGCAGGGCGATGATGCGGATGCGGTCGTCTAGCTGCGCAGCCATGTGATTCATCGACTCGGCCAGGCCGCTGACCTCTTCCAGGCCGGCCAGAGGCATGCGGTCCTTAAGTTCGCCGCGAGCGAATCGTTCCGCCCCGAGGCGCATCTGGCCCAGAGGACGGGTGATGCGTCGAGAGATAAGAAAACTGGCGCCCAGGGCGACAAGAGCCATGACCACGCCCACCAGAACAAGACGCCGGACGATGGCGGCTTGCAGGGCGTCCAGGTCGGACAGGGGGGCCGCAGTGCGCACGATCGAGACAAGCTGATCGTCTCGCATGATCGGAACGGCCACGAACACGGCGTGGGCTCTCATGCCTCGGTCGTATCGCACGTCCACGGCGACGCGCTTGCGCAAGGCCTCCATAACCTCGTCGCGCAGCAGATTGGGATGCTGCCCACGCGGCGTTCTGTAAGACCGGGCAATGACCTCGCCCGAGGGCCGGAACACCACCATGCGCGTCTGGGTCATCTCGGCCAGCTCGCCGCAGGCCGTGTTCAGGGCTTCGATGTCGTTGGCAAGCACGTGCGGGAGAAGCTGCCGCCCCAACAGCCGCGCACGGAGTTCCAGGTCTCGACGCAAGTCGTTGACATGCGCGTCGCGGTGGGACGTCAGTGCAATGAGACCGACCGCGGCCATGGCCACTAGCGTGACCGTAAGGAACACCGGCGAGAGCTGGGCGACGAGCCGCTTGCGGCGCATCCCTATTCCTTGAACCGGTACCCGACGCCGCGCACCGTCTCAATGTACGCGCCGTGCTTTCCGAGCTTCTTGCGCAGGCCCACGACCTGGACGTCCACCGAGCGATCGGTGACCGGGTAGTCCTCGCCGCGCACGGCGTCGATGATTTGATTGCGCGTGAACACCCAGCCCGGTCGGCGGGCCAGGAATTGGAGAAGCCGGAACTCGGTGTTGGTGAGCTCTATCGGCCCGTTTGCGACCGTGACCTCATGTCGCACGGGATTGATGACCAGCTCGTGGACGCGGATGGTGGCGGTGTCGTCGTCCGGCGACGGGGTATGCTTGCGCAGGACTGCGCGGATCCGCGCCAGAAGCACCCGGGGGCTGAACGGCTTGGTCACGTAGTCGTCCGCGCCCAGCTCGAGCCCGGCCACGATGTCGGCCTCCTCGCCCTTGGCGGTGAGCATGACCACAGGAATGTGGGCCGTCTTGGGATCTCGCTTCAACAGCTTGCACACATCCAAGCCGTCCACCCCCGGAAGCATGAGATCCAGAAGGACCAGGTCCGGCGGCTGGCCCCGGGCCGATTCGAGCGCCGCCTCGCCGGTGGCCACGCAGGTCACTTCGTAGCCGTTCTTCTCCAGATTGTATCCGACGAGCTCGAGGATGTCCTCCTCGTCGTCGACCACCAGGATCTTTTCTTTCGCCATGGGTCCGGTCTCTCCGCAAAGAGTAAGGGTTCGAGACGCGCCACAACACAATAATAATGCATGAATGTGAGGTTCGAGTAAAGTCGGCTTTATGAATCGGTTAGAAGCCGCCACGCGAGGGCGGGGCTCGGCGTGGGATATCTGGCACGGGCTTTTCGAGACTCGCGCGACCTGGTACACTGGTCCGCAGGTATAGGCGTATGAGCGGCGTGTGGGCCTGAGGATTGGGACAAGCAGTATGGCGAAGCGCAATGCAGGCGAATCCCGCGACGTCATCCTGGAGTCCGTGGCCGACGGCGTCTTCACGGTGGACCAGGACTGGCGAGTCACTACGTTCAACCGCGCCGCGGAACGCATCACCGGCGTACGCCGCGAAGAAGCGATCGGCCGGCAGTGCTGGCAGGTGTTTCGCTCCAGCATCTGCGAGGCCGAATGCGCGCTCGGCGAGACCATGCGCACGGGCAGCAACATCGTCAACAAGACGATCTACGTGCTCAACGCCTCGGGCGAGCGGATTCCGGTGAGCATTTCCACGGCGATCCTGCGGGATCGCAAGGGCAAGGTGATCGGCGGCGTGGAGACGTTCCGAGACCTGACCGTGGTCGAGGAGCTGCGCAAGGAGTTGACCGAGAAGTACAGCCTGATGGACATCATCGGCCGCAGCAAGGTCATGCGCGAACTCTTCGACCTGGCTCCCCAGATTGCGGACAGTGACAGCACGGTGCTGATCGAAGGGGCCAGCGGCACCGGCAAAGAGCTCTTCGCCCGCGCCATCCACAACCTGTCCGGCAGGCGCGAACAACGGTTCGTGGCCATCAACTGCGGCGCGCTGCCGGACACGCTCTTGGAGTCCGAGCTCTTCGGCTACAAGGCCGGCGCGTTTACCGACGCGCGGGAGGATCGTCCGGGCCGGTTTGCCCTGGCGGAGGGTGGGACCATCTTCCTGGATGAAATCGGGAACGTCTCGCCGGCCATGCAGGTGCGCCTGCTGCGCGTACTGCAAGAGCGCGTGTACGAGCCTCTGGGCAGCGTGGAACCGGTGCGCGCGGACGTGCGCGTGGTCGCGGCCACGAATCAGAGCCTGCAGGACCTGGTCGCACAAGGCAGCTTCCGCCAGGACCTGTACTACCGGGTGAACGTGGTTCGCCTGCGCATTCCCGGACTGCGCGATCGCCGAGAGGACATCCCCCTGCTCGTGAATCACTTCATTGCCAAATTCAACCGGCTGCAGGGCAAGGACGTCGTTGGCGTGTCGGACGAGGTGCTGCGGATTCTGATGGAGCACACCTACCCGGGCAACATCCGCGAGCTGGAGAACGTGGTCGAGCACGCCTTTGTGTTGTGCAACGGCGGGTTGGTCGAAGTCGGGCACCTGCCGCCCGACCTGCGCCGCGCCGCTCGCGGGCCGGAAGAGACCGCGGGCCCGCGCGCCACGCTCAAGGAACTGGAGGCGTTGCATATCCTCGACGCGGTGCGGCGCAATGGAGGCAATCGAACCGCGGCCGCGCGCGAGCTGGGCATCAACCCGAGCACGCTGTTCCGCAAGGTCAAGAGCCTGGGCCTGTCTTTGCCCAAGCCGGGTCGAAGAGGCGGCTCCTGAGCCCCTTTCGGTTGCAGAGTGCAAGTAGTGCTGATATGAGATACTTGCGCTTTGCAAGCAATGCGAGGATCCCTGGTTCGGCCCGAATCCGTAGAACCCTATGCCATAAAACGAGTAGCATGTTTTCTCCCTTCGCGCGGAGCTTGTGGCCTCTGGTTTGCGCCAGGGAACGGGGACATGAGAGTGGCGATTCCGACATGGCAGGGAGGCGTCTCGCCGGTCCTGGACGTCGCGCGCAACCTGGTGTTGGTCGACATCGAGGCCGGGGCGGAACACGGGCGCCGCGAGGTGGCGCTGAACGAGGCGAGCGTCTCGGCACGAGCTGCACGGCTTGCGTCTCTGGCACCGGACGTGCTCATCTGCGGGGCCGTATCGCGGCCGTTGGAACAGGCCCTCCTCTCCTCGGGCATCCGGGTCGTCGCACAGGTGTGCGGCGCAGCGGATGAGGTGCTCGCCGCGTACCTGGCGGGCCGGCTTTCGGACGCGGTTTTCCGGATGCCCGGGTGTGGACGCCTCCCCCTCGCACGAGACCCCAAGGCGAGGCGCGACAGGGCAGGAGGCCAGGACCAGAGAATGCAGGCCTAAGCGCGAGCCCGAAGGCAAGCAGGGAGAATCAGGACTTTTTGCATACTGTCGATGCTGCGGAGTCGCACGCGCGCCTTACCCAAGGTGACGCGTAAGTACATCTGACCGGAATATGGAGAAAGGAACACGCTGTGAAAATCGCTGTCACGTCTACGGGACCGAGTCTGGATGACCAAGTAGAGCCGCGGTTCGGCCGCTGTACGTACTTTCTGGTGGTGGACACGGACACCATGGAGTTCGAGGCAATCCAAAATCCGAACATCGCCGCAGGCGGGGGCGCAGGCGTGCAGTCCGCCCAGCTCATGGCGGACAAGGAGGTCAGTACGGTGCTGACCGGCAACTGCGGGCCGAACGCCTTTCATGTATTCGGTGCGGCCGGGATTCAGGTCATTGTCGGCGTCACGGGGACCGTGCGAGACGCCGTGGAACAGTACAAACAAGGCGGCCTGTCCTCGGCCTCCCAGCCCAATGTGGAGAGTCACTTCGGCATGGGGGGCGCCGCAGGCCCAGGAGGCGGCATGGGTGGTGGTATGGGCCGTGGACGCGGCATCGGCGGCGGCATGGGCCGCGGCCAAGGAATGGGGCGCGGCATGGGCATGGCGCCCGGGCCTGCTCCCGCCCAGGGGCTCACGCCGGGCGCGGGCGCAAACGACGTGGATGCCCTGCGCGCCCAGGCCAAGGCGTTGGAAGAACAGCTCAAGGGCATGAACGATCAGATCGCCGAATTGGAGGGTCAGGGCGGGGCTTCGCCGCTCGTGGCGGTGCTGGACGCGGACAAGTGCACGGCGTGCGGGGTATGCGTGGAGACCTGTCCGGTCGGCGCGATAGGCCTGAACGACAAGGCGGTTGTGGATCGCGCTACGTGCACGGGTTGCGGCCGATGCGTGGCCGAGTGCCCGCAGGACGCCCTGTCGCTGCAGGCGCGGTCCTGATGGTCTTGGGGATCGAGCGATTGGGTTCGATCATCGCAGCGATATGAGGTGAGTTCGAAGGAATCGCGAAGGGGACGTTTGCATGCGGACAGCGGACATCGTGGTCATCGGCGGAAGCGCCGCCGGGCTCACCGCGGCCATTACGGCCCGCCGACATTACCCGGAGAAGAAGATCCTGCTCATCCGCAAGGAAGAGCGTGTGCTCATCCCGTGCGGGATTCCGTACATCTTCGGGACCGTAGGGAGCCCGCAGAAGAACCTGATCCCCGACGGGATTGTCGAGAAGAACGAGATCGAGTTGCTGATCGATGAGGTGACGGCGCTCGACCGAGAGAGTGGACAACTGGGCACACGCGCGGGCGAGCGCATTGGGTATGACCGGCTCATCCTCGCCACGGGGTCGCTGCCCTCCATGCCGCCCATCCCAGGGTTCGAGCTGGAGAACGTGTTCCCGGTATTCAAGGACGTAGCTCACCTGGAAGAGATGCAGAAGGCGCTCCAGGGCGTTCGGGACCTCGTGATCATCGGCGGTGGATTCATCGGAGTGGAGTTCGCCGACGAGTGCAAGAAGAGCCTGGACGCGAACGTGAGCATCGTGGAAATGCTCCCCCACTGCCTGATGCTGGCGTACGACGAGGAGTTCTGCGCACACGCCGAGGACTTGCTCAGAGACCGAGGGATCGCGCCCCGTACGAACACCAAGGTCGCGCGGCTCGTAGGCAATGGCCGGGTGCAGGGCGTGGAGTTGTCCGGTGGTGAGACTCTGCCCGCGCAGGCGGTAATCCTGGGCATCGGGGCCACGGCGAACGTGGACCTGGCCAAGAATGCCGGCCTGCCCCTGGGGCCTACGGGCGGCGTGGTCGTGGATCGGACCATGCGCACCATGGACCCGCGCATTTTCGCGTGCGGAGACTGCGCGGAGAAGATTTCCTTCTTCGGCGGACGGCCCTCAGGCCTGAAGCTGGCCTCCATCGCCACCGCGGAGGCGCGCATCGCAGGCGCGAGTCTCTTCGACACCCGCCGCGAGAACATCGGCACCGTGGGCGTGTGGTCCACGGTTATCGGGGACACCGCCTTTGCGACAGCGGGCCTGACCGAGACATTGGCCGCGCGCCACGGCTACAACTATGTGGTCGGCGCGGCCGAAGCCGTAAACCGCCACCCGGGCGGGATGCCCGGGGCGCATCCGCTGAAGGTCAAACTCGTGTTCGAGCGGCATACGGGCGTGCTGCTCGGCGGGCAGCTTATGGGCGACAAGGCCGCAGGCGAGCTCATCAACGCGGTGAGCGCCTGCATTCAGAACCGCATGACCGCCGAGGACATCGCCATGTTCCAGACGGGCACCCATCCGGCACTGACAGCGTCGCCGATCGCGTATCAGTTCGTGAACGCGGCCGAGGAAGCCATTGCGGCTGCGCGGTGAACGGATATTTGGGGAGACGCGACATGGCCAAGGTCCTGATCGTAGACGACGACGCGGACTTCCGCGAGACCTGCCGGATTCCCCTGGAGGCCGCGGGCCTGCAAGTGGCCGAAGCGGACAATGCGGACGCGGGCCTGGCAAAGGTGCGCGCAGAAAAGCCCGACGTCGTGATCCTGGATGTGCTGATGCCCCAGGAGTACGACGGGTTCGACCTCGCGCGCCGCATCCGAGAGGAGCTCGATCTCCGGGAGCTGCCCATCGTGATGCTGAGCGTCGTGCATCAGACGAAGCGAGTGCCGTATCGATTCAGCCCGGACGAGACGCACCTTCCGGTGGACGCGTTTCTGGACAAGCCCGTGCCGCCGGAGGTGTTGGTCAGAAAGGTGCGAGAGTTGCTGGGCCTGCATCGAGAGGAGCCGCAGTCCCCGCTCTAGGAGCGGGCGCGTCGCCTAGCACGGCCGGACGGGCTTGCGCCCTGCGCGTTGGACCGACCGGTGCCGGGCGGCAGGCGCATGAGGGACAGGCGTCCTTCGCGTAGAGACAGCGGATGCGTCGATTGACACCAATTGGACAGAGCTCTTTGCGGTGGGAGAATCCGATTTGAAGATAGCGATCTCGAGCGGAAAAGGCGGCACGGGCAAGACCTTCATCGCCACGAACCTGGCCGCGCTGCTCGCACAGGAGAGCAAGGCGACCACGTATCTCGATTGCGACGTGGAGGAACCGAACGGCCACTTGTTTCTCAAGCCTACGATCGAGCGCAGCGAGGCAATGACGGTGCGCGCGCCCCTGCGCATGGACCCCGAGGCCTGCACCGGGTGCGGAAAGTGCGCGCAGGCCTGCCACTACAACGCGATTGCGGTCATCAAGAACAAGGCGCTCCTGTTCCCGGAGCTCTGCCACGCGTGTGGGGCCTGCGCCCTGGTGTGCCCGACGGGCGCGGTGATCGAGGGCGACAAGGAGATCGGCGAGCTGTTGCACGGCAAGAGCGGCGAGGTGGACTTCCACTACGGGTTGCTCAAGACCGCGGTAGGCGGCATGTCGCCACGGCTGATCCGCGGATTGAAGCAATACGCGGGCGCGGACATCACGATCCTGGATTCGCCTCCGGGCACGGCGTGCTCCGCCGTGGAGACGGTCAAGGACGCGGAC
>Ga0180432_10007670_pt1 | contig 13643 bp, 10 predicted proteins | sample SS_ome_10_FD_132414 | JGI IMG/M metagenome (GOLD analysis project Ga0180432, IMG submission 132414) | Hypersaline lake sediment archaeal communities from the Salton Sea, California, USA - SS_1_MS_2 metaG | ecosystem: Environmental > Aquatic > Non-marine Saline and Alkaline > Hypersaline >...
TCGATGATCATCAGGGACCGGGGAGCTACTCGGTTCTCTGGGATGGAAGAGATGCAGCCGGGCGGAGAGTGGCATCGGGAGTTTACTTTGCCCTTCTCATGGCCGACGATTTCAGAGCGACCAAGAAGATGGTCTTGCTCAAGTGAGCGGCTGTGCGCCGCCTACGCCGATGTCCTCCTGCTGTGCTGTTTCAGTGCATCGACCTTGCGAAGATACGCGTCCATATCAAACTTCCGCTCCAGGCCGCGGGCATTCATGTACCGCACCTTACCGAAGATCGGCCGTTCGGTCCAGGGCCGGTCGTGCTTACCGAAACACCAGGCCACGGAAGCGAAGGAATTCGGATCGCGACCGTCGAGGAAATACCGGTTGTTGAGGTGAAGGGCCGTCTCAAACGCCTTCTTCGGCGAACGGGTCCATTCCAGAATCTTTTTCCCCCAGTACATCCGCATGTAGTTGTGCATGAACCCGGTGTGGACCATCTCCTGCATGGCCGCATTCCAGTAGGGATCATGTGTCGCGGCGCGCTCCAGGTCTTTGAGAGAATAAGTATAGGGTCTCTTGTCCCGTGCGTGATCCTGGAGCGTCTTCTGCGCCCAGTCCGGCAGGCAGGCAAAGGCATCGTAGTGGGGATTGAAGCGTACGAAGTTGAGACTGAGCTCCCGCCGGACGATGAGTTCTTCCAGAAACGCGTCCTTTGATGCCCTTGGTCGGCCACGGGCAGCCCGGACGGCCAGTGCGATCTGCAGGGGAGAGATCTGGCCGAAGTGGAGATACGGACTCAGGAATGACGTCACATCCAATCCCGGCTCGCTGTGGAGGTCCGCGTAGTCCTTGAGCGACGTCCGAATGAAGCGGCGCAGCAAACGCTCGGCCTCAGCCGTGCCTCCGGTGAACGATCCGACGGGCCTGATGCTTCTTCGCACCCGGAGCCTCTTGAGCAGGAGATCGATCCTCTCGAGCTTCTCTCCCCGCATGCGAAGACCGAGAGAATCTCGCCGGATTCTCGATGTTCGGAGTGGAACGAGAAATGCCGGCAGATGCCTGTGGATCCTTCTCCGGATTGTGGCGGCCGCGTACTCCTCCTTGTCCGAGGAGGTGTCCACCGGGACCACCGCGTCGCTCTCGACTTCCACCAGCGGGCACTTGAGGTTTCGGGCTGCGCGAGTCCTCCACCGCCGCTGGACGCGGAGATAGCCCCGGTCGACGATGACCATCGACGCCTTCCGACCCATCTCGGCCACGCCCCGGGACGGATCCTCGAGGCGCAGAACGAAGCGGATTCCACGTTTCTCGAGAGTCCGGGAGGTTTCTTTCAGTCCCTCGAGCATGAATGCATAGTGTCTCAGATTGGCCTCGGGGAATCCTGAGGTCAGACCGAAGTAGGCCACCAGGGGCTGGCCGAGTTCGTTGGCAGAACGGATGGCGTATTCCAGCGCGTGATTCCACTCGGCCCGCTGGGATGCCTGCATCCAGTACAGGACATATCGGCCCGCCACCGTGTCCCCTCGATTCAAGCGATGGATTCTCTCCGGCCGGATCATGGCGTGAAGTCTCCTCCATACATGCGATTCATCACGCGTGGTTTCTGAGTTGCAGCTCCGCGGGGTGTGGGTGGAGGTAATGCTGCGTCCTGAGATAAGACTCGTCGTATTTCCGAACGTAGTGGTTGATGAGCGTGATGGGGACGATTAGCGGATACCGTCCGTCGTGATAGTCCATGATCAGTCCCGCCATTTCCTGCTTCTCGTCCGGGGAAAGGACCTTCTTGAAGTAGCCGGCCAGGTGCTGGAGGACATTCGTGTTCTTCTTGCGACTGCTCTTGACTCGAAGGGCGGTCAGAAACCGGCGCTCGTACTCCGAATAGAGTTCCCGAAGGCGGAGCTCCTTTGCCCGGGCGACGAGCTTTCCCATCTCCCTGTAGTGCTTGGGGCTGTGGGCAAGAAGCAGCAGCTTGTGGGTGGTGTGGAATTCCACCAATGCCCCTCGAGATTTCCTTTCCTCCAGGAGATCCTGCCAGCGCCGGTAGGCGAAGATTTGCTCGACGAAGTTCTCCCGAAGGTCCGGGTCGTGCAGCCGGCCGTCTTCCTCCACGGGAAGGAGGGGAAAGTGCTCCATGAAAGTCCGGGCGAACAGGCCGACTCCTTTCTTTGAAGGCATGTTGTTGTGGTCGTAGACCTTCACTCTCTCCATTCCGCTCGACGGCGAACCGTTGCGGAAGACGAAGCCGGAGAGGTTCTCCGACTCCAGCTCCCGGACCCGTCTCCGGGCCCAGCGGAGCATCTGATCGGTCAGGTCTTTCCCCGTGCGTGACGTCATGAGCCGGTAGTCGTGGATGGTTCCGACCAACCGCATGCTCTCGCGGGGGACGGGCAGGCCGCACTCTACCTCGGGGCAGACCGGGACGTAGTCGACGAAACGGCCGAGCGTGTCGACCAGATAACGGTCCAGCTTGTGCCCCCCGTCGTAACGGACATTCTCGCCCATAAGGCAGGTGCTGATTCCGAGTCGAATTCGAGAGATCATCTCCATGGACGCGACACCCCCGGCAGAGAAGCGAATGATAAAGTCTATTCAATCATAGAGCGATGCCGTCGGTTTGGCAAGGAAGAACAGTGCCGGGAACCGGATAGCTCTGCATTCCGATGTTGACTCGGACCCCGAAAGTCGACAGAGTGAGAGGGGTCCGATGTGGCGGTTCTCGTCACGCCGGAATCGGATGCTGCAGTGGAGACCGGGAGGGACTCATGGATGGGGACACCGAGATCGGCGGTGAGAAGAGTCGTCTTCTGGAAAGCGCCGTGTGGGGATGCGTGTTGATTCTCGTCTACGCGGCCTTGGTGAGTCTTCCACTAATCATCGCCTTCGGGGTTCATCCGGAGACTGACGAAGGACCTGTTGCGGAACTCGGCAAGGGCTTCGCTCTGGTGGGAGTGGCGCTCCTGGCGCTCCAGTTCGTGATGGCCGCGCGCCTTCGATGGATCGAACGGCCCTTCGGACTGGACATCATCCTCAGCTTCCACAAGGCAATGGGAGTCTTTGCTGCGATTCTCATTCTCCTGCACCCGATCCTCCTGGCCGCCTCGGGCGGCTGGGGGCTCCTCTACAACATCCGGCAGCCCTGGTTCATCTGGTTGGGGAAGATCGCCCTCCTTCTGCTGCTCATTCTGGCCGCCTCGGCCGTCCTGCGGCCGCGCCTTGCAATAGCCTACGAAACCTGGCGCCGCCGGCACAATCTGGCGATCGTGATCTTTGGACTGGCCTTCATTCATTCGGCGGTCGTGGGCGATGACATGCACAACCCGGCGATGTGGGGGTTGTGGCTCGGCTTCCTGGGGATTGCCGTCTCTGCGTACGCTTATCACAAGGCGATTATTCCGTGGTCGGCCCGACGATCGGCCTTCGTTGTCCACGACGTGAAGTCCGAAACGCACGACGTGTGGACGCTGGAACTGGAACCCCCGGCGGGAGCCACGGTGTTCGACTACCGCCCCGGCCAGTTCCAGTTTCTCACCCTTTTTCGTGGGGACAGAGGATGTCCCATCGAAGAGCATCCTTTCACGATCGCGTCCAGTCCCACCGAGTCGAACCTTTGCCTATCCATCAAGGCCTCCGGGGACTTCACGGCGACGGTTCGGGAGACGAGGGTCGGCGACCGGGCGGCGGTGAGAGGTCCCTACGGTCGCTTCAGCTACACGTACGATCCCGGGAACACGGACCTCGTGTTCATTGCGGGTGGAATCGGGGTGACCCCCTTCCTGAGCATGTTGCGGCACATGCGAGACACTGAAGCGCCGATCGACGTTCTGCTCATTTGGGGCAATAAGAGTGCGAAGGACATTGCCTTTCGCGAGGAGTTGGGCGACATGGCCGCCGCCGAGCGGCCCTCCGTTCGCGTCGTTCATGTGCTGAGTGATCCGGGCGATGATTGGAAGGGAGAGGCGGGGTACGTGGATCGAGGGATCATCGAGCGTCTTGCCGGGGAGGGGCTCGCCGGCAAGACATACTACGTCTGCGGACCTCCCGTCATGATGGAGAAGGTCTTCGCGAATCTGAGATCGCTGGGAGTCTCGTCCGGGCGGGTGCTTTACGAGCGCTTTGCTCTTTAACCCAAGTGGATCAAGACCCGCCGTTTTGGGAAAGCAGGGGCGAGTGCCGCGCCCGCACCATCACGTTTGTGAGTGATCCGGTCGGCGGGAAGGAGGTCCGTCCATGAGGCGAATGCAGGTTTTCTCCATGGTGACCGTTCTGGTGGTTCTTGTCGTTCTGGCCATGAGCGCCGGATTCTCGGTGATTCGAGCCCTTTGAGGAAACGCCCGATCCCGCGCCCTCAATGTTCGGAGCCCTCCATCACCGCCTTCCCCAGATCCAGATCCAGGATTCCGGATACTTCGCAGGTTCTCTCCCAGGCTTTCCGCGTAAGCTCGCCGGAGATCAGTCGAGGGATGACGGTGAAAGGTCGAATCACCATTCCCTCGTGAAGGAAGATCACTTCCTCGCCCACCTCAAAGCGGATCTCCCAGCCCCGGGTGTCCAGCGCTACGGCCAATACCGTGCCGAGAGTCTGTTGCGCCCAGTCGCGGCGTTCTTCGGCGGTGACGCCTTCCGCCACCGGTTTTCCAAGACTCCTGGAAAGACCCTCGAGGTCACGGGAGAGTTCAGGAATCCCTTGCGGCGTGATGCCCAGCAGAGCCCGAGCATGTTTCCTCGCGATCTCTCTCTGATCCGGAAGCCAGACCTCCCGGCCGACATTGTCCCACGTTATCGGGATCACTCTGTCGGTCTGGGGCACCTGGAGCATCCATTGGAAAAGTTGAATCTCGAGTTCCTCCGTGCTCTCAATCAACGTGAGGGCCGGAGAAGTCCCGCCGGGCCAGGCGACTTCGGGCAGATGCTCGAGAAAAGCGATCCGTTCCTGGAGAGGAGGGTGAGTGTCGTAGGGGTGGGTTCTCCGGGGAGGGATCTTGGAAGTGAGACATTCCACAATGGCCTCCGCCACCGGTGCGGAATCCAGAAATCGCCGACAGCCTTCGAGCATGGGCGGGCGGAAGCCCCTCTCTACGATGGGCTTCACCCAGTTGATCCAATACGCTTCGCAGGCGGGTTGGAGGCACCGAATCAGGCGCAGTCCTTCGATGAGAGGGCCGGACCCTACGGCCCGGGCCGCCGTCTCATCCGCTGTCAGTTCCTGCTGTCGGGACACCGAGCGAGTGATTCGAAGGAACATCATGCCGTAGAGGGCGAAGAGGATCTTGAGTTTCGATCCGTGCTTGTCCAGCTCCTGAAGCGTGCGGGCGATGGCTTGACGGGTCCGATGAATCCAGGGACCCAGTCGGGTATCCCCGCCGTGGAGATGACCGAGCTCGTGCGCCAACACCGCCCGGAGCTGTTGCACGCTGAGTGCTTCCAGGAGCGGCAGGCCGATGCCCATCACACGCCGGCTTCCGAGGCCCAGAAACCCGCCACGGTGGGCTACCCAGGCTTCGGCTTGCGGGAGCAGGTAGACTTCCGAAGGCATTTCTTGATGGATGGCCCGGGCCACGCCGGAGAGGGTCTCGAACAGCTTGGGATACCGTCCCGGGTCCAGGATTGATCCGGGAGGCGCAAAACGGTCCGGTCTCGGGAGAATCGACCAGAGGATGACGGCCGCGCCCGGGATACAGAGGATCAAGAACAGCGCGTGGAGAATCCCCAGGTACTTCCAGCCAACGTACGGGATATAGAGGAGCACGGCCACGATCGCGAGAGACAGAACGTAGAATCCCACCGTTACGGCAATCGCCAGGACGGCTCTTGAAATCAGAGAGGTTGAGCGCGACATCCAGGACCCCTACGATCAGACATCGCCCGAAAGCGAAACTGCGGGACCATTGAACGCGTCCCGCATGGGTGCATTCGAAGTGACCCGCTCCCATCACCTTTGCCCGAATGCCCACCCACCGCGAGATGTGTCCCCGACGAGGTGCCGAACGCTCGGCGCACGGGCCCGAGGCACAACGCAAAGCGGACGAGTTGCGCCCATCCCGCCCCATTTACATGCACGGGCGGAATTTTCACTGCCCGCTTCTTTGTAGATGCCGGACATTCCCAAAACCGAATATCATTCTTTTCTTGCGAAGTCAAGAACAAGTGTAGGGTCCGCACATCTACAGATCAGAGAGCCCGAAGGCGGATCTTCCTCCACAATCCCGAGTCAACGCGCGGCCCCGTTCTGCCGATCTTGTTGGAGAACGGTCAAATGTGTTGCCAACGCGTGATGCACCCTCTATACAAGAGGAGGAGAAGATTGGGCCGAGCCGGAGCATCGGGCATCCAGACGAGGGGCAGGAGCGCGGGGCGGCACATGAGGGTTCTTTTTTCGGGGATCAGCATCCAGGGTAGGCGGGCGGAGAATCAGGACTCGGTCTGGGGAAGAACGTACCGGCGTCGTCAAGGGTGCCTGCGCGCCGTGGCTGCCCTGGCCGACGGCATGGGCGGCGTCCGGGGGGGGGCGAGAGCCGCCGGTCTGGCCGTTGCGACGGTGAAGGAATCTCTCCGGGAACCCCCGCCGACGGATTCGGATCTGGTCTCATGGGTCCGGACGCTCTTTCTTTCCTGCCACCGTCGAATCGCTGAAGAGGGACAGGCGGACGAGTCCCTGCGGGGCATGGGAACGACCCTGGTGCTGGCCGCCGTTGGGGAGGCCGATGTGGTAGTGGGATGGGTCGGGGACAGCCGGTGTTACCGGGTCACGGGAAGCGGCGCGGAGCCGGTCACCAAGGACCACACCGTTCTCCAGGAAGTTCTCGACAAAGATGTCAAGACCCTTGAGGAACTCAGGGAATCCATCGAGTACGCCGCCCTGTCGGCGACCCTCACTCGCGCGCTGGGAACCGAAGGCCAGGCGGCACCGGATACCCGGCGTCTCCCGATCCGGGAGAATGAGATCTATTTCCTGTGTTCCGACGGCTTGACCGGCTCGATCCTGGAGCCCGTCGTGAAGCCCGGGGTGATTCACGGGCAACTGGTCGGCCATCGGCACATGCGCCCGGCCCTCAAGAACCTCGCGAGCCTTGCGTACTACGGCGGAAGCTCCGACAATATCTCCATCGCCACCCTCGAACTCGGCAGGCTTCCCCGGTCCAAGCCTTGGGCGAAGAAGGAACCGAATGTCGAGTAGGATTTCGGGTGCCCGCCTCGAGTGTTTTCGTTCATGCCTCCGGATTCATCACGCGCCCGAAGAAGAGGATTGCGCCGGTCGCGCGGTCGCGAATCAGGAACAGGAAGGGCCGGTCCGCCTTGAGCTGGTTCTGCACGATCGACGTCTCGCTTACGACGACCGCCGTGGCGGCCGCGGCCTCGGTACCCTTCTCATCGACGGCGATAAACGTTTTGTGGAAGGCCTCGCTGATATAGAGGTGCCGGTCGTCCGCATCGATCATCCCGCTGAAGTCCGCACAGGGATCGAGCGTCTTCGCGAAACACGGGATAAACGGCACCTCCATTCCCATTGCCTTCAGCGTCTCCTTGAGCCTGAAGCTCGATTCGAAGCTGAACGAAGGCAGGGTGAGGGCGATCTTGGTCAGGTCTCCCAGATCCGAGAGAATGCCGGCAAGCCGATCCGCATCCAGGCTCGACTCGAACTCTGAGAAGCTCCCGGACGCCGGGAGTAGAATCACCATGGAGAGTTCATCGTGGTGATAGTTGAGCTCAACGGCCTGGTATCCGTCGCCTTCGACGTACGGATAGTATTCATCCTGCCACATCATCGGAACCGACACCGTACCGCCGTCGAGCAGATAGAACGGGCCGTCCTGAGTATCCAACTCATTAAAAGGTGATGCCCAGGGCGCTTTCAGGTATAGGGCGTTCGTGATGACGGCTCGAGTGAGTGCGTCGAGCGAGCCAGCCGGCAGGAGATTTTGTATCCTGTCCATCGTTCGATCCTCGACCCACCCGTTGATGATCTCCCGCGCCGCCTCGAAAGCTCCCCGATAGTCCATCGCTTCGATTCCACAGCCGTAGTTCTCGGCGAGGACGTCGAGATACTCTTTGCGGAAGGGGAACGTAATCTCTCCCCAGAAGGCATTGGCGACGTAGATCTCCACGGGATCCCACTCGGCATCGCCCGGGTGGTTGCGCTTGGCCAGCTCGAGATCAAGAACGTTGTACGCATTGTGGAGGTCCGTCTGGCCGAGGCCGTAGCACAGCGCCTCGGCCATCTCCGTCTCTGTTTCCCCCCGGGCGCCCGCATGGACCATGGCAAACGCCGTTCGGATACTCAAGGGGGAGACGAGGAGATTCTCCGATTCGTCCTTGCCCTCGATCAATGTTCTGTAGAGTGCCAGTGTGAACTCGTGATTCCCCCGAACGAGCTCGCCCAGATCCGAGTCGTCGGGTGTAAGATTCCGCTGGAGTGTCGAATGAAGGCTCTGCCAGGTGTCGTCGCCGGTGATGACGACCTCGGCATTGTTCTCGGCGGGATCACCGCCGGTGGGTTTCTTCGCAGAGTCTCCGCACCCGCAGAGAGACAGTACGATCAGAAGGCCGATCACGGACAGGGGGGACCACCGGTTCAGGAATGTGCGAAGCATGGTTCCCTCCTTTTCTAGTGGTGGAGGGTTCGCCCGATTGGGAAGCGGGCACTGGCCGGCCGGAATTTCTCCAGCCTGCGTCATTCATTTCAACAACACATAGTATCCAGAAAAGTGTCGAATGTCAAGGGGCAGGCCTTGGAGGCCCGCCCGGAGACAAGTATGGAATGACGCATTTCGATCTCGACTCTCGACTTTCACCTTTCTGCAGTTTAAGGGCGGGTCCGAAAACCCGCCCTTTGAACAGACACAACAGTGGCCGGATTACTTGTACTTCTTCTTGACCTCGCTCCAGGTCTTTGACTCCTGCTCGGACTTGGGCGAAGCGTTCACGGTCGGATCGCCCGGGCAGCAGCCGTCGCCGATGTTGATCTTGATGAACTGCTGTTCCATGCCGTCGCCGCTGCAGATGTCTCCACAGTCCACCTCGAGTCCGTTCTCGCCTTCGAAGACCCTGATCTGCGGATTCTCGATGCCCAATGCTTCGAGATGGGCGCGAATCTCGGCCTCGATCTCTTCGGCGGTCTTGCCCTCGGGAGATAGATAGAGCTCAAAGGCTCGCTCGGAGCAGGCGTCTCCCGGCAGTGGAGGTTCCATGCCGTCGATGCTGACCTGAATCGGTCCGAGAGCATCATCGGAGTCTTTCGTCATCTGCATCTCGATCTTCATCTGGCCGTCGCCCATCTCGACGTCTACGAACGCGTTGGCGAATCCGGCGTCCTCCAGTTGCGAGCGGATTTCCTCGGCGATTTCCTCGTCGGTCTTGCCATCGCTGTTGACCTGAATGGCGACGATCTGATCGGCCGCCGCCGCATAGACGTTACCCGTCACGCGCTCGGTAAGCGGGCGGATCCGGGCTTCCGCTTCCAGACCGCGGTCGTTGAGCTCCTGGGCGAAGGCTTCGGTAATTCCCTGGACGGTGGACCGAGCGCGCACGGGCAACTGAGCGATCAGGGTGGAGCCGCCCATTCCGGCGTGAACGGAGATGTCCTCCGCCTGGAGAGCCTTCCCGAACTCGTCGGCGATCATGCGCAGGTTCGTTCCCTGCGGCAGAGGACCGGCCAGGGCCAGGCGCGCCTCGTAGCCCGTGGTTCGAGTGTAGGACACGGGTACGGCCAACAGCACGGCGGCGACTACGGCCACGCCGAGCGCCGTCGCCAGCCGGGGCCGAGACTTGAGTGACTGGAACAGGTTCATGAGCCATCCCTCCTGGGGCTTACGCAGATTCCGATTCCATATGGCCTCTGCAGTTCTGTCGATGTTGGGCACATTCCGGGCGGTCGATTTCCCGAGCGCTTCCAGATCCCGGCCCAGCTGGTCGGAGATCCGACGCGCTCCCTCGGCTTCATCCGGATCTCTGAACTGTGGAGGTTTCATGACGGTTCACCCTCCGTGAGAGGACGGGCTCGACGCGGCGTATGAAGAAGCGTCATGGCGCCGAGCGAAGAAGTATTCCGTCCGGAGTCCGTCCGGTCCGGCAACACTCCCGGCCTCTCGTAGTAGCGGCGAAGCCGCTCACGCCCGCGCGCGAGCCTCGACTTTACCGCTGAAATGGAGACCTTCTGGAGGTCCGCGATCTCCTCGATCGAAAACCCCTCGATCTCGAAGAGCACCACGGCCTCTCGCTGGACGGGGGGAAGAGTCGCGAGTGCCCGGGACACCCGCTCGGCTCCCCGCCGCTGTTCATCCCACTCGGTCCCGTCCTCGCCCGCCGGATCGATCCTCGAGGCATCGCTCCCCTCAAAAGAGACGAAGCGACGCCAGAAGCTTCGACGGTAACGACTACGGTGCACGGAGAGAAGAACAGAGTAGAACCAGGATCGAAAGCACGACTCCTCTCTGAGGGTCGGAAGTTTCTCGTACGCGCGAAGCACGGCCTCTTGGAAGAGGTCGTCCCCGTCGGTCTCGGACCGGCCGAGTCGCCGGGCCGTCGCCGCCGCCTGATCGTGAATCGGTCTCAGAAGATCGATCAGTCGCTTCCAGGATTCCGCCTGCTGCACGTTGCCCTTCCATCCTCTCAGGGTGGGTCGCCGGATACTGGCCCTCGTTCCGTAGACGCTTGGGGCGCTCTCCAGGTCGCAGGAAATTTCGAGAAACGGCTAATGTATGATACACCAAGAAGGTAGAGTAAGTTTCGAGGAATGATGAACACGCTGGAACCGCGCGAGCCGGATCGATTCCCTTTGCGAGCCACCGCGGGGACCTAGTCGGTCCTCTTCCCGGCGATTTCTCGATCGCCCTGCGACCAGATCAGGTGCGTTGCTTGACCGGTCTCTTCATCCATCAGGAATTCCACCTGCGCGTCGATCACCTTCAGGAAGAATCGAGTCTCGGACTCCGGGTACAGACGCACCGGGGCCTGATGTTTCGGTTGTACGAAGAGATAGCCTCCCTCATGGAAGACCCGGACGGTCATGTCCATCGGAAGCTCATAGCCGCCGGCGTAGCGGCCGAACCGTGTCGGATCGATATGCACCGGCACCCGGACCTGAAGGGGCTCCACCTCCTCGCCCGCCATGAGTTTCAGAATACTGAGGCCCAGCTTGTCGATCGCCATGACCGCCGAATTGCTCAGCACCACGACTCCGATTCCCAGCGCCTTGTGAAAAGCCACGATGCTGTGGTATCCGCCGCTCTGTCCGTTGTGCCAGATCACGCCTCCGGACTGAAGATGCCAGGCCATTCCGACACCGTCGCCGCGGTCGTTGATCCCGAGAATCGGTTGGTGCGTCGCCGCGATCGCGTTGGACAGAGGGGTTTCTGTCAAGCCCAGGTTGGCCGAGAGGAAGAGGAGCAGGTCGTTCACCGTGGATCGGAGGGCGCCGGCCGCAGGGATGGCGGGGATGTCCCAGGTTGGGGCCGGGCGGCCGTCTGCGTCGTGCCCTTCGGCGAACCGGGTGGTCTGTTCATCCGAGAGGGCAACCCGGGTGTCCTTCATCCCCAAGGGGTCGGCGATTCTCTCGACAACGAGATCTTCAAAACTCTTGTCGGTCTTGAGCGAGAGGATATGCCCCAGGAGTCCCATGCCGATGTTGCTGTACTCGTAGGCCACGCCGGGTTCGCGGGGCAGAGCGTATTCGGACACGTAGCTGTACATCTGGGCCACGCTGTAGTCGGCGTAGGGATTCGTCACCTCACGGGGCTCCAGGTTCGACGGTAACCTCGGGAACCCCGATGTATGAGATACGAGATCCTGAAGGGTGATTTGCCTTTCGGGATTCCGATGGTATTGTGGGACCGTGACAAAGGGAGGCAGGCAGTCGCCGGCGCGATCGTCGAGGCGGGCGTCGCCGCTCTCGACCATGTCCGCCAGGAGAAGAGCACAGAACACTTTGCTCAGGGATCCGATCTCGAAGAGGGTGGAGCCGCCGGGTGTCCTTCCCGCCTCCAGAGACGTGGTCCCGTATCCGGCAACTTCCGTCCCGCTGGAGTCGATCACGCCGACAACGAGCCCCACCGCCATTTCCCCTCGAAGCAGGGGTTCGACCATCTCGTCGATGTGGGATCCGAGGTCCGGGTCGAGGGCGGCGGCGGGAGCCGGAGTCACGACCAGAAGTGCCGCCAGCCAAACGGTACGCTTCCAAAGCCAGGCCATTCGTCCTTTTCTCCTTTACAAGAGGCGTTCAACCTGTACCGTCGACATCAGACTCCCGAGCGTAGCGGCCGGGGCGGGAAAGGTAAAGCCGGAAAGGGCCCCGACGTCTCGCTTGTAGACCGGCGCCCGGCAAGGACGCCTCCTCCAGTTTCTACACGTCACATCGTCCAAGGTTGCAGGGATATTGAGTGAGATTCAAAATGGGAGCCCAAAGGTCCGACCCCTGCGGGTCCCCGGCCGGCCGATCACCGCCGGGTTCCGCCGTTCGGCGGAAACCCCCCAAGAGCAGGGACGTATATGCATGTGTGGGATAGACGACGAAAGAGCCCAGCTTCACCGGCAAGTCGCGTGAACCCTGTATGGAGGTTCTGAGTCATGAGATGTTCATGGATCCGATTCTGGTTACTTATGATTCCGGCGCTTTTCTCGATCCTTGCCCTGCCCGCCGCGCGCGCCGAGGATGTCCGGGTTGGAGAGATTCCGTTCGTCATGGAGGACGATCACATTCATGTCGTGGCCACCGTCAACGGAGCGATGGCACTTCGGCTGATTCTGGACACGGGCCTGGGATCTCCCGGAATCATCCTTCTGGCGCCGGAAACGGGTGAGCGTCTGGATCTCCAGTACGTGACGGAAATTCAGCTTGGCGGCGGCGGTGGAGACCGGGCCAGCAGGCCGGCGAAGGTTGCGGTCGGCGCAACGGTTTCACTCTCGGGGGGCAATCTGAGGGAGCAGCAGGTGCTGGTCATTCAGGACGAAGGTGTTCTCGGGAACCTCTACGCCGACGGCATCATCGGCGCGAGCCTGTTCCAGTACGTCGTGGAGGTGGACTACGACCGAGAGGTTCTCCGTCTATATGATGATCTGACCGAAGAGCCCTCCCACTATGGCCATTCGTTCAAGCTGGGATTCACCTTCGGAATTCCCGTGGTCGACGCATCTCTCACGGTGGACGGAACCGAGTGGATGTCCGCGGAACTGATCGTGGATACGGGAGTGAACGATCCGCTTTTGCTCTTCGCCCACTCAGCGGACGTTTTGAGTCCGCCGGAGCGAGTCATCGAGGGCCGGAACCGGATTCTCTCGGAGGGATTCACCGGAGAGATGTTGGGCTCCACGGGACGCATCGCGCATCTGCACATGGGTCCCTTTTCTTTCGGCGAGGTGGTGGCGTCCTTCCCCGAGAAAGAATCCATGGGCCCCGCCCTCCAGCTTGGCCGCAACGGGATGCTCGGCAACGAAATCCTCCGGAGGTTTACCGTGGTGTTCGACTACGGCGGCGAGCGGATGTTCCTCCGTCCCGGGGAGACCTACGGGGAACCGTTTGAGTACAACATGGCCGGCCTGGTCATGGTTCGAGAGAAGGAAAGTTTTCGAATCGAGGATGTAATCCGGAACTCTCCGGCCGAGGAGCAGGGCCTTCGCGCGGGGGATCACCTCATCGAGATCAACGGCCGCGGCATCGCCGAGTACGA
>Ga0180432_10007671_pt1 | contig 13641 bp, 6 predicted proteins | sample SS_ome_10_FD_132414 | JGI IMG/M metagenome (GOLD analysis project Ga0180432, IMG submission 132414) | Hypersaline lake sediment archaeal communities from the Salton Sea, California, USA - SS_1_MS_2 metaG | ecosystem: Environmental > Aquatic > Non-marine Saline and Alkaline > Hypersaline >...
ACCCGCTAGATGCGCTGGCCGTAAGTTCGACCGGCGTCCCGTCATCGTAGGTCCCGCCCGAAGGGGCTAGCGTCACATTGCCCTGCCCTTGCTTCGTCACCGTCAGCGTGTATTGAGCCGGTGAATCCTGCTCGAATACCGCCGTCACGCTCTTGTTGCTGTTCATCGTGATGGATTTGGGATTCGTCGATCCGGCCAGCGCTCCTTCCCACCGGACGAAGTGCCAACCGCTGGCCGGGGTGGCCGTAAGTTCGACCGACGTCCCGTCATCGTAGGTCCCGCCCGAAGGGTCTAGCGTCACGTTGCCTTGGCCTTGCTTCGTAACCGTCAGCGTGTATTGGTCCGGTGAATCTTGCTCGAACACCGCCGTCACGGTCTTGTTGCTGTTCATCGTGATGGACTTCGGGTTCGTCGATCCGGCCAGCGCTCCTTCCCACCGGACGAAGTGCCAACCGCCGGCTGGGGTGGCCGTAAGTTCGACCGATGTCCCGTCATCGTAGGTCCCGCCGGGAGGATCGAGCGTCACGGTGCCCTGCCCCTGGGAGTTGACCGTTAACGTGTGCCTAGTCGACACGATGTCGTCTGCGACATAGCCCTCAAAGACAAGTTCCCTGAATAGGTCGTAAGCGATCCGGAAGTAGCCGTTGTGGCCCCAGCCCGTGCCCCAGGAGTTGATCACGCGGAAGGTGGACTGGGCATGATTGTAGCCCACGACGCACATGGCGTGATTCCCTTCCCAAGTTCCCTCCTTCTGATGGTAAACGGTGTCGCCCCGAAGAAAGAAGAAGTTCGTGTACACCCTCATCCCGATCACGACCGGAAACCCGGCGCCCAAGTGAGTTCGAAGTTCCGTGATGTCCTGGACGTTGACCCGGCGCCACGAGGCGATGCGGAACTCCTCTGCTTCATTCTGAGCCGCTTGCGAAGGTTGCGTATCGCACTCACTATCGTCGTACGGCATCGTCGCTAGGGTGCAGCAGCCTTGTTCTGTGAGAACCGAAAAGGCATCTGACAGGTAGGCCCCCATCGAGCAGTCCCCGGTGCCTCCCTGTTTGATCTGATTGTAGATGTAGGCGGGGCTGAATTGGTGACTTGGCGTCCCGGTTCCCCATGACCGTTCAACATCCTCCTGGTACGTCTTGAGCGCATACCCCGTGGCCCACGCCGTGCAGGATCCCTGCCCGCCTTGGTTGCCTACCGGGGGCATATCGGTGGCTAGATCAACAGAAGCGGGCAGCTCACCCATCGCTGGAAGCGTCGCCAAGGGGATGGAACTGTACTGCGCGGGTGGCAGCGCGATAAGCCCTAAGGTGTATTTGGGCTGCGGACCGCTGTTAGGATCATTGGGGTCGCCGCTGTGTGGGGCGCAACCAAGACCATAGAGAAGGGCCAGCAAGCCCACCAAGGGCAGGACCGCTTGGAGTAGCCCGTCGCGCAGAATGGCACAGCGTATCCTACCCAAGAAAAGGAATCCGGCTCGCATGAGTACTCTCCTGCAGTATGGCTACAGCTCGCATTTGGGAAGCCACGCCTCCTGAGCTACACGTGTCCGGGAGCCCGTCTCTCGGTATTCACGTTGGTCGCGTCTCCGACTTGCCCGTAGCCTCGCCGCGCGGCAAGGAATCTGCCGCCTCGTGCCCATCAAAGTCGGACAGGGACAACGGGCCCCAAGGCAAACCCCCCTTCGATCACGACCCCTAGATCTGCGTCCAGGAGGGTCCCCACCGTGTTCCTGTTCTCCCCCAGAACCACCGGCCATGCTAACGCCATCCCGTTTCAAGTCAACCCCTTGGTTGTGGGGCTGCCGACAAGCAGCTGGACCCCATTCGACTGGGCCTCAAGGGCGTTTCTGATCTAATCCTTCAAGGAAGGAGTCTATTTGCTGCTCCTAAGTAGACCTATCAACAAGATGTTGCGCCCACTGACCGGCTGCAGCTTGACAAGCGAAGTTGGAGGGGAAAAGCACGCAGGTCCTTTCGAATCAGCGAGGACGGGGGGTCCGGGAGGGACACGTTGTGGAGGACAGCGGCGGTGGGTACATTGGCGAGCACTGGCGATCTCGTCGATGCCGGGCTCCTTATGGGTGTCGTTGGGAATTCCAGGCTCGAGCGCAGGCTGAACGGGCGGTCCCAGGCACGCGACCTCAGCGCCCTGGAGAGGACACGTAACCGATGAAACACGACGAAGCCGAAAACGAGCGGTTTGGTTTTTGCCCACTGCACCATCCGGCATTCTCCGGCGGCGCTCTTGGCCGTCGCGATTTCCTCAAGGGGGTGGCCGCGGCGTCGGCGGTCGCCGGCGCGGTACGGGAAACGCTTGGGCAGGCGGCCGGTGCGCAAGACGCTGCGCCGAAGCCCCCGGCAAGAGGCCCGGCCCCGGTGCTGAAGGTCGGCTACGTGCGGCGCCGCCAAGCCGTTGGCGGGGGTTGGCCCGGCCACGGTTTCGACGCCGACGTTGCCTGCAACGCGTATTCGCAGAAGCTGCAGGCAATGGGCAAGGAGCTGGGCGTACAGATCGATCTTGTCGACGCGGCGATCACGGACGACGCGAGCGTGGACCGGTTCATCAACGCGGCCAAGGCGCAGCGCCCCGACGCCCTGTTGCTTCTGCCTATTGGCATTTTCTCCATGTGGGACCGGGCCAATCGAATCTTCGACGCCGTCAAGCTCCCCACACTTGTCTTCACCCAGATCGGCACCAGCTTCACGATGAACACCGCGCCGATCGCACACAAGACCGGCTTCTACCTCACCAGTTCTCTGGACATCGCGGACGTGCGCCCCGGACTGGAAATGGTCAAGACGGCCAAGACCCTCGAGCAGAGCGTGCTGCTGGTCGTCGGGCGGAACGCCTACCAGAGAACCGTCTTTAAGGGAAACACGTTCGGCCAGGTGGGCACGAAGCTGAAATTCGTGCGCGCCGGCGAGTACGTCGAGAGCTATAACCAGGTGCAGATCACTGACGAGGTCCGCCGACTCGCCCAGGATGCGATCCGGGGCGCCAAGGAGGTCAAGGAGGTAAGCGAGCAGGACGTCGTGCAGGCGGCGAGGCATTACTTTGCCTCGAAGCAACTGCTGGCTGCGCACGGCGCCGACGGTCTGACCTCTGTCTGCCTGTATCTCTGCCGCCAAGTGGGCACGCCTTGTCTGGGGTTCTCGCGGTTGATGGACGAGGGCATCGTCGCCGGCTGCGAGGCGGACATCGGCTCGGCGATGACGATGATGCTGATCCACAACCTGTTGGGACGGCCCGGCTACATGGCCGACCCTCTCGTCGACACGGCGCAAAACCTCTTTGCCAACGCCCACTGCAACTGCCCAACGAAGCTTGACGGTTTCGACGGCCCGCAGGCGGAGTACATCCTGCGGGCCCATCACGCCGGCGGGCATTGGGTGTCGCCGCAGGTCCTCTGGCGGATCGGGCAGGTCTTCACGCTCTCGCGGTTCCAGCGGCCCGACATGCTGATCGTCGATCGCGCCAAGGTCGTCTGCAACTACGACAGCCCACCCTCGGCCGCCTGCATCACCAACACCGGGGCGATCGTCGAGGGCGCAGAGGACGATCCCCACAAGGTCGCTGGCTTCCACGTCCTACAGATCTACGGCGACCACGTCCGGAAGCTCCGTGACTACTGCCAGCTCTACGGTATCGAGGCCGTACACTCCTGGGACAAGCGTGTGTCTTTCGACTTCGAGCCAAACTGCGCCTGATGTCGCGGGGCGGGTCAAAGGGATTCTCTAGTTCGAAGGAATGGGGCGTTCCGCAGCGTCGAGTGGCTCCGTCACCGTGACTCTCCCAGGCGGCAACGTGGCGAGCAGATCGGGCAGGTCATAGACGCGCAGTGCCCCGTGGACGACGTTCACCAACTGTCGCCTGGCCCTGGGGGTGCGGATCACGTCGGACCATGAGGTCAGACTCCTGTGGAGCCGAAGGGAGGCGAACAACTGCGGCTCCAAGGCGACCGCGTGGATAGCGGGCGGGCCCACGCGCCCGACGCTGATCACGTGGACCGAACGAGGCTTGCCGGCCCCGGCGAAGCCCTGCAAGAAACGCGCGCAGATCAGAATGTCTTCCGATCGCATGGCCAGGTAGGAGGTCTTCAGCACATAGGCGAGGTACATATCCTGCCAATCGCCCCCCAAGTGGCCACCATAAGCGACCTTCTTGGACCGCTGGGTCTCGCCCAGACCGCGAAGGTCGACCGCCAGGACGACATGGCCCTGCTTGACGAGCTTCTCGATCGGGCCACCCGGTGCCGCGTCGGCCTGTTTGCCGTCGGCATGAACGTACAGGTAGGCATGGCCGTCCTGCTGTGGCGGCACGAAGGCCAGCGCGGGCAGCCAAATCTTGGCGGCCGGCTTGAGGATCAGTTTGTCGATCCGGTAGCCGTCGCGTCGGATCGTGCCGGTCTTCTCCGATTGGGCCTTGGGCAGGTCCTTTGGCCTGCAAATACCCGTGATCGACCGCACTTCACGCAGGGCCCGCGCCTTGTCGGTCTGTTGCCACAGCTTCTTGCGGGCTTCGGCGAGCTCTTTCTCGTAGTCGAGGTTGATGTCGTAGGTGCTTCGCGCGCCCGGCAGGAACATGACCCGGCCGCGAGGCGTGCACCAGGTCTCTTCCTCAGGGCAGATGGGGAACTCGTGTTCGGTAATCGCGTCGTCGACACGTAGGAGCCATCGGCGCATCCAGCGGCAGGCGGCCACGCGCATCGGCTGCGGGAATCCATGTTTGCCAGCCGTTTCGAAGAGGTCCACGCGTTCGGCATGCCCCAGCTTCTCGTAGAGCCGCTTGGCCATGCGGAAGCTGTCCCACGCGCCGCGAATATCGAAGTAGTCGTCGGTCGTGGTCATGATTAGGGTGGGCTTGGGCGCACGCATCATCACGTAGTCTTCGTGGCCCATGCCGAAGGCGATTTGGGCGTGGATGTTCTGTTCGGCGTCCTGCGGGCCGGTCGTCTCGATATGCCGGCGAAGGCTGGTGATGTAGCACCCGGGCGCTGCGGCCCAGATTCGCTCGTCCAGGGCCATCAGGTAGCTGGTCAGCGTTCCGCCTCCCGAGATACCGGTGCAGCCGATCCGGTTTCGATCGATGTCCTTGCGACTCTGCAGGTAGTCAAGGCACCGCATCCCGTCCCAGATGCGGAACATGGCCACGTTGCGTCCCAGAAGGATGCACCCCACGCCCATGAGCTGATGTCCCGATACGCCGCGGACGTACGCATTGCCCTTCTTGTCGATGAGCTGGAAGCGCTCGCCCTGCTCGATGGGGTCGTAGCACAAGGCTGCCATGCCGTTCTTGGCGATCAGGATCGGAGCTCGTTGATACAGATCGCGGGCCTTCCCGGTGTAGCTGTGTCCGCAGGGAACCAGCACGGCCGGGTACGGCGGTTTGACTTCGGGCAGGTACAGCAAGGCCGTCACGAAAAGGCCCGGTTGGCTTTCGAGAATGATCTTCTCGACGTGGTAGCCGTCGCGCTGCTGCGTGCCGACGACTTTGGCGTTCAGAGGCGTTCGCTCGGGAAAGCCCCCGATCTGGGCGACGAAGAAGTCCCGCAGCGACTTCTGGTAATCGGCGATTTCCTGCGGCGTCTTGAGCTTCTCGTATGCCGCCAGTTTCGCGTCGATCGCAGCGTTGGCCTTGTCCATGAGGTGCGCGTGCAGCATCTGGCTTGTGTACACACCGTCTAGCTTCCTCGGCAATACCATGAGCTCATCGGCACCAGCTCGCCACACAAACGCGAACAGAAGAGTAGACGTCGCAAGAATGCAGAGAACGACCTGCTGCTGGGATGGCCGCCGTGCCTGGGTCATGTTTCTTCCCTCATGGTTTGGGCAGATGCGTCTTTCAAGATGCCGAAGCGAGCTTCCTCCGCTCAGATGTCCTGGATTCGAGGCAGGACCTCCAGGGCGTAAGCCAAGTTCCAAGAAACGTTGTCGGGGGGCTTGGGGAGTGACCTGCCGTGCACCGGGAAATACCCGGCCGAGCGTGAACGCAGGTTCTCGACGGTGATGCTCCGCAGCAGCCAACTGCGGGCCGCCTGGGCCTTGGGCCGATAGTGGGCGTTGTCTCGTTCGCAGAGATACCCGGCGTTACGGACGCGAAGGTAGGAAAGTATGGCGCCGGCCGTCATCCCCAACCACTTATCGTCCCGGCCAGCCATGCCGCACGCACCGTCGTCAAACTGACAGGCGTCGAATTGCCATTTCATCGACGCGGCGCACTTCTCGGCAATGTTCGCCCGCATGGGTTTCTTATCCGTCGCCTTGGCCAAGCGAATCAAGTAGGAAATGGCGATGATCGACGTGTATCCCCAGGCAATCTTCGAGGAGGTGACGTTCTTGAAGTGCTCGAAGTGATCTTGTGTGGTCGGCGCCACCACCCAGGTGCCCAGCTTCGAAGACCAAACGCCCTGATACGTACCAGGCTTCACCTCGGTGAGAAAGTACTGGCCAAGCTGTTCCGCGGCGGCGAGGATCTCCGGGCGCTTCTTGACGGAATGATAGGCCATCAAGCCGTTTCCGGCGTCCGCGTTGTCGCACGAATTCCCGGCGTCGGGCATGTTCCCGCCAGGATATCCGTTGCGGTAGTAGCTCCCGCGGTCCCAACGAAACGGCTTCATCCATTCGAACAGCGCCGCCGCTTTGGCGTCGAAATCAACGACCTTCGGATGGTTCTTCTTGATCTCCCGATACATCACCATCCCGAGGCCAAAGTGGGGCGGATGGAAATTGGCCGTATTGCACAGGCAACTCAGGTAGAACACCCCCAGCCGATCGGCAGCGTCTCGGTAGGCGTCGATGCCGGTGGCCCGGTAAGCCTGGTTCAGCGCGGTGGCCCATCGGGGGTAGCTGTTCCGTTTCGACCCCCAGGTGGCCCATCGCGTTCTGCGGGGATCCAGCCGGCCGACGTCCGTCTGCCACTCGACGAGCAGGTCGGCCAGGAGCCGGATCTGCCGCTGTGCCGGAAGCTCCTTCGGTGCTTCTGAGACGCCGCGGGCTGTGTCGGGCTCCTTGCCCTGTGCCGGGGAGTCCTTCGGCATTAGGGCGCCCACGCCCGCGACGGCCGTTGCGTTTAGAAAGTCGCGTCGCAGAATCGTTCGTTCTCGCTTCATCCGATCGTTCCAAGAATGCTTCGTGTCCTATCCGTGCTGTGTTGCTGCGTAGATCAGCCATCCACAAACGGACCAGACATGGTCGGTCAATCCGGTGGCCATGGCAAGCGTTCGCGGGCGCCATCGGCTGTCAGGAGTCCGTGACAGAATCGGCGCGAGCGGGTGAGGCATCGCCGGGCCGACGCCTCAGGATCTTCGTGAACGGACGGATCAAAGACGCGACCCGTATCAGAGACGCGACCGTAAGGGAGCGTTCAGTCAGACCGATTCCGCCTGGATCGGTCTGACCCGCACGGCGATCGACGCAGACCGCGGCGGATCTGCTGTCGCGTCCGTTGTATTCAATCCGGACGGGCCAGCGTGACCGCTGGGGTGAACGCTCCCTCACGGTCGCGTCTCTGATAGGGCCGCCAGATGTGTCACGGCCCCGGCTGTCAGGTCGCTCTTTGAAGCCCTGCACCAATGCCTCTCAGCCGGATCGAACGGCTCACCGTACTCGGGACTGCGCGCCTCGCGCAACCGCCCCCCCGGCGGCACCGTATCACAGGGCCCATCTTCGTCCGCAGGGGGTGGAACAACGGCGTGGGAGGCTTAATGGGTGGCTCCCTCTTCCCTACACCCTTTCGAATCAGCGAGGGTGGCGTCTTGGGGAGGGACAGGCACACCGGGCTCGCCCCGTTAGACCTTGATCGCATCGATCTTCCTGAGATCCGCCCTGCCCAATCCGATCTCGGCCGCGTGGGCGATGTGTCTCGGATGAGGCTTGGTCGGGCCGGTGCCCTTTGCGATTCTTGCCTTGCGGACCATCTCGGCCCCGACCGCGTCGAGGGCGACGACGTCTGTGGCGGCCAGCAGGCTCTTGGCCTGCCATGCGCAATGTGGCCCGCGGAACTGGGGTCCCTTATCGAGGATTCCCACGATGGCGTCGCAGAGCGCTAAGCGCGTCTTATTGCGAATGGGCGGCAGGCAGTTCAACTCGGCGATCGCGTCGATGGTCCTGTGGAAGTCCGTCGGGTTCGGGATCGAGCCCATGTGGTTCTTCATCGCGATCGTCACGCCCGCCACGACGTGATGTTTCAAGCGGGGCAGATTGATGATGGCGTCGGCGTCTCTCGTCAGGACCCGGGTCAGACGCGTCTTGACCGGACCGACCTTGACCTCCGCGTCCCACGCCGAGTCGGCGGTGAGGAACCGGACCTTCGGCATGTCCTCGAACGTCTTGACCCCCCAGGTTTGGAGATCCTGCTGGTTGCGGTCGAGGACGATGATCTTCTGCTGCGGGACTCCGGCGTCCACCAGCCCCCGGCAGACGGCCCAGACCAGCGCCGGGCTTGTCGAGCCGCCGCGGTGCTGGCCGTTGGACTTCATCGCCACGGTCTCCTTGGGCGAAACGAACGTCCGCCAGGCCTCGTCGACGTTGGCCTTCCCCGAAAGCGCCTTGACCATGGCGTCAACGGCCTGCTTGACGACCTGCCGGTTGATGTCGGAGCCCGTGCCAAAGTCGTCCCGCTCGGCCACGATCACGCGGCTCTTGTCGCCCTGCCCCGCCCCGAGCGAGGCCAGCGGCGAGCAGGCCACCCCCGTCGCAACCCCTTGCAGAAAACGCCTTCTGTCGATCTGGCGCCCCCGATTCCGAGTTTCCATGACGATCGATTCCCTCGCATCATCGTTCGACTCGCCGTGTTTCCGGCCCCCGGTTCTTCCCGGGAGCCCCGATTTTCGAGAGATCCGGCCCGATGTCCAGCCCCGAAGTGAGAGGGGGTCGAGATGGGCGCGGATGGCCGAGCAGGCTTCCGAGATCGACTTCGGGTTGGAGGTGCCGAAGTGACCACAAGAAGTGAGCCCCTTCTCCCACAAGACCCTTCCCCTCCGACGCGGACAGGAACGACATCACCGTAATCGTTGCACGCGACGGCTCTATCGGGACGAGAGATACTCGCGGATGGCCCTGGCCAGGTCGTGGCCGAAGGCCCTGGCTGTCGCCGGGGTTACAGTGCTTCCGGCGGCGTTGGCATAGGGGATCTCGATCGTCGCTGCAATCAGAACGCCCTCCAACTCGCCCGCCCAACGGGAAAAGTTCTTTCCCGCTGTGTAGTTCTTGGCGGTGTTCCACGCTTTGCCGAAAGGCAGATCGTCTTGGGTTCTGTAGATCAGTGGCCCGGTCCGGACGGTCTGAAGGACCTTGCCGAACTTGCGTTGCTCGGCCCAGATCGCTGCATTGGAGCTACCGACCTGATAGATCACTTCGTTGTGCGGGCCACGGATGTAGGGGCAATGCAGGTCCAAGGCGAGCCGGAGCCGACCGCCCGACCACTTGGGGACCCGCTCACGCAGCGCACGGACGGACCGATAGATGCTCCGGCCCAGATAGTCGCGGTTGTGGTCATGCGGCCTGCGGTTCTTGCCTTGATCGCCGTCCTCGACACCGTCTTTGTCCATGAAGGGAATCGCCATGACCTCTACGTTTCGGCGGAACCAGGCCCCGTCGTCAGTTTCGGCCAGGATAGCCTCGAGGACGCCCTCCAGACAGTAGCTGGCCATCATCTCGCAGGCGTGGTGACGGCACGTCAGAAGAATGCGGTACCGCGGGTCGCCGTCGAGCTTGCCGGCATGAACGCACTCGACGGGTCGGCCTTTGCGCGTCCCGCAGATTGTTCCGGCCGACAGATGAGGGTTCGTCGCATGCCGATCCAGGAAGCGCTTCAGGTCGCTGGCCTGATATGGCATGGCCAAACAGAAGCGGACGTCCTTGTCGTTCTGCAGGAACCTGTAGCGGAAGGACGCCCCTGTGACCGCCCTCTTCCCCAACCACGACCACGATGCGCCGCCGTCGGTACTCACGGCCGGCCCGCGGACGCCAATCGGATTCTTGTCGGTGAAGCTGAAGGTCAGTGTCTTGCCCGCCGCGCCGCGGACCCTGAAGTTCCAATAGAACCACCATCCCTCGGTATCGCGCCGGTCCTGTCGAAGCGAAACCGTGTCATTCGCGATGTCCTCGACGATGATATTGCCACCGGGATAGTCCGCACCGATGCATATCCCGGATGAGTTGCTGTCCTTGGGCCCGGCGCCTGCGCCCGCGGGTGTCGCCATCGAGAAGTGGACGCAAGCGAGGGAAAACCAGAGTCGACCAGATCGCATTGGTGATCTCATGTACGGGTAACTGACATCACGAGTTCTCGGGAAGGACACCTACCTCTCCCTGGGCGCCTCGACGCTAATCTCGTAGACGTTGTTCTTGGCCAGGAGGTACACCGGCTTGGTGCCCGGACCGTTGGGTCGAAAGACATAGGGGCCGGCCGAGCATGCCGTGACGTTGGGGACCCTTGCCAGCTTCTTGCCTTCGTTGTTGAGGATGAGCACGCCGAGTTCCTTCGGCGTCTTCAGCTCTCGCGAGTAGCGCGAGAGGATCTCCGGCACGCCGTCGCCGGTAATGTCGGCGAAGTCACACGCGCCGCCGCGCTCCTCGTCTTCATTGTAGACGTAGCACCATACCTCCCGCCCCTTCATATCGAGCAGGAGGATCGAACCGGATCGCTTGGGGCGGGGGGATTCTCGCTCGGTGTTGACGGCGATGGCCGGCCCGCCTCTGGGATGGCCCTTTGGGTGGTAAAGGGCCTCGTAGCAGTTGTTGCCGCCGCGTGCGTTGGGGGTGACGTTGGCGCACCATATCACCCGAAGCCTGTCACCCTTCGGCGTCCAACGGGCATAGTGCACCTGCCCGGGCGTGCGTCCCGTAGCGATGACCATCTCGTCATAGCCGTCGCCGTCGTGATCGCAGGTGTCGATGCGTTGGATCGTCTTGCGGATCGTGCGGTCGTGGGCGATGAGCTTCCCATGCTGATCGAGCAGGAACAGGCCGCTGCCGTTGCCGCCGAAGCACACTTCGCGCCCTTCGTGCCTCGTGAAGTCGCCGATGGCACCGCCGCGAAAATACTCCTCGGTTCGAACGGTGGGCGTCTTCAAAAAAGACCACATCTTCTCCAACTTGCGGGTCTTGAGATTCCAGCGGAAGGCGTGCGCGCCGGAGGCCCCCTTTCGCGTTGTCAGCAAGATCTCGTTATGCCCATCGTTGTCCAAGTCGCCCGTCGTGGCACACATGACCATGTCGCCGCCCGCGAACGGTTCGCGCCAGGAATCCACCAGCTCCAGCTTGGCGTTGTAGAACCCCTCAGTGCAGTCGGAGTAGTCGGTCGGGAAACTGGCCGAGAAGCAGGGGCCGTCCTTGGGCATGCCCTTTAGCAGGTAACTGTTGGCGCCTCCCAGCCCGTCCGGGCGGGGGCTCTTGAGCGTATGCACATGGCGAATCCTAATCGTTGGCCGGCCGACCTGGTCGGGACCTGCCTCGTTCTCCGATGCTGGCGCGTCACTGACCAATGGGAATCCAATGGAAAGAGCCACCAGAAAGGCCGATTGCTTCATAGTGCATCCCATTCTGAATCTCAGGTCGGGCTCTAACACTCTAACCGAACCCCTCCCCGAGAGCTAGGTCAGCCCTCGAACAGCGAATCACATGAGTCCTTTGTGGTCAACAGGGGCGGAGTCTTCGGAAGGGCCACCCAGACGATCGAGACCGGTCCGAACCCCTACTCTACGCCCCGACCTTCGAACTCTCGTTTCTTGCGCCCGCTGAGCGGATTGTCGGAGCGCAGGCCCATCATGCGTTTGCCGTCGGGCTGACGAAACACCGGCACCCGGGGGATGGAAGGGGTGGGAAGACGCCCTTCATTCGTGCGGCCGTCGCTCAGTTGGCTTTCACTCTGACAACGGCTTCGGCGCTGAAGCTGCCAGCCTACTTGGCCGGTCGGACCTCCAACGTCTGTCGCAACGTGACGCTCTGGCCGGACTCGACCACCTTGCGCTTCAGCTAAGCCTCTGTCTCGAGCTGACCGAGGCAGTCGGGGTACGCGACCTGCCAGGTGAAGTCCCAACCCGCCGGGCTTCGGCAAGTGAATCGCGCAAGTCCCCTTGGATGAGAAAGGACGGAGTCTTCCGGAGAGATAGGTGCCACTTGCGGACGGTCCTCCGCACGGAATCGGACGGACCTTCGCCGAGATCTGGCCGGAGCCGGCGCCGTTGGGAAGTGCCCACGCCAGAGTTCGGCCGCAGCCAACCCAGGACCTTCTCAAAGCCAACATCGCGTCTCCATCCCCTGAAAGGCAACGGGCACGCACGTCCTTCATAGCGAGTCGTTTACATGGACCGAGAAGCCCCGTTATGCTGTCGAACCATGGGTTTCGCCGGAGACCATCCAAAACGCCTCTCCTCGAGACCCCTATCCTGCGGGCGCCGGGGGGTGGCTGCCCTCTTGATCGCACTCCTTGCGTGCGTGCTGGCCGGATGCAGCGGGAAACGGCACTACCCGAACCGTCCGATCATCCTAATCTGTCCGTGGGCGGCGGGCGGCGGCACCGATCGCTGTGCGCGCCAGGTAGCGGCGCTCCTGGAGCGCGAACTCGATGTCCCCGTCAACGTCGTCAATGCAACCGGGGGCGCAGGCGTCACGGGCCACACGCGTGGGGCGCTGGCGCGGCCCGACGGGTACACGCTGACGATGGTGACCGTCGAGATCAACATGTTGCACTGGCGCGGTCTGACGAGCATCTCGCATCGCGACTACACGCCCGTCGGGCTGCTGAACCGCGACGCGGCGGCGGTTTTCGTTCGGTCCGACGCGACCTGGCAGAGCCCGGAACAGCTCGCCGCGCACGTCCGGGCCCATCCCGGGAAGCTCAAGGTCTCGGGCACGGCGAAGGGCGGCATCTGGCACCTGGCGTTTGCCGGTTGGCTCCACAAGATCGGGCTGCGTCCCTCGGACGCCATCTGGATCTCGATCAATGGATCGGCGCCGTCGTTGCAGGAACTGCTTGCCGGCGGCGTCGACGTGGTATGCTGCAGCCTGCCCGAGGCACAGTCGCTGCTCGATGCCGGCCGGGTCCGCTGCCTCGGCGTGATGGCCGATCACCGTCTGGATCAGTTCGCCAACGTCCCGACCTTCAAGGAGCAAGGCGTCGACTGGACATTGGGTTGCTGGCGTGGCATCTGCCTGCCGAAGGAGACGCCTGCGGACGTGACCGAACGGGTCGTGGCCGCTTTGGAGCGTATGGCCAAAAGCGAGACGTTCCTCACATTCATGCGCGACGCCGGGTTTGAGGCCGACTGGCAGCCTCCGGTGGCGTTCGGCAAGACGATGCAGGATTTCGACGAACGGCTCGGCGCGATGCTGACCAGTGAGTCGTTCCGCTCGGTGCGTCGGACGCAATTCAGTCCGATGTTCTTCCCCAAGGTGCTTGCGGTGATGCTGGTGCTGGTTCTCGGCGGTTTGGTGGCGACGGGTGGTCTGAAGCGACCTGCAAGCATCATACCGATTACCAAGCGAGGGCTATTGCGACTCGGTGAGGTGGTTGCGTGCGTGCTGGCGTATGTACTGCTGGCTGAATGGGCGGGTTTCGTCGTCACCGCGGCGGTCTTGCTGATGCTGCTCGCGTGGAGGATGGGTGCCCGGTGGCCGGTTGCCGCGGCGGTGAGTG
>Ga0180432_10007673_pt1 | contig 13640 bp, 13 predicted proteins | sample SS_ome_10_FD_132414 | JGI IMG/M metagenome (GOLD analysis project Ga0180432, IMG submission 132414) | Hypersaline lake sediment archaeal communities from the Salton Sea, California, USA - SS_1_MS_2 metaG | ecosystem: Environmental > Aquatic > Non-marine Saline and Alkaline > Hypersaline >...
GGAAGCCCCCTTCGCCCTGAGCCAGAACCCGGCACCGAACCCGGTCAGCGGTCAGGCGTACTTGGGGGACAGGGCGGCCCTCGTTCAACAGATCATGCGGACGTTCCGGGCCGTGTTGCCGAGCAACTACGTCGCGCAGACCAATGGGCCTTGGTACAGCCTCCAGTTTCAGGCGATGGCCGAACAGTTGGCCGACATCCAGATCGCCACGACCGAGGTGTTCAAGGACAACCGGTTCGACTTCACCCGGACGGACTTCTTGTGGCAGACCCTTGGGACGCTCGTGTTCCCGGGGGCCTCGGATCAATCGGGCATCCCCGACGTCGACGGGGACGTGATCTACCGCGAGTTCCTGCGACGCATGGTCCGGCTCCTCTTGGACGGCGCGACCGTGGGCAGCATCGAAGGCGGTCTGGAAGCCCTCGACCCGAACATCGTGGCGACCGTCACGGAGCGATACCTTGAGTCCCCTCCGAGAGATCCCAGCGGGGCCTACACGATCGACGACCAGTTCTTGATCGACATCTTCGTGGAGGGGTTCCCCACGGCGGACCCCTTTGTGCTCCAGCGGAACGCGGAACTGGTCTTGGCCGCGTTGAAGCCCGCCCACGTCCTGTACGGCTACTCGTACCTGTTCCGAGATGCCTTCGACAAGGTGGCCGACGACACGGGGGGCTTCTCCTTCGATCTGGACTCGTACTACTACGACGACCTCCGCAAGTGGTGCCTCGGGGCCAAGCAGATCACCGGGACCGGGGACACCCTGTCGGTCTTGGGACGCAGCCTGTTCACGGACCCGGACGTGTCCTTCGCGACCATCCGGGCCGGGGCACGGTTGGACCTCGCCACCGGGGCCAACAAGGGCGTTTACAGGGTCACAGGGACGCGGACCCTGTTGTCCGGGCCGGACGCCACCCCTCGGGCCTACACCACGTCTACGGGCGCGTCAGGCACGCTGACGGCGGTGTCCGACAGTGTGGTCGAAGATGCCTTGCAGGATTGGGGGACGATGCCGGTGGACACGACGGTGACGATCGCGGACGGACCCAACGCCGGGACGTACCGTCTGGACACCGTGCTTGGCCCCACGGGCGGCCCCATCGGGACTGTGGGGGTCAGTGGCACCCAAGCCCGCCTGTCCCCCTCTACGCTTGTCGTGACGCCCCGTATGCCCACCGTGGCCACGGGGCAGGCGTACACCGTCGTCGTGGACCGTCTCGGTGTCCAAGTCCCGAACCCGGTGTCCAGTGAGGACGTGAGCCTCCAGTTCGTCCTGTAAAGGTCACGAGCCCTTCGGTAGCCCCTCTATCGGGATCAACATCCCTGGTTCGTCCCGACTTCGACTTTCCAGTAGGAGAACATCGTCATGTCCAAGAACCTGACCGCATCGGATCGGAAGTCCTTGATCCGGTTGGCCTCCAGCCTTCCCGCTGGCGACGATATGCGTCGGGCCATCTTGGCCGGGCTGTCTGACACCCACTTCCGCGCCGCATCCCGTTGGATCAACGCCGCCCCCTCCGCGATGTCCTTGTTGAAGGAGTTGGGTGACCTGGAGGAGTTGTCCGACAACCTCACCGAGATGGAGGAGACGGTTGCGTTCAACTTCAAGCTCGCTGCGGCGGACACCGACATCACGTCGCAGTTGGACGCGGTGAAGAAGGCCGTCGAGGGGGTCAGGAAGGCCCAAGCCATCTTGGAGAGTGCTCAGTCCATCTTGAAGATGTACCCGGACGACAAGACGGCAGCCCGTGCGGTGAAGGACGCGGACGTGATGGTGCGTCGATTTCGCAAGCATGAAGCGAACGCTCGGACCATCGTGAAGCGGCTCTCCAAGAAACAGGCCCCGCCTGCTCTGACCAAGGCAGCGAAGTCCTTGGAGGCCGCCCTCAAGCGTCTCATGGTGGACTCCAAGGCATTGGAGGTCATCCCTTGGTCCCATCCCGGCGCTTACGCGATGGACACCCGCCAGCATGGAATGAGGTACGAGGTCCATTTCCGCTTGGATGGGTGGAAGCCGGAGTACGGCAACAACCAGGCCATCGTCTTGGTGCAGAACACGGCCAGCCGTGAGGGTGTTCTGATGTCCGGGGACAACACCCCCTTCGACCTCAAGAAGGCCAAGGAGTACGTCCTTGACCGAACCCGTAATTGGACCGGATGGGAAGGTGGCGAGGATAAGCAGAAGGCCCGTGCCCAGGTGGCACAGTCCATCGCCCGTGTCTTGAAGGATCTCGTGGACCGCGCATATTCTTGGGGTGGCGGGGCTCGCGTGGAGATCCGCAACAACGGTCTGATCGTCGAGGGCAGCTACCGCTCCGACTTGCCCAAGGACGGTGCATCGGCAGTTGGTGAGTACCGCTACGATCAGATGGTCGATGAGGAGATCGGGGCTTGGAAGCCCAAGGTGGAGCGGGCACTCAAGCCGTACAAGGACAAGATCAAGTCGATCTCGTACACCGACGGCGATAAGTCGTGGATCTACACCACCGTCACCTTGAAGTGATCAAGACCGGCCTCCGGGTCTGACTCGGTAGCCTCCCTATGCCCCCGGTAGGGGTATCAAGACCTCTCTCATTGGAGAGACCCCACCATGTCCCGAACGCTTACTGCCGCTGACCGTTCCGCCCTCATTCGCCTTGCCTCGACCCTCCCTGCCGGGAGTGATGAGCGTCGTGCGATTCTGGCTGGCCTGAAGAAGTCTGCAAACCCAAAGGCTGTCGCCAACGATGTCTTCAAGGCACTTCAGAAGTCACTTCGCGGTCGAGACCACTACCCCAACTTCATGGTGAAGGGTGACATCGCCAAGGTGTCCGATATGTACGGATATGGAAAGCCTTTCCATGCGGAGGTGTTCTTCCAGATTCAGCCTGATGGGTCAATCACCGTTCCCGTCCGTCTTGATTCGGAGGGCCGAGATCAGAAGTGGTCGGCGGGTTCATTCCGGGGTGTGAAGGGCAAGACCGTTTCCTTTGATAGTGCCGTCAAGATCCTTTCCTCGCTGTTCGACCGTGCCACCGAAGGTGCCCTGTTCGCCGCCGAACGAGAGGATGAAGCACAGAGCGAGGGTCTCGACTTTGATGAGTTCAACGAGGTCTACTGGCGGTAGACCACCACATGGGTTGATGGTATCTCGCCTATCGATCCACTACGGGTATCAAGGCGCGGTTCTTGTGAAGATGCTGAACAACCACTTCCGGTCATACCGGGAGTTCAACCCTCGTCGGTTCAAGGTGGTCATCAACGACGTGGACGTTCGGGTCTGACACCTAACCCAAGAACCCCTCCAGACGTGACCGCACGGCCTCCGGGTCTGACTTGACCTCGGACTCCCATACGAACAAAGCCCGCACCCTGACCGAAGCGTACTCGGCGGTGCGGGCTTTGATGTAGGTGTCCCGGTCAACGCCCTGCTTCTCCTCGCCGTGCCAGTAGTCGCCCAACACCTCTACGACCGTGTGTGTCCGTACCTCGTTCGGGGGGTCACCTGAGTCAACCCGTGCCAGAGCGTCCGCGTCGTACACCACGAAGTCAGGGTTGCGAGGCTTCCACTCCCCCGATGCCGTCCGCACATTGATCCAGTAGGCGTGGTCCCCCGTGTAGTAGAGGCCGGGGATGCCCAACGCATCCACCGCACGCTCGGGACTCGTCATCGTCGTCGGGATCAACCCCGCCTCCATCGGAGTCGGAGCACCGTAGCGTTCCATCATGGTGGCGATGCGGGTTTCTTCCCTCTGGGCAAGGATCTCAGGCACCTTCATCGGGTGATCTACACCGTAGTTCTCAAGGAAGGTGGCGGCACTTCGATCAAGGGTCCTCTGGGATACCGTTGGTCGGAGGTACTTGAGGCGGTACTCCTCTGCGGTGATCCCGTGTTCACTGGTCAGGTGGAAAGACAACTTGCGGAACCTGTCGCCGCAGATCGCACACACCACGAAGTCCTGACCTCTCACGAGGTCATCCGACCGCAACTCCGTCCGCTTGTTCGCGCTCTGGCGGCGATGACGCTCCCAGTCCTTCTCCGTCCACGGACCCGGACACGACTTCACATGCAGCCCCAACTGCGGGCCGCGCATCAACTCACCGCAGGACGGACACGGGTGGGTCTTCTCCTCCTCGTCCTTCGCAGCCTTCCACGCCTGCCAGTCACGACACACCTGTGCATGGGATCGCTTGCCGTACAGGTCGGGGAACCCCCGGTCGCATCCTTCACACCGAACGGGCAACCGCTTCTCGTATGCCCACCATGAGGCACACTGGATGCGGTGCTGTTGGGCCGCGCTGCGGGACGCACCTGTGTAGCCGCAGACGCATGACTCGTCCGTAGGGTGCTCCACGTCGTCTGGGATCACGGGAACCGTCGCAGGTCCAACACAGGTCCGAAGGTGCTCAGTGAGCGTCCCCGTGTACCGCTCACCGCACAGACGGCACCCGGATGTGACCTCGACACCAGCCCCGGTACACTTGCGCTCGTGGTTCGCCCTCGACCTCGGTGCCGAGAAGCCCATCCCACACCCCTTGCGGCATGGGTGCGGGAGACACTTCGACCACTCCCGGTACGGCTCGCACGACTGCCGATGCTTGTTCAAGTAGACCGGGTGGAGTTCGACCCCACACCCCTCGCAAGCCTCTTTCGGCATAGCCACCTCCGCGTATTCGCTTCGGTGAGATTATCCCAAAGTGAGAGGGGTCGGCAAGCCTCGTCGGTTGTTCAGATCACGGTGTCGTCGAAAACGTAGGATAAACGCCGACTTTACACGAACGAGCGAGGGCTGAGGGTTCCCCGGGAGGTATAGGGCCCAAAGGCCGAACGGATACCACGCCCGAATCGCGGCTGGGACAAACCTCGCGTGATCTTGTACGTCCTCGACTTGGCCTCGGTCAGCTTGTCCCACTGGTCCTCGGCGTTCTGCTTCATGCCCTCGTACTTGCTGGACTTCTCGATGGAGAGGCTGATCCCGCCGATGGAGTAGTCGAATTCTTCAGCGATCCAGTTATAGACCAACGCCTGAGCCGCGTTGACCAAGGCTCCCCACAGAAGGGCCGCCTTCCACGAGGGCTTGCGTTGGCACAGCATCTCGATGGTCGTCAACTCCTCGGTGCTGGGCGGGTGCATGTTCCACTTCCAGAGGGCCATTTCCAGGTATTCTGCGAACTCCTCGTCGGTCCAGATGAACCCGAACACCTGATTGTAGCAGCCGACCTGCCCTTCGCCCTCGGGAGGGTTGAACCGGTAATACTTGTCCGGGTTCGTGTCTCGGGTGAGGAACCGCATCTTGCGGATCAGGTCTTGTAGGCACTCGGAGTACGGACTGGTCGTGGTCTGGACGCAGTCCTTCACGATGCCGAACTCTTGGACGGCCCCTTCCTGTGCGGACCCGGCGGACTCTTGGAACGTCCACCGGATCACGTAGTCACCGGGGTTGGCTCCCGCTGGGACTTGCAGGTTCGCGTAGTATTCCCCGACCGCAGGGTTCACGGGGGTCCGGGTCGGGGACCCGATCAAGACTTCCTGCGAGGTCTGCGGGTCCACGTAGTAGATGGCGTAGGTGATCGAGTAGGCGTTCTTCGGGTTCCCGGACGAGTCCGTGAGGAAGATGTCGAGATCCCCCCGGCCAAGGACTTCGCCCTGTTGGAACACGACGCTCATGCGGGGGGCCTCCTACGTCCTACGTCCTACGTTGGGTGGGGGATCAGGGATCAGGGGTGTTGATCCCGATAGAAGGGCTACCGCACCACGATCACGTTCCCTTCGGAGGGGTAGCGCGACCAAAGTTTCTTCCAGACCCGTTGGGCATCCGGTGACGTAGACCCCATTGGACCCCAACACCCGTGCGGGACCAGAAAGTGCGGACCCCCCGATTTCGACTTGAGCGCGTCGATCACGGCATCGTACAACTTCGTCCCGACCCCTTTCCGACGGTACTCAGGCCACAGGGTTGACCTCACGACTGTCCAGACCGACCCGTCTCCATACCGTTCTGCGAGGGCACGGATGTCCCTCCAACAGTCATCGCTGATCAAGATGCCGCGACCCTTGTCGGTCGAGGTGCCACCCGTCTCTGCGAGGATGCCCCCGACGAATACATCGTGGTCCTGAGCAAAGAAGTTGAGTGCGCCCGACCCTGTATGGTCATCCACGATCGCCACACCGTCCGGGGAACGGAGCCCCTTGTAGAGGTCGGCCCATGCCTTCTCACGCTCAACGCGCATCTTCTTCAGCGCGTCGAGTTTCCGGTAGTCGGACTTTGGGCGTGGTTTGACTACGATCTCCCACGGGACGCCGTTCTGCATCCAGCGGTCGTAACGGTGGTAGTCCTCGATGCGTTCGCGGAGGTTCCCCGACCGGTGGGACTCCTCGCTCGTGTTGCCCTGTACCCGGGTCTTACCGTTCTGCACGACACGGTAGATGAGGGGCTCTTCCGCGAGTTCTCGCTCCAACTCCTCGATGTTCTCGTTGAAGGCGTACCGCTCCATGTACTCGATGAACTCGGGGAGCGACCACCGAAGGGCACGTCGGAGGATAGGTGCCCAAGGGGTGTACTGACCCCGCACATCCACATCGAGTTCGGGGTCTAGATTTCCGGGTCGTATGGACAGGTGGGTGGACAGCACCTCGCGGGCGTCTTTCGGGGCGTACTTGTCGTACTTGGCCTCGACGTACCGGGAGGCCACGCGGCTGCTCCGAGGCTGCTCAGTGGCCTTCCAGAACTCACCCACCGCCTTCCGCCACTTGGCAGGCTCGTGCTTCTTGAGAGTCTTGAAGAAGACCGAAAGGTCAATGTAGACCTTTCTATGTCTATCCCATTCGCGGGGAGTTGCCCTGTCCGTCTCCAAGTAAGCCATGTCGTTGAGGAAGTTTCGTACCGAGGTGGTCAACCATGTGTAGAACTCTCTTTCTGAGAGATAGTATTTCTCCCCCCCGGACAACATCTGTGACCCGCTTTCATCGGGGGTGCGGGTTCGCCGGATGTTCCGACTCGGAAGCCCACCAGCCTCGCTCAAACCCCCCAAGATTTGAATCAGGTCTTGGGTCATGTGCTGGAGTTCGTGCTCCACAGTCACCGCAATCTCCTTGAAGACTTCTCGGCGGTTTTGCGGCGAACTCATGTTCATCGGGAACACCTCCAACTTGTGTTTGGTAGGCGACCACCGGCCCGCAGCCCTGACCGATTCTTTGTACTTCCACATGATCTCGACGGTGATCTCGTTTAGCCGTCCCCTGAAAGGGGATCTCCTCTCGGACAACACGGTCTCTGCAATCTTGAGGGGTGGCATCGAGCCAACCTTCTTCAAGAGCGTTCGGATCTCCGGGGTGGTGCGCTTCGTGATCTTGCCTCCCTCCTTCTGTGGGATGTCGAACAATGTGCGGAGGAAGTCAGGAACCACGATCGCGGGTTCGGGCACATCGAACTCGGGGTCGTAGAAGTAGACGAGTTTCCAAACAGTAGACTCATCGAGGTCGGGATGCGCCTCCATCACAGTCTGCACGGCCTCGCCACCACCCTCTTGGATGAGGGTTTGATCCATGCGCGAAATGACCTTGGCGGCATCCACCCTCTTTCGATGGAACCTTTCTTCCAGTTTCAACCGCCTCTCGGTTTCCGCGATCTCCTTGCCAAGCGACTTACTGAAAGACCGGAGGTACGGCCACCCCTTCAGGTCAACCGGAAACACCTTGCTCTGATTCGCGGGCAGAAAGAAGTTGCCGGAATCCAACCAGCGGCCCACATTGGTCTGAACCCACTCCGTGATCTCCTTGACCATCGCAGGGGGAGCCTTGAGCAACCCAGCCTCGACGTATCGGGAGGCCACGCGGCGGGCAGAGGGCAGAAGCCCACGATCCCGAAGGTCAGGCTCGATGTGCCTGTCGATGATCCGATCTGCTTCTCGTTTCTCGGATCGGTATTCAGACTCAATCTCGCTGGCAGAATGACCCTTAGCGTTCGTATCCGCGAGATATTGGATGAACTGACGGCGGCTCATTTCAACCTTGCGCGTACCAAAGGGGTCAACCTTGCGCTGAACTCCGTAGATGTCAATCTCTAGGCCGTTTGGCAGGCGAACGAAAGCGTGCGCCATGTATGGGTTTTCGGGGTCACCTTCTTCAAGGTCCGCGACCAGTTGGAAGCCATACCTGTCGTGTAGGGCAAGGGCAAGCCATATGCACTTCCCACAAGAGTAGGTGTCAAGGTGTTCCTGGGGTGCGAGATACTTGTCCGTCCACTCGAAGTTCTTTGATGAGAACAGTGGGCGAAGCCCCTTCTTCCAATCGTCGATCATCGCACGGGCTTCCTCGTGGGGGTCCCGACCCGCCATCTTGGTCCCACCAAATGCCGACTTCGACAGCCCGGCCAGAATGGCCCGGCGCTCATGGCTCCCAGCCGGAAGGCTGGACGCGAGCCGGATCAACGCCGTCCGGTCGGAAGCGGTCAGGGTCTTGGCCATGACGATGGATCTCCTACGTTGGGAGATGTCGGGGATCAAGGATTGTTGATCCCGATAGGGGGCTATGCGTCTGCGTGGTGTTTGGCTGCGACGGCCATGTCCACGATGGCATCATCGATCTCGATGGCGAGTTCTTGGGCACGCCGTGGACCCGACGTGTTCCGCTCATTCTGGATGTCGAGGTTCTTGGCCTCGCGGACGGCATCTATCAGCCGAGAGATCGCCCGTGTGGTGTCCCTCTCAAAGGGCCCCTCCACCATGAAGTCACCGGATCGCAGCGCGTCGTTCGCAAGGACCACCATCTCCTGAAACGCCTTGGTCAGTTTGGCGTGGGCGTTCTTCGCCGTCGTCGGGTTGCCCTTGTATGCGTGAGCATGGTTGTCCCACTGCTGGTACGACTTGAAAATCCGGTCGCGAAGGGTGCGGGACTTCCCGACGTAGCGGTCGAACCGCTTCTGCGCCTTCGCACCTGCCACCACGACGGAGAGCACATTCCGACGCTCAGGAGATCCAGCCGGGAGGCTGGAGGCCAACCGGATCAGGGACTTGCGATCGGAAGCCGTCAAGGTCTTGGACATGATTGGGGATCTCCTAATGAGAGTCGAAGTCGGGGGATCAGGGGGGTCAGCTTCGCTTCGCCTGAGACAGCTTGCGGGGCTTCCAGTAGAGGTCCCGCTCCACGAGGGGCAGGCCGCGCTTCTGGAGGCCCTCCAACTCACGGATGCTGATGTACCCAAGTTCACCACCACCCATGCCCAAGTCGGCCCAGCCGAACGCCTCACCCGACGACGGGTCGTACTCGGTGATGTACCAAGTGGCGTTCGTGTAGGGGGAGAAGAACTTGACCCACGCGATCGGGTCGTCCTCGTTCTCCTGCGAGTAGATCGCCGGGATCTTCCGGGCCACGCCGCTGGGAAGCAACTGGTGGCCCCGAACACCGTCAAGGGGGTGTTTCGCCGTCTTGTCCTGACCTCGGGAAGCCCGGCGACCCATGTCCTTGTGCTCGGACAACCAATCGTCCCAAGTGCCCTCAGCCCCAGGAGCCTCACCCTAGAACACGCGCCCCGAAATGCCGTCCGGGTAGAGCCGGAAGTCACGGGCCACGACGTACTGGACGCCCGTGTCAATCTCGTCATCACCCCCGATGTGGTGCCGACTGAGCACGGCGTCGATCTTCTTGATGTCCTCCCACGAGTCCACGGGGAGCTTGCAGACCAACTCCCCAGAGCCGTCGTGCCCCTCGTTCATGATCCGGGTCTTGAACATGCGGGACAGGTTGCGGAGCGCGTCCCCCTCCAACTTGTTCAGGCCCCGACCACCGTCGTTCATGAGGCTCTGCGCGAACTCGTCCCCGTTGTCCGCGTCCTCCTCGATGTTGTAGTCCTCCGTGGCGATCCCGAAGTAGACGATGGCATCCCGGTCCAACGGGTGATCCCCCGCCGTCTTGTCGGAAGCCCGGCGCGTCAGGGAAGGCATCTTCCCACTGTCCAGATAGTCCGAAATCTGCCGCAGCACCGCGTTGATGGGAGGGAGGGATGCCTTGCCCCCGGATGAGGTAAACCGGGTCAACAGGGCCTTCCGCAAGGCGTCCAACGCCTCGGGGTCATCCCGCTTCAAGAAGGACCGGACGTCTGCACGAACCTTGTTCAAGGCTTCCAGGTAGTGCCCGAGACGGTACATGTTGGGCTGCTTCGCCTGCAACTTGGCGTCGTACTGCGTCAACTTGGACGAAGCGACCGCGAGGAAAGCCTCAACGGTTGCTTGCCCGAGGGCCGTCTTGCCCTGACCTCGGGAAGCCCGGCGCTGCATGGTGACCGGCTTGGTCCGGTACACCTTGTCCGTCTGCTCATGCCGAACGAGGTACTGCCCGCGCTGTCGGGCAGGGCCTTCAACCACATAGGGCTCGCCGTAGACCGTCACGAGGTCACCGGGGTTGAACTTCTGCGCCCGCATTCCCGCGTGCGCCAGAGCCTTCTCACGCCACTCCTTCGCGTACTCGTTCACCGGGGGGTCCGCCTTCATCAAGAGGCGCAAGGACGGCCCCACGGCATACGGACCCATGTCCTCGTGCAAATCCTTGTAGGCGACGCCCGTTCGGGAGTTCCCCTCAAAGAGGGTGACGAAGAACCCGGACGGCTTGCCGGGCTTCTTTGCCAACGTGAACATGCCCTCACGGGTCTTCTCGTTGCCGATGATCTTGTACCCCGAACGCTCGATCATATCGAGCACCTCGCGGACAGCGTCCTTCATGCTCACCCCGGGGGGAAGCCCCGTCCAACCCGCCGTCTTGGCGGATCCGTGGGAGGCGATGCGCTCAATCGGAAGGGTGAAGTCGTCGTGCCGTGTCATGGGAACCTCTGTGCGTTGTGCGAAGGGGGGATCCTCACGCCAAGCGGGCCTATCGAAAGCCTACCGGGACCATGAGGTCAGATTCAGAAGGCCCACTCCAGATCGCCCCAACTGACCTTCCTCGGACCACGAGCATGGTCGTTGATCGCATCCACGACGACATCCATGGGAACCCCGGTCACTTGGATCCGAATCGCGTACCGGAACCCCTTGGACGTCCCGTGGAAAGTCGGACGGCCCATCTTGAACCGGCCTCCGCTGTCCTTCGCGATCTCCCACGCATTCGTGCGGAGAGCATCCGCAATCGACTCGACGGTCACCTCGGAGAACACCTTGAATGTGACCTCGCCGCCAATGATGTAGTCGGCGGACATGTCCGTGGTCCACTCGGTGATGAACGGGCCGGATGCCGTGGAAGACAAGGCAGACAGGATCTCCCGACGCTCATCGGACCCCGGGGGCAGCGAAGCGGCCTTGCGGATCATCGCAGACCGGGACGGGGACGGGGACTTGGTGGAACTCACGGGAACCTCCTGACTCGTGATCACCTTGGCCGGGCCTATCAAAGCCCTACCGGGACCACCGGGACCAGAACGACCGGAAGCCCGGGTGCAGCCCGGCCAAGCCTTCCACTTCGGAGAGGGGGATCCAGGACCAGTCGTCGCACTCGTCGTTCAACACGGGCAAGAACGGCTCCGGGGCCGGGACGATGAACGTCGTGTACGCCTGACCGGCCATGTGGACCTCCTGAACGTCGTCCTCCATGAGCCAGTCCTCGGGGGCGTGCCCAATCTCCTCCTCGGACTCCCGACAGGCTGCATCCCAGCGGGACTCCCCCGGATCAACGTGGCCTCCGGGGACCGACCATGTTCCCGGCTGCGACACCTTGGCCGACCGCCGGATCAACAGGACCACTCGATCTGTCCCCGGTCCCGGTCCCGGTCCCGGTCCCGGTCCCGGTCCGGGGGACGGAATCTCGGCCACGTACAAGATCCCAGCCGCCGGGCTCGGGTTCGCACTCCTTCGACCCATGCCACATCTCCCATCAAGAGGTCTAGATCGGCATAGACCCATCAACGAGTACGCGAGAATCTACGGTCGAACCTTATAGATCGTCTATACCCCGACCATAAGTTGAAGGAGGTGAGCGATGCGGCTGATCAATGGGTTCTGGAGGGTCGTGCGAACTTTGGTGTCCCTGCTCATGGGGTGGACTCTTGGCTGGGTGCTCATCGGGCTCGTGGGCTCCGCAGTTCTGGTGGGGATTGCCTGTGTCTGCGGGGTGGTCCCACAGACCACGACGGCCTTGGCCTTGGCGATCCCCGTGGTGTACGTCGGGTGGCGCTACGCCATCAAGCCAATGCTCATTCTCTGGTTGACCTGACCCACACCGTCAGCCCGTCAGCCCATCACCGCTTGAGGAACGCCGCAGCGGTAGACCACCCCTTCGCCGTCAACCGTCGGGGGACCCGCTTGGTCAACCAGCCCTTGTCCAAGGCATACTCAAGGTACGTCTGAAGCCGGTCAGGGCAGTCCGCCTCGCCGCTGATCTCGTGGGGCACGGAGCCGAAACTGACCTCGTGGTCGGCCCACGAGACCAAGTGAACGCGGGTCTGCTGTGCGATGAAGTCCAACTCAGCCTTCGTCCGTTCCGTCATCACGCCTCCATGAATCACTTGTCCCCCCCTTGTCTGTCGGGTCGATACCAGCGATACCAGCGGTCAGGGCCAACGACTGCGAACTGATCAGCCCGGACCCATAGAACCGGATCATCTGTCCCATCCCCCTTCCCCTCTGGGCTGGGTCGTAGATGTCGTCGATCAGGATCTTGGGGGGCTGGGCGGCCTCAGCAGGCTCCTTCCACATCGTGTGGATCCGGGCCTCAAGGTCAAGGAGATCCTGCATGGTCAAGCCCGAGACCGACTTGGTGATCTCCCCTGCGACACCCTTCGTGCCCCCTTCTGGGAAGGTGATGCTCGTGTGAGGCGGTGCGAACCCGAGGGTCTTGGCCTTGTCCCGAAGGGAGCCTTGGCTTTCCTTGAGGACCCGCTCGGTCAACGGGGTGAACGTGTCCTTCTGGTCCGGGAGGTCGAACCCACGGTAGAACCACTGACCCGGGAAGTTCGGGTCGTACAGGTAGATGTGCCGGATCCTCGGGATCGTGCGTCGCCCCTGCGGGTCGGGGACCACGATGCCGAAGGACAGGCCCGAGGTCCCCTTCATGCGAGCCGTCAAGACCCCCCGATCCCCCTTGAGGGGATACCAAGGCGTCTCGTGCTTCCCCTCGTAGTCCTCCTCGGGCTCCGGGCACGGGTTGCGGATCAAGCCGTGCTTGCCCTCGACGTGGGACATGGACTCGTCCGAGTAGACCCAATCGGTGATCGTCTCGTTCACCGGGGCCTTCCAGTCCATGCCGACGAGGGCCTTGCCCATGCCGGCCAGACCCCCGTTGTGGAAGTAGACCAGACCCCTCACCCACTCCCCGGGGTCCACGGGACCCCGCATGTCCGAGGGCCTTACGGCACGGACGACCACGAGGCAAACCTCAGCACGGGACATCAGAACCTCACCTTGTAGGTGTGCCGGTAGCGTTCGATGACCTCGTGGGTCAACGGCTGGAACACGTCAAGGTTCTCCTTCCCTGCGACACCACGGGCGTACTTGGTGATGGGCATCCGATGGTCCCGGTACAACCACTTGCCCGCAAAGGCGTCCCACAAGTAGATATGATCCACCCCCCGTGAACTCTGCTCCGGGTCCAGTCCGAGTTCGACCACCGTCCTCGGAGTCGGCCACATCCCGAACCGTAGGGCGAACTCCGAGATGGCGTATGCCCGCTCCCCCGA
>Ga0180432_10007674_pt1 | contig 13638 bp, 8 predicted proteins | sample SS_ome_10_FD_132414 | JGI IMG/M metagenome (GOLD analysis project Ga0180432, IMG submission 132414) | Hypersaline lake sediment archaeal communities from the Salton Sea, California, USA - SS_1_MS_2 metaG | ecosystem: Environmental > Aquatic > Non-marine Saline and Alkaline > Hypersaline >...
CTCTTTAATATATCCGATGATATCATCTTTAAGCCTTTCCGATCTTTTAGGCGCATCAAAGACAGGTTTTTGTGCTTTAGAAATCTTGAATTCGATAATATAAGAGCCATAGGGTTCGAAATGAAGTTTCATTTCTACTGCGTCTTTTTGTTTTCTATAACGAATAGCTTGTTCTATTTTTCCAGTCCATGGATCTAAAATGAATGGAACTTTATTTGGATGAGGAAATATAACATTAATTTCTTTAGGAATATTTTTAGAATGACGAAAGAAATAATAATCACTATTTTCTGTTTTTTTGTGAATATAATTAATTGAAGATTGTGGCTCCTCATATTCAATTCCTGGCTTTATCTTTAAATCTTCTATAATAGAGCGCGAGACCTCATTAATTTCCTTTAACAGATAAATCTTTTGATTTTGGAGTAAAGTCTCAAATATATCTTTTATTTCTTTATTATTTTTTTCATAATTTAAATATCCCGGTTGTTCTTCTGGAATGGAGTCTATAAAAATTACAGGTATATTTGATTCTGCGATTTTTTTAAGCTTTAAAGCCATTTCGAGAGAGATTTTAGTGATATTGGGAATAATTAGTACCTCAAAAGTACCATTTCCAATAATCAATTTGTTCTCCTTTATAGTACTATTTAAGATGGTTTCTTCATTAACATGAGAATAAAAAAATCCATACGATGATAAATCATCAGTTAAATACAATAATGATAAAGTCCATTGTTGAGTGTTATTTAAGTCTTCATTATTCTTAACTATTGCTTGAATTGACTTTCTTGGTAAGGGAGCATCGTATTGATCAAGACAACCTCCAGTAAGCTCCTCCTTTTTTAAAGGATCATGACAATAATTAAACACGGAATAAAATACGGCTATGTTGCTTACTATTTTTCCATGTTGTAATATATATTGACATCTCGTAATATATGAATTCATTATAGGAAAGAATTCCCAGAAAGGATTATTCCTGCTAAAATTAGAAGAGAAATTCACAGACTGAGGTAAATAAGGTGTCGAAAATCCACAAAAACCCGGATACGGAAATAAAGGATTTTGATAGGGATAACCATGATATATCATTTGATTCACACCAGATGAAAATAGTCTATCTGCAGCAACCTTCCATTTTAATGGCGTGGTCATGTAATCTCTCTGATTCCACACGATTGATTCTGCTGTTATAATTGGTTTATCGTAAATTATTCCTGCGGATCCAGCAAGTTTTAAAAAATCTATTAATCCACCACCATATAATTGCTCAGTTTCAGGAATATGAGAGATTCCATATATTTTTAAAGTGTCTGCTCTCAATCCATATGCTTGAATTCTATTCTTTAAATCGTTTTTTTCCGCCCAATCTGTCATAGTTTGGACCAATTCTTTTGAAAAGAGGTCAGAAATAGTCAACTCATAATCGTATCTAATCTTATCACCAATATTTCCCTTTATATCATATGCAGGAAGTAAAGTACGCCCTCCAAATTCATATACATTATCTCGATCGGGAACGAAACATATAGGTAAATACGGAGTGAGATCATATCCCCTCCACTCCTTAAATTTTGAAAGGAACTCTCGAGTCCATAACCAATTCGAGGCCAATTCTAAGCTATCTGTAAAAAATGCGCGTAATGTTTTTCCATAATGTTCCTTAAGATGATGTTTTCCTTCCCCCAAATGAAGATCTAAATGATGTTTTATGGGTTTAGAAGATAAATGATCTAGCACCAAACTTTTCTTATTAAAATCTGACCTAGAATCTGCTAATGGTACTACTCCAGAAGGACAAATATAGAACGAAAAAATTTGCCAAGTTCCTTCAGGAACCTCCCAATTCAATATATCATTCTTGTGAACTTTATGTGTTAAATCAATTAGTGTGTTACTTTCTAAATAAGAAGTTTTAAAATTCTTAAATTTTATAGGTTTAGGTTCTCCAATAGGTTTGCTTCCAACAACAGCAATCAATGTTTTATCTCTACTATAATCTATGTCTCCAATGAAGCCTTTTTTACGTGGGAATACAGGTTCAGGAACAGTATCTGAATATTTAATCGGCCCTTCAATCACTTTTTGTCCTATTAATAACATTTTCATTGATAGATCTTTATCGATATGAACACCACCTGCAGGCCAAGAAGAGCCTATGGTTAAATCAATTATCATATTTCTTTTTGAAGCTTCATCCAACACCGCTTTTACCATTTGATAATAATATGGTGTCATGAATCTATGAGATCTTTTTTCTCTTTCAATATCTAGTTTCCCAAGATTAAGTGGTGAACCAATCATAAAAACCTGAATTTCCGCGCCTAAGAATCCTACATCATCCAGCTCTTTGATTTCTCTTATTAATTCTTCTTCCTCAACATCCATCCCCGTCCACCACCATCTTACCATTGGGCGAGCAGACTTAGGAGGATTTCTAAACTCTTCCCAATCTATATCATTTTCATTAAAAGACATTTCTGTTAACCAAACTATAATTTTTGAACAATATATATTTTGAATATATCCTTAATATAATGATAATAAAAATATATATCTAACAGAAACGAGCCTTATCATTTGTTCTTAAGGATTGGAATGACTTGGGGACCATTAGGTAAAATTAAAATTCTCGCTCCTTGTCCATATTTTTTTAAACTCGCATCAATTGCTTCTTCAACACTATTAGCATATTTTAAACCGATATTACCAATTTCTTCTTCTTTTAACGAGGAGATCACATAGATTTCAGCCCTCATCATTATTCTGGCTAAAACTTGTATTTCCCATTGGTCAGGGATTACGATTTCTTTGTTAAGCACTTGCTCGTAAAGTGTTTTGGGTGTCTTACCTGAGAAAATTAAATCTCGAAAATTTTCTTGCCCGATTCCAACTCCATCAGAGAGTTCATTGACACTAATTATCGTCCCGCCCTCTTTCACGGCAATTTCTCCTATCGCCATGCTCTTTACCGCCTGATATAAATTAAGATCTAATGGATATCCTCCATTTCCACAGATAACTATATCATATAAATCCTTTATTTTTTTAAAAATGTAATTCAATTGATATTTAACGAGTTGCTCGTGTACTTGCATTACATTACCTGCAGCAACTCGAGTAATTTCGTGCTTCTCGTTAATACAAACATTCACTATGAAATCTGCCCCTATTGTATCACTAATATGCTTAGAATTTTCGTGCATTGGATTTCCTTTATCAATTCCAAAGCGTGCAAGTGGATGTGCGATGTTTTCTGCGGAATGATTTGCTTGGATTGTTTCTGCTCCTGCAATTCCTGGTGCTATCGATTTTGGCCCTCCCGAAAATCCAAAAAAGAAATGGGGTTCAACATATCCTGTCAAAATCTTTAGGTCACTTTCACAGTAGTGTTTGTTGATGTATATTGGAACTCCATCTGGTGCTGTTCCAAAATCTTTTAGCGAAGCCTTATCGGTTGCCACGTGATCGATGGATTTTAATCTACATTTTAATTCTATTCCCAAAATTCGTTCTAATTCGTCCTCACGAGACTGTCTGTGTAAACCAGTTGCGATTAAAACTAATATTTGATTATCATTAATACCGTATGAATTTAATTCTTCAATAAGAGCCTTTAGAATGATTCTTGAAGGCACAGGGCGAGTCCCATCGCTTGCAACAATGCAAATCTGTTCTAAATCGCCTTTTTCTTTAATTAATTCTTTTAATGGGATAGTTCCAATAGGATTCCTTATTGCTTCTTTTATCGCTTCATTTGTATTCGCAATAAGGTCTTGGCTCTTTGGACGAAAAATGGTGAGATTCCAAATTGGATCCACTTTTATTTCGATTCCATCCCTTCCGTAATCAAATTTTATTGAGCTCAATTATCTTTTCTCTTATTTTATACTATATCTAGTTATCAATATTATATCAATGATGTGAATTAGATAAATAAGTCATAGCAACCTTGATTTGATGAATAGAAATTATATAAAAAAATTAATCAACGAGACTAAATGTGCCGTCTTCAGCTCCACAGCTCGGACATTTCTCCGGAAAATCGTCAAGATCAAAATCGTGGCCACATTTATCACATTTCCATTTCATTGTAGGAATCCTAAGTAAGTATTTCGAGTCTATCTTAACTATTAAATTATAATAAAATATAATTATAAACTTTTGGAAAAAATATCATTTAAAATTTAAAGAATACTACCTTAAACCACTTAAATATTATTTAGTGATGATGTATAAATGAAAAATGTTGAAGGGAATTTTGAAGGTGCTAAGGGATTAAATATCTTTTACCAATCGTGGTTACCAGACAATCCTAAAGCAATCATTCAAGTCGTGCACGGATTTGCTGAACACAGTGGAAGGTATTTAAATGTAGTAAATGAAATAGTTCCACGGGGTTATGGAGTTTATGCTGATGACCATAGAGGTCATGGGAGATCTGAAGGAACGCGGAATTATGTTGATTCTTTTGACCAATATATCGAAGACGAGAAAAAATTATACGATATTATAAAAGAAAACCATCCAAATTTACCAATCTTCTTACTCGGACACTCAATGGGATCTTTAATTGCAGTATATGTTATAAAGAATTATGAAGATTTCTATAAAGGATTGATATTATCTGGTACTGGTACAAGTGCCGGTGATAAGGTTAGTGGATTTTTAAAAACCATGGCAAAAGTAATGGGAAAAATAGCCCCGAAGCTAAAAATCAGCCCTGGACTTGAAGCTAACATGCTTAGTCACGATCCTGAAGTAGTTAAGGCATATCAAGAAGACCCAAATGTGTACGCAGAAAAAATAACTGCTCGTCTAGGATATGAAATGCTAAGTAAATTTGAGATGATTTTGGATGTCGTAGATAAATTTAAACTGCCCTTATTAGTTCAATGTGGTTCTGAAGACGCCTTAATTAAAGGTGCTGAACAAGAACTTAAAAATGCTTTTAAAATGGATGACCAGACAATAAATATTTATAACGGACTTTACCATGAAGTCTACAACGAGTTAGAAAAGGATCGAAAGATCGTGTTAAAAGATTTGAGTACCTGGCTTGAAAAACACATGTGATTTTTATTAATTCTATTTATTTCTCTTTTTCTCTTTTAATGCTTAACTTTTTTAATGTTTAGTTTATTAATTGGTAAGAGATAAATCGTTTAAAAATAGTTGGGGATGTGTGAAAAATGAATAAAGAGATGGGTAAGCTTTCTGATGCTGTGAAATATGATTTAGAAACTCGAGAAGAAATGCAACAGACAATTATAACCTTGAGAAATGAAGTAAATGACTTAAATTCTCAGATATTAGTCAAGATATCTGCCATCCCTGCAGAAGAACACGATGCAGAAAGTAAACTAAATAAAATTCAAACCCTCAAGAATATACTACTTGCACAGAGACAAGAAATATCCTGGAAAAACGATGATCTAGCCAATTATGAAGAGAAAGTAGTGTTTTTGGCTGCTGAATATTTCAAAATGAAAGCCACTAAGGAAAGTCTTGAAAATGAACTCGAACAGTTTCATAGTAATATTGGGGAATCATCAACTACCTCAACTGATCAATCTACGGTTAACGATATGGCAGATAAAATTGTTCAATTGCAAGAGGAAATCGAAAAGTTAAAACAAGAAAACTCTGAGTTAGATGAGAAAAGCAAGGCAGTTGATGAAAAAAATAGAATGTTAAAAGCGGCGCTGTTAATGACCGTTGATACGGAAACTAAAGATGTTCAAGCTCCAGCAGCTACATTAACAGATGATAAAGTGATAGGAGAAAAAGAAGTGGTAAAAAATTCAGGGGATTCTGGTGATAAAGTTGTTAAAATTCAAGAGGGCCCAAGCACGGTTACAGCTTCTGCAAGCGATTTCGAAAGTCCTGAAAGAAGAAGACAGTGCCCAAATTGCGGTGCGGCAGGAGCGTTCATTCTTGAAGTTGATGACAAGGAACACGTGATATATCAGGATATGGGAATGAAAATGTACGGAAAAAAGTACAAGTGCGGCGATTGTCGCCATGAGTGGAAGTAATATTTAAAATTGACTATTTTTTGCTTAATTCCCTAAATTTTTCAAGGAGCTCTTTTTGCTCGCTTGAAAGTTTATCAGGCATGATTATGTTGGCTATCACATATTGGTCCCCATGGCCTTTACCCCTCATATAAGGTACACCGTGATTCTTTATCCGAAATTCTGTAGCAAATTGAGTTCCCGCAGGGATTTCTAATTCTTTTTCTTTGATTACCTTACTTTTATGGTCTAATGTAGGAACCGTGATTTTACCACCGAGAATTGCTGTTACAATATCGATGTCTGCTTTTGTATAGAGATCGTTCCTCCTTCTGATGAAATTTGGATCTTCTTTTACTCTTATTTGAAGGTATAAGTCGCCAGGGATTGCGTTGCTCGAAGGTACGTGTCCCGCACCTTGCATTTTGAGGTGAACTCCATCTTCTACACCCCCAGGGATGTTAACTCCTTTAATTGTTTTTGTTTCTTCAACTACTTTGCGTCCCTTGCAAGCCTTGCATTTCTTCATGATGATTTCTCCTCGTCCTCCACAATTGCTGCATTCTGTCTCGCGTATTATCGTTCCAAATCCAGAACGAGTCATTTTTCTTTCCCTACCTGAGCCATTACAATCAGAACATGTGGCAATACTTGATTTGTCTTCGGCGCCAGTCCCCTCGCATGTATCGCACGGGACATATCTCTGAACTGTTACGTCTCGCTTAAGCCCAAACATTGCTTCTTCAAAGGACAAAGAAATTTTTAATTCAATGTCTTGACCAACTTCACGACGAGGTTGAGTTTGTCGACTTCTTCCCCCAAAACCACCAAAACCACCTCCGAATATATCACCTATCCCTCCGAAACCTCCCCCGCTAAAGATTGACCTAAATAACTCGTCGATTCCAGGGATCCCCCCACTGAAAAAATCACTCATGTCAATGTCTACCCCGCTAAAACCGTATCGATCGTAGTTTTGGCGCTTATTTGGGTCATTTAAGACTTCATACGCTTCTTGAAGCTCAATGAACTTTTCTTTTGCCTGAGGATCGGTTTTATTAATATCGGGATGGAGTTTTCTTGCTAATCTTCGATATGCTAACTTTATGTCTTTTTCTGTTGCATCCTTGGCTACACCAAGTACATCGTAATAGTCTCGCTTGTTAGAACTTATGATTCATCAATCTCCGTGATTCAAATTAAGTAAATTAAAAATTATAAATATTAATCTTAATCAAAATATATTTTTTTAGATATTTTTTTTGATGTTTAATACTCTATAATAGATGTTTTTATAATTGTTTAAATTAATACTATCATAAAAATTTATATATAAAGATCTCCTAATCATAAAATTTTTATGACTAGTAGAACTATATATTTCTATAATTAATAGAAAATTACACATTTCGATGATTTGAAAGTGACCGAAGAAAAACCAGTGGACGAAGAAAAGAAATCCACGAGAAAAGAAAAGATTATTGGTATAGATCTTGGCACGTCTAATAGCGCATGTGCGGTATTAAATGCCATTACCAGAAAACCCGAAATTGTTCCTGCCGCAGAAGGTAGAACCCTTGGAGGGAAAGCATTTCCTTCATATGTTGCATTTAACGAAGAAGGACAGAAAATTGTTGGTGAACCTGCTCGTAGACAAGCCGTAAGCAATCCTGAAGGTACGATTTACGCGATTAAAAGAAAAATGGGTCTTTCTTATAAGGCAAAAGCGAAGGTAGGGAGCGAGATAAAAGAGTTTTCTCCCGAAGAAGTCTCAGCAATGATATTAAAAAAGATCAAGAACGATGCCTCTGCTTATTTGGGTGAAGAAGTAAAAAAAGCAGTAATTACCGTACCAGCGTATTTTAACGACGCTCAGCGTACTGCGACCAAGAATGCAGGAGAAATCGCTGGTCTAGAAGTCGTGAGGATGATTAACGAACCAACAGCTGCTTGCTTAGCATACGGTTTAGACAAGGATACAAAAGATAAATTGCTTAAAATTTGCGTTTTGGATCTTGGAGGAGGTACTTTCGATATTACGCTCATGGAATACGGTGAAGGTGTCGTAGAAGTCTTGTCAACTGCAGGAGACACTCAGCTTGGTGGGACTGACATGGATAACGCTATTATTGATTGGCTTCTCGATGAGTTCAAGCGAAAAGAAGGAATAGATTTAAGACAAGATGAAAAAGCGATGATTCGATTAAAAGACGCAGCAGAAAAAGCTAAAATCGAATTGAGCACTACGCTCACATCTTCGATAAACCTTCCCTATCTCACGCAAAAAGAAGGAAATCCCGTCCATTTTGAAATTGACCTTACCAGGGCAAAATTAGAATCTTTAATAGAACCAACCTTAAGGAGATTGGATCCAATAATGCAAAGGGCCGTTTCTGACGCTAAATTATCTGCCGCGAACGTAGATAAAGTAATTCTGGTCGGAGGACCTACAAGAATGCCTTCCGTACAAGAACGATTCAAGAAATTTTTCGGTAGAGAACCAGAACATAGCGTTGATCCAATGGAATGCGTGGCATTAGGCGCTGCAATTCAGGGTGGTGTCATCGCTGGCGATGTCGAAGATCTTTTATTACTTGATGTTACTCCATTGTCATTAGGCGTTGAAACTCTTGGAGGCGTTTCTACAAGATTAATTGAAAGGAATACAACGATTCCGACTGAGAAGAAACAAACTTTCAGTACAGCCGCTGACAATCAACCTGCAGTAACAATAAACGTGCTTCAAGGGGAGAGAACGATGGCAAAGGATAATATCTCTTTGGGAACATTCCATCTAACTGGTATACCTCCCGCTCCAAGAGGGATGCCACAGATTGAAGTTAAATTTTCAATTGATGCTGATGGAATCGTACACGTCACGGCGAAAGATTTAGGAACTGGTAAAGAAACGGGAATCACAGTCACTGGAGCTAAAGGATTATCTGAAGAAGAAATTGCCCAAAAAGTAAGAGACGCTGAGATGTATGAAGACGAAGATAAAAAACTTAGAGAACAGATCGAAGCTAAGAATACCGCCGAATCAATGATTTACCAAACAAGGAAATTAATGGAAGATAACAAGGATAAAATCCAACCTGAGGAAGGAGAAGCCATTGAAGCCGCAATCACGTCGCTTGAAGATGACATTCGATCCGAAGATGTAGAACGAATCAAAGCAGGGATGGAGAACCTTCAGAAATCGATGTATGGCTTCTCGCAGAGAATATATGGCGATCAAGCTCAACAACAAGCATACCAACAAGCTGCAGAACAAGCGCAAAGAGCTGCAGGTGGCATGGGAGGAATGCCTCCAGGCGGAATGGGTGGAGGGCCTCCTGGTGGAATGGGTGACATGGGAGGTGCTGGATCTGGTGGCGCGTCCTATAAAACCGAAGAGAAAAAAGACGACAAGAAAAAGGTTGTTGATGTCGATTGGGACGAAGAGGATAGTTAACATACTTTAAACCTCTTTTTATTTTTTTATATTACAATAAATTCTATCAAGTTTATACGATGACAAAGAAAAAAGAAGAGTCGAAAAATCCGGGAACTGCTCCAGATGACGAAGTTATCATAGATTTAGATGAGAATGGGGAGGAAGAAGAAGAGCCATTACTCATTGAATATTTTTCAAAAGACGAACTGGTTGAAAAAATCAAAGAGTTAGAAAAAAAACAAGAAGAAGATAAGAAAAAAATCGAAGAATTTCAAGGTTGGCAGAAAAAATACATGCTTCTACAAGCAGAATTTGAGAATGCGCAAAAGAGATGGAGCAAGGAAAGGCATAATCTAAGAATTGAATATACCGCATCTGTTCTGAAGAAGTTCCTTCCTTTATACGACTCTTATAAAAAAGCAGTTGATACTAATCCCGAGGATGAGAGTATCGCCCAGTTCTATAATCAATTTCTCAATATTTTTAAAATTTTCGAAGGAGCTGAGCCAATGAAAGTCAATATCAACGATCCTTTTGATTATCACTATCATGAAGCCTTAAATTCGATTGAACGAGACGATCTTCCGAACAATACCATAATAGATATCATTCAGGAAGGTTGGATGCTAGGAAAGCAGGTTTTAAGGTACGCAAAAGTAATCACTTCTAGAAAGGCGAAACCGCCTGAACCTGAACCTGAGCCAGAACTCAAAGAAGAAAAAAAAGATAAAGATTCTGAAACCTCTGAGGAAGAAAATTCCGAAATCAATAATTCAGAAAATGATAAACCTGAAGAATATATCTCTTGATTATTTTTTCGATTATTATTAAGCGATTTCACACTTGATATAAAAATGATCTAAATCATCAAGAATTTATTATGTATTTAGAAATTCGGTTACATTTTTTCATTGAAATGAAATTTAGAGAAATAAATTCCTCATAAAATCACCAAACCGATCAAAATATTCATAAAAACTGGACTACAAATCTTTTTTATTAATCCCAAATCTATCAATCTATAATTAACTTAATATTTGAATACAATATACTAATATATTATTTCAATAAAGTTACGGCGTATAAATGTTAAAATATAAATTTAATATTGAAAAATAAGGTTTAGATCATGAATAAAATTTACTTACCCACTAAAAATGATTTTATGCAAAATAGATGTAATAAAAATAAAACTATTTCTAAAAAAAGAAGACCAAGAATTCTTGGACTTCTAACGATTGCAGTTATTTTTTCAACTCTTTTAGGGTTACATGCCATATTTCAAAGTATGAACTATCAAAATGATAGTTTATCGCCAAATGATACTTTTATTCAAACAATAAATGGCATAGATTATATTGCTAAATATATTACAGAAGAAGATGTAGATGAAATGAAAACGCAACTGAGTTTATATGAAGATAGCATGTTACTCGAAGATATTAGCAATAAGGAATACAAGACTGGAGCGCGAATACCTACGGAAGAGGAATTGGAACAATTAATTGGACTAACTTCTATAATAGATGTTACTTCAGGTCCTAATATGCTTCGAACTGCTGGATATAAGGATTTATCTAAAGAACCATATTTTCCTGTTGTAGGCAATCAAGGTGGCCAAGGTTCATGCACTGCCTGGGCTAATGTTTATTATTCTTATGGATACTTGGAAGCAAAAGATAATGGTTGGGCGGCGAGTACTGGAAATCCTGAATATTTATTAAGCCCATCTTGGGCTTATAATAAATTAGTGAATTTGTACGAACCAAAATCAGATAGTGATTTTGAACTTTTACTTTCTGCAATTAGTCAAGCTACTATGACCTATCAATATGTAAATCTCATGAAAGATATTGGCTGTGCTACCCTGAAAACGATGCCCTACGACGATACCGATTACGATAGTTGGGGAGAAGAAGCCGCGTGGAGAGAAGCACCATACCATAAACCTCGAGATTTCATTTATCTTCATTTCGGGGGTCCATTTGGATTTTATTCGCCATGGATTATAAAGTGGATCGTTGATGCTGGTTACCCAGTTACTTTTGGCCTTGATTCAAAATATTTATATTATGGATTAGATAAAAGCAGTGGAGACTATATTTTATCATCTGACGAATATGTTACAGAATTAATATACGACCATGCTCAAACCATTGTTGGATACGATGATTCGATAACGGAAGGGAGTGATGTTGGGGCCTTTAGAGTTGTGAATTCATGGGGCCCAGATTGGATGGATAATGGCTATTATTGGATAACATACGAAGCTTATAAAGAAGCAGCACAGCATTGGTTTAACTTCATTGGATTTTTTATAGACCGGATTGATTATCAGCCTAGCTTGATTGCGACCTGGGAATTTGATCCTGCTCCAACCCAAATGAATAATATTTTTTCTGTGGGAATAGGCACTCAAGATAATACTATAGGCAAGATAACACCTAGATATCGTAAAGACGATTCAGATATATTTCCATCTTTCATGGCATTGGATGTCTCAGATTTTAAATCAGACTTAGATAGTAATCCTAATTTAAACTTCTATCTAGACATTGGCTCTGCTGCAACGCCTGGTATTATATCATCTTTTCGTGTTGAAAAATACGAATTAGGAGTTTTAGCGGATATTACACCCGAATCGCTTGATGTTCCAAGAGCGACTCCTGGATTTGTGAATGTTCAATTTATTTAAAAGTAAAGGATATAGAAGTTAAGTTATACTCCTGAAAGGAGGAAATTCCAATATTTTCTTTTTTTTTATTCGTTAAAAATTACTTCTCGAAAACCGAAACCGCCTGAACCTGAACCAGAAACAAAAGAAGAAACAAGAGAGGAAGGATCAGAAACCATTGAGGATGAAAAATCCGAAAACAATGATTCAGAAAATGATAAATCTGAAGATTATATTTCTTAAACTTTTTATTAATTATAATTAAGCGAACTCAGACATTTTAAAAGAATTTATTATTCTCTCTTCGATGAAGGTGAATTAAATATATTATAATGTAGCTTGTTTTCTTCATTTCAATTTAGAATTTTCATGTAAACAAGATTTTGAAAATCAAGTGATTCTATTCGCTACCAGATTGGTATATATGCTACTTAGAAAATTATTTCAATATAACAAAAATATTTAAAAAAACTTATAAAGTGAAATAATCATGAGAAAGAATCAAAAATTTTGCTTCTATTTATTTGTAGGTGTTTTTCTGACAAGTGTATTAGTAACGGCAATTTTTGAAAACATCAATTTTGTGGATAGCGGTCGAACAACAAATTATTTACACTCAAGTTCTGGATCTGCTAATGAGACTTATATTAACAAATTATGGGCGTATGATTTTAATGAATATATTAATTCAATTGAGTTTTCAGAAGATGGGGAATTTGCTGTAGCTGGAATTGGAAATCATATCTATTGGGGCAATGTAACTGATTTATTTGAAGGTTTAAATTTAGATGTGATAAAGAAGTTTTCAGCCAGTTATGAAGTAGAATCTGTAGCCATAACTGCTAATGGTAGTTATATAGTTGCTGGGAGTGCAGATCATAACTTATATGTATTTAATTCCTCAAACGAGACACCATTATGGAGTAAGAATCTTAACGATAATGATGTTTTAGCTGTTGATATATCTAGTGATGGGAAATATATCGCAGCAGGTTCAAGCAATTGCCTTTACCTATTTGATATAAATTCTACAGAGCTTTGGCATTTTAATGGTACTGGGAATGGTGTGAACAATGATATTGACATCCTTGAAATTTCAGCAGATGGTTATTATATTGCTGCAGGAGCGGTGTATGATATTCTACTATTTAATAGAACGAGTTCGATACCAATGTGGAATCATGATAATAATTGGAATGGGAATTTTCATAGCCTAGCTATCTCAGCCGATGGAAAATATACTGTTGCAGGAAATTGGGACAATTATGTGTACTTGTTTAACAATACTAATACAAATAATCCCATGTTATGGAGTTCGCCAACTTATGATTATGTTTATTCTGTAGATATTTCTTCAGATGGATGCAAAATAGTCGCAGCAGGGAAGGATAAATATGTATATTTCTTTAATAACTGGAGTTATATACCAGATTGGAGATTCGATACTAATTCGGTTATATATGAAGTAGCTATCTCATCTGATGGAAATTATGTGACGGCAGGTTCAA
>Ga0180432_10007675_pt1 | contig 13637 bp, 4 predicted proteins | sample SS_ome_10_FD_132414 | JGI IMG/M metagenome (GOLD analysis project Ga0180432, IMG submission 132414) | Hypersaline lake sediment archaeal communities from the Salton Sea, California, USA - SS_1_MS_2 metaG | ecosystem: Environmental > Aquatic > Non-marine Saline and Alkaline > Hypersaline >...
CGCGGGCCAGACGACGGCTGGCCCGATAGATCGGGCTGGTCGTTTCCAGCAGTAGGGTCTCATCAGAGACACGCCGAGCGTTCTCTATCGCGACAGCGATCTGATTGGCCATACTCTGAAGCACCTGCACATCGTCATCGTCAAAGGCGGCCTCTTCGGTGGACTGGACGTTCAGCACACCGATAAGCCGATCCCCGATCACCAGGGGGAGCGTCATCTCGGACCGCGTGGCAGGAAGAAGGGGATTGGCAAAGCGGACCGCGTCCTGGCCCACATCCAACGCGATACGCGGCTGGCGATGCAGGGCAGTCCACCCCACCATGCTGGTCTCCCCCACCGCTAAGCGATGTCCCTCGATCTTCATCTGCGCGCCCGCCTCCCCCGTAGCCTCCCGTAGAACAGCCCATTCCCCAGCCTCGTCCAGCAGAAAGATGCCGGCGTGATAGAAGCCAAACTGATCACGAACCAGATCTACAGTCTTGCGAAGCAACTTGTCCACATCGAAGATGGAGATAATAGCCCGAGCCACCTCAGCACTGGCCTCCAAGTGAATGGCCCGACGCTGGACGGCGTAGTTGGCCTCCTGAAGGGCGCGGCTCCGTTCCTCAACCTGCTGAACGAGCAGCGCTCCCTTCAAAGCGTTACTGACCTGTCGACACAGGATGTCATAGACCGTTCCTTCTCGCGGGCCCACCTCAAACAGGGCGACGCCAAGCTGATCCTCCCGGACATAAAGAGGGGCAGCGACCATCGTGTAACGCTCTCCAGAATTCAACCTGCGAAGTGCCAGGTCATCCGGAACCAGCTTACGGGAAAGGAAACCCTGCCCCCTGGGCGCCAGTTCAATACGCCTGCCTCTCGCGTATGCCAGTATCAACGTGCCTGTGTCCCGTCTGGATCGCTCCCCCTGATCGTACAACGAGAGGTAACAACTCGGGATACTCAATTGGGGCAAACTTCGGACCAGCGCGTCCAGCAGATCGTCCATATTGAACGTGGTGACCAAAGACTGACCAATCGTGCGCAAGATCCGAGTCCGACGCTCCGCCTGCAATCTCCCTGCCGCCTGTGCTCGCAGCGCCATGCGCCCGATCATCAATCGAGCTTGCTGCCACAGATCTTCGGCTCGGGACAGGAGTTCACTGGCATCAAGACACGGCAGCACAATCGTGCGTATCACAGACACGGCCCCCTGCCATGCGCTTACGTCGTCTCCCATCGCCATCATTCGGAGCAAAATGCGATCCAGAGCCGACAGAAACCCACCAGGCGCTTCCCCACGCAACTCGGCTACAAAGGCATCCCATAGCTGCCCCACCTGTCCAGCGACGGCGTCGGCGGAGGCTTCGTCTTGAGCCGGTGGAGAGGAAATTTCCACAGCCTGTAGCATCTCGGAGATCGCGTATTCCCGCTGCGCGTCCAGGGCCACCCAGACTTGGGAGGTCATGCCAGATTCCCGAGGTCTCACGGACCCCGCAACGGTCCCCGTTACCACCTGGTCAGGACATCCACACGACCGACGTACCACTACGTCAGCAGGCAGCACCACGCGTTCCGGCACTTCCTCGTCCCGCAACCGCGCCACCAACATCTCAGTCGCTCGCCGGCCTGACTCATATACCGGGTATCGCACCGTGGTCAGCGGAGATACCGCATACTTGCTCTCCTCTATATCATCGAATCCCACCACCGCCACATCTTCAGGTACACACACGTCCCGTGCCAGCAACTCCTGCAAAGCCCCCATAGCCATGTTGTCGTTATTCGCTACCACGGCGTCAAAGTTGACCCGTCGCTCATCCATCAACAGGCGAATTGCGGCCACGCCCGAGGGCAGTTGATGATCGCCGCTCACTACCAGATCCGAATCAAGCGGTAGGCCATACTCGACCAGCACATCGGTGTAGGCCTGATACCGCTGCCCTCCATCAGGGGAGCCCTCAGGCCCGCGGATGAAAGCGATGCGACGACAACGGTGAACCTCGATCAGGTGAACGACCAAGTCACGCACACCGCTGTAGTTATCCACCACGACACCGGGCACACCCTCCAAGACTATCCCCGCTCCGACGACCGGCAACTGAGGGTAGCGACCGCAGAAACTCACCATTTCCTCAGCACCAATGAACTCACTCAACGTGCTCGAGACCACGAGGCCATCCACGTTCTCACCGCTCACCAAGTCATACAGCGCGTTGGCCTGAGCCTCGAACCCACGAGGGGAGTCCAGGGGTTGGCCGGGGAAGCAGAGCAGGCTAGCCCCTTCCATCTGAGCCGCATCCATCACCCCATTCCATAAAGCGGAACCGAATGCATCCCCAATGCCGTGGGTCAGGAACCCGATTATCGGGCGTGTGCTCTGCCCTTTCGTATCCCGCGCCTGGTTCTCTCTCACCTGCCTGTCTCCTTCTTGCTTACTCTTACTTACTCTTACTTACCTCACGCTCGAGCACTGTACCGCACGGTCCCGTACGACGCCCAGAGCCGGAGGTTCCAGCACCGTGCTGCGCTTTTCCCTGACGTGCCTGATAGGGAAGGGAATTCCTGGCAGCACCTGTCGCGCCACTCTCCTGCGTCAAGGGCAAAGAAAACGTGAACGTTGAGCCCTTACCCACCTCGCTCTCCACCCAAATTCGCCCGCCGTGCATCTCTACAAACTCTTTGCTCAGCGCCAGACCCAATCCAGCTCCATTTCCATATAAGGGAAAGCATTTGTGCTGTACACCCAATACGGTGCACGTGCTCTCCCGCCGGAGGGAGTTGGAGGAGGGCAGGTTGCCCGGCTCACTCGACGGGCGCTCGCTGCCCAGGATGCCCTGCTCAAACCGTTCGAAGATGCGCTCCTGATCTTCCTCCGCTATGCCCGTGCCGGTGTCACTCACGCTCACCCGTACCTCTCCATCGGCGCACCAGGCACGCACAGTGATCGCCCCTTCATCCGTAAACTTGGTCGCATTGACCAGGATTCGTAGCAACACCTGGCGAATACGCGCCGCGTCAGCCCGCACAATGGGCAGGTCTGGGGCGATGTACTGGCGCAACTCGACATCTTTATCTCGCACCAGCGCGCTGACCGTGGCCATCACGCTTTGGATGGTCTCCGCCAGGTCCAACTCTTGAAACTGCAACTCCATCAACCCGGCCTCGATGTGGGAGATGTCCAGTAAGTCATTGATCAGTCCCAGTAAATGCTGACCATTGTGATAGATGATTTGCAGATCGTTCTTCTGCCGCTCGGTAGGGACACCGTCGATCCCCTTCAACATCAGCCGCGAGAAGCCGATGATGTTGGTCAAGGGAGTACGCAACTCGTGGGACATATTGGCCAAGAATCGCCGCTTGGACTGGTCCAATTCCCGCAGACGTTCGGCCGCCTCCCGTTCAATCGCATAGGCCCGTGCATTCTCCAGGGCAATAGCGATCTGGTTGGCCACGTTCTGTAAGACAGAGACGTCGTCGTCGTCGAAATCCTCTCTATCGGTGCTCATGATGTCGAGCACGCCGATGATCTGTTCTCCCATCTTGAGCGGCATCGCCGCTTCTGCGCGGACGTGAGAGGGGTACGTCCACCCGTTATGGCCGGTGATCCGGGGAGATTTCTCCGTACCCCACCTGACGATGCATGGCTCAGCCGTTAGCGCGGCCCGAGCGACAGCACTCGCGTCCTGCGCGGCAGCATCCTCAATCGGGACGGGCCTCGCTTTGACGGCCGCCATCTCCTTTCCGCCACCCACAGCCTCTCGCAGCACCATCTGCTTCCCCATGTCGTCCGCGAGATAGATACCCACGTAAGAGTAGACAAAGCTGTCGTGCACCAGCCGTACCACTTCGCGCAGTAACTGTTCGGGCTCCAAAATTGAGGTAGCGGCCTGGCTGACTTCAACGGTGGTGGCAAGCTGTATCGCCCGCCGCTGGATCTGATAGTTAGCCTTCTGCAGCAAGGCGGTGCGTTGAACAACCTTGGCCTCCAGATCGTCGTACAGGGCCTTCAATTCCGCCGCCATACGGTTGAACACGTACGCCAATATGCCGATCTCATCCCGCGACGTAACCGGCACGCGCTGCTTCATATCCCCCTCTGCGATGCTAAGCACCGACTCGGTCAATCGTACAATTGGGCGCGTGATCTGTCGGGTCACGATCGCAGCCATCACGGCGGTGACCAACGCCACCACCAGCGTAGCACCGACGACAGCGGCGGTCATGGAATCAGTCGGAGCGAAGGCCTCCTCCTGAGTCTGCTCGGCCACCAACGCCAGCCCCAAATCCGGCATCCAACGGTAGACACCGATGACCGGAACGTCGGCGTAGTTCTCATAAAGCCCCTCGGCATTCTCACCGGCAAGAGCGGACGCGATGCCCGGACTGGCCACCTGCAGCCCGCGGGGCAACATCCTGCCACCGGCATCCACAAGATAGATCTCGCCGGTCTCCCCCAGTCCATCCACCCCCTCCATCGCCTCGATCATGGCGCAAGGATCGAGCCAGCCAACCAGCAGTCCAAACATCTCCCCCTTCGCCCCAACGACGGGCTGGACAGCCACCATCCCCGGGTCCTCAAACATGCCGGATGCAGCGGCATGAAGACCAGACGCGGACGGGGGCTCAATTACGATTGTGCCGGTGGTCAGCGAGCACCCGCCCGATGGGTCTGAGACCGCATCGGCGGACATCAACACTCGACCTTCATAGTCCATCACAGTCAGACGACGAAAGGTGGAGGCCTGGGCCAGCAACGCGTGCAACCGCGTGTGCAGCGCGTCACGAGCGGCACCGACGCTGGTTGTCATCCCGCCGCCCTCGTCACCAGCAGCCAGTACCCTCACGCTTTCCTGAGTGACAGGCAATGCCGCCAAAAATCCCAGATCGGCAGCGTGATTTTTGATACACCGACGAACTTGCATCTCCATCATCGTAGCTACAGAGGATAGTTTCGCGCTAACCTCACGCTGAATGTCGTACCGCTCTCGTCGAGTTGCGTACCAACTGATCGTACTCAACGGTACGATGGTCAGAACCAGAAAGGCGGTCAGCAAGGTTCTCCCCAGCCCTCCGCGCATCCCGGTGGTTGGGATTTGTGATCGTTCTTTCAAGTCCGAGCTCAGTTGAGGAGCCATCTTGGCCCACCTATCTCCCGTGCGCCCAACATAGCGACTGTCAATCACTCCAGTTCCCACACTTCCTCGCCCTGTAAGATGTCGCGAATCTGATTGGGAAAACGATCTGGGTCGACCGGCTTGCCGATGAATCCATCGAAGCCGGCGCGGCGAGCTTGTTCCATGTTCTCCATGGAAACGTCGGCGGTCACAGCGACGATGAGAGCATCCTTAAAGCGCCGATGCGCGCGCAACTTGCTCAGTACCTGGTATCCATCCTCCTCCGGAAGAAAAAGGTCCATCAAGATTAAATCGATGCGCGGCAACGCCTCCGCAAACTCCAGAACCTGCCAACCTGAGGCCTTCCACTCGCACTTATTCACGCCCAAGAAAGCCAACAGGCGCGTGATCAGGACGAAGTTCTGAACATTGTCCTCGACCACGAGAACCGTGGCATCCTTTGGCTGCACACTTGATCGCGCGTTCATGGCCTCCTCTACATACTGGCTTTCCGCAGTGCCCGCCTGACCTGCTGCGGCAATTTATCTACGTCGATCGGTTTCTGGATATAGCCATCACAGCCAGCATCTAGCGTCCGTTCTCGATCCCCTTGCATGACATTGGCCGTGAGGGCTAGAATAGGCACACCTCCCAAACTGGGCGTATCGCGGAAGCGTCGGGCCAGGTCATAACCATCTATCTCTGGCAAATTGATGTCCAATAGGATCAAGTCCGGCTGCAACTGGACAGCCATCTCCAACCCGGCCGGGCCGTCCGTCGCTTCCAAGACAACATACCCCTCTACCTCCAGTATACGCCTCACCAGCAAGCGGTTCTCCGGATTGTCCTCAATATACAGGATGCGAGCATCACTCATCAGGGCTTCTCCCTACGACTGCTTAGACGATCTACCTCGCGAGCTCCCCCCGCTAAGGGGGCATAATCTCAACCCACGCGCGTCTGTCATTATAGCAGAATTCAGGTTCTCATTAGCATTCTGCTACGTTACAGAATAGTTACAGTTTCTCAGGCACCAAGCCGTCCCCCTACTTGCCATCGAACGACAAAATGTGTAGAATACAGCGGCACTGCAGCACTTTCGCACGGAGGAACTGAAAGGCCCCAATCAATCGGCCTTCAGACAGACACAAGAGAGGGCATAAAAACGTCCACCTGGTTTCTCTACGCCCTGCGCTGCGCCGACGACACGCTATACGCCGGTGTAACCACCGACCTGGCTCGGCGCGTGGGCGAGCATAACGCTGGTCGAGGAGCGCGCTATACTCGGGGTCGTCGTCCCGTCAGCCTCATCGCTGCCTGGCGCTTCCCCGATCGGGCGGCGGCACAACGGGCCGAGGCTCGCTTCCGGCGGCTGACCCGGACACAGAAACTGGAACTGGTCGCGCAGGAGCTTCCTTTCGAAGGTGCGACCTTCTGTGTCAAAGGGAAGTATAGCAGCCCCTTGTGACACTCACCTGACACCACGATAGGAGTAAACGATGACTCAAACCTTTCGCATCCTTTGGGAAGCGATGAAAGACTTCTGGGAGGAGCTATTCCTTTTGGCTCTGATGAACATCGTCACCATGCTGCTGGCGATCCCCGTGGTCACGTTCCCACCAGCGCTGGCTGGGCTGTGGAACACCGCTAACCTGGTGGCCAAGGGGAAAGGCATCCACTGGAGCGACTATTTCGGAGGATTCCGGCGCTACTTCTGGAAAGCATGGGGATTGGCGCTGCTCAACATCCTGGTGGCCCTCATCGTGCTCACCAACCTCCGCTTTTACGCCCAGGATGTCGTGCCCTTCGACGTCAGCCCCACCGTGAGCCTGTGGATACGCTCGTTTTTCGTGGCCACGGCGGCCCTGTGGTTGATCACCCAGATCTACACCATGGCGTTACTGCTGGAGCAAGAGGATCAACGGCTGCGACTGGCCTTGCGCAACGCCGTCGTGCTTTTCATCGCCAATCCTGGCTTTACCATCGTGCTGGCCCTGCTGCTTTTGATCCTGACCGCCATCAGCACGCTGGTCCCCGTGCTGTGGGCCATGGTCACGTGGGGATTCTTCGCTGTTCTGTGTAACAAAGCGGTGTTGCACCTGCTCCAGCCATTCCGGGAACGGATGCTGGCAGAAGCAGAGGGTGAAGCAGGGGAAGAGGAGAAAAACGAGAAACAGGAGTCGTCGCACTCAGACGACTCACAATAGCACGTCACCACCACTCTACGTTCCCATCACCGCCCACACCCGTACCGGATCCGTTTCACCTCGCATCCGCACCTCGCCCAGGTCGGCGATCTTAAACTCCCGCCGGCGGCGGCCCAGTGCTTCGTACGTCTGCCCGCTGATGAGGATGTCGTGGTCGAGATAGTCCTTGTTCAGCGCCTCGACGCGCGAGGCCAGGTTGACCGTGTCACTGATGACGTCGACGACCAGCGGCGGCGCGTACTCTTGCCGTTCCTCCGGCTCCACCACCCCCGCCAACACCACCCCGGTGTTGATTCCCACCCCGACGCGGATCGGCTCCCTGCCTCGCTCAGCCAACCGCTCGTTCAGGCGCTCCAGGTCGGCCTGCATCCCCAGCGCCATCAGCACTGCCTGGTAGGCGCTCTCCTCCAATCGCCTCGGCGCGCCATAGATCACCAGCGCGCTGTCCCCGCCGAACTCGTTGACCGTGCCCGCATGGCCCTGCGCCGCGTCGAGCACCATGGGCAGATATTCGTTCAGCAGCGCCACCTCCTCCGGCGTGCGCCTTTCAGAGCGAACGGTAAGACCTCGCATGCGGCAGAATAGCACGCTCACCCCCTGGTTCTCCTCCGCCAGCCGCACCTGCCCGCTGCGGATCGCCTCCGCCACCTCGTGGCCGACCAAGCGTCCGAACGTGTCACGCAGCCATTCCCGCTCCTGCAAGCCAGCCACCATATGATTGTAGGCGTTCGCCAGCAGTGCCACCTCGTCCCGGGTGTGCACGTCAAACTGCACCGAGAGATCGCCCCCCGCCACTCGGCGCGTGTCCGTCGCCAACCGACGCACCGGCGCGGTCACCGCCCCGCCGATCCCCTGAGCCAACAAGGTGCCCACCAACACCGCGATCAGCCCCGTCAGGCGAAATAAATTGCGGCTCTCATCAAGAAACACCTCGACACGGTCACGCCGCACGCCCATCCGCAGCGCGCCGATCAACTCGCCACCCTGCCCGCGCCGCAGCGGCGTCGAAGCGACCCACACCTTTTCGTCGCGCCAGGTGGTCTCCTCGATCTGGGCAGCGGAGGGCACGGGCGCCTCCTCGCCGATGAGGGCCAGTTGATCGGAGAGAACAACCGTGCCATCCGCGTCGACCACAGCCGTGTAAGCCACGTCTTCGCTCCGCATTTGATCGCTCAGCTCTTGCAGGCGGGCCAGATCGAGGGTTTGGCTCACGTCCAGCATATCCTCGAATGAGACGAACGAGCCAGGTGAGACGTCGGCCAGTTCAGTGCCCAAGCCTTCTGAAACGGCCTGCCCGATCCACTCGACACCGGCGACCAGGTTGTCCTTAAGCGTAGCTTCGATGTGGCGACGCTCGATAGGGATGGCGACCAGTTCGAGCAAGCCGACCATCAAAGCCAGGATGAGCACCAGAGCGACGGTCAGCCTGGTGCGCAGGGAGAAACGGGAGAGGAACGTGGGAGTATGGGTGTATGGGAGGTATTCGCCGCGCCCGACTCCGGCGGCGCGGGCGGCCAGCCGTCGGGTCGCGCGGGCCAGCGGCGTGGTCAGCCTCCAACTGACCGCCACACCGACCAGGACGATGGCGATGCCGATGACCCCCAGCGTATTGCGCAGCCCGCTTAAAAAGTCCTGTATCTCTTCTGCGTCAATCGTCAAGCGCACTGAGCCGACGGGTAGGCTCTCGTCGTCCCGATCGGAACGGTCGGCGTGAATAGGGGCAGTGGCGTGCATCAGCCATTCGCCCCCCTCGCGCTCCGAGTAGACAACGGCCTCGGCGGTCGTCTCCAGTTCAGGTGCCAGGGTGCCAATCTCGCGCCTGTCGAGACTCACCAGCACCACGTTGTCCCGATCAGCGATGGTAAAATCGACCAGGCCGTTGGCGGTCATATCGTCCATCAGCGATTCGAAGCGCAGTAAAGCGTCGGAGTCAAAGTCGAAGGCCCCGCCGCCCGCCATCAGTGAGTCGAAGTCGAGCGTTTCGGCATCCTCCGGCAATCCCAACTCGATCATCCCGGCGTTCCAGGCGACCATCGTGCGCAGCGCGTCGTGGGTCTGATCCTCGATGCGCGCGCGGGCGTGGGTGGTCACGACGGCGACCAACCCTGCCAGCACGACGGCCATCAGGGCCGCCGTGCCCAGCACGAAGCGCGCGCGGATGGAGCCCCAGCGCCAGATCGCGGCAGCCGTCCGGCGCAGGGAGACTGCCTGTTGCCGCTCCGCCTCCAGCGTCTCGATGGCCGAGCCCCGCAGTAGCGAGCGCGTGGGCAGCCACGCCGCCCCGGCGCTGATGATGGGCGCGGCCAGCAAGCCAACCAGCCCGGTGACCAGCGCTGGCTGCACCGAGCGCCAGGCCGCCCCCCACAGATCCAGATCGGGGACGCCCCAACTGTTGCCGCCGTAGGTCACGACGATGATGGCGACGACGCCCACGCCGACGACCAGCCCCAGCCCGCCGCCGATCGCGCCCATCAGCGCCGCCTCGCCCGTCACGACGCGCATCACCTGTCGTCGCGTCGCACCCACCGCCCGCAGCAGCCCCAGCTCCCGCCTCCGCTCGGCCACGCTCATCATTGTGGTATTGACCACGCCCAGCGCCGCCGCCAGGATCGCCAGCAGAAGCAGGGCGTTGAACATGTCCGGCATCACTTCCACCACCTTAATCTGCGCCGCGTACATGCTTTCCGGCTCCATCAAGTGGACGCCGGGGTAGCGCGCCAGCAGGGCCTCCAGATCGGCCTTCAGCCGCTCCCGGTCCATGCCGGGCAAGGGCACCGCGTAGATCAAGAAAGGCTCGGTGACGGAGAACTCGTCCTTGGCCGCCAGGCTGATGATGGAGGTGTTGACAAACGTCCGCCCGATGCCGGCCAGGGTGCACCGGACCGGGCCGTCCTTGCCAGTGACCTCGAACGTCTGCCCGACGGAGACCTCGTTCCGGCTGGCGATCATGGGCGGCGCGAGCACACCGCAGCCCTTTTCCAGGAGGGGCATGGCGGTCTCCCAATCCCCCTCGATGAAGTCGAAGAACACGTCGCCGGAAAACTGCACGTCGTGGGGATCGGCGACCAGGGAGAAGTAGCTGGAGCTGAAGAACGAGAGCTCGGGCACGATGACAAAGCGCCACTCGTCCATCACCCGCGCCCGGTCCCCGACGGCCTGGGGCAGTTCGGCGACCAGCTCCGGCGGCAGCGCGATGCGCTCCAGATCGGCGTAGGCCGCCATACCCTTCGAGACATCGAAGGGGGAGACGATCAAGGCCCGTAGCCGCTCGAAGCCCACCAGGGTGGGGATCAACAGCTCGTCCCCCGTCAGGTGCATGAAGCCCGTCATGCCGACGATCATGGTCAGGCCCACGACCAGCGTCAGGATGGTCAGCGTGACGCGCCCGCGTCCGCGCCGCAGGTTGTCGGCCATCAGCCGCCCCACCGCGCCCCAGCGCGCCGCCAGCGCGCCCCGCGTCCAGCGTCCCAGTCCGCCAATCAGTCCCGGGGCGATCAGGCCCCAGCCCACCATCCAGATTGCCACGCAGGCAGCGGCCAAACGCTGGTCCCAGGGATATTCCACCCACTCGCCCGGCGGCGCGACGGCGAGATAGATGGTCAGCGTCAGCAGCATCGCTGCCCCAACCAGAGCATAGCGAAGGAATCCGGCTTTCCGCAGGAAGCGAGTTTCCTCTCGCAGGGCAGTCAGGGGCGACACGCGCCCCGCCTGCCATGCCGGGATCAGCGCCGAGAGCAGGGCGATGGACAGCCCCAGGGCCGCCGCCAGCAGCATACTGTTGAGAGAGGGGTTGCTGGCGGAGAATACGAACACATCTCCGCCCAGGATGACCTTCATCAGGGCGATGGTGGTTCTTCCCAGCAGCGGCCCGGCGACCAGACCGAGCACCGTCCCCAGTCCGCCCACGACGAGGGACTCGATCAGCACCAGCCGCAGCACCTGACGGCGCGTCATCCCCAGCGCCCGCAGCGAACCAATCTGCCGTCGTCGCTGCGTCACCGCCATAGCGAAGGCGTTAAAGATCAGGAACCCCGCCGCCAGCGTGATCCCCACGCCCACCATCTGGAGCGCCGCGCCGAGCTGTTCCAGCAGGCCAGTCATGAACTTCTGGGCGTCCTCCGAACCAGAGAGCGAGTTCAGGAGGGCGGCGCTGATGACGTCGGCGGCGACGGTCATCGCCACACCCAGCGCCACCGCCAGCGCGGTCAACGTGGTACGCAGGCGGCGCTGGGCCAGATTGCGCCAGGCCATCGTCCAGGTGAGCGACGCCGGCCAGGTGCGACGCGCTCGTGAAGTGCGTCGCACCTTTGTCCGCTTCAGCGTCAACCGCTCGCTGCGCGTGGCCTCGACCACGTCCATCGCCGCCGCCCGCCGGGCCGGGTAGTAGGCCGCCAACGCAGCCACCAGCGGCCCGAAAACCAGCGACAGGACGGCGGCGATAGCCAGGTCACGCAAAGCCACCGGTACCGAAGCGCCAACTGTCTCCCAACTGACGCGCAGCCCCACCGACGCGGCACTGTTCGGCAGAAATACCAGCGCCAGGAGCGTTAGCAGGGTCAACCCCAGCGCCGTGGCGACGAAGGCGGCCATCAAGCCCAGCGTGGCCGCCTCGATCATCACCACCTGGCGCACCTGGCGCTGCGTGGCGCCCACCGCCCGCAGCAGCGCGATCTCGCGCCGCCGTTCGCTCACGTTGATCACCACGGTGTTGACCACGCCCACTCCCGCCACGATCACCACCAACAGCAACAGCGTGTTGAGCATCATCTGCAACTGGTCAATGATCTCGACCAAACCGCCGACGCCGGCGTCGCGCATGTCGAATATCACCACGTCCTCGAACGGTTCGATGGCGGCCTCTACTTGAACCAGAACCTGATCAACATCCTGGCCTTCGTCTGTCACGACGCCTAACCAGGACGGCCCCGACAGATCAAAGTAGGTCTCGCCGTCGGCGTAAGAAAAGACCGTGAAGTTTGTGCTGGTGCCGCCGATACCGGCCACGGTGAACTCGACCTCGCCGTGCGGGGTTTGCACCGGGACTGCGTCGCCCACGCCCGCCCCCAATCTCTCGGCGGTGATGGGCATCAACAGCAACGCCCGTCCGCGCCGCATCATCTCCAGCGCACTGTCCTCGTCGCCCTCAAAAAAATCGAAGTTGCCCAGGGGCAAAAATACCTCTGGATCGACGAAGGTGGCGGGGGCGCCGGGAAAGGTGCTCAGTTCAGTCTGCACCGGCGCAAATCCATAGTGGACCAACGTGCCTACGTCCAGTTCGTCGACCGCCTCGACCAGCGCCGGATCGAGTTTGAATCTCGCCACATCCATGCTGTTCTCAATGGTGATCTCACCAGACGTGAGCAGCGCCGGAATGTCGGGGATGATCATGCCGTCCTCGTGAAAAAGATCAAAGAATGCGTTCAAGCCCCCTTTGAGGCTGAGGGACAGCAGGGCGCTGGTGGCGACGATGGCGGTCAGGCCGATGGTCAACGCCACGGCGGTCAGTGCCGTTCGCAGTGTGTTGCGCGTGAGATTGTCGGCGGCCAGACGACCGACCGTACCCTGCCAACGCACCAACAGGGGCCGGACCAACCGCACCATCGGGCGGATCAGAGCGGGCATGAGGAGCGCCGTCCCCAGCAGCAATCCCACCATCCCTATGCCCAGGAAGGCAAAAGCAGCGAAAAAGTCAGGTTCCAGGATAAAGGCCGCCGCCGTCACGCCGGGCAACAGGACCAGCAGCAGTACGCTGCCCCAACGTCCGCCGAGTCGCTCGTACCAGCCACGAGTGGCCTTTTTACCTGCCGGCCGCAGCGCCGTCAGCGGCGAGACACGACTGGCAAGCCGGGCCGGTTGCAGCGCGCCGATCAATGTCACAGCCGATCCCAGGATCACGCTGCCCCCTACTCCCCACCAGGGCACGACGAAGGACGTCTTGTCCAGCGTGCCCCGCACCCACATCACGCCCCAGGCCAACCCGATACCCACCGGCACGCCCAGCGACGCCCCAGTCAGGCCCAGCAAACCCGCCTCAGCCAGCACCATGAGCATCACGCCGCTTCGCTTACAGCCGCGGGTCATCCCCAGTGCGCGCAGCGCCCCAATCTCGCGCGTACGCGCCGTGATCGACATGGCAAAGGCATTCATGATCACAAAGGCGGCAGCGAACAGCATGATGACACCCACCATGGCCAGGCCGATCTGGACAGCGATGGTGGCAAATGTGCCGCCCCCGGTATTCACGACCTGCGCGATAGCCAGTTCGTCGTCTAGCCGTGCAGCCAGGTCAGCCTTTACCTGGTCGGGGTCCGCGCCGGGGCGCAGCGTCACCGCC
>Ga0180432_10007676_pt1 | contig 13637 bp, 13 predicted proteins | sample SS_ome_10_FD_132414 | JGI IMG/M metagenome (GOLD analysis project Ga0180432, IMG submission 132414) | Hypersaline lake sediment archaeal communities from the Salton Sea, California, USA - SS_1_MS_2 metaG | ecosystem: Environmental > Aquatic > Non-marine Saline and Alkaline > Hypersaline >...
GGCCTGCGCGAAAAGATTCAAGCACAGAACTAAGAAATACATCACCTCCACCACGAAGCCCGATCGATACTCGGTCGGGCTTTTCCTTTGGTAATCAACTCGTCTCGTAAGTGATTACAACTTCGCGAGCCGCTTGGACGCGAAGTGACCAGTCAGTGGATTTGCCTCAAGGTCTCGTGGCAAAGCGGTTTTGTCGTGACGACGAGCCTCAGCGCAGCACAAGGCCCACGTCCATGTCCAGGGCGTCGGCAATCTTGCAGACGGTGCCGTGCGACATGTTGGCTTCGGAGGCGTTCTCAACCCGTGACACCATCTGCTGCGTCACGCCGGCCCTCTCGGCAAGTGCCTTTTGCGTGAGGCCCTGTTTCAGTCTGGCGGAAAGGATGTCATAGGCAATGCGCAGCTTCTGCTTCTCGCGGCGGAACTCCTTCGCGAATGCCTTATCATGCAGTTGCTGTTTGAGGTAGTCTCTATGCGTCTTCATCATGTCTCCTCAGCCAGTCTTCCCTACATTGGACCGCACGATCGATCTCCGTTTCGGGCACTCGCCCGGTCTTCTTCGTGATCCCGTGGGTGAGGACGATGTCACACCTATTCCAGAAAAAGTACAGAATCCGATATCGAACTCTCGAAACCCGTATTCTCAGTTCGTGGATCCCGTCCCGGAGGTAGTCCGCATACGGTCTGTGTAGGTTCGGACCCTCCTCCTCCAGCAAGTCAACCGCCGCGAGAACCTTTGCTCTCTCCTTCATCCCGAGACTGTCCAGAAACTCCCGGACAGGGCATTCCCCGGACTCCCTCTCGTAATGAACAACTCTCCATTTCCTCTGGCGATGGCTCATTCTACATCAATATCGGTGTACCGTCAAGGACACGAGTTGTATACGCTGCTACTCGATCCTCTCACTTGATGGCGTATCAAGAATTCGATCATGACATCCGAAAAAGCTCATAACATGCCACCATAGAGGATATGATAAAAGGCGACGAGATTCAACCAGAGCGTCTCTTTGCTTGCTATCCTCCGAAGGAGGATGTCTCGGTGTATTGACCCCAGTACCCCTCCCAAAGACAAATTACCGAGATCGTCTGCCTCGATCGATCACGAACTGATCAGCCATCGACGCGCGAGATCAACTTGCTCCAGGAATCTCATCATTGTACGATGTGATGTACGAGTACAGATGTTAGTATGGGAGGATGAAGGAGAGAAGTGTAGGGGAACTGGCAGCGATGATCTGAGACATGGCACTTCTGAGATCCTGCCGACCCCACGAGCGATTGCCATACGTGACTCCCGGCGGGAAGCTGCAGAAAGGAGGCCGCGATGGCCTACAAGTGGGCTGAGTTGAAGGGTTTGACGCATCGTGAGTTGACCAAGAAGCATGATGAAGCTGCGGTGGGTTGCGGTTCAAGAGACTGGCTTACCCTCTACCGGGATGAACTCCACCACCGACAGCTGCACCGTCATACAAAGGCGATGACATGGATGACCGTTGTTATCGCGGTTGCCACGGTCGTGAATGTCGTGCTCTGGGTATGGGACAGATTCTGGCACTGATCTGGGCCGAGGATCACATCACAGGTATCCTTGCCGGACAGCCGCGGTAGAACAGTGCGACAATGGTATGGGGGAATGCGAAAGCACTCCCCCTTCGACCTTGGCAGCATGATTCTTGATCACGCTGCCATCTGCTTGTACGTCTCCCAGCGTTCTTTGTACTCCTGCTCGAGCTTTGCGTGGAGTTTCTTGGCTTCGTCGGGAAAGCTCTTGACGAGGCTGGCGTAGCGGACTTCGCCCATGAGGAAGTCGTGGAAGTCGCCGGTTGGGTCCTTGGAGTCGAGTTGGAACGGGTTCTTCCCTTCGGCGACCAGGCGTGGGTCGAAGCGGTACAGCGGCCAGTAGCCGGCTTCGACGGCGAACTTCTCTTCCTCCTGGGATTTGCCCATCCCCTTCTTCAGGCCTTGGTTGATGCACGGCGAGTAGGCGATGATGATGCTCGGGCCGGGGTAGCTCTCCGCCTCGAGAAAGGCCTTGAGACACTGGTTTTTGTTGGCACCCATCGCTACGGAGGCGACGTAGACGTAGCCGTAGGTCATCAGCATGCGGCCGAGGTCCTTCTTCTTGGTCTTCTTACCCGAAGCCGCAAACTTGGCCACCGAGCCCATCGGCGTGGCCTTCGACGACTGGCCGCCGGTGTTGGAGTAGACCTCGGTGTCCAGCACGAGGATGTTGACGTCCTGCGCCATTGCCGCCACGTGGTCGAGCCCGCCGTAGCCGATGTCGTAGGCCCAGCCGTCCCCTCCGATCGACCAGACAGATTTCTTGGTGAACAGATCGCGCATCGAGAGAATCTCTTTGAGAAGGTCATTGTCCTTAGCTTCTTGGGTCAGTAGAGCGGCCATGCGATCGCCGGCCTCACGGGAGGCCGCCGCGTCGTTCTTGCCGGCGAGCCACGCGGTCATCGCCTCCTTCAACTGCGCCGAGACGCCGCCCGCAATCGCTTCCTCGACCAAGCGGGCCAGCCGATCACACCGCGCGGTCAGTGCCAACCGCATCCCGAATCCGAACTCGGCGTTGTCCTCAAACAGCGAATTGGCCCAGGTGGGCCCGTGGCCGTCTTTGTTCAAGCAGTACGGCACCGCCGGTGCCGAGCCTCCGTAGATCGAGGAGCAACCGGTGGCATTGCCGATCATCATCCGGTCGCCGAACAGCTGGGAGGCGAGTTTCACGTACGGTGTCTCACCGCAGCCGGGGCAGGCGCCGGAGAACTCGAACAGCGGTTGGCGGAACTGGCTTCCTTTGACGGTCTCCATGGACATGACGTCGTCGTGTACAGGTAGAGTGACCGCGTAGTTGAATTGCGGCTGCCGATCGGCTTGGGTATCCAGCGGTTTCATGACGAGCGCCTTTTCGCCCTTCTTTCCCGGGCAGATGTCGGCGCAGTTGCCGCAGCCGACGCAATCGAGCGGACTGATTTGAATGCTGAACTTGTAGGACTCCAGGCCCTTGCCGACTGCTGGAAGGGCCTTGAACCCCTCGGGGGCGTTTTTCAGCTCTTCGTCGGTGAGCAGGAACGGTCGTACGGTGGCGTGCGGGCAGACGAACGCGCACTGGTTGCACTGGATGCAGTTGTCGGAAATCCACTCCGGCACTTTGATCGCAACGCCGCGCTTCTCGTATTTCGTCGTGGCAACCGGGAACGAGCCGTCCGGACCGGTCCGTTGGTAGGAGCCGTCGAGCTGTGCCGCAAACGCGCTCACTGGGAGGGAATCTCCCTCCTGTAGGGTCATCGGCCTCATGACGTCGAGAACCCATTCGGGCTGTTCGGGCCTCGTGGGACTGCCGGAGGCGTTCGACCATTCGGCTGGAACGTCAACCTGAACCAGATTGTCAAGCGCGGCATCAACACCGGCGTAATTCATCTGCACGACCTTCTCGCCCTTGCGGCCGTAGGTCTTCTTGATCGCCTCCTTCAACCGTGCGATCGCTTCGTCCACGGGCAGCACTCCGGCGAGCTTGAAGAACACGGTCTGCATGATCATGTTGATCCGCCCGCCGAGTCCGACCTCTCCGGCAAGCTTGACGGCATCGATGGTGTAGAACTCAAGTTTCTTCTCGGCGATCGTCCGTTTGAGGGCGGCGGGGAGATGCTCTTCCAGTTCAGAACCGCTCCATGGACAGTTGAGAACGAAGGTTCCACCGTCCTTGATCCCGGCCAGCAGGTCGTATTTGTCGACGTAGGCGGGGTTGTGGCAGGCGATGTAGTCGGCGTTCTTCACGAGATACGGTGACTGGATGAGGTCCTTGCCGAAGCGCAGGTGGGATACCGTAGTCCCGCCGGACTTCTTCGCGTCGTAGGCAAAGTAGGCCTGTGCATACAGATCGGTGTTGTCTCCGACGATCTTGATCGCGTTCTTGTTCGCTCCCACGGTGCCGTCGGCGCCGAGTCCCCAGAACTTGCATTGAATCGTCCCCTCAGGGGCCGCGTCAATGTCTGCCCCGATCGGCAGCGACAGATGGGTGACGTCATCCTCTATGCCGACGGTGAAGTGATTCTTGGGATTCTCGGCGGCGAGGTTGTCGAACACCGCCTTGACCATGGCCGGGGTGAAGTCTTTCGATCCCAGTCCGTAGCGGCCGCCGACGACCAAAGGTGTTCTGTCGTGTTCCTTGAACGTCGTGCAGATGTCTTGGTACAGTGGCTCGCCCAGGCTTCCGGGCTCTTTGGTTCGATCGAGCACGGCAATGCTCTTCACGGTATCCGGGAGAGCTTGGAGGAAATGCTCCGCCGACCACGGCCGATACAGGCGCACCTTGAGCGCCCCTACCTTCTCGCCTTTTGAAACAAGGTAGTTCACCGTCTCCTCGGTCACGTCACATGCGGACCCCATGAGGGCGATTACGTGTTCGGCGTTCGGCGCACCGACGTAGTCGAACAGATGGTAGGTTCGACCGATTGCTTTGCTGATCTGTTCCATGGTTTCAGCGACAATCTCCGGCGTCGCTGCGTAGTAGCTATTCGCCGCTTCCCGACCCTGGAAGTAGATGTCCGGATTCTGGGCGGTACCGCGCAGGTGCGGGTGTTCAGGATTCATCGCCCGGCGGCGGAAGCGTTCCACCGCATCCCACGGAACCAACTTTGCCATCTTGTCATAAGGAATCACGTCGACCTTGGAAATCTCGTGCGACGTGCGGAATCCGTCAAAGAACTCGATGAACGGAACGCTCGCCTTCAGGGTCGCCAGATGCGCAACCAGGCCAAGGTCAATGACCTCCTGCACGGATGCGGAGGCGATCAGCGCAAATCCGGTCTGGCGCGTCGCCATCACATCGGAGTGATCTCCGAAGATCGACAGCGCGTGTGCAGCCAACGCACGGGCTGAAACATGAAACACGGTCGGCAGCAGTTCACCCGATATTTTGTACATGTTGGGGATCATCAGGAGTAGTCCCTGGGATGCGGTAAAGGTGGTCGTAAACGCCCCCGCGGCCAGAGAACCGTGCACTGCACCGGCTGCACCTGCCTCCGACTGCATCTCGGTGACTTGCAGCGGTTGTCCAAAGATGTTTTTCCTTCCGTGCGCCGACCAGCTATCAGCAATCTCGCCCATCGCTGAGCTTGGCGTAATCGGGTAGATCGCCGCTACGTCGCTAAATGCGTACGCAACATGGGCCGCGGCCGTGTTGCCGTCAATTGTCATCATGTGCTTCTCCGGCATTGGGGTTCCTCCATCATCAGATTGGGCGCCGACGGAAACACCATGCGCCTACACGATTGTACCGGCTCGCTTTGGCCTTCTCAATGACATCACGGGGTTGCAGCTTCTGCCAGCGTGTTCTAAAGTTTGGCGATCCCTCTTTCGGAGTTTGAGAGAGCACATCGACCGGCAAGCGGTACGCGCCGATGCACAAGGCCCGGTCATAGCACAAGCCAAGGAGGAAGATGTTTCGGCAACTGTTGCGCTCCCGCGCCAAGCACGTAATCATCCTGCTGCCGTTGGGATTGCTGGTAGGAACGGTGGTCGGCGCGCTGTTCGGCGACGTTGCGTTCGGCGTGGTGACCGGGGCCGGACTGGGAGCCCTACTCGGAGGGCTGTTCGCGCTACGCGCTCGCTAGTGCCGCCTAAGAAGTGTGGGACTCCAAACTCGTAGCACCTGACAGCGGCCTTTGCCGATGTTGGACCTAGAAATCCTCCAGTAGTTCCACCAGATTGGGAGAGCCTATCTCCTGCAATTCGTAGCGGACGCGGGTGGTAGGGACCTTGAACGTGAGCAGCCGCGTAAGATCGATCGGTGTGCCGATCACTACGCCGTCGCATTCGGTTCGGTCTACGGTTTGCTGGAGGTCGCGAATCTGAGCCTCTCCGTATCCCATCGCCGGGAGGAGCTTTCCGATCTCGGGGTAGCGGCGATAGGTCTCAGTGATCGAGTCCACGGTGTAGGGACGGGGGTCGATAATGACTTCGGCGCCGAAGCGTCTTGCCGCAATGGTCCCTGCGCCGTACTCCATCCCCCCATGGGTGAGGGTTGGGCCGTCTTCGATTACTAGAACACGCTTTCCGCGAATCACGGTGGAATCGTCCACCAGGATCGGCGAGGCCGCCTCGATGATGTGCGCCGTCCGGTTGACTGTGACCACGTTCTCCCGCACAAACTGAACGTCTTCCCACGATGCGGTATCGACCTTGTTTATCACGATGATATCGGCCATGCGGAGGTTGACTCCGCTCGGATAGTAGAGCAACTCGTGCCCGGCACGGTGCGGATCGGCAACCACGATGGAGAGAGTGGGCCGGTAGAAAGAGAAGTCGTTGTTTCCACCATCCCAGACTACTACGTCCGCCTCTTGCTCCGCCTTGCGGAGGATCTTCTCGTAGTCCACACCCGCGTACACGATTGTCCCATTCTCGATATGTGGCTCGTATTCTTCGCGCTCTTCGATCGTGCATTCATGACGATCGAGATCTTCGTAGCTCTCGAACCGCTGCCATTCTTGTTGTGCGAGGTCGCCGTAGGGCATCGGATGTCGAATCACCGCAAGTCTCTTCCCTTGTGCTTTCAGAATGCTGCAGACCCGTCTCGTCGTCTGGCTTTTCCCCGAGCCGGTACGCACGGCCGTAATGGCAATGAGGGGTTTCTTGGGTTCCACCATTGTGGATGCTGTTCCCATCAGCACGAAGTCTGCACCGGCCGCGTTTGCTTCCGCAGAGCGTTCCATGACGTACTGATTGGAGACGTCGCTGTAAGCGAATACAACCAGATCGACCCTCTTTTCCGTGATGAGATCCCGCAGATCCTCCTCGGCCTCAATCGGAATCCCCTGCGGATAGAGGGAACCAGCCAACTGCACTGGATAGAGTCGTCCTTCAATATCTGGGATCTGCGTTGCTGTGAACGCCACGACTTCATAGTCTGCGTTGTCACGAAAATGAACGTTGAAGTTGTGAAAGTCCCGGCCTGCCGCCCCCATGATAATGACTCGCTTCTTCATCAGATCTCTCCTCTCTGGCGATACAGACGGCATTATACCGACTTCCCATAGGCCCTTCCAGAGAAAGAGTCGCCACATGCAAGATAAGCATGAACGGTGGTTCATTTTCTCGTGCAAGATGAGCATGAAGGGGCTGGCCCTGGATAAACGAACACGTGAGTCGAATCATAGGAGGCATGATCTTGATGATGAAAGACGTACGCCTGCATGTGCCGGTACGGCAGACAGGCGTGATGAATGCAGAACGACCTCTACGGCCCGACTGAGAGGGATCGACCCACTGGGTACCGCAGCTTCGAAGTACGTTCGGTACGGCGTTTGTGTCTTCACAACCGCGCAGGCAACTCTTGCCATCTTTGCCATGACTGCCGCCAATTCCTTGCGTTTGAGATTTGGATCTGTGGGATCAGCGCCAACACCGGACCAATCCCAGGGATCGTCCGAAGAAGCTGGACATCTGCGTTCATTCCAACGCTTTTTCTATCCACTCCTCATTGAACTCCTTGGCTCTCCAGCAGAAATATCAGCCGATCGTGATCAGCGCGAGTGTTCGCCACTCGGAACCACTGCCTCTTCCCAGCAGGTTTCTCCATCAGTACCGTGTTCCAGACCTTCGCCGCATCGATTGCCCCAAGAGCACCCTTCGCGTTACCTTCCCTTTGGGCAGTTATCGCAGTAGATCTCCTTAGATCATTCGTTTATCCAAGGAAGGTTACGCAGCCGGGGGCTGCTCCCCCCGTATGTACTACCGTAGCCAGGTTGTTAATCGCGTGGTCGCTGAGCTACTCAACACACTGCTCATCGAATTCATCAAGAGCCGTCCCCGGCATACCAATGATCAGGCTTTGGTGGAAGGCAAGAACGGGAGCATCGTGCGTAAACAGATGGGCCATGGCTACATTCCACGAAGCAAAGCGGACAAGATCCAGCGATTCTGCAAACAGACGCTCAACGTTTACCTCAACTTCCATCGTCCGTGTGGATTCGCCACAGAGAAAGTTGACAAGCGAGGCACTACGACAAGTACCTTACGCCGTTTGAGAAGCTGAAGAGCCTCACAAGCCACAGAGGTTTCTCAGACCAGGGATCACCATGGAGGATCTGGAACGCATCGCGAAATGCCACAGGAATACAGAGTTTGCACATTGGGTCCAGGAGGAAAAGGCGAAGTTCTTTCGTTCCTTCGTCAAAACCGGTATATTGACCTCGCGGCTCACGTGCCCATGCTCATTCTTGGTTGAGAAAAGACTGGCACACAGGTACCGCACAAAACGATGCGCCACAAACAGCAGGTGGCAGAACAGCGTCGTTGAGACGACTAAACAGAGGCACCTTGCCGTGTGGATGAAACCCGATGTAGGAACGACACGTTCTGATCGTCCCCGTGCTCCCGCGTCTCCGAAAACTCCACCACACGGCCCTTCTCAAAGGTGACGGTACAGTGGGGATCGTTGTACGTCCACACGGTAGTCACCTTGTAGGACGGCAGCGGCTCATCGGGGATCAGAGTTCTGGTGGTTGTGATCTCGTCCGGGTCTCCCCACGCACGATGCACTTGGTCTTCCGTCATCTTGAGCAGGATACGGCCTTCGGCAATCACCGCTTCCACTGTTTTCTTTGATGCATCGGCCAGAAGCAGGCCGGCATACACCGCGACCGCGAACACAAGCACCGCCGCTACAATCTGGCTCACCGTATCATCCATTGCGTCTCCTCTCTGTGAGGCACTGCCCTCTTGTCACATCGACCGAACGCCTCAGGATCCTTCACCGAGGGTCTTGATATCCTTCACCTTTTCGTAGATACCGAAGACAGCCATGATCAACTCGCACGCCACGCGGATCGCAATCGGGCCGACAAAGAGCGTCACCAGTCCGCTGACCACGGCAGTGGCCCGTGCAAACTGCGACGCCGCGGCGATCATCGTGATCCCCATGATGATGCAGACCCCGACTCCGATCCAGAAGAGAACCTGGATTGCTATCGGAGTGATCATCTTCTTGAATGTCAGAAAGTCGTTCATTTCAACCCCCTTATCCTGTTTCTACTCGGTTGTTGTTTTCCTGCCTCGCAAGCTACCACGGTGGATAGTAGAAATCAAGTAGGCAAGAGACGCGCACGGCGGCCGTCTGCATGACATGCACCCCCGATATCTTCTTCGGGACTCTCTTTCAGGAATCCTGTGTCCGAGAGCCGACTCCAACCGGTACCAGTTTTTAGGCTGGACTTGCCTGCCAGGCGAAGTTGTGCGGTACGCCATCGATGGTCTGGGTTCCCGTACCTGACAGTTGCTCCTCGTCGCCCGTGCCTTGAAGGCTTATCGTTACCACAGCCGGGGGTGAGACCCCCTCATACTGACCGGACGCACTGATCGTGAATGACTGTCCTTGCGCCTTACCGCTGTTAATCGTGAGCGTGAAGAAGGTCGAACCTCCCGCCAACTGTATCTCGCCGGTGATTGTCTTCTCCTCCTGCATGAGCACCAACGTGATCGGCGAGGTGAAACCTGCGAGAGGATCACCCTCCGCCCACGTAAGTCGCCCCGTCCAGGTTCCGGTGACTTCGATCGTGGGAAACAGCGCACAGGCGACCGCAAATCCCAGAACGCCAAGCAGAAGAAACAATGCCGCTGAAGCTTTCGTTTTCGTCACAATGCTCACCCCTCTCTTGTAAGTATAACCCTTGATGACGCTGCGAAAAGCGACTTCGCCATCAGGATCTGGGTATCAGGAGGTTGGACACTGACTGATACGGGTGCTACTCGAACCTGCATGTACAAAGCTGTTCTCGATGAACTGGAAGCGCAAGCTACGGGAGCAGTTCCGACTGGCACGGCTGCAGGGCCGGTCCAGCAGCTTCTGTATCCAGCAAATGGGTGATGACAAGCGTGCCTCGAGGACAATTGCTTGACGGAATTATTCCACCCATCGCTCTCCCGGCCAAGCGCGTTGCCAACAGACTGAACACCAAAAAATCCAATGGTAGACTGCTCGGTTTTGAAATGCCGCCCCTGTCGTCTGTGTCATCTCAAGCGAGGAAGGGGGCAATGATCATTGTCGGCTTGGCAATGCAGGCAGTTGGTTTAGGGCAGACGATGATTGGTTCCTACGTTTTGCTCCGCAGCCTTTTCATCAGCGATGAGGGGATCGACAAGTTGGCCAAGCTCCCCATCCAAACCTCGCGTACCTTCGGGCATGGCGCGTCTGGACCGTTTGTCTTCTCCGACCCAGGCGATCTACACCGCTTCCGAGACCTTTACATACGGAAGCGAAGAGAAGAGCGGCACAATGGTCGGATTGCTCTTTGGTCACTGTTCCTGAGGCTTCACTTTCCAACTTATAGGAGTACTGCTGGCGGTGCTTGCTGCATAAAGTGGAAATTCAATGGGAATTCCGCGAGTGCTGAGTCGGACCTTTGCTTTCGACCTTCCCTATTGACACGTTAGGATCGGGGGCATCCGAACCGGGAAGCTATCGATGCCGCCCCTTCGAGACGATGACAGATCTCGGCCGGTGGCGCAATACCGATTCGGCAGGTCATGCGACAGGGTCGATCTGTCTTACTTACTCAATGTTGATTGTGTAAGTGAGCGCGTCAGAATTCCCACCATCATCTGTAACAGTAAGGGTAATGGCATGAGCACCCGACGATGCAAAGGCGTATTGGACACTGACTCCGGTAGCATCGGTCCGTCCGTCTGCGTCGAAATCCCACTCGTAGGAGGCGATCTCCCCATCGAAGTCAAAGGAAGCAGCGGCATCAAACTCGACCATTTCTCCGGCTTTGGGACGTTCCGGCTCGTAGATAAACTCGGCTATTGGCGGTTGAAAGGTGATCACGAGTTCCCGCGGCTTGATGTAGCCGCCGAATTGTATGGTCGGAGGAGCTTCCACTCCCACCTCAATAGCCATCTCTTCCGGTGTGGTAAACGCAAAGCGAGGTGGGAGCGTCGCGTGATCGACGGCGACGGTGTACCGACCGGGGAGTACGTCACGAATGCTGAATTGCCCATCAAGATCGGTGTAGGCTTCGCCAACCACTTCCTCTGAATCCATAAGAACCACTCGAACCTCAGCAAATCCGCCTTCTCCTGTGGTGAGGAACCCACCTTGATCCGCATCATCGAATAGAACACCCGAGATAAGGATTACCGGGGTCAGGGGCAGCTCAACCCATGCAACTTCACCGGCCTCGAGATCAATGCGGATGGACGAAGCCCGCGCAACATCGGACGGCAACTGGCGCAGCTCGAGCGTGTGGGTTCCGGGAGAAAAGGGTGGGAAGCGGAAGATCCCTTGTTCATCGGTGGAAACTCCACTCTGTTTCGTTGCGACAACGATTCCGCCCACTGCATCGTCACCGGGGCTGAAATGTCCATCCCCGTCGCGATCGATGAATGCCTGGCCTGTAATCCGACCCTTCGTCACCAGGAATGGAATGGGAAGGTCAAAAGCGAGGTCGAAGCCCACCCCATACTGGAACGTAGCCGCAGTGGCATCCGCTCTGTCCCAGCCAAGCACTCCATCAAAGAGTACGCGCAAGTCTTCAAACATGCTGACGCCCAACTGGAGCGAGAGACCGAAGGCATCCTCGATGTTGGTAAGGAAAATGCGCACTGTATGGAGGGCACCGCGGGTATTGAACCGAAGCAAGATGGTGTTGCCTTCCGCAAGCGTGTCTCCAGCTAGGTAATCCTCCGTCTTTTCTTGAGTGACTTTCAAAAACACCGCGAAGTCCTCGATCGACAGACCGACTCCCTCGCTGAAAGTGAGAGTCCGATAGTGGGTACCGGCCACTTGATCGATCTCGTCACTCAGCTCGGCCGAGAAAACATACGGGAACTCATCCTGTGTATCGCTGAGCGCGACCGAAAGGAGGCGCTCGATCTCGTTTTCCAGGATCAGATCCTTGTCCCGCTCCCAGGTGAACTCCACCGTGGAGATGATCGTCGGCCCTTCTTCGTGGGGGGTGACGTAGAGGTTCGCCCCGAACTCATCCGTTATCGTCGTTGTGACGAGTGGGTCATGGATCACGTTGTCCCATACATGGCCAAAGGATGTGCTTAAAGAAAGGTCCTCGAGCCGAAGACGTTGAGAAAGGGAGATCCCGGCCGTGTCACTTCGCAGTCCGGGAAAGGACGTGCCCACTGAGAAGGCTTCGGCATTCAGGAAATAGCTGGTAGTGTCAATCTTGGACCGCAATAAGACAGCGCGGCTGGCCTGCCCGTTGTCGATGCCAAGCGCTCCCTCAAGGCTGAGCGCCCAATCCTCAAACGGCTTTGCTCCGGCCGTGAGACTCCAAACGGCTTGCTGGTCCGTCTCGTCCTTGCGTTCCAAGTAGGCAATCCCCACGTTCGCTTCCTCCGGACCCAGTACAAGGTGTCCCCCCACTCGAGTTTCCCCATCGGAACCACCGCCTAGGAATACGATCCCGTACTTGTCAGCATCGATTTCCACCCTCCCTCCCCGGCACGAGAGGCTGAGTAGATCGGTCAGCCTCTTGGAGGTATCGCCGAAAGCGTAGGTCACTGGGGTAAGGCGGTAGAGCGCTGAGAAAAACCCGATCTCAAGGGGGTCCGGTCCGAAGATTGGGGAAGCCCGTAGCGAAGCAAAGAAGTAGCCACCCTGTACCCCTCCGGTAACCGAAAAAGTCAGGTTGGAGGCGAGTTCTCCATCGAAAACATCATGCGTTATCGAGCAGCGCAAACGTGCAGCAAGCTCCTCCATTAGTGTGCCTCCTACCGCCTGAGGGGTTGGAGGAAGGATCGTAGTGAACAAAGTCACTTCAGTACCCACTATCGGATAGAGATTGGAGGTGGCGCGAATCGTAAGTAAGTCCCGGCCGGGTGCGACATCGAGGGGAACTTGTAGACGGATTTCCACTACGGCCCTTTCTTGCGGAGCCAAGCTGAGAAGCTCCTGGGAGAGGTACAAGGAGAACTGATTGGCAGAGCTTGCCTCTATTTGGAAAGTGTCTTGAGCGTTTCCTCGATTGACGATAGTGAATGGATAGAGAATCTCTTTCCCCGGGGATACGCTTGCCCCATTCGGCGGTATGATCTCCACCTCATTCACCGGGACAACGCTGATCACTGCGTCCGCGGAAGCCCGATCCGTGGGATCAGTCTGTGAAATGGCTCGAAGCGTCACCGAATACTCTCCGGCGACCGCACCGGGAGGAACGCTTACCGTGATAAAAAGGGTTCCCTCCTCCCCCGCGGCCAATGAGAGAACCGCTGGCACACCGAGAAGCCCCCAGCCCTCCGGCACTTCGGTTTCGATCAGGAAAACCTCCGGTGCCGCTCCGTCGTTCAACACCGAGAACACATGCGTGACGAACTCTCCCGGACCTTCCTCCTTGATCGGTGAGAGGGCACTCACCCTCACTACACCTTGACAGAGTAATCCCACAAGCACAACAAACACAGCACTTAACAACAGTCCCTTGATACAACGTGATTGAACCCTCATCCCTTCGTCAGGCTAGCACCAAGTGTATACGAACGAAAGGACCGAAAAAAAGGGATCAGCGAACCTTTGTCGCGTGTGTAAGTGACACACGTTACACTACCCAGGAATTGGAGAACCCACTCTGGAGAGGTATTCGGTCGCTATTGATGGCGGCAGAGACTCGACCACCTGA
>Ga0180432_10007677_pt1 | contig 13635 bp, 13 predicted proteins | sample SS_ome_10_FD_132414 | JGI IMG/M metagenome (GOLD analysis project Ga0180432, IMG submission 132414) | Hypersaline lake sediment archaeal communities from the Salton Sea, California, USA - SS_1_MS_2 metaG | ecosystem: Environmental > Aquatic > Non-marine Saline and Alkaline > Hypersaline >...
ATAACCCTGACGGTCTGATGCTGGCAGATAGGTCGCCCGCCCTGCACCCTGTCCTTCGAGTATCGCAACGCTTCATCAAGAGCAGACTGGGCAACGCCTACCCAGATGTTGCCCATGCCACCGTTGGCCCCGCACAGTATCGCCTCCAGCACCATGTTGTGCACGCCGGGGTCCGAAACCACCATCATACTCTTGGGGATATGCACGTTGTCGAAGAAGATCTCTCCCTGATTGAGGGCCCGCTGCCCCATCTTGTCCAGCGGCTTCCCCTTGGTCACCCCAGGCAGGTCCAGAGGCACCACCGCTAGACCGCACGCCCCCATTCCCTGGCTGGGATCCAGCGTCAGGAACAGCGCAGCATGGGTCGCTATGGTGCCGTCGCTCACCCATGCCGACTTCTGGCCGTTGAGTATGTACTCATCACCAGCCTCTACGGCCCGCACCTGCGGACCGACCTTCGGGTCGCTGGAGTACTCTCCATCGTACAGTATCCAGTCCGAACCATGGTCCGGCTCCGTTATAGCCCAGCATCCGACCATTTTGCCGTCGGTGTCCTCGCAATACTGCCGCGTCCAGTTCTGTACCTCAGGGTCCGGTGATAGCATGGCGAAGAGAAAGGGGAACACGGACACACCCAGACTGATGGCAAGGCCTCCATCACCCCAGCCCAGCTGCTCCGCAGTCATTGCCGATGTCAGAGCGTCCTGATCCAGGCCGCCGAACTCGGGCGGGAATCCCGTTCTGTGCAGGCCAAGCTCGCGATGTTTACGAAAAACGTCCCAAAGTACGGAGTCCTTCGCAATCACGTCCTGCGGATTGGGCAGTCTGTCCAACTGGATGCCAGCGGGCCGCACTACCTCTGCAGCGAACCTGTGAACCATGTCCTTCGTCGCCTTCTGCTCTTCAGTGAGCTCGACATTCAGCTCCCTCAATCCCATCGTCGCGCTCCTTTCCTCGTTACGTTAGCCGATTCGACGCACTCTCCGACTTGCCGGGCAAACAGGTCCAGCGTCATCCCCAATCTCAAGGCTGGCATATGCTACGCTGCTCCCCAATCCTTGTCAAGGATTCCTGCCACCCTCCGTGGATGTACCAGCTCAGCGAAGGCCGCAACATGCCCGCGGGTCGACTCCCCGTCCCACGCCCCCATGCCAATGACGCCTGAAGGCTTGCACGGCGAACCAGTCCTACACGAGTATGCCGCCGGGCAAAAAAAGGACCCCGACGGCTCGGGGTCTTCTCTCGCCCATTCCTGGCGCTCAGCCAACGGACGCACTGCCGGCCCTACCGCAGCGCCGCCCTCTCATCAGCGCACGACTCTGCACTGTAGACTCGTCGCTTCCACCGGACACTAGCGCCGACCAGCCGCAGCCCACCAGCGTAGAGCGCAGCCAGGAACAGGAACGAGAATCCGAAAGGATGAATGAACGCCGAAATCACCGGCTCCCTGAATCTGTTGTCCACCAGGCCCCGCATCGTGAGTATCGCCGCCACCTGGAAGAACACAAGAGCGCGCACGTCAATCGGCACCGCAGTGGCCACAAGCACACTCCACAGTGAGTAGAACGGCAGCAAGAAGAAGAAGTACCCGATGGCGAACAGGGGGAGCAGAGCCAGCCGTGACACCGCTGCCACAGAGTACAGCGACCTGACAAGCCCTTCCCACATGGCGCCCATGCTGCGATACATGTTGCACGAGACCACCCGTGACAGGTCGACGGCCACATGCCGGCCCCCACCACGGCACACCGCCACCCCCATCCACACGTCGTCGAGGATCTCCGACTTCACCGCCTCATGCCCGCCGATCCGCCAGTATTCCTCCGTAGGGAAGAGCATGAACTGACCGATGGCCAGCGATGGCTTGGGGCTCTTGCACCGCTGAAGCAGCCATATCGGCATCCAGCTCATGATTATGAAGTAGATCACGGGGATAACCACTTTCTGCGGCAGCGACATACCGAGCTGGCGCGGAAACCCGGAAAGCAGGGAAGGTTTCAGCTTGAGCGCCAGGGCCAGCACACTGCGCAGCATCCTCGGTGCGTGCATGGTGTCGGCGTCGATGAAGAGCAGCCAGCTCCCCTGAGCCGACTTGGCCAGTTGATGGCAGGCGAACGGCTTGCCCGCCCAACCTTCAGGAAGAGGCTCACCCGTAATCAGCTTGACGCGGCTGTCGCCATCCGCTACCCGCTGCACAATGCTCGCCGTGAAGTCGGTGGACCTGTCGTCAAGCACCAGAACCTCGAAATTCGGGTAGTCCTGTTGCGTCAGGCATTCCAGACACTTGCCGATATTCTCTTCTTCGTCCCTGGCGGGGATGAGGACGGAGATAAGGGGCGCAGCCCCCTCCACCGCTCCGTCGGCCACCGGCCTCTTGAGGCCCCGAAGATTCAGCAACAGATTCAACAGGAAGACGAACAGGCCCGCCGCTATGATTGCTTGATAGACCATGGCATCAACCCATAGTGCTCGACTCTACCCCCCCCCCACTACCACACCGGAATACCCCTAAACAAAGCCACAAGAACCACGTCACTTCCGTCACACTCCTGCCCCAATCGACCAGCCCGGTCCACAAGGCCATCCTCGCGGTAACATACACCAAAGCCCCTCCAGTGGTCAAGAGCAGATAACATACTACTCTCAGGCACTCTGCAAGACAGGAAGGAGAGCTATGCCATAGTATCGCCGAAGTCATCCTCAGGGACTGCAATCCACGGACCGCCGAGAGCAGCCCGACGAGCTTACCAGGCCCCTCCTGGAACCCCTCAGCCACTTGCGGCAGCGCTTCCTCCGGCCAGGGCCTTGTCGCAGTATCGGCCCTCACCTACCACCTGGACAGAACGTCGCTGTAGAAATCGTATATGCCCTTCTTTCCCCGTCCGCCGGTGTACCCGGCTCGCACCATCGCGCGCACCAAAGGATGAAGGCGGCCCCCGTCCGGCCCCAACTCTCTCATCCTGTCCTCCTCAGATGACGCGGAGAGTCCCCATGAGGCGACCATATCAGCCAGTTCGAGGGGCCCCATGGGCAGGCCGTACCCCAGCTTGACCGCCCGGTCTATCTCCGCTGGGGGAGCGACCCGCTCCCAAACCATCTGAACCGCTTCACCGGTCATACGTCCGTAGACCCGGTTGGCCAGGAAGCCGTAGCTCACGTCACGGCACACTACCGGCTCCTTCCCCAGATGTCTGGCCAGCTCACAGGTGAAGTCCACCGTCTCGTCGGACGTGTGAGCCCCACGCACCACCTCCACCAGCGCCATGACAGCCACCGGGTTGAAGAAGTGCATCCCCACCACCTTGTCGGGGCGACCCGTCGCAGCGCCCATCTCCGTTATGTTGAGAGCAGACGTGTTCGAGGCCAGAACCACATGTGGCGGGGCACTCTCATGCAGACTGCCGAAGATCTCTTTCTTCACACCCAGGTTCTCCACCACCGCCTCCATAACGAAATCCGCGTCCTTCACCGCCCCCGCGATGCTCGTGCCGCACTTGATGCGGCCCATCGTGGCCTTCTTCTCTTCGGCACTCATTCTATCCTTGGAGACAAAGTGGCGCTCGAGCCTCTCGTCGATCCCCCGCATCCCCTGACTCAACACCTCCTCATTCAAGTCAACCATATGCGCTTCGTACCCTGCCACTCGCGAGAGCACCTCAACGATCTGAGACCCCATGCTGCCTGCTCCTATCACCGCAACCTTCCTGATGTCTTCGACTTTCATGCATCCCCCTTCATCGCGAACTTGTTGCGGGGCGCCCGCTCATCCGCACCTCAGTAGTCCTTGTGACGCTTTATCTCCAGAACCTCAGCACGATGTTGACCACGATGGTCAGTATCACGCTGATGATGACACAAGTGACTATCGGAATGAACACGCGAAAGCTTCCTCTCTGAATCACGAAGTCGCCGGGAAGTTTCCCCAGATACGGGATGCGTTCCCAGAAGATGAAGAGTAGTCCGAAAAGGATGAGGAAGACCCCAGCGAGCAGCAGAAGCTTTCCCACCCCACTAAAGGCAGACACCGTATGTCCAGGCCTCCCTCAGAACTCCATTCAGTCGTGTCGCCTTGCACCACACTTGTGCTTCCATCGTCGCCACGCCACCCATCCACTCAACGCAGACAGCTTACCCCAGTAGTCTACGTCACCTCGTCCACCAGCAGTTGCAGGACCCGAGCGAATTCCTCGCTGTATCTGCTCTCATGCTGTGCCAGGAATTCTCGCCACTGCGGGTTGCGCTTCACCGCCTCCTCCACGCTCAACTGCACCAGAGCCGTGTTCTGCCCCTGCCTCACCTGCTCGACTCGCAGTCGGGGGTCCCTTTCCACCTGAGACCTCAGCTCCTCATAGACTCGCTGCATTTCATCGGCATACCGTCTCTGCAACTCCGCAATGGAGTTCAGACCGCCCTCCAGGGCAGACGTATGCTGATCGTCTTTCAGGCCCTCCACGGCCAGAATGCCCTCTTTCCGCCTCTGAACATCCGCCGACACACTGTTCAAGCTCAGCGACTCTATCAGCCTCAACTGAACTTCCCGCAGAAGGCGCCCTTTCCCCCCTTCCTGCAGTCCCTTGAGTCTTTTCCACAAGCCCTCAGCATTGAGCTCGTCTCGATAGAACCTGGAGAGCAGCGAATCGACGACCTCCGAGTCCTTCATTCGCTCCTTCTCTTCCGAGGTCATGTCGCCCATCCTCGCCAGCCTCTCTCTCACAATCGGCGGTAGCCTTTCCTCCCAGTCTGCCATCTTCTTGCCTCCAATTGCCCATTAGAATCCGCCACCGGCTGCGTGGCAGCACGTCGGCTCCCCACACGGGCCACGTGGCTTGCTAGCTCTCCGCTTCACCCTCCACCTCCCCTTCAACCCCATTCTGCCCCTCAGGCTTCCTCATTTCGTCTCTTTGTGCCGCCGTTTCGCGCTCCCTCAGCCAGCGCTTCATTTCATCCAGTGCCGGGGGCGCGATATAGAAGACCTTTATGTCCGCGGGGAACTGCACCTGGTGCCCTTCTCTCATCATGAGAATCGCAGTCTCGCCGCCCTTCAGTGTCTCGTCTATCTGCTTGCCGATGTACTCGTTTCTCTTTCCCTGGATCTGCACAAAGGACTCGTATACAGTATTGAATACCCTCTCGTTCTGCAAGCCAATCGCCAAGCACCTGGTCCAGTCCATCAACTCAGTCAGCAGGTCGCTGTCTTCCATCGGGTGAATCTCTGCCCCTCTGTCCACTCTGGATTTCACCACCTGATAGCTTTCGGCGCTGAGCTCCTCAATCGCCTTTGCTGCATCCTCCCCACCCGCCGGAATCAGCTCATGGTACACCCGCACTACCTGCCCCAGCTTAACCTCAAGACTGTCCACCTGACTCCGCACTTGCTCCCAGTACCGCTCAATGAGCTCCCTCAGGTCAGCTTCAAGTTCTCGCGGAGCCAGAACAAGGGGCACGAAGAACACCTTTCGTTCCTCCTTGAACTCCTCCACCGAAGGTTTCTGTATTTCACCGAGTTGCTCAGTCATAACTGCGTCACCGACCTCCTTCCTTCCAGCTCACAACCCCCTTAGGAACTCGGGACGAAGAAGTGAGGGGTCACCGCTGGCGAGAATACGCCCGAGCTCCTTCAGCATCCTGTCCTTGTCCTGGGGCAAACTGCCGCGAATCGAGAGGTAGTTGGAGGCATGCATTGAGCTGAAGAAACAGTTGCTGAAGCTGGACAGCTCAATCATCCTCTTCAACTCGTCGAGCGATGCGAGCGGAGAAATGGGCTCGAAGCCCCCTTGCTGCCACTGTTGGTACAGCGGTGTGCCCGGTATCAGAGTCAAAGTCAAGGCGCCAACGTAGTCGGGATCGATCGCCGTCAAGACTCCTGCCGTCCCCACCACGTGCTCCTCACTTCCCTCAACGCCCCCGAGGCCCAGAATCACCGTCACGGACAGAGCGATACCCGCTTCCTTCACTTTCCTTCCCGCCTCAATCATCTGGCACCGATTCACTCCTTTGCCCACCCTCTCGAGCACTTCGTCGTCGCCGCTTTCCACCCCCATATACAGGATTCCGAGGTTGAGCTGCTTCAACTCCTCAAGCTCTGCGCTACTCCTTCGCAGAATGTCCTGCGGGGTGGCGTAGGAGCCAATTCGCTCGACGTGAGGCAGCTTCTCCCTCAAGTAGCGGAGGACCTCCCTCAGTTGCGCAAACGGGTACGCCAGCGCATCCCCGTCCTGGAGGAATACCCTCCTGCCGTCCCAGCGCTGGGCTACATAGTACGCGACATCAGGGATACCGGGAAGGTGAACGCCGCCGCGAATGTACAATGCGACCGCGTCTATCTCAGCCTTGATATTATCCATCTGTCTCACCTGCAGCTTGCTTCCATAGAAACCGCAGAAGGTGCATGTGTTGTTGGAGCAGCCCTTCGTCAACGGCAGGAAGTAGCTCTTCCACTCGCTTGGCGGGCGAATGATATCGGGTCTGTCAAAACGCGTACTCATGAAGCATCAAGCGCGGCGCGAGCAGTCCGCCCGGGCCCGTGCCCCATTTTACACTGGCTACGTGCCAGCCTCAAGCGGCGTCCCAACACCTACTCCCTGCGCTCAGGCGCGCCACTCGGCCAAACAGTCCCCCCGCAACCTGCAGCACCGTGCCGAAGTCTGTTGACATTTTGCGCAAAGTGTATAAAAATACACCATCGATGATAATAATACTTACGAGTAGATGCTCGTTAGCGAAAGTTGCCTAGTCAAGGGGAGCCATAGAGTGTTATACGTTGCCCTCGGGGCGCTTGGATTCCTGTTGGCTCTCCTCTTCGATCACCCGCGTATCGAAAGGGCCAGGTGGGCCAAGTTAACCATCGGAGTTGTTGCTTTTGCTGCGCTGGGCTACGCTGTTGGCGCGGCGGCGCTGCACCCCTCCAGATTCACGTTCCCTTCCGGCGTGGCACCCGTCGGGTGGGCTCTCGCCGGCGTATTCCTCATTCTCTTCCTCTACTCCGTCTTCCTTGAGATTCCCTTTCGACAGGCATATCTTGGTGCGCAGGACAACGCACAGGTAGTAGACACTGGGACCTACGCCATGAGCCGCCATCCCGGCGTTCTGTGGGCGGCACTGGCACTGGTCTTTCTCGTTATGGCCACTGGCTCCAAGGTCCTTCTCATCGCCACCCCCGTGTGGATTCTTCTCGACGTAGTATGGGCCTACGTCGAAGACCGCTTCTACTTCCCCAAGACCTTCCCAGGCTACGAGGACTACAAGAAGGAAGTCCCGATGTTCATACCCACTGCGTCAAGTGTGAGGAAGGCAGCAAAGACTATCCGGACTTCAAGAGAGAAACCGAACCCGGAGGGCATTAATGGAAGAGATGCTTGAAAGATGGCGGCGCGGCGACACCGGCCCTGTTTGGCGGCACTGTTGCAGTTTCCTTGACCTCTCGCTGGACGAATTCATGGCCATACAGAAGCACAAGTGGAAGGAGCAAATGGCCCGCCTGTGCGCGTCCTCGCTGGGCAGCAGCATCGTGGGGAAGACCCCACCGGCGGACCTGGACGAGTTCAGAGAGAGAGTACCCTTCACCACCTACGATGACTACGAGCCATATCTTACCGAGCACCAGGAGGACGTTCTCCCCGAGAAGCCCCTCATGTGGATACGCACCAGCGGGCAGGGCGGGCGTCCCAAGTGGATTCCGCTCACCCAGGCAATGCTCGACGTGGCGATCGACAGCCTCTTCGCCGCGATTCTGCTTGCCACCGCCAAGCGCAGAGAGGTATTCTCCCTCAGGCATAACGACGTCCTCTTCTGCGGCGTAGCTCCACCGCCGTGGGGCTCCGGCGTGGCGTTCTTTGGCATTGTTGAAAAGTACGGACTGCGCAGTGTGCCAACCCTGGAGCAAGTCCGAGCCATCGACAACATGGGGCTCCGCTCCATTGTCGGGTTCCAGGGAGCCTTGAAGCAGGGCCTCCACGTGATACCAGCGATTCCCAGCGTCCTCGCGGCCGTCGGCGACAGCTTCGACACTGCAGCACGCGCCTCATTCTCCATCCGCGACCTTCGGCCAGCGTACAGAATACTCAAGGGACTGCTGAGAAGTAGAATCGCCGGCCGCCCAATGTTCCCCAGAGACGTGTGGAACCTCAAAGGTGTTATGACCATGGGCGCCGACCTTCAGGCGTTCGAGAGCAAGATAGAGCGTCAATGGGGAAAGAAACCTCACGATATGTACGTCAACGTCGAGTTCGCCGGCCCCTTCGCCATGCAGACGTGGACTCGCAAAGCGATGACACCCATGCCTCACGTCGGCCTCCTCGAGTTCATTCCCGACAGCGAACGCGCAAGGACCCAGGCAGACCCGGACTACAAGCCCGCAACCGTCCTTCTCGACGGAGTGTCGACAGGCGAGAGATACGAGCTTGTCTTCACAAGTTTCAATGGCGGGGTGATGGTTCGCTACCGGCCCGGCGATATGATCAAGATAGAGTCCCTGCGGGACCAACAAGCTGGCGTCGAGTTGCCGCAGCTTTCGTTCTGGAGCAGGGCCGACAAGCTGATCGACATAGGCGGGTTCACACGGCTCGACGAGAAGACCGTCTGGCTCTCCCTTGAAGAAGCCCGAGTGCCGTATCAGAGCTGGATCGCCACAAAGGAGGTGCTTCGCGACCAGTCCATCCTTCACGTCTATGTCGCCACGCAGGCCCCCACTGAGGACAGAGAGAGGATGGAGGAGCGCCTTCACGCCGCATTGAAGAAGTTCGACAGCTCCTACGCCGACCTGGAGAGGCATTTGAGCGTCAAGCCCCTCCGATTGACTCTCCTCCCACCTGCAACCCTGACCACGTACGACGCCGAGAGGCAACTCGCCGGCGCCGACCCGGGACACATGAAGGAGCTTCACATGCAGCCTCCCGACGAGGCTATCACCAGAATCCTGGAGATCGCCGAGGAGCTCAAGGAACAGGCACCATGATCCTACTCCAAGCCGGCATTCCGCTTGCCGCTCTTGGAGGGCATGCCACCCTCCTCTACTTTCTCTATCGCTCCGGCATTACCCCAGGGCCGAGAAGAATCCTGGCCGTCTTCCTTATGGCGAACTGCTTGACCGCATTCGCCTCCTTCACCCTGCACACCAATCTCCTCGGCAATCCCACTGCGTCCCTCTGGTGCCTCATGTCATTCGGAGGCGTCCTGTACGCCTCCCTGCTCCACTTCGCGGCACGCTTCCCCTACACCAAGGCGCGGACGAGGTGGCTGGTACCCATCGCCTACCTCGTCGCGCCAGCCATTGTGCTGTCGACGTTCATGACCGACCTCGTCGTACAGGACGTGCAGTACCTTGGGGGCGGACTCATCAGCATCCAGTTCGGCCCGCTGATGGTCCTCACCTTTGCCTACATGATAGCGAGTGGCGCGCTGGCAGTGGCGTTCCTGGCGTCATCACTGCGACAGGCCACAGAGCGCAGCGACAGACGCCGCCTCCAGTACACCCTGGTAGCCGCCCTTTGCCTCACCATCGGAGGCTTGATGAATGCCATACCCACGCTCTCCAACTACCCCATTGACATACTCTCTCAGGTGGCCACCGCCGTCCTGCTTTCCTACGCCATACTGCATCACCGCCTCCTCGGAATCCGCGCAGTGCTCAGAGAAAGAGCCGCCAACGCGCTGGTCCTGCTGGCCGCACTGGTTCTGTACCTGGGCCTGCTGGTTGCCGTTGCCTTTGCCCTGCACTCGGTCAACCTGGCCGCATACGTCGCCGTCGGGATCGCTGTCGCCATTGCGCTCACCTGGCTGCACTACCGCTTCGGCAGCACGATCATGCGTGCCTTCCGAGCAAAGGTCTTCAACGTCCCCTATGACCGCACTCAAGTGCTGGAAGACGCAAGCCACCTCCTGTGCCGGATTGGAGAGCCAGTCGACCTGTCACGCGCCTTGATTGACCTCATTTGCACCAACCTTCGCTGCCGCAAGGCTGCTCTGTGGCTGTCCGCACCAGAGCATGACTCGTATTTGTTGACTTGGTGCGTGGGTGTTCCTGAGATACAGGCCCGGGAGTTGTCCGTGGACAGCAGCCATCCCTTCCTGGTGAAGCTCAGAACTCTGCGCCAGGTGATGAACCCCACGCAAATCCATCAGTTTCGCACTCTCCTTGCCTCCCTGACAATACATAGCCCAGTCCTCGAGGGTCCCGACGCCAATGTCGCTGTGCCGTTGGAGGGACCTGACAGAATGCTGGGCTTCCTCATTCTTGGACCGAAGGAGAGTGGCTCCTACTCCCACCAAGACCTCACTCTTCTTGAAACCCTGAGGCACCCCGCGGCGGTGGCCCTGGACAATGCTCAATTCCAGCAACGCCTTCGGGCGCTGACATCACAGCTATCCCTGGCCGAGGAGCGGGAACGGAAGCGGCTGGCCACAGGCCTGCATGACCAGATCGGTCAGCCTCTGGCTGTGCTCAAGATGAAGCTTGACGCCTTGAAAGAGCCGCTGTCTTACTCCCTCCTCGCCAAACACCTGGACATTATCCGAGACCTTGCCAACCAGGCAATCCAGGAGACCCGATCGTTCACCTTCGACCTCAGCCCTCCCGTCCTCTATGAAGTAGGCCTCGAGGCTGCGCTCGAATGGCTCGCCGAGCGCTTCGAGGAGCAGTACGACCTTGTGTGCACTTTCGAAGACGACGGCCAGCCCAAGCCGCTGGGAGATGACGCTCGTGGCCTCCTTTTCTGGTCGGTGCGCGAGTTGCTGATGAACGTCGTCAAGCATGCCCAGGCACGGACGGCCAAGGTATCCATATGGAAAGAGGGCGACCAACTGCGGGTGAGGGTCGAAGACGACGGGGTGGGATTCAACACCGCTGATGTGGCAGGCGTGATGCGGAAGTTCGGCCTCTTCAGCATCCGCCAGCGCTTGGCCGAGATCGGCGGGCACCTCGACCTGGAGTCAAAGCGCGGTCGCGGTACACGGGCCACACTGACCGCACCATTCAACCGGGGCAGCGAGCGCCCCACCCGAAACTGAGTCGACCGCTACTTGGACGGTTGACTTCACCTCATGTCGCACCGGCGCATTGACATCTGCCAGGTCATCACGTATTCTGGTACTCCAGCACTGTATCACGACACACCGCGAAGAGGGCAACTCGACGCGTTTCAAGTCGTTCCCTCATAGAGGGACCTCAGTCAGGCCGCAGGCGCGGCTCAGCATACCAGCGACCACCGTCAGTATTGAAGGCGGGGCCAATGTCGTTCCGACCAGCATGGATCGCCGGCATCCATCGTTCTCCAGCGACAAGACGTTATCGGGAGAGCCGGGTTCACCGGAACCTCACCCCAATCCCCGGCGCCCTTCCTCTGTGTCCAACGGGGCAACGGTGACGCCTGGCAGGTCAAGACCATGAGCGAGTGGGTGGAAGCGGGCAAGAGCAGCGAACTGGCCGACGGCAGCATCAAGGCGGTTGATGTCCAGGGGCGCCGAATCCTCATAGCCAGGGCGGGAGACCTGTACTTCGCTGCCGACGACCGCTGTCCCCATATGGGGGCCAGCCTCTCCACAGGCAGCCTCGAGGGAACCGTTGTCACCTGCCCCAGGCATGGCTCCCAGTTTGACCTCCGCGACGGCCGTGTGGTGCGCTGGCTCAAGGCCGGCGGGGCCGTATCGCTGGTGGGAAGACTGCTCAAATCGCCCAGACCACTCACCACCTATTCAACTCGCCTCGACGGCGACTCCATTTTGGTCGACATCTAATTGCCTATCGGGAAACGGGGGTAGCGTCTATGACTGACCCTCTTGCCACAATCAAAAGAATCAAAGATGAGCATCTCAGCATCCGAAGACATCTGAAACTGGCTGGGGACTCCGTGGCAGATGTGGAAGCCGCGGGCAGTTTGCAGAGTGCGCATGCTGAATGGGTTCCCGGCCGCCCTCACGACCTCGCCGACAAACAGAGGAAGCTGCAACAGACACTGAGCTTCCTTGACGAGGGCCTGAGGAACCACTTCGCCCTCGAAGAGAACGACCTTCCACCCCTTGCCGGCGACCTGCTCATGCGAGCGCTTATCATCGATCACCGCGAGATCATGAAGCAGCTGGGCGACACCAGGTCCATGGTGATGACTATGGATGTCGACGGCCTCACCCGAGAGGAGCTGCTGTCGAGGGAGTTGCAGGTTCAGCAGGCAATCGAGCATCTGCGCGGCCTTATCGAAGACCACGCCGCCAGAGAGCAGACCTTGCTCTACATGTTGGAGAGAGCGTTGCAGGAGGGCTAGCGCCAGTCCGCGCGGGAAGTCATCCCCAACTGAGGTGGTCTTGTTGCGGCCCCCAACACTGTGGAATCTGAGTTCGAGGAAAGGCATCTGGCTTACAGCCTGAGAGCGGAGGTGTGCGATGATGGAGAGTCTGGCCACAATCACCAGAGTGATTTCCCAGCACCACGAGATCAGGGTCCACGTTAGACTGGTCGGGGACTCGATAAGCGATGAAGAGGCTGTCTGCACACTGAGAGCGGCGAGCGCCGACTGGATCCCTGGCCGACAGGGGGCGGTGGTCGACAGGCAGCAGAAGCTGCAGCAAACGCTATGCTACGTCCAGGAGGGCCTCAAGAACCACTTCGCGGTCGAAGAGAGCATTCTGCCGCTGTTCATGGATGAGACGCTGCTCCGAGCCCTGTTGCTTGACCACCGCAGGATTGCCGACGAGCTGGCTAGTGCGCGGTCAACGGTGGCTGCCATGCAGCTTGAGGGGTTGGACCGGGAGGGACTGCTTATCAAGGAAGCCCACATTCGGCAACTGGTCGACCACCTGTGCCACCTGATTGAAGACCACACCACCAAGGAGGACATAGTCCTCGATATGATGGGCAAGGCGGTGCAGGACACGCAGGCCCGCCGCGGGTAGCCGCCTCGCAGCGTCGCATCCCTGCGGTAGGGCGTTTCCTGTGGACGGTATACTCTTACGCAGCCGACGCAGACAGAGACGCACAGAACGCTGGAACGGGAGGCTGAGTATGCAGGACGAATTCACCGAACTGCTGGAGACCGCCATGTACAAGGAGGTCGCTTCCCAGGCGTTCTATGAGGCGGGGCAGAACCAAACGGACGACCCGGGCGCCAGAGCCCTCATGCGGGAGCTTGCCCAGGCGGAGCTCCGCCATACGCAGATGCTCAAGGAGCTCAGGGAGCGCGACTGGAAAGGCGACCAGTGGGCCAGAGACAAGATACCCAACCTGATGATAAGCGAGCATCTCACCGGTGGGGACAAGCTGGAGGGGGCCGGTCTGCAGGACACCCTCCTCTTCGCCATGAAGCGCGAACAGGAGGCTCTGGAGTTCTATTCCCGCATGATGAGCGCGCTGCGAGATAAGGAAGCCAAACTCCTGTGCCGGAAGCTGGCTCACGATGAACTGGAGCACAAGCTGAAGCTGGAGACACTGTACGACGACCTCTTCTATCAACAGGACTGACTGCCGATTCCCAGGCCCGGACTGTCGACGCGGGCACCGGCTGGGTTGGAAACACCAGAGTACACAGCTCAAGCGAGGAGCGGAGGTGCGAAATGGAGCCCGGTCTGAACGTTATGGTTGGCGGAGAGGCAGGACAGGGGGTCCAGTCGGCGGGCTTCATCCTCGCCAAGGCCTTCGCCCGGGGGGGC